>ENA-OQBT01000172-OQBT01000172.1-human-gut-metagenome-genome-assembly--contig:-NODE-172-length-45041-cov-4.660262_pt1 | contig 45041 bp, 48 predicted proteins | sample MGYA00242749_ERZ504557 | MGnify/ENA primary metagenome ERZ504557 (study PRJEB26092, sample SAMD00036243) | human gut metagenome | host: Homo sapiens | study: EMG produced TPA metagenomics assembly of... | reverse complement strand
GCAGATCCTGATGGGAATTGCTACGAGCAATGCAAAGGAGCTGGCTCTTGCCGCTCTGGACGCGCTGCAGATCCGAGAGTTATTTTTCTTCTGTACGCACCGGATGTGAAGTGAAAAAAGGAAAGCCTGCACCGGATGTTTATCTGAAAGTGGCAGAGGACCTCGGTGTACAGCCGGAAGAGTGTCTGGTATTTGAAGATGTTCCAAAGGGGATCGAAGCCGGGCGCAATGCGGGAATGACAGTGTGTGCAGTGGATGATGCATTCTCGGCAAGTGATGAAAAAGAGAAAAAAGAAAAGGCGGACTATTTTATCCGCAGTTATGATGAGATCCAAGCAAAAACATATGAAAGATGTGGAGTATAAATACATGAGAGAAAGGTTTTTACCAATTTGCAGACAGGATATGAAAGACAGAGGATGGGACCGGGTTGATTTTGTCTATATTACCGGGGATGCGTATGTCGATCATCCATCTTTTGGTCCTGCTGTGATCACAAGACTTCTGGAATCCAGAGGCTATCGGATCGGGATCATTTCCCAGCCGGACTGGAAGGACAAAGACAGTGTGACCATATACGGAGAGCCAAGGCTTGCATTTTTAGTATCTGCCGGCAATATGGATTCCATGGTGAATCACTATTCTGTCTCCAAAAAGCGCAGAAAATCCGATGCCTATACGCCCGGAGGAGTGATGGGCAGGCGTCCGGATTATGCAACCGTGGTCTATGGAAACCTGATCCGTCAGACCTACAAACAGACGCCGGTTATTCTCGGCGGAATTGAAGCGAGCCTTCGAAGGCTTGCACACTATGATTACTGGTCTGACCGGCTGAAACGTTCCGTCCTTCTGGACTCCGGAGCAGATATGATTTCCTACGGGATGGGCGAACACTCGATCGTAGAGATTGCGGAAGCCTGGATGCAGGAATTGCCGTGTCAGATATCACTTACATCAGCGGGACAACAGTCAAGACAAAATCTCTGGATTCGGTTTATGATGCCGTGATGCTTCCGTCTTTTGAAGAATTAAAAGCGGACAGGCTTTCTTATGCCAGAAGTTTTTACACCCAGTACTGTAATACGGATCCATTTTCCGGAAACGTCTGGTCGAACCGTATTCCGAACATTTATATGTGGTACAGAACCCTCCGGCAAAACCGCTGACGCAGATGGAGATGGATGATGTCTATGCACTGCCGTTTACCCGCTGTGCCCATCCGGATTATGAAAAACTGGGAGGAGTTCCGGCGACCGCAGAGATCAAGTTCAGTCTGATCAGCAACAGGGGCTGTTTTGGCGGATGCAGCTTCTGCGCACTGACCTTCCACCAGGGGCGGATCGTACAGACACGAAGTCACGAATCTCTGCTGCAGGAGGCAAAGGAGATCACGCAGGATCCTGATTTTAAGGGATATATCCATGATGTGGGCGGACCGACTGCAAATTTCCGGCATCCATCCTGTGAAAAGCAGCTGACCAAAGGCGTGTGTAAGACAAAACAGTGTCTGTTCCCGACACCTTGCAAAAACCTGAATGCAGATCACAAAGACTATGTAGCACTTCTGCGAAAGCTGAGAAAAGTTCCGAGAGTGAAGAAAGTCTTTATCCGTTCCGGAATTCGTTTCGACTATCTGCTGGCGGACGCAGATGATACGTTTTTGAAAGAATTATGCGAGTATCATGTCAGCGGACAGTTAAAGGTGGCACCGGAACACGTTTCAGATCCGGTTCTTTCTATGATGGGAAAACCGGCCAACAATGTGTATGAGACCTTTACGAAAAAGTTTTATGCCATGAACCAGAAAATCGGAAAAGAGCAATATCTGGTGCCGTATCTGATGTCCTCTCATCCGGGATCGACGTTAAAAGAAGCAGTGGAACTGGCAGAATACTGCAGAGATCTTGGATATATGCCGGAGCAGGTGCAGGATTTCTATCCGACTCCGTCTACAATTTCTACCTGTATGTACTATACCGGTGTGGATCCGCGGACAATGAAACCGGTCTATGTTCCGAAAAATCCGCATGAGAAAGCCCTGCAGAGAGCGTTGATCCAGTATCGGAATCCGGAAAACTATGATCTGGTTGCAGAGGCGCTGAAAAAAGCCGGCAGAACAGATCTGATCGGATTTGAAAAGAATTGTCTGATCCGCCCGCGCAGATTGAAAAAGGAACAGCCTGTCAAAACGGGCAGACCAAAACAGAAGAAAAAGACCATACGGAATGTACAGAAAAAGAAGACAGAAAAGAGGCGTGGAAGATGAAAATTGCAGTGATCACCGGGGCATCCTCCGGTATGGGGCGGGAGTTTGTCCGCCAGATTCCGCATTTCTATATGAACCTGGATGAATTGTGGATCATTTCACGCAGAAAAGACCGACTGGAAGCGATCGCGAAGACCTGTTCGGTTCCGGTCCGCATCTTTGCAGGAGATCTGACAGATCCGATGTTTCTTCAAACGGTCAAAGATACACTGCAGCGTCTAAGACCCGATATCCGGATGCTGGTGAATGCAGCAGGCTTCGGAAAAAGCGGTACTGTTTTGGATATCGCAAAAGAAGAGTGGCCCGCACAAAGTGAGATGGTGCGTCTCAACTGCGAGGCATTGACAAACATGACGCTTTTGTGTGCGCCCTATCTGTCACAAGGAAGTCGGATCCTGCAGATTGCATCTGCTGCGGCATTTGCTCCGCAGCCCCAGTTTGCGGTTTATGCAGCCACCAAATCTTATGTACTCAGCTTTTCCAGAGCTCTTGGCGCAGAGTGGAAGAAAAAAGGAATCTATGTCACTGCAGTCTGCCCGGGACCTGTGGACACAGAATTTTTTGAGCGGTGCGGGCAACCTGAAAATCCGCTCAAAAATGACAATGGCAAAGGCTCCAAACGTAGTAAAACAGGCACTTCTGGATGCGAGACGAAAAAAAGCAGTCTCAATCTTCGGGTTCTGGATGAGGGCACTGTACATACTGGTCAGGATCGTTCCGGTCAGTTGGATTTTAAACGTACAGACCATTGGAAAAAAGTAGGAGAGAAGAACAAATGAAGCGAATCGAAAAAGGAACTCCAGGTTATCTGGATTATAAGAAAAAAGTAGAAATCATCCGGACTGTGATTTATTTTCTGCTCGTAGCTGCCATTTTTACACTGGGCTACGTACAGACAAAAACAAGAAGCAATCTTCTGACAGTGGTGGCAATTCTTGGCTGTCTTCCTGCCGCAAAAGCGCTGGTGGGAGTTATCACCAGGTTTCCTTATGCTTCTGTAGATCAGAAGCTGGTTCATGAGGTTGATACAAAAGCACCGCATACGACCAGAGTATACGATCTTGTCCTGACAACCCGTGAAAAAATCATGCCGGTGGAGTGTGTGGTGATCTCCAACGGAACGGTATTTGGATACACAGACAGCAAAAAGGTCGATTTAAACGTCCTTTCCAAACATATCAGGGATATGATGACGCAGAATCGTCTTTCGTATTCCACTGTGAAATTTTATCAGGATTATAAGGTTTTTCTCTCCAGGATCGAAGGACTGGAATCGATCGCCATGGTAGAAAATGCCAAAATAAACGGAGAGGAAGAAGCGCAGACCAGACAGCTTCTTTTAAACCTCTCCATGTAATGAGGAGTTACAAAACATGCAGGAAATCAAGATTACAGAACAGGAAGCCGGGCAGCGGTTTGACAAGCTGCTTTGCAAATACTTAAATAAAGCCCCGAAGAGTTTTTTGTACAAAATGCTCCGGAAAAAAAATATTACGCTGAACGGGAAAAAGGCGTCCGGCAATGAAAAGCTGGCAAAGGGCGACTGTGTAAAATTATTTTTATCAGATGAAACGATCCAAAAATTTTCGGAAGCGTTTTCCGGCTATACAAATGTCAGTCTGGACATTCTCTATGAGGATGCGGATATTATTCTGATCAATAAGCCTGTGGGGATGCTCTCCCAGAAAGCAGCAAGGTCAGACGAGTCTTTGGTGGAGCATCTGATTTCTTATCTGATCCAGAGCCATGCACTGACAGAGGAGGATCTCCGGACATTCAGACCTTCCATCTGCAACCGTCTGGACCGCAATACAAGCGGAATTGTAGCGGCAGGGAAAAGCATGGCAGGACTGCAGTCACTCAGCCAGATGTTTCATGATCGCACCATTGGAAAATATTATCTCTGCCTGACAGCGGGAATCATCGAAAAACCGAGCCGGGTAGAAGGATGGCTTTTTAAGGACGAGCGCACCAACAAAGTAGAAATACTGTTTCAGGAAAGACCTGGAAGTGCACGGATCATCACCGAATACCGTCCGATAAAGTCCCATGACGGTGTAACGCTTTTAGAAGTGCATCTGATCACCGGAAAGACCCACCAGATCCGTGCCCATCTGGCTTCGGTCGGACATCCGCTGATTGGAGACCACAAATACGGAGCATCGCAGATCAACCGGGAATACGAGCAGAAATATCACTTGCAGTCACAGCTTCTTCATGCTGCCAGACTGCAGTTTCCGGTATGTACGCAAACCTTATGCAACGTATCCAAGAAAGAGTTTACAGCGCCGCTTCCGAAACAGTTTTACAGGATTGCAGCCGAAAAAGGGGTGTTGTAATGGGAACCTGGAATTCAAGGGGACTTCGTGGTTCTACCCTGGAAGATATGATCAATTACACAAATACCCGGTATGAAGAAATGGGACTGGCGCTGATCCAGAAGGTGCCGACCCCGATCACTCCGGTTCGGATTGACAAGGAACGGCGTCATATCACACTTGCCTATTTTGACAAGGTCAGCACCGTGGATTATATCGGAGCTGTTCAGGGAATTCCCATTTGTTTTGACGCAAAAGAGTGTGCCGCAGATACATTTCCGCTTCAGAATGTTCACGAGCATCAGGTTTCTTTTATGGAGAAGTATGAAAAACAGCAGGGGATTTCTTTTCTGATTATTTATTACAGTCAGAAAGAAACGTTGTATTACATGAGATTTGAAGAACTTTTGAAATTCTGGAAACGGGCACAGTCCGGCGGGCGCAAAAGTATCCGGTTTGAAGAACTTTCCCCGGAATATTTTATGGCTTTGAAAAATCATTGTTTTGTCCCGTATCTGGATTATATTCAAAAAGATTTGGATGACAGGGATTGACAGAAGAAATGAAAGTTCGTATAATTACAGAATGATTTAATGTATTAGCATAGTAAAGTGAAAGGGTGTTATGAATTATGGAACAAAAGTTACATACTCCCGAAGGAGTTCGAGATATTTACAGTAATGAATGCAGAGCAAAGCTGGCAGTACAGGATAAACTTCATCAGGTGCTGCATCTTTACGGATATCAGGATATTCAGACTCCGACTTTTGAATATTTTGATGTGTTCCGCAAAGAGATCGGAACGATTTCATCCAGAGAGCTGTATAAGTTTTTTGACCGGGAGGGGGATACACTGGCACTTCGGCCGGATATCACTCCTTCGATCGCAAGAGCGGCAGCAACCCTGTTTGAGACCGAAGACTTTCCGATCCGTCTTTGTTATGTGGGAAGTACCTTTATCAATCACAGCAGTTATCAGGGACGCTTAAAAGAGAGTACACAGCTTGGTGCTGAGCTGATCGGAATCGATTCTGTGGAAGCAGATGCCGAGATGATCGCCATGGTCGTAGATGGTCTGAAAAAAGTAGGACTCAAAGAATTTCAGGTGAATATCGGGCATGTGGATTTTCTGCAGAGCCTCATGGAAGCTACAGGACTTTCAAAAGAGCAGCAGGAAGAAATCTATAATCTGATCGCAAACCGGAATTTCTTTGGAGTCGAGGAACTCTTAGAGCAGGCGGATGCTCCCCGGAATTAAAAGAGACGTTCCGTCTGCTTCCGGAGTTCGCAGGAGATGTGGATGTGCTGAAAAAGGCCGTTGAGCATGCACCTACCGATCAGGCAAAACAAGCGGTGGGACGGCTTTTGAAGATTTATAAACTGCTTGCATTGTATGGCTGATGATTATGTGACCTTTGATCTGAGTATGAGCGGTCATTATGGATACTATACCGGGATTGTATTTCGGGCCTATACTTACGGAACCGGTGATGCCATTGTGACAGGCGGACGTTATGACCATCTTCTGGAAAAGTTTGGAAAGCAGACGCCGTCGATCGGATTTGCCATTATCATTGATGAGCTGCAAAACGCTCTGTCCAGACAGAAGATCACTGTGGAGACCGGTCACAACAATCTCATCGTCTATACCGATGCCACAGAAAAATGGGCCATTGCACTGGCAAAAGATTTCCGTGAAAAAGGAAAATACATGGAACTTTTGAAACGGACTGAGGAAGATTCAAAAGAGACCTTTATCGCTTACGGAAAACGGACACATGCGGTCAGCATGCTGTATTTGAACGAGAATCTGACGATTGACATGGTAAACCTCTCTACCGGAGAAGAAAAGAAGGTAAATGCCAGAAAAAAAGCGAAAGCGAGGGAGAACAGATGAAATATTTAACCTTTGCCCTGACCAAGGGACGCCTGGCAAGTAAAACACTGGAGATGCTGGAACAGCTTGGAATCACCTGTGAAGAAATGAAAGAGAAGGATTCCAGAAAACTGGTGTTTGTCAATGAAGAATTAAAATTAAAGTTTTTCCTCGCAAAAGGGCCGGATGTTCCGACTTATGTCGAATATGGAGCAGCAGATATCGGAGTTGTCGGCAAAGATACGATCGTGGAAGAAGGACGCAACGTACATGAGGTACTGGATCTTGGATTCGGCTCCTGCAGAATGTGTGTATGCGGGCCACAGGATGCCAAAGAGCTTTTGGAGCATCGTGAGGTGATCCGCGTGGCAACCAAATACCCAAAGATCGCAAAGGACTATTTTTATAATAAGAAGCATCAGACCGTAGAGATCATCAAGATGAACGGCTCCATTGAGCTGGCACCGATCGTCGGGCTTTCTGAAGTGATCGTTGATATTGTGGAGACGGGATCCACCTTAAAGGAAAACGGACTGACGGTGCTTGAAGAAGTGTGTCCGCTTTCTGCGCGCATGATCGTAAATCCAGTCAGCATGCGGATGGAGAATGACCGGATCCGTGATCTGATTGGAAGGATCCGAAATCTTTTGGAGGGGGAAACAGTATGAGAATTGAACGATTAGATGAAACAACTAGAAAAAATCTGCTCGAAGATCTGCTCAAAAGAAGTCCCAACAGTTATGGAACGTATGAAGCAAGTGTCCGCGAGATTCTGGATGAAGTAAAAAACAGACGTGACGAAGCCGTGTTCGCTTATACGGAAAAATTTGACGGTGCAGCACTTAATGCGGATAATATTCAGGTAACAGAAGAAGAGATTCAAAAAGCCTATTCCCAGGTGGATTCCTCTCTTCTGAATGTCATCCGAAAATCACTGAAAAATATCGAATCCTATCATGCAAAACAGATGCAGTACAGTTGGTTTGACAGCAAACCGGACGGTACGATCCTAGGACAGAAAGTGACGCCGCTTCAAAGGGTTGGTGTGTATGTACCGGGAGGAAAGGCTGTTTATCCGTCTTCTGTTCTGATGAATATCGTTCCCGCAAAAGTGGCTGGTGTGGATGAGATCATTATGGTCACGCCGCCGGGAAAAGACGGTAAAGTCAATCCGGCAACGCTGGTTGCGGCAAAGGAAGCGGGTGTGGATGCAGTCTATAAAGTGGGCGGTGCACAGGCAATCGCAGCACTTGCTTATGGAACCGAGAGCATCCCGAAAGTGGATAAGATCGTGGGACCGGGCAATATCTATGTAGCACTTGCCAAAAAAGCAGTGTACGGTCATGTCAGCATTGATTCGATCGCAGGACCGAGTGAGATCCTTGTTCTTGCAGATGAGACTGCAATCCACGTTACGTGGCAGCGGATCTTCTGTCCCAGGCAGAACATGATGAGCTGGCATCTGCAATTCTTGTGACGACCAGTGAAGAACTGGCAGAAGAAGTATCCCGGGAAGTGGACGGATTTGTAAAAGAGCTCTCCAGAGGCGAGATCATTCAGAAATCTCTGGATAACTATGGGCATATTCTGATCGCCGAGACGCTGGATGACGCGATCGACGCTGCAAACGAAATCGCATCTGAGCATCTGGAAATCGTGACAAAAGATGCATTTACCGTGATGACCAAGATTCGCAATGCGGGTGCCATCTTTATCGGAGAATACAGCAGTGAGCCTCTTGGAGATTATTTTGCAGGACCAAATCATGTCCTTCCGACAAACGGGACTGCCAAATTCTTCTCTCCGTTGTCTGTAGATGACTTTTTGAAAAAATCCAGCATTATTTCTTACTCAAAAGAAGCACTGGAAGCCGTACATCAGGACATCGAGCAGTTTGCAAAAGCAGAACAGCTCACGGCACATGCAAACTCCATCCATGTCCGCTTTGAAAAGAGGGATTAAAAATGAAGCAGCGCGCAGCAACAATCGAACGAAAAACAAAAGAGACGGACATTTCTCTGACGATCAATCTGGATGGAACCGGGGAAAATGAGATTGCAACCGGAATTCCGTTTTTTGATCATATGCTGAATGGATTTGCCAGACATGGTCTGTTTGATCTGAAGGTGCACGTAACAGGAGATCTGGAGGTGGATTCCCATCATACGATCGAGGATACCGGCATTGTATTGGGGCAGGCAATCGCAGCAGCACTGGGAGAAAAGAAAGGAATCAAGCGTTACGGAAGCTTTCTGCTTCCGATGGACGAGACACTCGCCATGTGTGCAGTAGACTTATCCGGTCGCCCTTACCTGAATTATCAGGCAGAGTTTACAGTGGAAAAACTGGGAACTCTGGATACAGAAATGATCCGTGAATTCTTTTATGCAGTCTCTTACAGCGCAGCGATGAACCTGCATTTAAAGATCGTAGACGGAGGGAACAATCACCATATGGCAGAAGCCTTGTTCAAGGCATTTGGAAAGGCTCTGGATATGGCAACCATGGAGGAACCACGTATGAACGGGGTATGGTCTACGAAAGGCAGCTTATAAAGGAGAACAAAACGATGAGTTATAAAAGATTGATCCCCTGTATCTTTATTTACAAGGGAAAAGCAATAAAATGGTTTGATGATAAAGAAGTCGTCTCAGACGATGTGATCGGGCTTGCAAAGCAGTACTGTGACAAAGGGGCAGATGAGCTGATCGTATTCGATCTGTCCAATACGGATGACGAGCATGATGAAGCGATCGATCTGATGAAAAAAGTAAACCGTGCCATCAGTATTCCAATGGTTGCAGGCGGAAATGTACGCAGACAGGAAGACGTGAAAAAGATTCTGTACACCGGTGCAAAACGGGCAATCCTGAATTTTTCCAAACCGCTGTCGTTTGAACTGATCGAAGAAGTATCCAAACGATTTGGAAAAGAACGGATCGCAGTATCTTTAAATGATTTTGATGCTTTGTTCAAACAGCAGCATCTGATCGACAAATTCAGTTCCGAGATTATTTTCATGCATCGCCTGGATCTGCTTTCTGTGATGAATATCACAGAGATTCCGTGCGTTGTTCTGACTGATACAATGGAACAGGAAGAGATTTTAAAAATCTTAAAATGCAAGGGTGTCAAGGGCGTTTCCGGTATGCTGATCAGCGAACCTGCACTTGATATCGATGCATTCAAAAATCATTGCATTTCTGAAGGAATTCAGATGACTTCTCTGGAAAGTACGATGAGTTTTTCTGATTTCACGCTGAATACGGACGGACTTCTTCCAGTTGTTGTACAGGATTATAAGACCAACGAGGTTCTGATGATGGCCTACATGAATGAAGAAGCATTTGAGCATACACTCAAATCTGGAAAAATGACCTATTACAGCAGAAGCAGACAGTGCCGCTGGGTAAAAGGAGAAACCTCCGGACATTATCAGTATGTAAAGGCGCTGTCAGCCGACTGTGACAACGATACGTTGCTGGCCAAGGTAGAGCAGATCGGAGTGGCCTGCCATACCGGAAATCATACCTGCTTTTATCGGCAGATTGTAGGAAATGAGTACGATTCTAAAAATCCGCTTCAGGTTTTTGAATCTGTATATGCAACGATTGCAGACAGAAAGCAGCATCCGAAGGAGGATCTTATACCAACTATCTGTTTGATAAGGGGATTGACAAGATTCTGAAAAAGGTGGGAGAGGAAGCAACAGAGATCGTGATCGCTGCCAAGAATCCGAACCCGGAAGAGATCAAATATGAGATTTCTGATTTTCTGTATCATGCCATGGTACTCATGGTGGAACGCGGTGTCACATGGGAAGATATCGTAAAAGAACTGGCAGACAGATAAGTTCTAGTTCTTAAAAAAAAGACATATGATGGGGGTAAGAAGCCCGTCATATGTCTTTTTTACAGGAGGAACCTTTATGAACGAATCAGATGCACGCCGAAGAGAACTGCTCAGACAGACACGCAGACTTTATCATGAGACAGGCAGAAGCACGCCTGTGATTCATCCGAGATATGGAAATCTTACAACTTCTGTCACAGAGGACGATGCAGCAGAGGATCACTCTTTTTTGTTTCGTCTGGGACTTTCCATCCTTTGTTTTGCCTGTTTTGTCTGGATGGATTATGGCAAGATCGAGGTGGCAGAAGTCAACAGCGGCAGGATTTTAAATGGGATTGAGAAGCAGATTACACCGAAGGAAATGAAAGAAGAATTAATTCAGGTATGGAAAGCATTGTAGGAATGTGGTATTCTGTTACCGGAGGTTGAACTATGGCATACCAAAGAAGAAAAAGAAGATTTGACAGAAAAAAGGTCGTTCTGGTAGAACGAACGATCTGTATCCTGATTTTGCTCGCTTTGCTGGCACTTGCAGGACGGTGGATCGCAGGACAGCTGTCAAAAGAAGATTCGCAGAAAAAAAAGCAGACAAAGACGCAGACTGATAATACGGCTCAAAAGGAAGATAAAACTGAAGCGGAAAATACGCAGACTCCAGTCTATGATTTCGTATGCAGTGACGGCACCTTATCAGCAGAATTTCAGCAGACACTCTCTGATCGTGCAAAAGAAGATAAAAAAGTACAAAAGATTCTTGCAGATTCCCGCAATTATCCGGTGAGTATGCTGGAGCTTCTGGCAAAAAATGCAGAGACAACAGATTTCGTGGCAGATTATCCGGAGAAGAAAGATGAGGCACCTGCTGAATCCATCGGAGAAGTAAAAGAAGGTGAGATTCCGCTCTTGATCCAGTGGGATGAACGGTGGGGGTATATTCATTATGGAGATGGAATCATAGCGAACAGTGGATGTGGTCCGACAGCGCTTGCTATGGTAGCTGCAGGACTCACCGGAGATAACAGTATTACCCCGTATAAGATCGCATCCTATGCAGGCGCCAACGGATATTATGTGGCAGGCTCCGGAAGCAGCTGGAGTCTGATGACGGAAGCCGCTTTGAATTTTGGAGTAGCAGGAACAGAGATTGCATTGTCAGAAAGCTCTGTCACAGAAGAATTGAATGCAGGACATCCGATCATCTGCAGTATGAAGCAGGGCGATTTCACAACAGACGGACATTTTATCGTGCTGACAGGCATGGCAGACGGTAAGATTCAGGTGCATGATCCAAACAGTAAAGAACGAAGCAGCCGTACCTGGGATTATGCGACACTGGAACCACAGATTGAGAATTTGTGGAGTTTTACGAAATTATAATATTTTTTACGCAGGAGATGTAACAGCATGAAATTAAAAAACACAGTCCGGGAATTTGCAGTGATCACATTTGCCATGCTGATTGTATCGGCAGCCGTTTATTTTTTTATGGTTCCCAGTAAAATCGTCATGGGAAGTATTTCCGGTCTGGCGCTGGTATTTTCCCAGCTCACCGGGATTTCCATGTCGATCCTTACGTTCTTTCTAAATGCCATTTTGCTTGTGATCGGATTTTTGCTGATTGGGAAGGATTTTGGGGCGAAGACAATTTACACTTCGATCCTGCTTCCAATCTTTCTCTGGATCTTTGAACGATTGATTCCGGTCACAGAATCCGTTACAGGCAATCAGGTATTTGATCTTGTTACGTATACTCTGATCGTAGCGCTTGGACAGGCCATGTTGTTTCATGTCAATGCCTCTTCCGGCGGGTTAGATATTGTGGCAAAAATTCTCAATAAATTTGCACACATGGAACTTGGAAAAGCTGTCATGCTGTCCGGATTTGTAACAGCAATGACATCTATCCTGGTGTATGACGTACCGACACTCATTGTCAGTCTGCTTGGAACGTATGCAAACGGTATGGCTGTGGATTATTTTATTGATGGATTTAATAAGCGAAAACGGGTGTGCATCATTTCTGATGATTATAAGGAAATACAGAATTATATCATCCATGATCTGAAACGCGGTGCCACCCTCTATGTCGCCCAGGGCGCCTATGATGAAAAACATCGTACAGAACTTGTGACGATTCTTGCACAGCAGGAGTACCGGCTGCTTCTCAACTATCTGCACACCACAAAAAAGGACGTGTTTGTAACCGTTTCAACTGTCAATGAAGTGATCGGACAGTGGAATGCAAAGTAACAGGAAAACAAAAGCAAATCAATCCCCCACACCGAAATCGGTTTTTTCATACAGGACTTCCACAGACGGATCTTCCAGAAGGTCGGCATATTTTTGCATAAACCAGTCAACCAGTTCCTGATCCCGTTTGACGTCCGTGCTGTTGTTCGTAAACACATTGACAGTTCCCAATTCAAAATGTGTCTTTAACATCCGAATATCATAATCGATCATTTCTTTTGTCTGGCCTTTGATGCCGACCATCAGGCAGGGTGAATCAAAGTATTTGCGGACTTCTTCCGGAGAGTCAAAATCTGCATGCTTATTTAAATACTCCTCCCGGAAGGTTTTATCAAATGTTTCCACACCAATTTTAAAAGTAATGGGAATTCCATATAATCCCGCATTTTCTGCAGATGTTTCCGGTACATCCAGTGGGATTCAAAAAACAGACGGTGGATCTGCTTTTCCGCAATAATTTCTTTGATCATTTTCAGAGTCTCTTCGGGAAGCTCAAAACAGCTTCCGATTGATGACTTCCAATACACCGAGTTCTCCGGTGACATGGGAGAGGACTTCCTGATTCAGAGCGTTCATTTCCTGAACATCCCGTGAATTATCCTCAATATAATCACAGAAACGGCATTTTCCCCAGGCACAGGGTCTGCCTTTTAACAGCACGATTTCCCGCGGATTTTTATTTGTAATCTTATTGTATCTTTCCATGAATATTCTCCTTACTTATTTACTGCTGCTTTAACGGAAGAAGGAAGCAGTGCCAGAAGTACGGCTGTCAGTGCCAGAACGATCGCTCTGTCTGCATAGTCGGTCAATCCCTGAACCATGCATACACTTGCAGTCAGCCCCAGACCAAGATGATGGAACAGCTGCACCAGAAGTGTAGATCCGGACGAGGTGATTCCACCGAATACGATTGCAGTAATAGAAGAGCTGACCAGCGTTCCCGGAATACTGATCATTCCGGCTCCAAACAGGATTTTTCCCAGATCTTTTCCGTCATGAGGCGGCATTTCCGGAAAACAAAACCGGCCATACATCCGGTGATCATCTGGACCGGAAGGTAATAAAGCGCGTAAATATCAGTTGTCACGCCTCCGATCAGATTACTGACGATTCCGGGAATCATTCCATAAAAAGGCCCCATCACAGCGGCCGCAAACACCGTTCCAAAAGAATCCAGATAAATCGGAAGGCGAAGCAGCAGTGCGATCTGACCTCCGATCAGGTTGATCACCGAACAAAGGGCGAGGATACAAAGTTTATTGGTTGAAAATTTTCTCATAATACGTCTCCTTTCATGATCTGTTCCAGCATGGGCAGGCTTGTTTTGTCTGGTACACCAAGAACTCTGTCAAAAAACATCTGCATAAATGACAATGGAGATGTCCTGGTCAGAATATAGCTGTTTTTATGTCCTTTCCAGAAGTCAAATCTGTCTACAACGCTCTGTCCGATACACAGACCTTCCGTTGCAATTCTCGTACAGGCTTCCATTCCGCTGCAGAGAGTACGGTCGATAAAGTAAGCGACTGCAAGCGGATCATTGATGACACAGCCGATGATTCCTTCCTGTTTCCAGTGAAAATCAAAATAGAACCGGGTAATATTTCGGATACGTTCGCCCATCTGCGGATTCACACAACACATATATTCTAAAATGTCAGGAGTCAGGACGATTTTTCTTGTCACATCCAGTCCCACCATGTGAATCTGTTTGTCCTGTAAAACAGGCAGTTCTTCAAATGCACGATATACAATTTCTGCGGCATGCGGATCGCACCAGTAGTTGTACTCTGCGACCGGAGAGCAGTTTCCATGGCTCTGGCAGCTGCCGCCCATACTGATCAGTTCTCCAAGACCGGCAAGACTTTCAGGATCATTTTGAACCAGTCTGGCCAGGTTTGTCAGAGGTCCCAGAGCAATGATCGAAACCGGCTCCTCCTTTTGGGCAGCTTCATGCAGTGTACGGGCAAGAAAGCCCACACCATCCGTATTGATTGTTCCATCTGTGATTTCGGGGTAATGAGATTCGCCGAGACCGTCTTCCCCGTGGGTATCCATAGCATCCACATAAGGACGGACAAGCGGCAGTTCTTCTCCAAGATAAACAGGAATGTCCGGTCGGTTCATCCAGTGCAGAACTTTTTGCGCATTTGACGCGCCTTTTTTTGCCGGTACATTTCCAGAGACAACTGTGATCCCTAAAATCTCAAGTTCCGGTGATCGCAGCGCCAGCATCAGGGCGAGTGCGTCATCGATCCCGGGATCGCAGTCAATGATGACTTTTTTTGCATTCATTCTCCAATCTCCTTTACTTTTTTATTCCGTGGCAAAGACCACCTTACGAGATACTTGGTTTTTTATACTGGGAAGTTCACGAACCAGTCCAGAGGGCAAAATGCACCTCTGATTTGATAAATGCGAGGTAGAGTATAGCATACCGGAATCTGACTGTACAGAGTTTTCGGGAAAATAATTGAAAAAAATTCACGTAAAGTTCATGTTTATCCTGTATGCTATTGGAAGGAACGCATGATAAGGAGGGATTTCATGTCCAACACAACGAAACAGGCCCTGGAAGCATCTTTAAAGAAAGTAATGCTTCAAAAACCTCTGGACAAGATTACGATTTCTGATATTACATCGGATTGCGGAATCAGCAGGATGGCTTTTTATTATCACTTTAAAGATATTTACGATCTGGTTGAATGGTCCTGTCTGGAGGATGCAAAAAGAGCGCTGCAGGGGAAAAAGACCTATGATACATGGCAGGAAGGCATCCTGCAGATTTTTGAAGCAGTTTTGGAAAACAAGCCGTTTATTCTCAATGCATACCATTCTGTCAGCAGGGAACAGATTGAAAATTATCTGTTTCATCTGACCTATGATCTGCTGAAAGCAGTTGTGGAAGAGAAAACAGCCGGAATGCAGATTCGGGAGGAACAGAAAGAATTTATCGCAAATTTTTACAAATATAGTTTTGTGGGAATCATGCTGGACTGGATCAAACAGGGCATGAAGGAGGACTACAGTGAAATTGTAGACAATATGGCGCTGACGCTACATGGCAGTATTACGAATTCCGTCCAGAATTTTTTATCAAAAACCGATCCGTGATAAAAATTTTATCAAACGTCCTGATTTGTAAATTGAATTTCATGAATAAAAATCATAGTATATGGGCAGAAACAAAGATATCCGATCTGAATCGGACGACATTTCTGGAAAGGTGGTCATTACTATGGCAAAAAAACACGTTGGGATTGGAATTGCTGCGATCGCTGCAGGTGCAGGAGCTGCCACATATATGAAGAAAAAATCTCAGAAAAAGCAAAAGAAGGCACAGATGGATGCCCGGTATCAGGATTACCGGAACACAGAACGCGGAAAACAGGTGAAAAATAAAAAAGGGATCTATTATTCAAATGGAAATTATGAAGCATTTGCCAGACCGGAAAAACCGGAGGGGGTGGAAGAGAAGAGTGCTTATATCGTAGGAAGCGGGCTCGCCTCTCTTGCAGCTGCCTGCTTCCTGGTAAGAGACGGACAGATGCCGGGAGATCATATCCATATCCTGGAAGCAATGGATATTGCAGGAGGCGCATGTGACGGTATCTTCGATCCGACCAGAGGTTACGTGATGCGCGGAGGACGTGAGATGGAAAATCATTTCGAATGTCTGTGGGATCTGTTCCGCAGTATTCCGTCGCTGGAAGTGCCGAATGCATCCGTTTTGGATGAGTTTTACTGGTTGAACAAGCACGATCCGAATTACTCTCTTTGCCGGGCAACTGTCAATCGCGGAGAAGATGCCCATACAGACGGCAAATTTAATTTAAGCCAGAAGGGCTGCATGGAGATCATGAAGCTGTTCCTGACTCCGGATGAAGATCTGTATGATAAGACGATCGAGGATGTTTTTGATGAAGAAGTCTTTGACTCTACATTCTGGCTTTACTGGAGAACGATGTTTGCTTTTGAAACTGGCACAGTGCACTGGAGATGAAGCTGTATTTCCAGAGATTCATTCATCATATTGCAGGACTGCCGGATTTCAGCGCTTTGAAATTCACAAGATACAATCAATATGAATCTCTGATTCTTCCTATGCAGAAATATCTGGAAGCAGCAGGTGTTGATTTTCAGTTTCATACCGAAGTAACGAACGTCGTATTTGAGAGAAAAGACGGAAAGAAGGTAGCTTCGGCCATTGAATGCAAAGTCAATGGTGTGGAGAAAGGAATCCTTCTGACTGAGAAAGATCTGGTATTTGTGACAAACGGAAGCTGTACAGAAGGAACTGTCTACGGAGATCATCATCACGCACCGAACGGAGATGCAGAAGTCCGTACAAGCGGCTGCTGGTCACTCTGGAAAAATATTGCCAGACAGGATCCGGCCTTTGGACATCCGGAGAAGTTCTGTTCTGATATTTCAAAGACTAACTGGGAATCTGCTACGATCACAACGCTGGATGATAAGATTATTCCTTATATTACAAATATCTGCAAACGGGATCCACGCAGTGGAAACGTTGTGACCGGAGGAATTGTAAGCTGTAAAGACTCCAAGTGGCTGATGAGCTGGACGATCAACCGTCAGGGACAGTTCAAACAGCAGGATCCGGAAAAAGTATGCGTCTGGGTTTACGGACTTTTCACGGATGTTCCTGGAGATTATATCAAAAAACCGATGAAAGACTGTACCGGAGAGGAGATTACGGCAGAATGGCTGTATCACATCGGCGTGCCGACAGATGAGATTCCGGAACTCGCAAAAAACAGTGCACTTTGTGTACCGACGATGATGCCTTATATTACAGCATTCTTTATGCCGAGAACAAAAGGAGACCGGCCGGATGTCATTCCGGATGGCTGCATCAATTTCGCATTTCTCGGACAGTTTGCAGATACGCCGAGAGATACCGTATTTACGACAGAATATTCTGTCCGTACAGCAATGGAAGCTGTCTATGGACTGCTCGGTGTAGACCGCGGGGTACCGGAAGTGTGGGGCAGTGTGTATGATGTACGAGAACTTTTAGACAGTTCCGTTAAATTGATGGACGGAAGATCTCCGCTGGAGATTGAACTGCCGGGACCGCTCAATGCATTGAAAAAACCATTGATACGGATCGTAAAAGGAACTGTGATTGAAAAACTGCTGAGAGATCATGATATTTTAAGGGACAGTATGTTTTAAACAGCAAAAATATGCGATTCTACCGACAGTCGATTGCCAAAAATTCAGGGATTCTTTATACTGAAAACATCAAAACAATAGGGAGTGATGTTTTTCATGTATGAAATTGACAATCAAAAGTTTGGGAGATTTGTAGCAGCGCTGAGAAAAGAAAAAGGTTACACACAGAAGGAACTGGCAGAAAAACTGTTTCTTTCTGATAAGGCGATATCAAAATGGGAACGTGGACTGAGTCTCCCGGATATCGCCTTATTGGAACCTCTGGCAGATATCCTGGGAGTAACAGTCGCAGAGCTGCTAAAAGGTGAGCGGATTCATGCCGCACTTGAGCCGCAGGAGATGGATGAACTGCTGGGAAAAACCATTCATTTGTCAGACAATCAAAAACACGTACATTCTGGTTTTCACAAAATGTGGTATTTGTTTGTCCTGGGATTCAGCATATTGGAATTCGGAATTTTAATATGGCAGGATGTAAATCTGATCCAGAAGGACATCTTTGTTTTAGAAGCTTTATTTGCCTTATTTGGTGCATGGTTCTGCTTATTTGCAAAAGAACAGCTTCCGACTTATTATGATGAAAATGAACTTCATTATGTGTCCGACGGGGTCTTCCGAATGAATATTCCGTTTATTCGGATTCACAACAGTAACTGGCCGTATATTGTAAAATGCTGCCGATACTGGATGCTGGGATCCATGATCTATTTCCTGTTGTCAGCTTTCTCCTGGTTACGGCAGGCTTGTGGGAATCGTCTCAAAAAGCGGTTACTTTGATTTGGGTATTCGGGTTGTTTGGTACCATTCTTGGAACTGGAAAATATTATGAATAGATGGGGATTGGTGTAAAATTATATCCCATTCGCTCTTGACAAATCTTTTTTAAAATAGCTATGATTCAAATTGTTTGAATCATAGCTATTTTATTAGAAAATCAGATAATGTTGCTTCTCATTCCAAGCGTACAGTGCGCCAGTAATTTTTCTTCATCAAGTATCTCTATTTGTTTTCGGGAGGTATCTAAGATCCCTTCTTTTTTCAGGATCCGAAATCGAGCGCTCCATCTGGGCAGTGGACGCTCCCGCAATGCTGGCAAGTTCTGACTGCGACAGCGGGATTTTCGCAGAGAGCGGGTGGACTTTTGTAAGATAGAGGTATAAGATATCGCAAATTCTGGCCAGACATGGTTCAAATGTCTGATTGATACTGTCAAAGAACATATATCCGATAAAATCACAATTCTCACGAAGCAGCTCCCCGGCAAAGGTTCCGTTTTCTGTTGCTATCTTTTTCAAAGTGGGATACGACATCTTGTATACCTCACAGTCGGTCAGCGCCTGTATGATCATTTCATATTCCACATGAAATTCATGAATCTCGACGCCTACCGGGAAAATAGTCCCGGGGCCAAACATATTCAGAGACTTCTTCCCCTGCTCATGCCCAAGTGAAAGATGGACAATTCCGTTTTTGATATAGTAAGCAGTGTTATTGATCACTCCATATTGTGTCAGATAACTGCCTTTTCTGATCTGCGTCTTCTGCACCTCATAATTTAAGATTACATCTTCAAAATCATTCAGATAATTTGCCAGATAAATACTCGGAATGATATGCGGTTCAATATCAGCCATTTTTTCATCCTTTCAGCAGTTCTTAAAATCTGTTTATTTTATTCTAATTTCCATCGGTCCTGTGAGTCAAGAAAAAAGAAGAAAAATCGTTCTTTTCCCTCATATGAGGGGGAACTATTCAGAAGAAACTTTTATAGTATAGATCAGAAAGATTCAAGGAATAGAAAGGATGACAAACATGAAAGTTTTTGAACCTATGAAGATCAATGGTCTGGAACTGAAAAACAGGATGGTCGTATCAGCATGGTGACCAATTATTGTACACCGGACGGAAAGGCAACCGAAAAATTTATTGCTTATCACGAACACAAAGCAAAAGGCGGATGGCAGATTGAAAGCCATCGGAAGCTGACCGAACGCGTTCACGCCGCAGGCGGAAAAATCGCAGCTCAGATTTATCATGCCGGAAGAGAAACAAGCAGTGCCGTGACCGGAGTGCAGCCCGTAGCCCCTTCTGCAGTCCGGGAGCCAAGTATGCCGGAAACACCCAGAGAATTGACGATCCCGGAAATCCATACTCTGGTAGAGCAATTCGGTGACTGTGCAAAAAGAGCCAAAGCAGCCGGATTTGATGCAGTAGAAGTGCATGGAGCGCACGGATATCTGGCAGGCGCTTTCGCATCCCCGTTTTCTAACAAACGAAGTGACGAATATGGCGGAACGATCCGCAATCGTGCAAGATTTGGCATGGAGATTATTCGGAACATCAAAGAAAAATGCGGAAAAGACTATCCGGTGTTGTATCGGATCTCTTCTGTAGAATATGTGCCGGGCGGGCTGGATATCGAAGAGTCAAAGGTCATCGCAAGGTTGATGGAAGAAGCGGGCGCAGACTGTATTCACTGTTCCCAGGGCGTATACGCATCCACGCACACGATCATTCCGCCCTCCGTATTTCTGCGGGCGGGTTATGTGGAACATGCCGCAGAAATGAAAAAAGCAGTTCAGATTCCTGTTATCGCTGTAGGACGAATCAATGATGTAGAGATTGCGGAAAGTGTTCTCCAGTCCAAAAAGGCAGATCTTGTGACCATGGCAAGAGCCTCCCTGGCGGATCCAGAACTGCCAAACAAGGTTCTGAAAGGACGGGGAGATGAAGTGATCCGTTGTATCGGCTGTCTGCAGGGCTGTATCGGAGAGAACGGAAAAGGAAACGGTATCCGCTGCCTGGTAAATCCGCTTACCGGAATGGAAGATGAATATGATTTGACTCCTGCCGAAAAGGCAAAACAGGTCCTCGTTATAGGCGGTGGTATTGCAGGATGTGAGGCTACGATCTCGGCAGCGTTAAAGGGACATAAAGTCACTTTGATCGAAAAAAATGACCGATTGGGCGGACAGTGGATTCCCGCATCGGTTCCGATTGGAAAAAGCGAGTTTACTTCGTTTTTGTGCTAGCAGAAGAGTATGCTGGAGAAAATGCATGTACAGATCCTTCTGAATACAACCGCCGATGCAGAACTGATCAAACTCTATGAACCGGATACGGTCATCATCGCAACCGGAAGCAGACCGTTTATTCCGCCGATTCAAGGTGCAGATCAGGATTTTGTCGTAGCTGCTCATGATGTACTCCTTGGAAAAACAGAGCCGGGCAATCGTGTTGTAGTCATCGGCGGCGGTCTCGTAGGAGCTGAAACTGCCGATATGCTCGGTCAGCAATGTGAACAGGTAACCATTATAGAAATGCTTCCGCAGATTATGAAAGATGGAGAAGCAGCTCCAACAAAATACATGAAAGAGCGGTTTTTCCAAAACGGAGTTCAGATTCATACTTCTACAAAACTTTTGGAAATCGGAGATCATACGGTAACCGCAGAAAAAGACGGGGAAAGATTTGTACTTGAAAATATTGATACGGTTATTATTGCAGTCGGCGTGAAAACAGACAGAACCCTTCTGGATTCCATGGAACATGTTTCCTGCAAAGTATTAAAAGTGGGAGATGCCAATGGGGTGAAAAACGGATATCTTGGAATCCGGGAAGGATACGAGGCAGGATTGAATGCGTAAAGAAAAGGAGAGGGAAAAATGGCAGAAGCAGTAAAAGATTATCAAAAGCTGGAACATGATATCATTCGTCTTGCAGGCGGTGCAGACAATATTGCCAGTGCACAACGGTGCGCGACCAGACTCCGTCTGGTTTTGAAAAATACACCCGGACAGGCAGAGGAAAAAATCAAAGCCCTGCCCGGCGTGATCACGGTTGTACAGAAACAGGGACAGTTTCAAGTCGTGATAGGAAATCATGTGGGAGATGTATTCGAGGCAGTTTCGGCAGAACTTGAAACAAACAAAAAAGCAGAACAGGAAGAACGCCCAAAAGAAAAAGAAAACCTGTTAAACCGCCTGCTTCAGATGATATCAGGAGTATTTGCACCTGTCTGTTATGTCCTTGCAGCCGGAGGACTTTTACAGGGATTGCTGATCATTCTTACAATGGCAGTACCATCCGTGACAGAAACCGGAGTCTATCAGGTTTTTAATTTTATCAGCTGGACGCCGTTTACCTTTTTGCCGGTACTGCTTGCGATTTCCGCATCAAAGCATTTTCACTGCAATCCATATATTGCGGCCGCCTGCTGTCTGGCACTTGTAAATCCTGTGTGGACAGAAATGGCAGAAAAAATCGCAGAAGGAGAGAATATCCGTTTTCTTTTTGTAAACCTGACGGAAATCACCTATACCTCTTCTGTACTGCCGCCTTTGATTTTAGTTGCACTGCTGTCCAAGCTGGAGAAATTTCTAAATAAACATTTGCCGGAATTGATCAAATCCTTATTTACTCCGCTTATCTGCCTGGCAGCGCTGGTTCCACTGACCATCGTTGTGATCGGTCCATTGATCCAGTGGCTGTCCAATGGAGTTGCCGCCGGATACAATCTTCTGTATCAGATGGCGCCTCCGATCGCAGGTGCAGTTGTCGGCGGGGTGTGGCAGGTGATCGTAATCTTTGGCATTCACTGGGGGATGGTTCCGATTGTAATTGCCAATTTTGCGCAGAACGGACAGGACACACTGCAGATTTTTATTCAGATTGCTGTAATTTCACAGATGGCAGCTGCATTTGGAGTATTTTTAAAAGCAAAAGACAAGCAGCTGAGAACAGATGCACTGTCCGCCGGAATCACAGGAATTTTCGGAATTACAGAACCGGCAATCTATGGGATCACACTGCCGAGAAAGAAACCGTTTATTTATGGCTGTATCTGGGCTGCAATCGGAAGTGCAATCGCTGCGATACTGGGAGCAACACAGTATGTGTATGCAGGACTTCCGGGACTGATCTCCGTGGTAAATTCCATATCTGTGGAAAATCCGGGTTCATTTCCAGCCTGTGCCACAGGAGCAGCAGTGACGATTACAGGAACAATCGGAAGTATCCTGCTGTTTGGGTGCGAACCAAAGCAAAAGGAAAACGCAGAGCATTCTATTTTGGGACAAACTGTTTTCAGTCCGCTGACAGGAGAACTCAAATCTCTAAAAGACGTCAATGATCCCACATTTTCAGAAGAGATACTTGGAAAAGGAATTGCAATTCTTCCAAAAGAAGGAATCGTCTATGCGCCTTTTGACGGAGTAGTGTCCGCTCTTTTTGATACAAAACATGCAATTGGACTGACAGACGATCAGGGAATGGAGCTTTTGATCCATGTAGGACTGGAAACGGTAAATTTGGGCGGAACTCATTTTGAGGTGCATATTTCTCAGGGGGATCTGGTGAAAAAAGGTGATCCGCTGATTACATTTGATCTGCAGGAAATCCAGAAAACACATGATGTCATTACACCGGTTCTTATTACAAACGCAGATGATTTTTCAGAAATCGTGGTACAAAAAGAATTCGGTCCGGTAAAAGCAGGAGATGCAATTTTAACAGTCAAAAAATAGAGAAAGGATAAAAAAGAGATGAATCGAGTAATATTTCCAAAGGATTTTTTATGGGGCGGCGCAGTGGCAGCCAACCAGTGTGAAGGAGCGTATTTGGAGGATGGAAAAGGGCTGTCCATTCAGGATATCATGCCAAAGGGAATCAAGGGGGCACCTACAGAAGAACCTACAGCGGACAACATGAAGCTTGTGGCAGTCGATTTTTACCATCGTTACAAAGAAGATATTGCCATGCTTGCAGAGATGGGATTTAAGGTGTTTCGATTTTCTATTGCATGGTCCAGAATTTTCCCAAATGGAAATGACAAAGAGCCAAATGAAAAAGGACTTCACTTCTATGATGATGTACTGAATGAGTGCAAAAAGCATGGCATCGAGCCATTGGTGACGATTTCCCATTACGAGACTCCATTGCATCTTGCAAGAGAGTATGACGGATGGAGGAGCCGAAAGCTCATCGACTTTTATATGAATTTCTGTAAAGTAATCTTTGAACGCTACAAAGGAAAAGTAAAGTACTGGCTTACTTCTAATGAAATCAATTCTGTGCTGCATCAGCCTCTGATCAGCGGTGGAATCCTGACTCCAAAGGAACAGCTCACAAAGCAGGAGCTGTATCAGGCAATCCATCATGAACTGGTTGCATCAGCAAAAGCAGTAAAGCTGGCGCATGAGATTATGCCGGACAGTCAGGTTGGCTGCATGATTCTGGCAATGCGACATACCCGCTGACACCAAAGCCGGAGGATGTACTGGCAGCAATGCAGGCAGAACAGAAAAACTATTTCTTTGCAGATGTTCAGGCGCGCGGTGCATATCCAAAATATCTGGACAGCTATCTGAAAGAACAGAATGTCAGGATCAAGACAAAAATCCTGACGGGAACTATTGCTGTCTATATCGGAATCGTCTGTTATCTGTCCACAAAATTTGCACAGGGATCCACAACTGTTGGTATGATCGTATCCATCAAATTTATGAATTACAGCCGCTTTCACACACATCTGTATTGTTTCCACACTGCCTTCATGATAAACTGTCTTTATAAATGATAAAAATCACGGAGCTGAAACACGCATGGAAAAACTACAGAATACCAAAGAACCTTCCAGGGATCCGGAACGTATGAAATACCGGCTTTCGGAAGCGATGAAAGAATGTATGAAATATGCGCCGGTAGAAAAAATCACAGTAAAAGAAATTGTTGAAGTATGCGGTACAACAAGGCAGACCTTTTACCGAAACTTTCAGGACAAATACGATTTGATCAACTGGTATTTTGATAAGATTCTTTTGAAATCTTTCGAGTACATGGGAAAGAGCGAAACAATCTACGAAGGACTTGTCAATAAATTTTATTATATCCAGCAGGAGAATCTGTTTTTTCGTACTGCCTTTAAGAATGATGATCAGAACTGCCTGAGGGATCACGACTTTCATCTGATCCTTCAATTTTATACAGACCAGATTGAACAGAAGACCGGAGAGAAAATTTCAGAGCATTTGCGTTTCTTACTGGAAATGTATTGCCAGGGTTCCATCTATATGACTGTACAGTGGGTTCTTGGAAAGCTGAAAGGAACTCCAGAAGAAATTGCACGCTCTCTGGTTGATGCTATGCCTCTGAAACTAATGGAAGTATTTAAGGTATTAAATCTATTGTAAAGTGACAAATTTGACAGTTTTTCACTTTCTATTTTTGTGAAAAATTGTTAAAATCAAAACAAAGGAGAGTGATACAAATGGCAAATAGAATTATGCTGAACGAAACATCTTATCATGGGGCAGGAGCAATCCAGGAAATTGCAGCAGAAGCAAAGGCAAGAGCTTTCAAAAAAGCATTCGTCTGCTCGGATCCGGATCTGATCAAATTCGGAGTCACAGGAAAGGTGACAGACGTTCTTGACAAAGCTGGGCTTGCTTATGAAATTTATTCTGACATCAAAGCAAACCCGACCATCGAAAATGTACAGAATGGTGTTGCCGCATTCAAAGCTGCCAAAGCAGATTACATTGTTGCAATTGGCGGCGGTTCTTCTATGGATACCGCAAAGGCAATCGGTATTATCATTGCAAATCCGGAATTTGAAGACGTAAGAAGTCTGGAGGGTGTGGCGCCTACAACAAAACCCTGTATTCCAATCATTGCCGTTCCGACAACTGCAGGAACAGCTGCAGAAGTTACCATCAACTATGTGATCACAGATGTGGAAAGAAAAAGAAAATTGGTCTGTGTGGATCCGCATGATATGCCGATCATTGCGATCGTTGATCCGGATATGATGTCCTCTATGCCAAAGGGACTGACTGCCTCTACCGGTATGGATGCACTGACACATGCCATCGAAGGTTATACAACCAAAGGAGCATGGGAGATGACAGATATGTTCCACTTAAAAGCGATCGAGATCATTTCCAGATCTTTGAGAAGTGCAGTAGCAAATGAAAAAGAAGGACGGGAAGGAATGGCTCTCGGACAGTATATCGCAGGGATGGGATTTTCCAATGTCGGCCTTGGAATTGCGCATTCCATGGCACATACATTAGGAGCTGTTTATGATACGCCGCATGGTGTCGCATGTGCGATGATGCTTCCAATTGTTATGGAATACAATGCAGATTGCTCCGGAGAAAAATATCGCGAAATCGCATGTGCTATGGGCGTGAAAGGTGTAGATGAGATGTCTGCTGACGAGTACAGAAAAGCTGCTGTGGATGCAGTACAGAAACTTTCTGTAGATGTAGGAATCCCAACAAAACTGGAAGCACTCAAAGAAGAAGATCTTCCGTTCCTTGCCGAATCTGCGCACGCAGATGCATGTGCACCAGGCAATCCAAAAGATGCCAGTGTAGAAGATCTGAAAAACTTATTCAGAAAACTGATGTAAACAGAACCAGGCAGGACAGCCGTTGAAAGAGATGGCAATCCTGTCTTTTTTACTTTTAAAAGTTTATTAAGCTAAAGCGTTAATTTGCCAGTTCTTTAAAAAAATAAAGAAAACAGTGCAAAACCTATTGACAATTTATTAAAAAAGTATAAAATACCTATAAAACAGAGTGCACTCTATTATAAAGAAATGGGAGATGAAAATTTTATGGCAACTTTTATAACAGGGCTTGTAATACTTTTACTTGGAGGCTGGCTGTACGGGAAATTTGTAGAGCATGTCTTTAAACCTGACGATCGCGAGACTCCAGCCGTACGAATGAAAGACGGTATTGATTATGTTCCTATGAATAAATGGAAGAACGCATTGATCAACCTCTTAAATATCGCAGGTACTGGTCCGATTTTTGGGCCGATTCAGGGGATCTTGTTTGGACCAATCGCATTTATTACCATTCCAATCGGATGTGTGATCAGCGGTGCAACACATGACTATTTAAGCGGAATGATGTCACTTCGCCAGAATGGTGCACAAATGCCGGGAATCATCCGGAAATTTCTGGGAAATAAAACCTATCAGGTGTATAATATTTTCCTTTGTTTTCTGATGCTTCTTGTTGGTGCTGTTTTCACCTATACCCCGGGAGATCTATTCGCAGGACAGATTTGCGGATTTCAGGATGTCAATGTATGGACATGGGTAATTTACGGAGTGATCTTACTTTACTATCTGGTCGCAACTTTGTTCCCGATTGATAAGATCATTGGTAAGATTTATCCGATTTTCGGTGCGATTCTGCTCTTATCGGCAGTCGGAGTATTTGCTGGAATCTTTATTCAGGGATATCAGCTTGATAATATTGATTTCAGCCATGGTCTCAAAGGAATTTTTGATGTGTATCCGATCTTTGATGCAGAAGGAAATTCGGGAGCAGGAACAAAATTCATTCCTGTCTTTTTCGTAACAGTAGCCTGTGGAATTACATCTGGTTTTCACTCTACACAGTGTACTTTAATTGGACGCTCTGTAGAACATGAAAAAGAAGGACGCACAGTCTTTTATGGAATGATGATTCTGGAAGGCCTGATCGCCATGATCTGGCAGCAGCAGCTATGGGACTTTACAACAGCGGTTCTACTGCCGGAGCTACCGCAGCAGTTGGCGAAGTTGCAAAAGGTCTGCTTGGTCCTGTGGGAGGAATCATCGCAATCCTCGGTGTGATTGTTCTTCCAATCACATCCGGAGATACAGCCCTTCGCTCCTGCCGTCTGATGGTTGCAGATTACCTGCACATTGATCAGAAAACCAGAAAAAATCGTGTACTTGTGACATTGGGAATTTTTATTCCTGTCATTTTGATCCTTGTTTTTGCAAAAATGAATACAGAAGGATTTAATATCCTCTGGAGATATTTTGCATGGAGCAACCAGACCATCGGAGTTTTCGCATTTGCTGCAATTACTATTTATCTGATGGCGAAAAAGGGGGCAAAAAAAGGAATCTATCTGATTGCATTGATTCCAGGAAGTTTTTATATGTTCATCATATCTTCTTTCATTTTGAGTCAGAAAATTGGATTTGGTCTGCCAATGACAGTTGCTTATATTATCGCAGGTGTTTTGACCGCTCTCTATTTTGCCGGTCTGATCAAGCTTGGCAGAAAATATGCTGCCAGCCATGAGGAAGAGTAACCTTTTCTCTATGAAACTGTTTTCTTAATATTTACATAAAAGTTCCTTCTGCGTTATAATATTTATTATAAGCTCAAAAGAAAGAAGGAATTGAAAATGAAAGTTTTGATGTTAAATGGAAGCCCGAGAAAAGAAGGCTGCACGTATACCGCACTTATCCAGATTGCCGGGGTTTTAGAGAAAAACGGAATCGAAAGCGAAATTTTTCAGGCTGGAACCCCGGAACTTGAAAATGTAAGAGCAGCTGCCGAAAAGATGAAAGAGGCAGATGCTCTGATCGTCGGCTCTCCGGTATACTGGGCATCTCCAAGCGGCAGATCATCGAATTTATGGATAAGTTCTGTTCTCTTGCCGGAAAAGATATGTTGCTGAAACCTGCTGCCGCCATTGCATCCGCAAGACGCGCCGGCACCACAGCAACCTTGGATGTCCTCTTAAAATACTTTTCATTCCACCAGATGCCAATCGTTTCTTCCAACTATTGGAATATGGTACACGGCAACACTCCGGATGAAGTACTTCAGGACAAAGAAGGAATTCAGATCATGCATGTTCTCGGCAAAAATATGGCATGGCTTCTGCATTGTCTGGAAGCCGGAAAAAATGCTGGAATTTCAAAACCGGAATCAGAAGAGAAGGTAAAGACAAACTTTATCCGTTAAATCTCTGATTTTTCAACACATCCCGGATCGTATTTCATCCGGGATATGTTTTTTTTCTCAAAAAATACGATTTTCCCACCTCTAAAATATTAAATGTCCTCTTTCACAGTCATGACTGCACTGGTAATAGGAACTCTCAGCATATGCTCATTTCTGATATCGGATGTTTTCTGCAGGCACCGGTCTAGATATCCATTCAAAATCGTCAGCGGTGTACGCAGATCATGGGGGAGTGCAGTGCTCAGATCCTGATTGGCCTTTCTGCTTGCTGTCTCCTGCCGGATATTTTTATCCCTTTCTTTTCTATTTTAAGCTGTTTGATCTGTGTATATTATAGCGAATTTAAAAAAATACTATTTTTCTTAAGCATTTTTAAGATTTGCTTTTGGATTTTTTTAAGAAAATACCAGTATCATCGTTTCCAGGAGGTAGACAGAATATGAAAACTGAAACAATTACTGTAATTATCCCATGCTTTAATGAAGAGGAGGCTCTGCCTGTATATTATCAGGCAATGCAGCCCGTTATGAAGCAAATGGAGAATATTGACTTTGAACTGTTATTTATCGACGATGGATCCACTGATCATACACTGCTGGAAATGAAAGCGCTGCACCAAAAAGATCCTCGCTGCAAATACTTTTCTTTTTCCCGTAATTTTGGAAAAGAAGCAGCCATTTATGCCGGTCTTTCCAATGCCGGCGGAGATTATGTTGCAGTCATGGATGTAGATCTGCAGGATCCGCCGTCACTGCTGCCGAAGATGTACAAAATTCTGTTAGAAGAGGAGTATGACAGCGTGGCAACCAGACGTTCTGACCGGGCCGGAGAGACAAAGTGGTCTTTAAGAAAACTGTTTGTATATTCCATGGAAGGAATCACCGGATTTTCTGTGGCGCCATTGTCACTGGCATCTGTACTGGGACTTTTGTTCTGTCTGGTTTCTTTTGTCATGATCATCGTGATCATCGTACGGACCTTGATCTGAGGAGACCCTGTATCCGGATGGCCTTCTCTTGCTGCATCATCTTTATGGTAAGTGGCGTGCAGCTTTTATGTACCGGAATTGTAGGACAGTACCTGTCTAAGACATATCTGGAGACAAAACACCGGCCGATTTTTATTTTAAAAGATTCCAGCGAAGAGGAAACGAGGACACACTATGAATACGAACACTAAATGCAAACAATGGCGGATGCCTTTTCTTTTGATTCTTTTCACTTTGTTTTTCTGCTGGTTATTTTGCGGGAGATATGGTGTATTCGGCTCAAAAGTAGACTGGATCAGCCAGCACAGCGTATTTCCGGATTATTTCCGACAGCAGTTTTATGACACCGGAGACTTCTTCCCGGAATTTGCAGCGGGCATCGGAGGAGGACAGAACATTTATAACTTTGCCTACTATGGACTGTACAGTCCTGTTTTTTTGTTGTCCTATCTGCTTCCTTTTGTGAAAATGAGCGATTATCTGATTGCAGCATCCTTCACCTGCCTTGCATCAGCAGTTGTATTGCTTTACTTCTGGCTCATAAAAAGAGGGTTCTCCCAGACTGTCAGCTTTCTGACTGCACTGTTGTTTTTGCTGTCAGCACCTATGATTTTTCAGTCCTACAACCAGATTATGTTTGTCAATTATATGCCGTTTCTGTGTATGGCTCTTTGGGGTGTGGATTCTTTCCTGGAAAAAGGAAAACCGCTTCTCTATTTATCCGGTGTATTTTTGATGATCATGACCAGCTTCTACTTCAGTATCGGCGGAATTCTGGTCCTGATTTTATACGGACTGCACCGATACTTTATGCTGCAGGATTCGCTTGGAAAGAAAATCCGGTTTCTTGATTTTCTCAGAGACGGAATCCGGTTTTTAGGTCCGATCCTGACCGCGATTCTTTTAAGCGCCTTCTTTTTAGTCCCAACCGCAATGGCTTTGCACGGCGGAAGAGAAGGGGAAACAACACCGACAGATCTTTCCCTTTTTATTCCTACAGTAAAATTATCCTCGATCCTTTATCATCCTTATGCAATCGGACTGACCACACTGATCCTGACCGTTTTGATCGCCGGACTTGCCTGGAAGAGAAGAGGAGAACGGATCCTGATCTGGAGCACGATCCTGATTCTGACGATTCCGTTCTTTTCTTATCTGCTCAATGGCGGACTGTACATCCGGGACAAGGTTCTGATTCCGTTTCTTCCGGTTTTATGCTATCTGATCGCCTGCTATATGCAAAAACAACAGGAAGAAGCTCGCCCGCTCTGGCGCGGACTTCTGCCTTATATTCTGACGATCATACTGATATTTACCGGAAACACAGAATCCATGCCGTCCTTCAGCCGATTCTTACTTGCTCTGGACGTCGTCATCATGGCGGGATGCTACCTGCTCTTTTATGAATTGACTCGTTTCGGGATTCGGACAAACAGAAAATCCCTTCGCACCGGAAGTGTTTTGTGCCTTTTGATCCCGCCAATCCTGTTCCTTGGAATCTACGATCAGTCTTTCCAGACACAGGCAGACACGATGCTGGATTCCGGTTTTTATCAGAAAATAGCGGATTATGAAACGAAAAAAGCAACCGAATTTATCACGCGAAAACAAGAGTTTTACCGCATGGAACAAATCGGTACCCCAAAAGAAGAGTTTGCCGATCTCAATCGCATCTGGAGCACCGGACAGTACAGCAACTCTGTGTATTCTTCTGTATATAATGCAGATTATCAGGAATTTCGGACAAAGACGTTTGAACTGGAAGAGCCCTATCGGAATTTTCTAATGCAGTCTGTTTCCAGAAATCCTGTCTATCAACGGTTTATGGGCATCAAATATCTGATCACCCAGGAGGATGTTCCCGGCTATCAATGGGACTGTACAATCGGAAATACGAAAGTTCTGAAAAATGACAATGTATCACCAATTGCCTATGCAACGAACCGGCTGCTAAATAAACAGACCTATGATACATTACCGTTTCCGTACAATCAGACTACACTTTTAGATTATGCTGTAGTAGAAAAAGGCGGACAAAAAGAGACTCCGGATTCTGACAGTCTGAAGATCACATCCGGAACAATGACGCTTCCGGCTCTCCAAAAGACCGGAAACACTCTGACACAAACAGACGAAACCATAACGGCAGTATTAAAACAGACTGAGATTCTTCATTTAAATCTTGCAGACTTATTTCCGAACTGGAATGAGAACGGACAAAATGAGCAGGAGCATGTTTTATTCCTGCAATTTCATGTAAAAAACAAGAAGCCATCTTCTGACGTATCCATCACACTGGAAAAAGAACGGAATAAATTAAGTGCCAGATCGCACATTTACTATAACCACAACACAACATTTACGTATGCGGTTCCATTGGAAAAAGGGCAGCAGCAGATCTCCCTCACCCTTGGAAAAGGAAGCTACCAGTTTTCCAATCTGCAGCTTTCTCTGGGAACCTGGCAGGACCCGGCTTCAAACGAAACACTATATCAGTCTGAATTTCACGCGGATAAAAATGCTTCCAAAGGCAATCAGCTCAAGGGAACGATCCAGGTTGATCAAAAAAGTTATTTTATCACAACCATTCCTTATGACTCTCATTTTGAAGTCCTGGTGGATGGCAAGAACGTATCTTATGAAAAAGTAAATACTGCATTCCTGGGCTTTCCGCTGAAACAGGGAAAACACAAAATCGAAATTTCCTACCATGCACCAGGCGCGGCTGCCGGAAAACTCCTGTCATTTGCAGGAATTTTAATCTGTTTGTTTCATCTCATTTCCGGCTTTCAGCATTCGAAACAGACGTCTCGCCGCATTGAGATATAATTCTTCGGCCTGTTCCAGTGCCGCATGCAGTTCCATTGGGGCATTGACTGTAGTCAGAATCGAATCGATTCCTGAATCGTAGATTCTTTCTGCACCCTGTCCCATGGAGCCAACAATGGCCACTGCCGGAATGCCGTACTTTTTGCTGTGCATCCCGACACCATGCAGTACCTTTCCAAACGCAGACTGCCAGTCTGTGCGCCCTTCTCCTGTAACCACAAGAGATACACCCTGAAGCCTGCTGTCAAAATCAACCAGATCCAGAACCGTTTCAATCCCTGATTTCAGCACCGCATTTAAAAAGACCACCAGTGCGGCCCCCAAACCGCCGGCTGCACCTGCTCCCGGAATTTCATTGACATCCACCCCAAACTCTCTCAAAAGAACATCCCGGTAATGGAGCATTCCCTCCTCAAGCCTTGCTAAACTCTCCGGGGTTCCTCCCTTTTGTGGACCGAATGTATAGGTTGCTCCATTTTCCCCACAGAGCGGATTATTGACATCACACATGACTGTGAATTTTGTCTTTGCAACTCTTGAATCCAGACCGGAAACATCAATTTCAGAAATTTTACCCAGATTTTCCCCGCATCCCTGCAAGATCTCGCCATTTTCATCCAGAAAACGAACTCCCAAGGCGCACATACATCCCATTCCTCCGTCATTCGTCGCCGATCCTCCGATTGCGATCGAAATATCCCGAAAACCACGATCCAATGCATCCAGGATCATTTCTCCGGTTCCATAGGTAGTTGTTTTTTCAGGATCTCGTTCCGGTTCTGTCAACAGTGGAAGACCGGATGCTGCCGCCATTTCCATGACTGCACGTTCTTCATCCAGTTTTCCGTAAAAGCAGTCTGTTTTTTTCCAGAGAGGCCCGCACACCACAAGTGGAATCCGCTGCCCCTGAACTGCAGACAATACAGCATCCGTTGTACCTTCGCCTCCGTCTGCAGTCTCAATACTGGTACAGGTGCAATCCGGAAAGGATTCTTTTGCTGCTGTCGTAAGCAGTTCTGCAATACGCGCAGAAGATAACGTTCCTTTAAAAGAATCTGATGCAAATAAAAATTTCATAGTGAGAAGCCTCCCTTTTTCATCTTGTATTTTTCCCTAATGAAGGAAGAGTGACAGTATAAAGATCTCAAGCATACCGGAAAGACCAAGCACGAGCGTTGCCATTGTCTGTGTTTTGTATCCTTTTTCCGGAGTCATCGCGCCGAAATTGGTAACTACCCAGAAATAGGAATCATTTGCATGAGATACTGTCATAGCTCCAGCCCCGATTGCCATTACCGCAAGCGTTGCCGTATCGGGGAATCCAGTCCCAGAACCGGCAGGATAGGAGCTACGATTCCTGCTGTTGTCGTAAGTGCAACTGTTGAAGATCCCTGTGCACTCTTCAAAATCGCTGCAAGGATAAACGGGAAGAAAATACCTATTGTCTCCAGCAATTCTGCATTTTGTGTAATATAATCAATCATACTTGTAGAAGCGATCACTTTTCCCAACACACCGCCTGCAGCTGTTACAAACAAGATTGGTCCAACGGTTTTTAATGTTTCATTCGTCAAATCATAAAATTTATCGATTCTCCTTGCACCCACAAGCTGAATCACACCGAAAATGGTGCCAACTGCAAGGGCAATAACCGGCGTTCCCAAAAACTTCAAAATGTCATTTGCAGTTCCTGACCAGCCTGCCATTGATGCAATAGAGCTTGCTCCCATCAAAAGAATCGGTATGAGAATCGGTGCAAGTGCAATAAATCCATTTGGAAGTTTTCCGTATTCAGCAACCAGCTCTTCGTAAGATTTCTTTACATCATTACAGTTTGCTTCATCATCAGCTGTTACCTTTTTCCCGATGTATTTTGCATAAAAATATCCAGCAATCAGAGGAAATACAGAACATAATGCTCCAATTCCCATAACCATCAGTAAATTATCTCCAATCCCCAGTGTCGATGCCGCAGCAATCGGCCCCGGTGTCGGCGGAATGAATACATGCGAGATATACAAACCGCAGGAGAGTGCGATGGACATTGCAACGGATGACACACCGGTACGATTTACCAATGCTTTTCGGATTGGATTCAAAATAACAAATCCAGAATCACAGAATACCGGAATGGAAACAACCCATCCCATCAGTTCCATAGCCAACTCCGGATGGTTTTTTCCAACCAGATGGATGACCATGTCTGCAAGTTTCAATGCAGCTCCGGTCTCTTCCAGAATGCTTCCGATTAATGCTCCAAGAATAATAACGATGCCAATACTGGTGAATGTACCGGAAAATCCGGCTCCAATCACTGTTGCCAGACCACTGGTAACAGTTCCGTCCGATGCGGTCTGGTCGACCAGCGGAATTCCTGCCACCAATCCCAGAATCAAAGAAACACCCATAATCGATAAGAACGGATGAATCTTAAATTTGGAAATAGCTACAATCATGAATACAATTGCAACAATAAAAGCGATGATAAGTGGAAATCCTGTCATATTAAAGCCCCCTTTGTTTTTTTTGCTTTTATTTAATTGTATTCATTGTAGCAGAATATTTTTCAAAAATTCAGAATACTTCAACCAAAACTTTCTCCATATTTTGTGTTTCACGCACAAAACATGTGTTCTATAATTTTAAGTATAAATACAAACAGATCAGCATCCATGTATCGTCCATTGAACGCTGATGGTCCAGACGCAGAACCTCTCTTATTTTATTATAACGGTAGGTAAACGTATTCTTATGCATAAAGCACTGCCGCGCTGCATTTTGGATATTGAATTATTCTGAATCAGACTTCCCACAATTTCAATATAATTTTTTCGAAAGTCTTCCGGAAGTTTCTGTGCAAACACATTAAAAATCTGCTGTAATTCCTGTCTTGGAATGCAAGAGGTGATATATTCTCCTATAAAATCATAAAAATAAAACGCCTGATGTTCTCCAAAAATGTGAGTTTCCAGCCATTTGCAATGCTGATACGAATAATAATACTGAGAAAAGCTGGTCTGAAAGGTTCCAACGTAGAATGTACAGCAAATCTCTTCTTCCCGCATCCATTTCAACGTACTTTTCAAATAGTCGGCAAGCAAAAATTTATAATCTGAAAAAAGATGTTCCCCTTTTAGTGTTTTGAAGATCAAAATATATCGATCTTCCATCTGAAAACTGATATCCTGCGTAAGATGTTCCCGTCCGTTCTTGATTGAATGTAAGAAAGCCTCCTGATCTGAAGCGGACTGCAGATGACAAAGAATTGGAATTCGGATCAAATCCTCCCGGTAATTCAATTCTGCTGCCAGCTTTTGTATATCCTGTGGCGCACGATATTGCTTTTGCGTCAACATCTCCATGAAACGGTCCTTCCTTGTCTGTCTTCGAAACGCCTGCATTTTCTGATTTTCATATTTGATCAGCGTTTCTATCGCCATCTTGATAATGAGTGCGATCGGTCGTATCTCCTCTGGATTTCCCGTCACGCCTACCACGCCTTCCCGTTTTCCCTCAATCTCGATTATCATATTGATCCCGCTTAATACTCCCGGGTATTCATTGTCATTTTCAGTGACCATGATATCCGTTGTTCCATGCACGATCTGCCATGCAACTTCGTGAAATTTCCCGATTCGCTCCGGATTACGGCTCGCATGATCACACCCTGTTCATTCATAATATTGACATTATAACTGGTGTATTTTGTAACCTGTTCGATTAGTTTTTCCGCCAGTGAATTCTCCAGCATCCTATCCAGCCTTCCTTTCCATTGTTTCTTAAATTGTAACAAGATTCCTGAGAAACTTCCAGTTTTTCAATCCGTATTTTTTTGATTGACATCTGTTCTGTCTCATTTTATAATGAGAAAAATACAGTTTCCATTTTGTATTTTAGATGTCATCCAAAGGAAAGGAGTCAGAGTGTTATATATCATTATACCGATTGTAGTACTGTTACTTATTTTCTTATTTGCAGGCTATGTAAAGGCTCCGCCGAATAAAGCGGCGATCATTACTGGGCTGTCAAAAAATCCAAGAGTTCTGCTTGGAAAATCAGGCTTTAAAGTACCATTTTTTGAACGTGTTGACTGGCTGGAAGTCGGACAGATCAACATCAATGTTGTAACAGAAGATTATATTCCGACCAAAGATTTTATCAATATCAAAGTCGATGCCATTGCCCAGGTAGCAATGGAAGTTTCCAACAATCAGGTGTCTCCCGTTGCCATGCGAAACTTTCTGAACCGGAAGGCAGATGATGTACGATCTATGATCACTGAATCTTTACAGGGAAATCTTCGTGAGATCATCGGAACCATGGATTTAAGGAGCATTTGTCAGGACAAAGCAAAATTCAGTCAGGAAGTCAAACAAAATGCAGAACAGGATATGAAAGAACTGGGAATCCGCATTCTTTCTTTCAACGTCCAGAATGTCAACGACAAAGACGGACTGATCGATGACCTTGGAATCGATAACCGCGAGACAATCCGTAAGACTGCACGGGTTGCAAAAGCAAATGCAGATCGTGATGTAGAGGTTGCATCTGCAGAAGCTGCAAACAAAGCCAGTGAAGCAAAAGTTGCAGCAGAACTTGCTATTGCACAGCGTAACAATGATCTGGAGATCCGCAAAGCTGAATTAAAAATTGGGGAAGATACAAAAAAAGCCGAAGCGGATGCCGCATACGAAATTCAGAAACAAACCTCCCGAAAAACGGTAGAAATCCGGGAACAGGAAGCAGATATTGCCCGCCGGGAAAAAGAAATTGAACTGCAGACAAAAGAAGCCGAAGTTGCTGAGAAAAAGCTGGATGCTGAGATCCGTAAAAAAGCAGAAGCAGACAAATATGCAGAAATGCAGAATGCAGATGCGGAATTATACCGCCGCCAGAAAGATGCCGAGGCACAGCAGTACGAAGCAGAGAAAGAAGCTGCGGCCATCCGTGCGAAAGGTCTGGCAGAAGCAGAAGCCATCCGGCAAAAAGGTCTGGCAGAAGCAGAAGCGCTGGACAAAAAGGCAGAAGCTATGAAAAAATACGGACAGGCAGCAATTCTGGAAATGATCGTAGGAGTTCTTCCGGATATTGCAAAAAGTGTGGCAGAACCATTATCTGCGATTGATAAAGTCACGGTAATTGGCGGAAACAGCGATGGGGTATCTGACCTTGCAGGAAATGTACCGATCATCATGGGGAAAGTCATGGAATCCGTAAAAGAAGCGACCGGAATCGATATGAACGAAATCATCCGTGCAGAAACTTTTGAAGGAAAAACAACAAAAAACATCAACTTTACAGGACTGGATCAGGTAGGAGAAGAGATTGCACAAGGTGCTGCTCAATCCGTATCTGAGACATTGCAGGAGACGGAATAGACACAAAAGATACAAGGGCTTTGGATGACAGAAAGGAAAGGGCTTTGTGAAGGTGCAAAGCCTTTTTAATTTCAGAAAAGATACGCGGAACAGCAATCGGTGATAAGTTTGATGCAGTGCAAAATATAACACTTTCCTCTTATCTTTATGGAATTTTTGAGATATAATGGTGTTGGTAATTTATAAAATTCAGGTTAGGGGGGGGATACTGTGGATTCAGCAGTAAAAAGAAACAGATATGAAATAGACATGTGTAACGGTACCGTTTTGGATAAGTTGATTTCATTTTCCATTCCTTTGATGTTATCAGGAATTTTACAACTTTTATTCAATGCCGTAGACATCATTGTGGTTGGAAGATTTACAGGAAGTCAGGCATTGGCAGCAGTTGGATCAACAACTGCTTTGATCAACGTATTTACGAATTTGTTTATCGGAGTTTCACTTGGAGCAAATGTTCTGGCCGCGCGCTTCTATGCGTCAGGTCAGGAAAAGAAGATGTCAGAGACTGTACATACCGCAATTACATTCGCTTTGACCAGCGGAATTGTAATGGTTTTTGTCGGTTTGTTCTTCTCAAGGACCGCTTTGGAACTTATGGATACGCCTGCAGATGTAATTGAACAATCTGCTCTGTATATGCGGATTTATTTTGCCGGAATGCCGTTTTTTATGCTCTACAATTATGGAGCTGCCATTCTCCGTGCAGTAGGAGATACGAAACGTCCGCTTTTTTTCTTGATGATTGCGGGCGTAACAAATGCATTGCTGAATATGTTTTTAGTCATCGTTCTGCATCTTGGAGTTGCAGGAGTCGCGATTGCGACCGTAATCGCACAGATGATTTCCTGTGTGTTAGTGCTTCGGTGTCTCTACAGGTCAGACAGCAGCTATCAATTCAGATTTTCTAGGATGGGATTGAAATGGATTTATTTAAAGCAGATTTTTCAGGTAGGAATTCCGGCCGGAATCCAAAGTACGGTGATCAATTTTTCAAATGTCCTTTTGCAATCCTCTGTAAATTCATTCGGTTCTGTGGCAATGGCTGGATATACTGCTGCCAACAATATTTTTGGATTTTTGTTTGCATCCGTAAATTCCATCACACAGGCCTGTATGAGCTTTACCAGTCAGAATTACAGTGTTGGAAAGTGGAAACGAATGGATAAAATTCTTCGAAACTGTGTCCTTTTGTCGGTAGCAGTCTCAATTGTTATGGGAGGCGGATCCTATCTGATGGGGCCGCAGCTTTTGCGGGTTTACACATCGGATGCAGCAGTAATACAATGCGGCATGGAGATTCTCCTGTATACGACAGTGACTTATTTTATGTGCGGACTGATGGATCTGTTTCCGGGAGCACTGCGCGGCATGGGATTTTCAGCATTTCCAATGCTCCTGTCTGTAATCGGAACAGTAGGAACCAGGATTGTCTGGATATTTTGGGTATTCCCAAAACATCGTTCTTTAGATGTACTTTTTATTTCCTACCCTGCATCATGGTTTCTTACCATTGTATTACAAGTAATCTGCTACTGTTTTGTGCGGAGAAAGCTCAAAAAAGCCATCGTGACGGCTAAAATCTGAGAATTCTTATTCCGCTGAAAAGTCATCGTGATTGAATTTGAAGGAAAAAAGAAATGTCAAGTATATATGACAGAACCGATATTTATGATTTGTTAGAAGATCAAACCCATTGGAGTGCCTATAAAAAGCATTGGAAAACGTTGTTACAAGGAAAGAATGTTCATTCTTTTTTAGACGTTAGTATTGGATCAGGAAGTGTAACGTTGCCGTTATGTGAGTTGGGTGTTCAACTTGCAGGTTCCGATTTGAGCGAAGAAATGATAAGAAAATGCAAAGAAAAAGCTTCTGCGGCAGGATATGAGATTGAATTAAAGAGTTGTGATTTTAGGAAGCTTTCTTGCTGGGAAGGCAAACAATTTGACTGTGTTGCCAGTACGGGAAATTCATTGCCGCATGTAAATAATGATGATGTACTTACAGCTTTAGAGCAAATGAATTCGTTGGTAAAAAAAGGCGGATATTTATATCTGGATACTAGAAATTGGGAAAAAATTTTGAATGAAAAAAGAAGATTCTATCGGTATAATCCCGTTTTTGCAAAGAAATGCAGAGTCAATTTGGTTCAAGTCTGGGATTATAGTTCTGAAGACACTATAACTTTTAATCTTTTATATACATTTGAAAAAGAGAATCAAATAGTTCAAAGAGAAATATTTGAAGAAAAATATTATCCAATCAAGAAAGAGATGATTCTAAGTAAACTGAAGATGATGGGTTATACGAATATTTCTGTGTATTGTTTCCCATCATATTTCAAAATGCAGAATTCGAACTGGTTGACTGGTACTGTATTATGGCAAAAAAGAATGATTAAAATTAAAGTCTTGTGTGGTAGAAATATTTTGAATAAAGCTTGGAAGCATTTTTTATCTAGGAGGAACAGGTATTGGTATTGCTGTCATTGATAATCCATTGCTTGTTGACCATACAGAAATCAAAGATAACCTGAAATTCTATCAATCTTACTCCGATAAAAACCAGATTGCCCGTATACACGGTGTGGCAACGGCAAAAGAGTAAAAGGTGACGTGGAATTAAACAACGCTATTCGAAAAGCAAGAGAAAACAATATCGAAGTATTATGTCTGATTCCCAAAAATAAAATAAACAAATTCCAGAGTCTGACAAGAATCTCCTATACAGATGTAACCGACTTCAATAATTATATGCCCTATGATTCTGCCATAACACCTTTTGGAAGCGTGTATGTTCCAACCGCTAAAAGTACACATGCATCTAATTGCGGAAAAGAGAATTATACCTATAGCTGTTGGGGCGGAATGAGTTCCATCGTACCTTATGTTGCAGGTATGTACGCTCTGGCATGTCAGGCAGATGATTCGATCACTTTCGATGAATTTTACAAGCTGGCCAGTGAAACAGCCTATCGTTCAGAGTATACTTTTGCAACGTACGGAATGCAGGAGTATCGGATCATCAATCCTGGCGGAATCATAGAAGAACTGACTGAGAATGATGAGAAAAGTTAGGTATAGGCTTTTGTGCGGATCTTTGTTACAATATAATCAACAGAGAAGGGGTGTGAATAACATGGGTGAAGAAAAGAAACGCCTTCCGGTAGGATTGGAAAATTTTGAGCAGATTATAAAAGATAACTATTATTATGTAGATAAAACAGGATTGATTTCTGAACTGATCCGTAATGGTGGAATGGTAAATCTCTTTACCAGACCAAGGCGCTTTGGAAAAACTTTAAATATGAGTATGCTGGAGTACTTTTTTTCCATAGAGGGAGATAAAAGTATTTTTGATGGTTTGGAAATTTTAAAAGATCCGAAGCTGTGCGACGAATATATGGGAAAATATCCTGTGATCTCTGTTTCCCTGAAAGGAATCAATGCAGCTGCTTATGAGGGCGCTTTTGATTTTGCTGTGCAGATTATGCAGAGAGCGGCAGAAGCGTTTCAGTTTCTTTGCGATAGTGAATGCTTGAGCGAACATGATAAAGAGGCTTACAAAAAGCTTTTGGACAGTAACATGAGTGAGGCTGTTTTTTGCAGCGGACTAAGAAGCTGTCGGAATTGCTGGCGAAGCATTACGGCACAAAAGTGATCCTGCTGATTGATGAATATGACGTTCCGTTGGCAAAAGCCTTTGCAAATGGATACTATGACCAGATGGTATTTCTGATCCGCAATCTGTTGGAACAGGCGTTAAAAACAAATAGCAGTCTGAAGCTTGCAGTGCTGACCGGATGTATGCGTATCTCGAAAGAAGTATCTTTACAGGACTTAATAATTTTACAACCTTTACGATCGCAGATGTCGATTTTGATGAATATTTTGGATTTACAGATCAGGAGGTACGTGACCTTTTAACGTATTATGAATGTGCGGATAAGTATGAAAGTATCAAAGAATGGTATGATGGATACCGCTTTGGAAACGTGGACGTATATTGTCCATGGGATGTAGTTTCCTATCTTCGAAGTCTGCGTACAAACAGAGAAGCAATTCCTCAGAATTACTGGATCAATACAAGTAGCAATGCAGAAGTGAAGGAATTTATCCGGCAGTCAAAAAATCTGACCACAAAGAGGGAGATTGAGCGTTTGATGGCCGGGGAGAGTATCACAAAAACCATTCATCCGGAACTGACTTATAAGGAAATGTATGAGTCCATTGAGAATATCTGGAGTGTACTGTTTGCAACCGGGTATTTAACGCAGTCCGGTCAGGTGGATGCGAGAAAGTTTAAGCTACGGATCCCAAATTTGGAAATTCGGGATATTTTTAAAACCCAGATTATGGAATATTTCAAAGAAAGTGTTGCAAAAGACGGGGATATGCTTGGCAGATTTTGTAAGGCACTGAAAAACGGAGAGGAAAAGAAGGTTGAAGATATTTTTGAAAGTTACCTGAAAAAGACCATCAGTATCCGGGACACCTTTGTAAGAAAGGAAATGAAAGAAAACTTTTATCATGGTATTCTGCTTGGAATTTTGGGTATCAAAGAAGAATGGGGAGTCTTTTCCAATCAGGAAACCGGAGAAAGCTACAGCGATATCCTGATAGAAACAGAGAACAGTGAAACTGCAATTTTGATCGAAGTGAAATATGCAGGTGACGGAAACCTGGATGTTGCCTGTGAAAGAGCTTTAAAGCAGGTAGAGGAAAGAAAGTATGATGAGGAACTTAGGGAAAACGGAGTGGACAAAATTTTGAAATATGGGATTGCGTGTTATATGAAACGGTGTAAGGTAAAACTGGCAGAGGAATCCTACATCGAAACATAATCAGATGACAGAAAAACGGAGCTGTGAGAATGCAGTTTCGTTTTTTTGGCATGGATAGGCGGGAATTGATGTGAACAGTAACGAGTTTATATTTGACATTCCTATATCTGAGAAAGATTTGCTTGAACTCCTTCCGCAAAAAGTATATAATATGGCGGGTTAACGTGCTGTTTCAGAATGTATTCTGCTGCTTCATATTATAGTATTGAATAATGTTATGCAGTGCTATGTATTTTATGCAAGACCATGAAATGGTGTATAATTATACATAGCGCTGCACAGTAGAGAAAAAGTAAATTTGTTACGCAAGGGCAAAAACGAGGTGAAAAACGCTACTGAAACTCATAAAAAAACAGCTATTTTTCGTGAAAATCGGAAGAGAAAAGAAGGTTAATTTTTTGTATATATTAAACAAAAATGAAAGGAGAAACATGAGAAAACTAGCTTTAAATGATGAAATATTACTAAAAATCGAGAAGCCGGCCCGGTATATCGGGAACGAAGTGAACTCTGTGATGAAAGACAAGAACGAGGTGGATGTCCGTTTCGCTATGTGCTTTCCGGACGTCTATGAGATTGGAATGTCACATCTCGGAATCCAGATTTTATATGATATGTTCAACCAAAGAGAAGATGTCTGGTGTGAACGGGTCTATTCTCCGTGGCTGGATCTGCACAAGATCATGAAAGAAGAACAGATTCCGCTATTTGCACTGGAATCTCAGGATCCGATCCGTGATTTTGATTTTCTTGGAATCACGATCCAGTACGAAATGTGCTACACCAACATTCTGCAGATTCTGGATTTAAGCCGGATTCCTCACCACAGTCGTGACCGTGGTGAGGCAGATCCAATCGTTATCGGAGGAGGTCCATGTACGTATAATCCGGAACCACTGGCAGAATTTTTTGATATTTTCTATATCGGAGAAGGGGAGACTGTCTACGACGAACTGCTGGATGCCTATAAAGAGTATCGGGCAGCAGGAAAGAGCCGTATCGAATTTTTGGAACGCGCCGCACAGATCGAAGGATTGTATGTGCCGATGTTTTACGATGCCACATACCATGAAGACGGAACGCTTGCTTCCTTTGCACCGAACAACGAGCATGCACCATCTGTGATCAAAAAACAAATGGTACTGGACGTAACCGAAGCACCGTATCCACAGGCCCCTGTCGTTCCTTTCATCAAAGCAACACAGGACCGTGTCGTTTTGGAAATTCAGAGAGGATGTATCCGCGGATGCCGTTTCTGTCAGGCAGGCATGCTGTATCGTCCGACCAGAGAGCGCAATGTGGAGCGCTTGAAGCAATACGCCAAAGCAATGCTGGAAAGCACCGGACACGAAGAGATTTCTTTAAGCTCCTTAAGCTCCAGTGATTATTCCGAATTAAAAGAGCTCGTCACCTTCCTGATCGATGAATTTAAAGGAGAGGGAATCAATATTTCCCTTCCGTCGCTCAGAATTGACGCGTTCTCGCTGGATGTTATGAGTAAAGTACAGGATATCAAAAAAAGCAGCCTTACCTTTGCTCCGGAAGCCGGCTCCCAGAGAATGCGTGATGTGATCAACAAAGGACTGACAGAAGAGATTATTTTAGAAGGAGCCGGACAGGCCTTTGAAGGCGGCTGGAACAAGGTAAAACTGTACTTTATGCTGGGGCTGCCGACAGAAACAGAAGAAGACATGAAAGCCATTGCCCATCTGGCAGAAAAGGTTGCCAGAAGATATTATGAAATTCCGAAAGAACAGCGCAATGGAAAATGTCAGATCACGGCCAGTTCTTCGTTCTTCATTCCGAAACCGTTCACCCCGTTCCAGTGGGCACAGATGTTTCCAAGTGAAGAATACATTCGCCGTGCAACGATTGTAAAGCATGAATTCTTACAGCAGTTGAACAAAAAAAGTTTGAAATATAACTGGCACGAGGCAGATGTCACAGTGCTGGAGGGTGTATTTGCCCGCGGGGACCGCAAGGTTGGAAAGGTGATCGAAGAAGCATACCGTCTGGGATGTCTGTATGATTCCTGGAGCGAAAGCTTTGACAATGAAAAATGGATGCAGGCATTTGCAAATACCGGAGTGGATATTGAGTTTTACACCATGCGGGAACGCTCCATGGATGAGCTTTTTCCATGGGATTTCATCGATATCGGCGTGACCAAAAACTTCCTGAAAAAAGAATGGGAGAGAGCAATGAACGCACAGGTTACTCCAAACTGCAGAATGCAGTGTTCCGGATGTGGTGCGGCAAAATTTGGAGGAGGTGTCTGTTTTGAAGGCAAGAATTAAATTTAAAAAATACGGTGCACTGCGCTTTATCGGACATCTGGATGTTATGCGCTTCTTCCAGAAGGCAATCCGCAGGGCGCACATTCCGATCGCCTATACCGGGGCACAGTCCTCATATGATCTGTCCTTTGCAAATCGCTGGGAATTCGGGATTTAACAAGCGAAAGGAGAATATT
>ENA-OQBT01000171-OQBT01000171.1-human-gut-metagenome-genome-assembly--contig:-NODE-171-length-45234-cov-8.044694_pt1 | contig 45234 bp, 46 predicted proteins | sample MGYA00242749_ERZ504557 | MGnify/ENA primary metagenome ERZ504557 (study PRJEB26092, sample SAMD00036243) | human gut metagenome | host: Homo sapiens | study: EMG produced TPA metagenomics assembly of... | reverse complement strand
AATAAATATAATAGTTATGCTGATAGAAATAATAAAAAGAAAAAACATTGGAGTACTTGAGAGGAGGAAAAGAAGAATGAAACCTGAAATTGGATGAGCTGACAAAGAAGAGTTACAGAAAATCATAGAAAAGATAGCGAAGCGGCTGTCGAAAGAGCAGTATGAATATCTGCAGCATCTGATTACAGAATGTACAGAGAAAGAGAATACTGCCGATATTTCGCCTCAGAGTCTGATGTCCCAAGGATTTGTTGATGAAAAAATGTTGCAGATTGAAGAATGGAAGCAGCAGATAGAGGACGGTAAATTATATTTGGATACAGAAGAATATGAGGACTACGGGGACGATTACTGGGATAGAGAATGGATAGTAGAGTACTATGATAATCAGCAGATTGGGGATAAGATCATGTTTATGATGCGATTTGCAAATGATTGTATCAATGACAGGCGTTATCAGGAAGCAAATTCTATTTATGAGTGGCTGTGGGAAATGGAAGTGGGTACGGATTATGAAGATGGGGAATTTGTGGATTTGGATACACTGGCGGAGAATGGTATTATTGCCACAGATATGAAACAGCTGGCATTACAAACCTTATATGCGAATTATCAGGTGTTGAAAAAGGAAAAAAGGGCAGAGATGCTTTATCTGTATTTCAATCATTCTGCTTTTAAAAACCTGCATATGGAAGAGATATTCCATGTTGGAAGGGAAGCGCTGAAGGATCAGAAACAATTCTGGGAGGATTGGATCGTTCTTCTGAAAAACAAACAGGGTGATATCGCAGGGCGGCTTTTAAAAGATGCAGTCTTGTATTCTCAGGGAATAGACGGACTTGTCCATATTGCAGATGAAAGTGCAGCAGTACACCCTTCGCTTTATCTTGCTGCTATGGATGTGTATGGCAAAGCACAGGATTATGAAAAGATAGAAAAAACAGGGGAAAAAGTTCTTGAGAAGGCTAACAGACAATTGAAGATCAGAGCAGAGATATGTTTGAAAGCAGCATATGCTTCATTCTGTCTTGGGCATGAAGAAAAAATGATGAAGTTTTGCTGGGAGTGTTTCTGCTCAGATTCAACAGAGAAAAATTTTCTGCGTCTGTTTGGTACAAAGGAAATGGCAGCGCAATATGGGATGCGTGGAAAAGAAGTGCTTAAAAACAGAATCAGGGGAAATTGTGAAAATGATATAAGGAATACAGAACTGCACCGGAATATCATAGATGGTTATAGTTATTATTTTCTTAGTTTTTATATGGGGGATTTTATATCTGTGAAATCAGCATCTAAAAATCCGGCGGGTTCTCTGGGATGGAGTTCTTCTTTTATTCGCTATGGAATTCGGTTGTTTTTGCTCTATTTATATAGTAAATCTCTGCCTCTAAAGCCGCGGGGAGTATTGCGAATTATGTTGGATTCCCAGATATGAAAGATGCTGATTGTGTAATGGGATTTGAGCAGGAAATAATAGAAGAGAGCCAGTTGCATAAGGTAAGTGTATTCTGGAATTATTTTCAGAGATGGAAAGCGTATTACCCGATCGAACAGGCAGAAAAGAAGAGTATTCTGTCTTGGGCGGAAAAAACGGTATATAGCAGAGCGGATGCAATCGTGTCAGGAAAGCATCAAAATCAATACGCAGAAGTTGCGGTTTTGCTAGCAATGGTAGGAGAAATCAAGGAAGATATGGGAACGGCGAGAGCCAGAGAAGAAATTTTTGCGGAGTATAAAAGAAAATATCCAAGACATTCTTCGTTTCAGAAAGAGATGAAATACTATTTTGATGTAAAGTGAAGGTGTCGGGGAGTTTGTCTGGAAAGATATTTCATGAATTAAAAATGGAGAATAGAGTAAAATGGGAATGCTTCAAAAAAAAGAAAACAAGGGACTGACATATTATGAGGTAATGCATGGAAACAGGAAAATAGCGGAGATTAACACAAGAGGAGAAGCTGTGATTCTGGCTCTTCAATTTTTTCCTTATGATCTTTATTTGGAGGAAGAAAGGGATTTTGACACATTGATCAATAATATGAATAACTTCTATTATTGGTGTGCTTCACGCGTGTTGTCTTTGGATCGTAAATATGCAAAAGAGATTTTAAACAGTATCGGAATGGCACAGGCAACGACGGATCGTGATCGTGCAAAAATTTCTTTATCATATCATTGCGTGTCATTAACGGATGTGTATTGGGTAAAAGAAAAAGGGGAAGATATCTCCTATGAGCAGTTGAACCTCTATGACAATTCATTGAATGAAGCAATTGTAGAATTATCATTGCGGGGAAAACCCATGACAGTTACCAATCAGGAGTTAGCGCCGGATTTGTCCACAAAAGGCTATTTTCCGAAAGCCTGGATCAGGAGAAAAAATGAGTTTATCCTTTTGAAAGACGGTGGAGATAATGCAGTAAAGAAAGAATTGGTTGCGAGCAGAGTGTGCCAGTGCTTTGATTTTAAACAGGTAGTATACCGCGAAGGTTTTTATTGTGGGCAAAGAGTAACAGAGAGCAGTATCATAACCTCAAAGCGTTATTCCATTATTTCTAAAATGGCATTTGAAATATATGCACAAAATCATGATCTCGATGTATTAGAAGAGTGTATCAAAAAGGATCCAAAAACTTATTACGGAATGAATATTCTTGATTATCTGGTTGGCAATATAGACCGACATCCGGAGAATTGGGGATTTTTGGTGGACAATGAGACAAATGATTACATTTCTCTGTATCCGATCATGGATTTTAACCAGAGTTTTGGATGTTATGATACCTTAGAGGGAGCAAACTGTCAGACTGTTTATCCGGAAAGAAAAACTCAGCGTGAGGCGGCGATTGAAGCAGTTGGTATATCGGGCTTCCTCAGATCAAAGAAATTGATCCTGATATTTTTGAGGATGAGACACAGTGGAAGGAAATGTTTTTTAGAAGACTGGAAGAGTTGAAGAGATATCAGACAGGAGAAAAGCGGGGAGAGAAAATATATGGTTGACTGGAGAAAAATTCCTAAAATAGATGCACATATTCACTTGACTCCAAAGGATGTCATAGATGCTAATATAGATTATGACGGAAGATTTATTGTGAATGGTTCTATAGATGATTATGAAAAAATAATGAAAACATATAATATTGAATGTGCTTTTATTATGCCATTTAATGATCCATATATGCTTTCTATGGAACCAGCAGTGGAAGCAGTGAATAAGAATATGAAAAATATGATAAGCGGTAAGATAAATAGATTTTATTGTTTTGCTGACGTTGACATCAGGAAAGACATAGAGGATATGTTGTTTGAACTAGAACAAGTGTTAATGCAAAAAGAATTTATTGGCATCAAACTTCATCCAAGTAATACGGGATATCCTATAGATGGAGATTATTATGAGCAAATCATAAAATATGCGAATGATCATAAAATTCTCATAGAACTCCATTCTTATCCAAGGGAGAAATTATTGGATGATGTATGTTCTCCTGCCAGGATTAGAAATGTAGTTGGAAAATATTCAAACCTTAGATTGTCAATTGCTCATTTGGGTGGATTCCAATATGAAGAATTATATGGATTAAATGCATACTTTAATTTATCAGCGGTCTTACCTGATTTGGTGGATAGAATGGGCATAGAAAATACGAATATAGTTTTGCGTTCTTTAGGGGTTGAAAAGTTAGTATTCGCAACAGATTATCCCGATAGCAGAAGCATACGTGCAATAGAAATTTACGATACATATTGTGATATTTTGGGACAAATGGATTTTACACAAGAAGAAGCTGAAAATATTTGTAAATATAATGCTTTAAGAATGTCAGGGTTGCAGTAAGCAGATATGAAGAAGGGACTGCCTATTCCGACAGTCCCCCTGTTTCAAGTATCATCCTCCCGATTTTTTCTGTTTCATTCTCTTAATGACTTTCAGTCGTGTGAATTCTTCCCGTTCTTTTTCTTCCAGTGCATTGGTGATATTGTAAACCAGTTCCGTATACATTGGAATGGTGATATTTTGCAGCGCATTTGCCCGCTTCTGTGTCTTTTTAATGTTAGTGGCAAGGCGATATGCTGCGTTTTCCACCATGGAAAGTTTTACCGTCAGATCTTTTACTTTTCGGAATGCATCTGCAGCCAGGTCTGCGCTCTCGCGGGTTGTACTGAAAGCGTAGGTCGGCGCAGGCACGGAAGGGGTGTATTTTACGTGGGGAATCTCGGTTCCCATAATACTTCTGGTCTGAATGGTGATGGAGTTTTCAATCGGAACGGTATAGGCAATCTGAGAGACCATGTTGATACCATGCTCGATATTGGCACGCTGCAGGCACTGATACGCATAGGTAAAGGTGCTGTCGATCTCATCCTGGATATCTCGTGCCTCATCGATCAGGTCCATCAGTTCCCGGATCAGAATGTTTCGTTTTTTGTCCATCAGTTCATAGCCTTGTTTTGCAAGGGTGAGGGAATTTTTGGCAAGCATGAGATTCCCTTTGGTAGGAAATGTACGCGGATCCATAGAATCCCTCCTTTAGTTCTGATTTGCGATGGAGCCCGGACTGGATGTGGCAGTCGTGGTGTCATCGTAAATTGTTGGGTGATAGTATTTATCCAGAATCTTCGTATCCACACGATCCAGCTCTTCTTTTGGAAGACGTCCCAGAAGTTCCCATCCAAGGTTCAGGGTTTCTTCCATGGTGCGGTTTTCTTCCGGACCCTGCCCGATATATTTCTCTTCAAATTCTTTTCCGAATGCCAGATACTGTTTGTCAATCGGGGAGAGTTCATCTTCTCCGATAACAGAAGCCAGGTTTCTTGCATCGCCTACTTTGGCGTAAGCAGAGAATAACTGGTTTGCCAGATCCTGATGATCCTCTCTTGTGTATCCGGCTCCGATTCCGTCCTTCATCAGACGGGAAAGAGAAGGCAGGATACTGATCGGCGGATAGATGGACTGTCCGTTTAAGGTGCGGTCCAGAACAATCTGTCCTTCGGTAATGTATCCGGTCAGGTCAGGAATCGGGTGTGTGATATCATCGTTTGGCATGGTCAGGATCGGAAGCTGCGTCACAGAGCCATTGACACCCTGTACGATACCGGCTCTTTCATAAAGTGCAGCAAGTTCACTGTACAAATATCCCGGGAATCCTTTTCGACTTGGAATTTCTCCCTTAGAAGAGGAAACCTCACGCATGGCTTCAGCGAAAGAAGTCATATCAGTCAGGATAACCAGAATGTGCATATTTTGTTCAAATGCCAGATATTCTGCCACGGTTAGTGCAACCTTCGGCGTAATCAGACGTTCCACGACCGGATCGTTTGCGAGGTTCAGAAACATGGCAACGTGGTCGGCAACGCCGCTTTCTTCAAAAGTTCTGCGGAAGAAGTCGGCAACATCATGTTTGACACCCATGGCGGCAAATACAATGGCAAATTCTTCATCGGAATCATCTCCGAGAGACGCCTGCTTTACGATCTGGGCTGCCAGCTGGTCATGAGGAAGTCCGTTTCCGGAGAAGATCGGCAGCTTTTGACCGCGGATCAGGGTGGTCAGTCCGTCGATTGCAGAAATTCCGGTTCGGATATAGTTTCGCGGGTATTCCCGCATGACCGGGTTGAGCGGCAGGCCGTTGACATCTCGTTTCAGCTTGGAAACAATGGGACCCAGATCGTCAATGGGTTCTCCGATTCCGTTGAATGTACGACCCAGCATATCCGGGGAAAGTGCGATTTCCATCGGATGTCCGGTCAGTCGTGTGTGTGTATTTTTCAAAGACATGTTCTCAGAGCCTTCAAAGACCTGAATCACAGCTTTGTCTTCATATAGTTCGATAATTCGTCCAATCTTGCGTTCAGATCCACCTATGACAAACTCTACGATTTCGTCAAAGAAAGCTCCCTGTACGCCCTCCAGAGCAATCAGAGGGCCGTTAATGCTGCTGAGTCCTAAATATTCGATTGACATGAGCAAAATCCCTCCTTATGCGTTCTTTTCCAGTACATGCTGGTAAAATGCGTCAATGTCTCGGTGATACTGGGCAAACAATTCCAGCCGGTCGTTCGGTACATCATATTTGATGGCGATGACGCGGTCGAAAATATTTTCCGATTTGAGGACGGACATGGGGTGTCCCATCGTTACCAGTGCGCGTGCCTGTTTGTAAAGATATAAAATCGTATCCATCATTTTGAACTGTTTTTCCATGGATACGCAGGTGTCATCCTTGTGGAATGCGTTCTGCTGAAGGAATCCCAGGCGGATGACTCTGGCGATTTCCAGAATCAGCTTCTGATCGTCCGGCAGTACGTCGCTTCCGATCAGCTTGACGATTTCCAGAAGACTGCTCTCCTGATTCAGAAGTGCCATCAGGCGGTTTCGATAGTCCACGAATTTCGGCGATACATTGTCTTGATACCAGGGCGACAGGTCATTTAGATACTCACTGTAGCTGGTAAGCCAGTGGATGGCAGGGAAATGTCTTGCATAGGCAAGGCTTTTATCCAGTCCCCAGAAGCAGCGTACGAATCGTTTGGTGTTCTGTGTGACCGGCTCGGAGAAATCTCCGCCCTGAGGGGAAACAGCTCCGATAATGGTGACAGATCCATCCGTACCATTTAAATTGTGCATCATGCCGGCGCGCTCGTAAAATCCGGACAGCCGGGATGCAAGATAAGCCGGGAAACCTTCCTCTGCCGGCATCTCCTCCAGACGGCCGGATAACTCACGCAGAGCTTCTGCCAGCGGGAGGTGGAGTCCGCCATGATCGCTACATCATATCCCATATCCCGGTAGTATTCTGCCAGTGTCAGACCGGTGTAGATGCTGGCTTCACGGGCAGCAACCGGCATGTTGGAAGTATTGGCGATCAGTGTGGTACGGTCCATCAGAGGATTTCCGGTCTTTGGGTCGATCAGTCTCCGAATTCCTCCAGAACCTGTGTCATCTCGTTTCCACGTTCTCCGCATCCGATATAGATAATGATATCAGCGTCAGACCACTTGGCAATCTGATGCTGTGTCATGGTCTTTCCGGTTCCGAATCCGCCGGGAATGGCGGCAGTTCCGCCTTTGGCGATTGGGAACATGGTATCAATGATACGCTGTCCGGTGACAAGTGGGATTGAAGCCGGAAAACGATGGCTTGTCGGGCGGCAGTACGGATTGCCAGCGCTGTGCCATTGGAGCTGTTTTTGATCTCCGCTGGAAAGTTCCAGTGTGATCAAAGGCTCTTCAATTGTGTACGCTCCGTCCTCCACGATTTGAATCACGGTTCCTTCCAGATCAGGCGGTACCATACATTTATGCGTGATCGCGTGAGTTTCGGGTACTTCTGCGAAAATATCTCCGCCGTGGAGATAGTCTCCCACAGAAACGGTGATGTGGGCGGCCCATTTTTTCTCTTTATCCAGAGAGTCAACGGAAACACCGCGGGTGATAAACGCTCCCCCGGATTCTGCGATCCGCTCCAGAGGGCGTTCGATTCCGTCAAAAATGTTGTTTAAAATTCCGGGCGCCAGTGTTACAGACACCGGATTTCCCGTTGCAATGACTTCTTCGCCGGGGCGAAGTCCGGTTGTTTCTTCGTAGACCTGAATGGTGGTCATGTCTTTATCCAGTGCAATGACCTCGCCGACCAGCTTTTCCCGTCCTACATATACCATTTCAGACATACAAAATCCGGTATTTCCTTTCAAATAGATGACAGGCCCGTTGATTCCATAAATTCTTCCAGTCTTAAACAATGCTGTCACCTCCTGAGAATAAGAATTTGTCGTATTCGTTGCGCAGTGCGGTCTTAAAAGAATGATCGATCAGAATATTGCGGCTGCGGATGACGGCACGGATACCGCCTGTAAAGTCTTCCGCACTGATCGTCAGGTGGATGCCGGTGGCATCTTCCAGAGAAGAACGCTTTTCCTCATCTGAAGGATTGAGATAGATCGTCATCTCTTCTCCGTTTGCGAATACGATCGCATTGTGAATATAGCGGAGCAGAAAATCATCGTATTCTGCGGTTTTCATATAATCATTTACCAGGGCGTATGCTCCTCAAAGATCTTGTCTTTTAGTTCCTGCTGAATGCGACCCTGGCGGCGTTTTAAATCCAGCTGGGCGCGCGCCATTGCCTGGTTTTTCTGCTGTCTGGCATTAACAGTTTCCGCTTTGATACGAGTCTGCATCTGTCGTTTTGCTTCAATTTTATGGTCTTCAAATACTTTTTCCAGTGCATCACGGTAAGAGTCAATAATGGCATTGCTCTCGGCTCTTGCTTCTTCCATGGAAGTCGTGCGCAGATGGTTGATCTTTTCTTCTAAAGTCAAGAGGATCTCCTCCTTTAAAAATTTTTGCCTTACAATTTCAGTCCGATGGCTTCGGTAATATATGAGGTGATAAAGTCTTTTTTGCGTCCCGTTCCGTGCCGGTCCGGGATTTCGATCAGCAGAGGGATTTTTCGATCCAGACGGAATTCATCCAGAATGTCCGGAAATTCCCGTCCGAATTTTTCGGTCAGAAGTACAATGCCGATGGATTTGTCCTGCAGAACCTTTTCTAATTGTTCCCGCAGTTCCTTTCGTTCATGTACGACGACACCGTCCACACCTGCAAGGCGCATTCCCGTGTAAGTATCGACATTATCACTGATAAGAAACATTTTCATCTTAGAGTTTACCAAGGATCATGAAGGAGATGATCAGTCCGTACAGACAAACACCTTCCGCAAGACCTACGAAAATCAGAGATTTACCGAGTACACTGGAGTCTTCGCTGATTGCGCCTAAAGCAGCGGAGGCTGCACTTGCAACGGCAATACCACCACCGATACAGGAAAGTCCGGTAACCAAAGCAGCTGCGAGATAGCCGAGTCCGGTGGACAAAGAAGAGGAAGCGGCTGCGGCATCAGCGGCCTGTACCTGTGGGCCTGCAAACATCATGATGGAAGTAATCACGAATGCGCCAAAGAAGAAAAAGACATTCGTTCCGATGGCACGTTTGTATTTTTTTCGGTTCCTTTCCCCGATCAGATAGTATCCGAATGGGATGATAATGCTTAAGATCAGTGCTGCGATGAGAATAAGTTTTGTTGTAAGTGTCATAATTGGAATCCTCCTTTAAGAACGTTTCTTTTTTGTAGTTTGAGTTTTGGTATATGGGTCAAAAGCTCTTCCGCTTCCTTTATAGAAACGGCTGAACATCTCATAATATTCCAGACGGAGTACCTGAATTCCTACAATCAGGCCTTCCATACCGCATACGAACAGGTTGCCTAATACGACAACGATCCAGTTCGGGGAGCCGGATTCTGCGCCGGCGAGCATCAGCACGACTTCCATCATGGCAGCGTGGCTGACGGCAAATGCACCGATACGAACGAAAGAAAGGGTGTTGGAAAAGTAACTCAGCAAGGTTTCGAAAATCTCGAAAAATCCCTGTACAAAGAACATTGCCTTTCCTTCTTCCATCTTGTCTGCGCGTTTCTGGATCTTCCGCGTCAAAGGTTCCTTGAACAGAATGAGAAGCAGCGGAATGCCGAACATCACTGCAAGGACGATTCCTGCCGGTGTCTTGTGTCCTGTCATAAAAAGTACGATCGTTGCCACTGCGGAAGCGTAAAATACAAGGCCTGCCATTCCATTTGCGTCAAACCATGCATTTTCTACATCGTGAGACCGGAGCGCATTGACGATGTGCAGGATCATGGCGAGGATGATCAGCCCATACCAAACGCTACGGACACGATAAATACAGTGTTCAGCTTACCGATGAACGGCAGTGTGGTCATGTGATCGATCGGCCTTAGCCAGATTGGTTCTATGATATCTTCAAACCCGAAAATACTTCCGAACATAAATCCGAAGATTGTAGAAAATACACCTGCACATGCAATAATTCCGGCAAGCGGTTTTTTCTTAAAATGATAGATCAGAAAACCACCAATCAACAGCAGCAGTCCCTGCCCCACATCACCGAACATAACTCCGAAAATAAAGGAGTAGGTGACAGCAACAAAAATAGTCGGATCGATCTCGTTGTGAGCAGGAAGTCCGTACATGCCGATGAACATTTCAAATGGTTTGAACAGCTTCGGGTTCTGCAGCTTGACCGGAGGATCTCCAAAATAAGTGTTCCGGTCTTCTTCCACGACAACAAATACCTTGTCATCATCCTTGACTTCTTCCATAAAGCGGGCAACGTCGTCTTCTGACATCCAGCCGCATAAAATGTAGTAGTCTTCTTTCTGATCTTCCATCCGGGCTGCCATTTTCCGGACATCGAAATTGTGGGCAAGCTCTTCCAGACGCTGCTTTGCAGCTACGATCTGAGGGGCTTTTTTGACAAGCATGTCGGCTGCCTCTTTATTTAGATCCTCAATTTTTCGAGAAATATCGGCAATCTGACGGTTTAGTTTCTGGCAGGCATCTGCCGGTGTTCCGGTGTATTCATCCGGAATGGTGATCTTTTCAAAATGCAGGGAACGGAATACAGCATCCACTTTCTGAGATTCTCCGGGTGAAACAAAATATGCACCGTAGAGATAGCTTTCGTCCTGTTCTCCTTTGACAAAAATTGCACCAAGATCATCGATCAGATATTTTTCCAGGCGGCCGTATTGTTCTACCGGAATCCGTCCAAACCGGTAGTTGATGTATTTGTAGCGCAGAATCCGGTCCAGTTCTCCGTCCAGCGGACGAAATGGCTCAATGAGCTTTTGCTTGTTTGCAAGTGTTTCTGTTTCTTTTTTGAGCTTTTCTTTCTTTGCCTGGATCTTGAGATACGCCTCATTTGTAGTGCGGATCAGTTCGAAAATATCATCCAGACCAAGAGAGGTATCCGGGGAAATTTCATCGGCATTCTCCAGATATCCGGCGAATTCTTCGGCTTTGCCAAGTGCATCCTTGTAAGGATTGATCTCCACGAACGGCCGGAGATTATCCACAGTTTTTAATTCCGACAAAGCAGATTCGAGCTGGATCTCATATCTGGACAGATAGAGATCTGTCACCCGGTCGATATCATTTCTTGGGCCGGATATATTGATGAATTTCATTTTTACAATCATTAAATCTTTCCTCCAACATATCCTAAAGTCTCGCCAGAATTTAATCCGTAACGGATACATTCCATGGCGGTGGTCAGTTTTCGAAGTTCTTCTTCTTTTAAAAAGAGATACATGTTGATCGAAGCAATCGAATAGGGATTCTGTCTCCGGTCAGCTGTATATAGATGGTACAGGCAGTCCTCATACATCTGCTCGATCGTTAAGTCCTGTTCAAAATTATAATGTCTTGCGTATGGTGTCTTTTGAAGGACAGCAAAAAATTCATCCATATTAGATGCTTCTGCCATGGCTTTTATCTGCTCCACAGAAATCCGGTAATGAATCGGGATCAAAAGGGAGTAAATATCGGCTTCCTTCAAATTAAAATGCTTTTTGGCCCGGTAGATCCACTGCATATTCAGCAGATCAATCTTGGAGCCACAGTCTCTGGTGAAAAGCTCCAGTTCTTTTTTCTTCAGAAACTTTTTGCGCTCTTTCCACATGGCGGTAAAATAATAAAGGTTCAACGCAAGATCGTAATCAAACAGGGTGACAGACTGACTGTCTTTTAGTTTTTTCAGCGGTTCGTAATACTCTGTGCCTTTCAGATTTTCTACGAGCTGGTCCGTTGTTCTGGAGGTGATCAGCTTTTCAATGGAAATCTGCGAGTATTTGTCAAAAAACGGTTTCTTGTGGTTCAGATCAAATGGTTCCTGATAATGATTGATGACAATGCGCAGGCAGTAATTGATCAGATCCACCTCATACCGCTTTAAGTAAAGTTTTAAAAACTTCTCTGATTCGGTCCGCAGAAACGGTAAATCTTTGTGTAATCGTGGTACAGCGAGAGAATCAGCACTTTTTCGATGTTGCCTCTGTGCAGCATGGTCTCATCCATATCCTGAAGTACATCCTGATAGGAAGAATTTGCATTTAAATAGGAAACCAGTTCGGTGATACTTGTAAGAGCTGATATCTCCTCAAACTGTTCATCTGTGAGCAGTCTGGCTTCCATGGCACGCAGCTTGGTGATGATCCCACTGTATTCGAGTAAGTTTCCCATATGTTACACCTCTGTGATTCGTTTTAAAATTTCCTGTGCATAAAGTGTGTGCCTGCTTTCGTATTCTTTCTTGAGTGCAAGTACACAACTGTCGTTTGATTCTGCCTGCTGATCTAAGAGAGTCTGCGTATCTGCTTCCAGAGCTTCCCGGATTTTTTGCAGATGTGCCTGTGTCTCTTGTTCCAGATCCAGATCAAACTGCTTTCGCTTTTCTTCATATTCTTTATCCAGGACGGATTTTTGAAGTTCCGCATGTTCTGCGATCGCAGATGCGGCAGATTCGATCTCCGTCAATTTGTTAATAATAGACTCCATAAAAAGCCCCCTTTTTAGTCAGAATATATAATACACTATCATACACCTTTTGGCTGAAAAAACAATCACTTTGTCGATTATTTTATGATTTTTCATAAAAATTCATATGAAAATAATCAAAATAGTCATATTTGTCTGTTTTCTGGAATATATAGTTTGTACAAAACTATGAAAAAATAAAGTGCAAAAAGCAATATATTACATAAAAATGATAATAAAACACTAGAAAACAGGGGGTGTGGTAAAATATAATAAAAATGATAAGTATATTGTGGAAAAACTATTCTTTTCACAGTATAAATTTGGGGCAAAACAAGGAGGAATACTATGAAGAAAGGAAAAAAAGGCCTTGCATTGGCAATGACACTGGCAGTCACAATGACTTCTGTGCCAACAGCTTTTGCGCTGGATGGCAATGCACAGCCGACAAAGCAGCCGGATAATCAGTTGGGTCAGAGAGATACAAAAGCGATTTCCTACAAGTATACAAAGCTGGATCAGGCACCAATGAAGGAAAGTGTGCAGGCAAGCTCTGAGAATACGCCGATGCAATGGAGTGAAGGCCGGCAAATCTGGCATTTGATGGGGATGTTAATACAGGATGGCATACCGATTATAACACACATCAAGGTCCGTATACGATAGAATGGAATTTGGGCGGAACCTATAAGATTGGAAAAGTGGAATATACTAGAAAGAAGACAGGAGCTGCCGGAATCTGGAAAGAAATTAAAATTGAAGTGAAAAATGGAGAAACTGGCAGTTGGCAGACTGCATATAATGGTACAATTGCAGAGACTGCAGATGGAGCAAGTACTGATATTACATTTGAACCAGTCGATGCAAGTGATGTAAAAGTTACGGTAGTAAAAAGTTATGATAATCCAGAAGGAAAATATGCTTCTGCCGGAGAAATCAATGTTTACTCTGCAACAAAAGAAGTGACTCTGGTAAATCCGATTAAAATCTTACCGGAAGAGGGTAAGACCACCACGATGAAAGAAGGCGAGACTCAGCAGTTCCGATATGAGTTGACGCAGGAAGCTGAAGAAGCGGGCGGAACCGTAAAATGGAGAGTTCAGGACAGTAGTATTCTGAAGGTGGATGAGAACGGTTTTGTGACAGCAGTTAGTGCTGGAAAAGGAAAAGTATCAGCAATTATAAATTGGGAAATACAACCTATAATACATACATCGACGTTACTGTAGAAAAAGTAGAGACAGAATGCACGATTAGCCTGAACGGAACACAGTACAAAGGAATGAGTCTTCAGGAAGTTGTAGAACAATCAAAATTAACAGAATTAACGAGCGTAAAATTTGAGAGCGGTGTGATTCGTGATGCAGATTTTGATTATTTGAAAAAGTTCAATCGTCTTCAGTGGACATTGAAAGAATTCAGTATTGGTGACGATGTCAAATTACGGGGACTCAGTGGAGATGCCATTCCATTGAATGCTTTTTATGCATCGTATCCGGGATATAACATAGAAAAAGTATATCTTGGAAAAAATGTAAAAGGAATGGGAATGAATGCATTCGGAATGTGCAGAAGCTTAATCAGTTTTGAAGCACCTGGTCTGGAAGAAATGCATACTACTGCTTTGAACCGAGTGAATGGATTGGCGGAATTAAACCTGCCGTCATTAAAAGTAGTGAATGGTCCATTGTTTGGTAATATGAGCAATAGTACGACAGAAACAGTAAAACTTCCGGCTGTTACAGAGCTTGATGATGATGCGTTTAAATATTTAGGAGCATTAAAGACGCTGGAATTAGGCGCAACACCTCCGTCGTTGAGTATTTCTGCCGGTGAGTTGAAATTTGCAAAAGGTGTCGTAGATAATCTGAAACTTGTGATTCCGGAAGGTGCGTTAGATGCATATAAGGCAAGTCCTGGATATAATGCAGAGCAGAATACATGGTATGGAATCAAACTTTCAGAACCTCAGGAAGAAGTTCATATCAATGCAACGATCAACGGAACAGCTGTTGACGGTGCGAGCCTGGAAAAAGCAGTTGAAAAATCTGGTGTAGCTGTGGATGCGGTGACTTCCTTGACAATCAATTCCGGAAAAGTAACACAGGAAGATCTGGCTTATTTGAAGAGCATTTCAAGACTTGAAACATTCGAAATGAATGTTGGAGACAATCTGCAGTTGATCGGAATGGATGGACAGCCTACAACTGTATTAAGTAAAGATACCGCAGTGATTGAATTTGCACCTAAACGTGCCGGAAGCAGCCGCGCAGATATGACAACACTCACATTGGGCGGTATTACAGAAATTTACAATGGAGGATTAAAAGCATATGACTCTATTGAAACGATTCATATGCCAGATGTTGTTACAGTAGGAGCAAGTGCTTTTGGCTTGGGAGCATGGTTAGAGACATTAGATCTGTCCAGTGCAAAGACAATTGGAGCTAATGCATTTAATGGATGTAAGCGTTTGGAAAGTCTGACAATGAATGCAGTCGAGACACTGGGAGAAGGATCCTTTAAATACACAGATGCGCTTGATAGCCTGACACTTCCTGCTACGATTAAAAATATTGAAGATATTCGATTTGGAATTTGTAAAAATGGAAATAAGAGCGGTGCTAAAATTACAATTTTGGCAACAACTCCACCGACTGTTGACAGTGCGGCATTTACCGGTGTATCTAGTGTGACACGGCCGGCTACTGTGACAGTACCTCAGGGAGCGCTTGCTGCATATGTAGCTCAGGTAAATCCAAAGGCTGATGTAGCGAAAGTACTGAAGAGACAGGATATCAATTGGAATTCGTTGTATTTAAGAGAAGAAGGCTCTTCTTTGGTGGAATATAAGGCAAAATGTGGCACATGGGCAGATCAGTATGCATATGTAGCAACAGGCCAGACGATCACAGCAGATAAGTTGGCGGCTCTGCATAAAGATGATCAGAAGAACTTGAAAGAAAACGAAGAACTTAAAGGCTGGAATACAAAGAAAGATGGTTCCGGTGATATGGTGACAGCAGAAACGGTTGTATCAGAAGAAATGACCGTTTATCCGGTGATCGGAGAAAAAGCAGAAGAGATTCATATCACTGCAAAAGTAAATGGCGGAGAGTCTCTCGGTGGAGAAACTCTTGCAAAAGTAGTAGAAAAAGCAAATACGACAGCAGAAGGAGTTACATCTCTGGTGATTGAGTCCGGAAAAGTAACCCAGGACGATCTTGCAACATTGAAGAGTATGACAAGACTGACAAATCTGGAAATGAATCTGGACGGAGATCTGGAGCTGATTGGTGCAGAAGGAACAGCAACGACAGTATTACCGGCTGAGTTATTCATAAAATCCAGTCTGGAGACAGTTTCCTTGGCAGGATTTACAGAGATTGGAGAAAGCGCTTTTAAGGATACAAAATATCTGGAAAGTGTAACCATTCCGAATGTGACAGTGATTGGAGCCGGAGCATTTGCAAATACAGCGAGACTTGAGAGTATTGAACTTCCTGCAGTGACAGAAATTGGCGCAAGTGCATTTGCAAGAGCTCAGAAATTAGAGACAGTAACAATGCCAAGTGTTGTGACGATCGGAGCGTCAGCATTCGAACATACATTGGTAGAGGATGTAACACTCCCTGCTACGATCACAAGTATTGGATCCAGGGCATTTGTTGGTAAACCAAATGGTAAGAGAGAACTGCATATTACGATTGAAACAGCAACACCACCGACAATTGATGGTTCTTTTGCAACACATGCCGATGCTTATGTGAAAGTTCCAGACGGTTCTCTTGGAGCATATTTGCCGAATCTGGATCTGAGCAAACCATTTAAAAATTCAGGAGATACAAAATGGGGCGGACTTCGCGTGATTGATAATGCGCAGAAACTGCTGACTTATCATGGAGTGAACAGCTGGGATAAGATGTACGCATATGTGGTAAGCGGTACAGCGATCACAGAGAGCAGATTCCCGACTACATTTGAAAATGGAGACAAGATCTTAAGTGGATGGAATACATCAAAAGACGGAACAGGAACACCGGTGGATGCCAACACAGTTGTAACAGAAGATATGACGCTGTATGCACAGTGGAGCGAACCGGCAGTGGATCTGGATGTTGCCGTATCTTATTCAAATGTGGATGAAGCAGGCGAAACAATCTGGACAAATCAGGATGTGACCGTGACTCTGACAGCAAACGAACCTGTTCAGGATATTGAAGGATGGACTCGCGTATCCGATACCGTGCTGACAAAAGCTTACAGCCAGAATGGAACCTATAGCGTTACGGTAGTTTCCAATGACAATCAGCAGAAAGAAGTGACCTACACGGTAGCAGGCATTGACAAACAGGCTCCGAATGTAAGCGTCAAAGGCGAAGGAAATGGAGATCGTTTCCGCAAGATCACAGGAATCGCAGTGCACGATACAGAAGGTGTCAAAGAACTGAAGGTCAATGATACAGTTACAGAGATCAACAGCAAGTACAAATACCTGACAGACATCGAAAAAATCGGTGTAAAAGAAGGAGAAAATACAGCAGTTGTTGTAGATCAGGCAGGAAATGAAAAGACAGTGACATTCCACTATGATACCGTTGCTCCGACATTCCAGTGGATCGTGGACAACAGTAAACTGGAACAGTCCAAAGAAGTACGTCTTGAGACAAGCGAAGAGATCCAGCTTCCGGGTGAAGGATGGTCTCTGAAAGGCCAGGAAAACGGAACTTATGTCTATGTGAAGACCTTTACAGCAAACTGGAAAGACAAAGCATTTACAGTGACAGACCTTGCAGGCAATGTATCAGAACCGCAGTTTGTAGAAGTAAAACGCATCGACAATACAAAACCGGCAGTGGTAGAACTGACACAGGATATCACAGACTGGACCAAGAAAGATGTAACTGTGACGATCAAGACCTCTGTAGACTGTGCAACACCGGAAGGATGGAAGAAAGTCAATAAGAGAACTTTCACAAAAGTATTTACTGCAAGTGGAGAATACAGCGTTACCCTGACAAGTGCAACAGGAGTGACAGGAGATGCGTATGTATTTAGCATTACAAACATTGACAAAGAAGCACCGGTGATTGATTATGCAGCCATTGAAGCAGCAAAGGGATATAAGAGAGAGATCCCGTTGAATGAGGGAGAAGAGTACACAGAAGAACAGCTGACAGAGATGTTCACAAAACCGGAGTGGGTAAAAGATAATTCCGGCACAGCAGCATTTAAAGTAGACAAATGGGGTCTGGAACACGGTCTGGATGGATATCAGCCATTCACATCGAAGACACCGGGAGAGTATAAAGTACGCTTCTATGCATACGATGCAGCAGGAAACAGCAGCAGTTTTGATGTTTATGTGAAAGTATTAGAGCCGGAAGTAGAAGAACGCACGACAACAGTAAGTTATACGGTATTTATTGACGGCCGTGTTCGTACCGGACAGTGGACACATACAGGAACTGAGACGGGAGAATTTAGATTTGATCTGTCTATGGTAAAAAATCTGCCGGCAAGTTATGAACTGGAAGAGGGAGAAGAAGGATATCGGATGCTGCAGTATGGTGATATGACTTCGGTAACGTTCTACCTTACAATAAAATAAAGAGCAGAGTTTTTAGATTCTGTAAACAGTTTTAAATCCGCCTGAGCAAACGAGGGAAAATAAAATCTCCGTCTGGTCAGGCGGAAATTTTGTATAGAAAAAAATATTTATAAGAATTTTATTTTGGTATATTCTGGTTTTCTGCTATAATATAATGGTCCGTTGAAAGGACATTTGATTCAGGGGATACAGAAGGGAGTATAAGAGATGAGATTACGTAATATTCCGCGTGCGGAAGGGACAATACAGAGCCATCAGGCAGCAATCAAGCGGCCGGAAGATCAGAAAGGATGCTGGAAGCAGGTGTTTGGAAATGAGAATCCGATCTACATAGAGATCGGCATGGGAAAAGGTCGTTTTCTGTTAAATATGGCAAAGCAATATCCGGATATCAATTTTATCGGGATTGAGAGATATTCCAGTGTATTATTGCGTGCACTGGAAAAGTATGACACAGAAGAGTTTCAGGAACTGACAAATATCCGGTTTGTTTGCATGGATGCAAAAGAACTTTCGGAAGTGTTTGCAAAAGGAGAAGTGGAGCGGATTTATTTGAATTTTTCCGATCCATGGCCGAAGGCACGACATGCAAAGAGAAGACTGACTTCTACAGAATTTTTTGCCCGTTATGACAAGATCCTTGCAGAAGACGGGACAGTGGAGTTTAAGACGGATAACACAGAGCTGTTTAATTTTTCGCTGGAGCAGATCAGAGAATATGGATGGACAGTACTCAGCTATACATACGACTTGCATCATCATGAAGAGATGAATAAAGGAAATATTATGACAGAGTATGAAGAAAAGTTTTCTGCAAAAGGGAATCCGATCAATAAACTGATCGCAGGAAGAGGTACAGAAACACCGACAGAGTAAATTCACACCTTTCTCCATGCTGCATACAATAAAAGTGAGGAATACCCACAGTTGGAGAGCGGGCGATGGGGTGGAAAAGAAGCTGGAAAGAGAAACTGCGTCAGAAAATGTACTGCCAGGCAGAACTAAACAGACAAATATTATGTATAAAACGCTCATTAGAAGAAGTATGTGCGATACTCAATACAGGATGTTGCCGTAAATAATAAAAGTAAAAAGAGTAGGTGTTTGAGATGAAGATCAGAGTAACTGCGAAAAATTATCCACAGGAAGTACTGAGGTCTGAGACACCGGTTCTGGTAGAGTTCTTTGCTGTATGGTGCGGAAAATGTGCTATGATGGAAGATGTGCTGGATGAAATTGCGAAGGAATACGATGGACGTGTGAAGGTGTGTCAGATAGAGATTGAAGAATCAGCAGTTCTGGCAGCAGAATTTGAAGTAGGGATTGTTCCTGCGTTTGTGGTGTTCCGCGATGGAAAACCGGTGAATTATGCCAATGGAGTACTTGCGAAAGATGTTTTGATCAGAATGCTGGAAATCTGAAAAACAGCTTTCGGATTGGAGAGAAATTCTTTCCAATCCGGAAGCTGTTGTGTATAATGATCGGAAAATTAAAAAAATTACAAAAAGATAAAAAAATACTTGATTTTTTATAAAGAGTAATATATAATAACTCTTGCGTTACAGATTAAGTAACAACATAAAGATGCGCGATTAGCTCAGTTGGTAGAGCACCTGACTCTTAATCAGGGTGTCCAGGGTTCGAACCCCTGATCGCGCACTTGGAAATCACTGTTTTTGCAGATCAGAAGCTGCGGGGGCGGTGGTTTTTTTGTGCGCATTTTCAAGGGTTTTCAGCCTTTTCATTATTTTGCCTGAGGTAAGTGTAAGCAACAAAAGTACTATATTTTTTGATTACACCTGGATTACACTTTTTATGAGACGTAATCAAGAGCATTTTCAATCATTTTGTTTTTCTCTGATTTAGTTTTTACATCAAAGGTATAGTTTTTTAAAGTAGTACGCTTGTCCGCATGACCTACCATCTCACGAACGGTATTGATGTTTATTTTTCCATCAATCAATGTGGAGATATAAGTCTTGTATCAGAAAAATGTGGAGGCTAACAGATACAGATGATTACTTACGCAGGAAGAGGACAAGAAAAGATGTGTTATGAGGAAGATGCATTTGATCAATCGTTAGAATTTTATTATAAATCGTAAATACGAATCGCAGTCACACGTAATTGGTGGCTGCGATTTGTATTTTATGTACACCGTGAGAAGAATGAATGAGAAAACGATAGAGTTCAATACAATTTTATGCATATTTTGTTTCATATTGTTTATGTGATTTTCAAAATAGTAAATCTATAATAGAGGAGATTATGTCGGAGATGTTGAGTTTGGAAAAATAACCGCATTGTACATCAAAGCACTGGAAGGTGCAAGCAATATAATATTTCCTAAGTGGTAGGAAATAAATTGAAACGAAAAGCGTACAGAATCCTCTTAAAATGGAAGCAAACTAAAAATTGCAAAAATAGGAGGATTTACTTATGGCAGGATTAGGAATTTCAATTTATCCGGAACATTCAACAAAGGGACGTGATTTAGAGTATATTCATTTAGCGGGAAAATATGGCTTCCGGAGAATATTTACATGTCTGCTTAGTGTAGGAATGAAAACACGAGAAGAACTTATGGAAGAATTCAGAGATCTGGTGGATGCGGCACATGAGGAAGGGATGGAAGTGATTCTGGATGTAAATCCGGGTGTGTTTGAGCGTCTTGGGATTACTTATGACAACTTATCATTCTTCCATGATATTCATGCAGACGGAATCCGTCTGGACGAGGGATTTGATGGATTGAAAGAAAGTCTTATGACATACAATGGTGGGCTAAAGATTGAACTAAATGCAAGTGGTGGAGGTGGATACATTGAAAATGTGATGGCGAACTTCCCAAATACGGACAATCTGGTTACATGTCACAATTTTTATCCACAGAAATATACGGGACTGTCATTAGAACATTTTAACAGTTGCAATAAAGAAATGAAAAAACACCATCTGCATACAGCGGCGTTTGTATCCAGCAATAATGGGGACACATATGGTCCATGGCCGGTTAATGAAGGGTTGTGTACATTGGAAATGCATCGTGGACTTCCAATCGATTTGCAGGTTCGTCATATGTTTGCAACAAAAATGATTGATGATGTGATCATTGCAAATGCCTATGCATCAGAAGAGGAGCTGAAAGCATGTTCTGAAATTATTCCGGGACTTCTCACCTTTGGATTTGAAGCAGAGAAAGAATTGACACAGGCAGAAAAGGATATCTTATATTTCGCACAAAAGCATGCGAACAGAAGAGATATCAGTGATTACATGATTCGATCAACTGCTCCGAGAAATACATTTTCAAATGTATCTATACCGGCAGCGAACACACAAGATCTGAAGCGTGGTGATGTTGTCATATTAAATGATGAGTATTCACGCTATAAAGGTGAATTGCATATTGCTCTGAAGGAGATGCCTAATGACGGAAGAAAGAATGTGATTGGTCATATTCCGGAAAGAGAACTCTTTATGCTGGACTATATGGAAGCCGGAAAAGTGTTTGGTTTCCAAAAGACAATTTGATTTAAGCTTACTGTACATTAAGAGGAGGAAGGGGATTTGAGTAAAGATGGAAAACAGACGTCGCAAAAGATTAGTAGATATGTTATCAAATCACCAGGAATGGATGACAAGCAAACAACTGGCGGCAGTTCTGAATGTATCGGATCGCACAATACGATCTGATATAAAAATAATCAATGAAAAACGAAAAGAGCCACTCATTGAATCCAATATGCAAAAAGGATACAAATTGGCTGCAGACGCATTAGATTATCTAAGTCAAAATACGCCTATGTCTGTACGAGAGTATACTCAGGTTCCCCAGACCTCGGAGACAAGATGTGTGTATATTATACAGAAACTGTTGTTTGAAACGAAAGAACTGAATTTAGTAGAGTTGGAAGAACAGATCCATGTCAGTGGGTATACGATCAATCGAGACATCAAAAAAATTCGGGAATTGTTAAAAGATGATCCCAATCTGCAGCTAATACGTAGCGGAAAATGTATTTCATTGAAGGGAGATGAATTAAGCAAACGCAGATTATACAAGCGGCTTCTGGTGGCGGAAATACAGAAGAATTTTCTGAACTTAGATCAGCTCGCTAAGTCTTATAAGGATTTTGACTTGCTAGAAGTGAAAAACATTTTTATGGCAGTTATTGAAGAGTATGGATATCCGGTGCGTGAAGCTTTGATCTTAATACTGGTTATTCATGCAGGGACAAGCATTGAACGTATGATGCATTCGAATTATGTTGAGCTGATGGATGAGGAAGCGCAAGAGTTAAAAACTTCGATTGAATATCAGATTTCCTCGGAATTTTTTGAGAGAATTGCACAGCGGTTTCATATTCAGGTAAAAGAGAGCGAAATTATCAGGTTTGCATCAGCGATTGTGGGACGGAAAACATCGCGATATGTGAGCGACTATATTGATTATCACGGGAATTGGTTGAATTCCAAAAAACTGACAGAAGAAATTGTTGATCAAATATATGAGGTGTTTGGGATTGATTTCAGACAGGATATGGATTTACAGATTGGGTTGAAGATTCACTTACATGGACTGATAGACCGAGAAAAGAAACATGCAGTTCTGGAAGATATTTTCAAAGATGAAATACAGCGGAAATATCCGCTAGTATTCGAGATGGGTATCTTTGTCGTGGAATTTTTAGAGAAAAGGATGGGTACGAGAATTTCAGATACAGAGACTGCATATATTGCGCTACATTTGGGTGCAGCCAGTGAAAGAATGAATGTGGGAAGAAGATACCGGGCGGTAGTAATTCTCCCGTATAACCAGACTTTTTCAAAAGCCTGTGAAACAAAAATTGCAGATATGTTCCGCGATCGGATGGAACTGGTGGAGACAATGCACTATTTTGAAGAAGAACAGATTCGCAAGCAAGAGCCAGATTTGATTCTGACAGCTTTTCCGATACAGCATTCATTAAATATTCCAACGGTATCCATCAATTTGTTTGTAGATTATGATACAGAGGCAAATATTTTAAAGGCATTAAATGAACTTGATAAAAGTGCATTTCATTTGGAGTTTGTCTCGAATATTGGGTCTTTGATTCAAAAAGAACATTACTATAAGAATCTGGACTGTGATTCCCCAGAGAAAATCATACGTCTGATCTGTCAAAAATTGGAGCAGGATGGAGCAGTAGATTCTTCTTTCTGCGATATCGTGTTAAAAAGGGAAGAAATGTCCCCAACTTCATTTGTAGACACATTTGCGATTCCACATGCTTTTGGTGCATTTGCAAAACGTTCCACAATCGCAGTGGCACAGCTGAAAAATCCAGTTCAGTGGGGCGAATTTCATGTAAAACTGGTAATGTTGTTTGCTGTGAATGAAAATGATCAGAGAATGATAAAAATCTTTTTTGACTGGGTATCTAGCCTCGTGAACCAAATGGATAAACTGGCAGCACTCTGTGTCCCTCTTGAGTATGAACAGTTTGTGGATCGGATTATGGAATGAGGAATTTCCTAATCTGTTAGGAAAACAGTTTGATGCCATGATTACGTGGAAGTTCGTATAATAGACTCAGTCAGAAAGAAAAAGGAGGAGAACAGGAATGAAACGAATTTACTTATTTTGTAGCGCAGGAATGTCTACAAGTATGCTGGCTAGTAACATGCAGGAGGTAGCGGATAAACATAAACTTCCATTTGAAGTTCAGGCATTTCCAGATGGAAAGATCGGAGAAATTATTGCAGAACAACATCCGGATGTGATTTTACTCGGACCTCAGATCAAATTTAGGTACAATGACATTTCAAGTCAATATGCAGATACCGGAATTCCGATTGCAGTAATTAATGCGGCAGATTATGGAATGATGAACGGAGAAAAAGTATTAAAGGCAGCTGTGAAATTGTTGAAAGGCAAAGACAAGGGGGATGGAGATGTTAGATAAGTTAGAAAAAATATTTGTACCTGTTGCGGAGCGTTTGGGAAAGAATAAGTACTTGACAGCGATTCGTGATGGCTTTCTTCTCACCACGCCACTGTTGATTGTTGGATCATTTTTCATGTTGATTGCAAACTTCCCGATTCCACATTGGACGGAGTTCTGGGCACAGTTCTTTGGAGAAAACTGGACCGCATTTATGTCAAAGCCAACAAACGCAACGTTTGATATCATGGCAATTTTGGCTGTACTTGGAATTGGATATTCCTTTGCAGGGCAGTTAAAAATTGATAAACTGGCAGGCGCAGCTGTCGGTGTTGTAGCGTGGTTCATTCTGATGCCGTTTGAAGTTACCGATGGGGATGTAACACTGAGCGGAATACCACTTGGCTGGGTTGGATCAAAAGGTATTTTTGTAGGAATTATCTGTGCGTTTCTGGCAGTACATATTTTTGCATTTGTAACGAAAAAAGGATGGGTAATTAAAATGCCTGCAGGTGTGCCACCAACTGTAACAAAGTCGTTTGCAGCATTGGTTCCATCTGCAATTGTAATGGTAGTATTTTTCTTGATCAACATTTTGTTCTCACTGACATCTTATGGAAATGCATTTGACTTTGTTTTCCTTATTTTACAGAAGCCATTGATGTCACTTGGAAACACATTAGGCGCAGTTCTGGTAGCGATGGGATTCCAGCACCTGTTCTGGTTCTTTGGTATCAACGGAGGCTCTATCGTAGGAAGTATTATGCAGCCAATCCTGACACCACTGTCTATGGAAAATCTGGCAGCTCTCGGTGCAGGAGCAGCATTACCGAACCTTGTAAACCAGCAGTTTTATGATTTGTTTACAACATTTGGTGGTTGTGGATCTACATTATCAATGCTGATCGCAATGCTGATTGTATGTAAATCGGATCGTGTAAAGAAATTAAGTAAGATTTCATTTGTACCGGCATTGTTTGGAATCAATGAGCCAATTGTATTTGGACTTCCAATTGTGTTGAACCCATTGATTCTTGTACCGTTCCTGCTGACACCACTTGTAAATATTCTGGTAAGCTATTTTTCAATGTTATCAGGTCTGGTTCCGTATTGTAGCGGTGTGAACCTGCCATGGACAACACCACCGATTATTTCAGGATTTTTAGTAACAGGATGGAGAGGCGGTTTGCTGCAGTTAATCCTTGTATGCGTAGGAGTAATGATCTATATTCCATTTGTAAAAATGATTGATAAACAGTATCTGAACGAGGAAAAAGCGGCAGTAGAAGAGGAAGATGATGATATTTCATTAGACGATTTATCATTTGATGATATGTAAGTATCAAGTGTAAATTGAGAAGTTTGTGTAAAAAGGAAGGAAGTACACGTATGGAACAGATTGAGCAGATTTGTGTGGAAATGATTGCACATGTAGGTGTAGCACGTTCTGGCTATATTGAAGCAATAAGAAAGGCAAAAGAAGGAGATTTTGCGGCGGCGGAAGAGTGTATGAAGTCCGCAAAGGAAGAATACCTGCAGGGGCATGAAGCTCATTATGAACTCATTCAAAAAGAGGCAAGAGGTGAGCATGTTGAAGTACCGCTTATTTTGGTACATGCAGAAGATCAGATGATGAGTGCAGAGGCGTTTCAGGTGATTGCGGAAGAATTGATTGCGTCTTATCAGAGAATTCAGCAGTTGGAAACAGGTGTTTTAGGAAAGTAAGGTTGTCGATATGATTAGAATAATTATGATTTATGATCAGGTTCAGGCAGGGCAGGGAACGAAAGATGACAGAATGGTTCCTCTAAATGCAACGAAGGAAGTAATCGGTCCTGCGGTTATGATGAAACCATACCTGAAAGAGATGGATGCAAAGGTTATAGCAACTTTGATTGCCGGGACAGGAACCTATGAAGCAAACTCAGATGAGGTCGGCAGAAAAATGTGCGCGATGGTCAAAAAACTGAATGCAGATGTGGTGATTTGTGGTCCGTCATTTAATTATCATGACTATAGTGCAATGTGCGCGGAAATCGCAGATAGAATCCAGCAAGATACTAAAATTCCGGCATTTGCAGCAATGGCAGATGAAAATGCGGATGTCATTGATCATTACAAAGACAAGATTACGATTGTCAAGACACCAAAGAAGGGCGAAGGTGGATTGAACGAAGCACTTAAGAATATCTGCAGAACAGCAAAGGAACTTGCTGAAAATACAGAAAAGTAAATAGCAAACAAATATGGGGCTGTCGGGAAATAGATAGTTCCAAAAAGGGGCAGATTTGACTCGCATGAGTCAAATCTGCCCCTGAAGCTTTTCCGTAAAGAGAGAAAAAGATGGCTAACGACAACCATCTTCTCTCCATTCCATGTTATAATGGAACTATGCTAAAACAAGATTATTATAACGAATTTTTTGAATTAGGGCAACAGAAAATGAACTTTAGTTTCTTCGAATTGTGTTTACCTGACGACGATCCAGTCTATACCCTGAAAAAAGTGATGGAGGATTTAGATTTTTCTGGCTTGTTAGCCAATTGTTCAGATAAGGGAAGAACCGGGTTTAATCCAATTATGATGTATGCTGTCGTTACTTACGCAAACATGCGTGGGGTAAGGGCTGTTGACCGTATTGTGGAATTATGTGAAAGAGACCTTGCGTTTATCTGGCTTACCAAAGGACAGAAACCAAAAAGAGATGCATTCTATGAATTCAAGAATAAAAAACTAACTGCTGATGTATTAGATGAATTAAACTATCAGTTTCTTCACCGTCTGCAAAAAGAAGGACTGATTACCCTAAAGTCGCTTTTTATTGATGGGACCAAAATAGAAGCGAATGCAAACCGTTATACATTTGTCTGGAGAGGAACACTCAATTATCACCTTGCAGGCTTGTTAGATACGATTGATTTACTGTATGAGAAATATAATGTCCTGATTGATGAAAATGAGTATAGCATCAAATATGATATTCCCCATGCACATATGTTTGTGATCGAAGGGATGGATAAAGTAAGGGATATCATTGAAAAGAACCGGAAAAGGAAACTGGCAAAACATAAAAAGTTGTCAAATAATACAATCATCGAAATTGACAATTGTTCTCCGTTGGAGATTCTGAAACTCCAGAAAAATCTGCTTCAGATTGCAGAGCAGGAACAGATCACGTTTGTTTATGGAAAGGGAAAGAGAAAACCGGAAATCCAGCAGCTATATGAGGAACTGGAAGCCTGCGGTGAACGCCTGATGGGATACAAAGAATGCTTTGAGATCATGGGAAGAGACAGGAACAGTTATTCCAAAACAGATTTAGAAGCTACATTTATGAGAATGAAAGAAGACCATATGCTAAATGGACAATTAAAAGTAGCATATAACATTCAGATAGCAGTAGAGAATTATTTCATTGTTCAGGCATATGTAAGTAATGACCGGACAGATTATAATACATTGATCCCTGTGTTAGAAAAGCACAAAAACGCATTTGGAGAAATTTTGGAAGAAGTAACTGCCGACAGTGGTTATTGCAGTGAAAAGAATCTTCTGTACTTAAAGGACCATAAAATCACCAGTTATATCAAACTGCAGGATCATGAAAAACGGAAAACACGTGCGTACACAGAAAATATTGGAAAGTATTACAACATGAAAACGCAGATATTTGAGGATGAACTTTATTACGTCTGTCATGATGGAAGGGAGCTTCATCATATCAGGACTGAGAAAAAAGAACAGGCTGGTTATACACAAACATTTGAGGTGTATGGATGCGCAGATTGTAGTGGCTGTGAACATAAAGCAAAATGTCTCTATAAATATGATGCTGAGAAAGATGCAGAGAAAAATAAGGTCATGAAAGTTAACGGACAATGGGAAGCTTTGAAAGAAGAATCCCATGCAAACATCCAGAGTGAGAAGGGAATTTTGAACCGGCAGATCCGTTCCATTCAGACAGAAGGACATTTTGGAGATATCAAAGAAAATGACGGTTTTCGACGTTTCAATTACCGGACAGCAGAAAAAGTATATAAAGAATTCATGCTGTATGCGATTGGAAGAAATATAAATAAATACCATCGTTTTCTTCATGATGAGATCAAGAAATTTGAGGGAAAAACCGAAGAAAAGGCTGCTTAGAAAAAGAGTGCTTTCAAAAATGCAGTCAAGGGATTTTTGTGTCCTAAAATACATACGGAAAAGAAAGAATACGAATCTCCCGAAGAAGTTCAAGTATTAAAAATACTGATTTCTACGGGAGATTCGTATTTTAAGATTCAGAGCCTAAAAGTCGGTATTAACCGACAGCCCCATTGTTGTGCGTGGAAACAAAATAACAATTTGTCATAAAGCTATTCAGAGAAAGGAAACAGAAACATGATTATTTTATAATAAAAAATTATCAGGATATGAGCCGCAAAGCTGCCAACATCATCTCCGCACAGGTTATTATGAAACCGGATTGTGTTCTTGGACTTGCCACAGGTTCATCACCGGTTGGAACATATAAACAGCTGATTGAATGGTATGAAAAATTGGATTTAATGAACCGGGGGCGGCTTTTGAAAAGGAGACACATTGTGTAGATTTGACAGAAAGCACAATCGAAGCAAATAAACGATTCTTTGCTTCGGAAGAAGAGGTTCCGAAACAGGCATATACGATGGGAATCAAAAATATCATGCAGGCAAAGAAGATTCTCGTGATTGTGAGCGGGGCGGATTATTTATCATTATCTATGTGGCATTAGTGGTCACGTTTGGATTTACTTTATTGGTTACGGATGTAGCGATTATGATCATGACATATTATTCTGTAATTGGTGGTTGGATTACGGAATATCTGGCAGTATATCTGGCTGGACAAGGTGTATATGCGGCAGAGGAAGGATATTTTACTTCTTTCATTACATCAGAAGTATATCCGATTATTTTTATGTTACTATTTCTTGCGATTACAGCATTTATCGTGTACAGCGGTGTAGAAAAAGGAATTGAACGTTTTGCGAGAATTGTGATGCCGGGATTGCTGATCATGATTGTTGGAATTGCAGTATATTCATTGACACTACACTTTAAGGATGGAAATGGTAGCATCCGGACAGGAATTTAGGGACTTATGATCATTCTGGCAGTATATGTTGTTCCGGTTATGATGGCAGTACTCTTTTTACAGTCGGCGGGCATATTTACACTGGTTCGATAGTGCAACTAAATATGATATCTGTGAACTGAGAGCCTCTATTTGTCGGGCCACCAGTTCGGAGTGTTCGCGGTAAGTAAAGACTGCTGGTATTCCTTTGGAGGAATTCCGGTAGTCTTTTTAAATACGCGGCTAAAATAGAGTGAATCAGAGAATCCTACCATGGAAGCAACATCGGACAGCTTCATGGTATTGGTTGAAATCAACTCTTTTGCTTTTTCTATGCGGAGGTCATTGAGGTAATGCATCGGGGCAGCATCCATTCGTTCTTTGAAAATGTGGGAAAAATATCCGACACTTAATTTACAGTATTTTGCCATTGAGGATACAGTCCAGTCCTTCATATAGTGCTGATTCAGCTGCATTACAAGTCGATCGATAGAAAAATCGTTCTCAGAAGAGGTCAGGAGCTGCTGGCGGGAACGGACAATCATGACTAGCATATGTAAGAAACTGCTAAGTACAATGTCATCATAATATGCTTTTTTTAATTGCAACTCAATAATGGTCTCTTGAAATAATGTCTTTAGCAGCGTATGTTCACCGATATAGCAATTATGAATTTGATATTTTTCAATTAGTTTTTCACAATCACTTCCAGTGAAATGTATCCAGTATATCTCAGGATGCTCATTTGCATAATAAAAGTAAGTTTGCGGTTCGTGAGGGCGGAAGAGCAGGATATTTCCGGCTGTAATGGAGTTCCATTTGCCGTTTAGGAAATAATGCCCGATGCCCTTATAAACATAAATCAGCTGGTAATCCACCCGTCCCAAGGAACGGTCCTGAGAGTAGTCTTTCGTTTTAAAAATCTGCATGCCGCAGCAGTTTACGGCTAATGGTACTGTTTCATCAACAAACCCGATCACACGTCTTTCGTTTCTTAAATGACCTGAAACATTAATCATAATTCGATCCCTTCTTTCTCCATTATTTATAATTCTAATTGAAAAATAGCACATAAAAGCAGAAATGTCCATATAAATAACACAATTAGACATGGAAAATCCTATGAAAATTTATATACTATAACTAAGCAATGAGCAGAATAGAACAGAAAGCAGAAGTGCTGAAGTCCAGCTAATAAATGTCAATAGCTAAATGAAAAATATCATTTTTCAAAAGATATTGTTTCGTTGGATTTACAGTATTTTATGCGGCAATTTAGGGCAAAGTCAGAGGGTATAAGAGAAACCTTCAAATCAGGTTTCAAAGCAACTAAAGCAGCTTTTTTAGAATCAAAACGATCATTATGTACTTTTCGGATATTGATATTTGTGCTATTCTTGGTGATGATAGGATTAATAACCGAGCAGTTAAAACCCTTATCACGAAGATAGCAGAAGAGTGGGTAATGATAAATTCCCGTGGATTCGAGGAAAATGCGACTTTCCAAAGAATACAACTCTTCTGCTTCTTTTATTTTAGAAACAGCGGTTGTAAGGGAATTCATGCTATTGTGTAGGATTTTATAAGGTTTTCCTACGAACTGTAGGTTCGGCTCCACGGCTATAAATGTAGTCAATCAATTGATCACTGTCATATCCACGGTCTGCAAGGATCTGACTGTCTTCTGGTATTTTTACCTGTTCCAGCAGAGGGATCGCATATACAATATCGTTACGCTGTCCTTCACTGATCATCAAATGTACCGGATTGCCATAGGCATCTACAACTGCGTGTATTTTAGTGCTTGCTCCTCCTCGACTGTGTCCAATTTCGGTTGGAGCCCCCTTTTTTGCACCTGCACTGTGCTGGTGTGCCTGAACAATGGAAGCATCTAAAGAGAGTTCTGACAAATCGACATCCAAGAATTGTTCGATTATCTTTTCTGGGACAACCTTGTTTTCCGGTATTTTCCAGAGGAAGTAACTCAACAATACGGTTCCATTCACTATCGGTTAATTCATATCGTCTCAACATAGTGTTTGCCCCCTTGTTCTTTATTTTATTATGAAAAAGGGAATAAAAACACATGTTTTTTGCGAATTTTATTTTTCAAGCACACTCTAGCGTGTTATTCGGGTATTGCCTTCCGGCTCCCAACCAGCTAAAACATAAAACCCTGTCGAATGGACTAATTGACTTCATTGTAGGTATGGGCTGATAAGAATCAGCTTCCCAGGGAGGAATACATTATTTGTCCTATCCTATGGGATGATACCTTATGTTTTATCTGGTGTCTATCAGGAACCGTCAGACATGATCATAATTATGGATAACATCTGATGAAGGAAGAACACCTTCTTCTGTTATCTGATATAGAAACTTATTAATCAAGTAGTCATTCTTGACTACATCATTATTATACTAGGAGGAAGTTACATGAAGAAACAGATTGTATTTCTGATGACAGATACAACAAGAAAAGATATGGTTGGTTGTTACGGGAATCCCAAAATGAAGACACCAAATCTTGACAGACTTGCAGAAGAGGGAATTCGTTATGAGAATGCATATACCTGCCAGCCAGTTTGTGGACCGGCAAGAAGTGCAATTTTTACAGGAACATTTCCGCATAGTAATGGCATGGTAACCAATAGTATTGCAATGGGAGATAATGTAAAAACGGTTGGACAGAGATTGAGTGATAATGGCATTGAGTGTGGTTATATTGGAAAATGGCACTTGGATGGATCTGATTATTTTGGAACCGGAGAATGTCCGGAAGGATGGAATCCAGATTACTGGTACGATATGAAATGTTATCTGGAGGAATTAAGTGATGAAGACAAGGTGAAATCTAGAGATCCAAAGGAGTCTTATAAGGAAGATTTTTCAGAAACATTCACCTATGCACACAGATGTTCAGATCGTGCAATCAAATATCTGGAAGAGCATAGTAATCAGGACTTCTTTTTGACAGTATCTTATGATGAACCACATGGACCATCTCTTTGTCCGGAACCGTTCAATTATATGTATGATGGATTCAAGTTTGACAGCTGTCCGAACTTTGAGGATGATTTGTCACAGAAACCATTTATGCAGAGACTTTGGGCAGGAAAAAATCTGCATGCTACAGAGGAAGAAATTAATAAGCCATCAGATGGGTTATCCTTGTTCTTAGGATGCAATTCTTTTGCGGATTATGAAATCGGACGTGTACTTGATAAAATTCGTGAAGTTGCTCCGGAGGCGATGGTCATTTTCACATCAGATCACGGAGATATGCTTGGAGCACATCGTTTGTTCTCCAAAAATGCTGCAGCATACAAGGAAGTGGCAAACATCCCATTGATCATAAAGGGTGGGGTGAAAGGACATGTGGAAAAGAGTGTTGCCTCCCACATTGATATTGTTCCAACAATTATGGACTATTTTGGCTTGAAGATTCCAAAACTTCTGGAAGGCAAGAGCATGCTTCCGGAAATCTACGATCCGGAAAAGAAGACAAATGATGTGGTGTTTACGGAATTCACGAGATATGAAATAGATCATGATGGGTTCGGTGGTCTGCAGATTATGAGAGCTGTAATGTCAGAACGTTATAAACTGGTCATTCACCTGCTGGATACGGACGAATTCTATGATCTGCAGAATGATCCATATGAAATGAATAATCTGATCAATGATGAAACGTATGCCGATATCCGCAATAAAATGCATGACAAATTGATTGAGCACATGAATCAGACAAGAGATTTGTATCGAGGATATCAGTGGCACATGCGTCCATGGAGAAAGGACTTTGTTCCGAACTGGGAGAATGAGGGATATACAAGACAACGTGAGAATGAAGAGTATGAACCAAGACAGCTCGATTATGATACAGGTCTTCCAATGGAAACAGCAGTAAGAAAGAAGAATTAGATATCGGAGAGGAGAGAATACGATGGAGGAAAAGAACTATTTAAAATGGTATAACAAAGTAGGATATGGATCTGGAGATATTGCCGGAAATGTTGTGTTTGCATTCCTGTCCTCTTTCATCATGATTTATTTGACGAATACAGTAGGGCTAAATGCAGGTGTGATTGGATCATTGATTGCAGTCTCAAAGATTCTGGATGGAGTTTCCGATGTTTTCTTTGGATCCATGATTGATAAGACACACAGTAAAATGGGAAAAGCAAGACCTTGGATGCTGTGGGCATATATTGGATGTGCGATTACTTTAGTTGCAGCTTTCGCTGTTCCGACTGATATGGGTAAAACTTCCCAGTATATCTGGTTCTTTATTACTTATACATTACTTAACGCGGGATTTTATACGGCAAACAACATTGCCTATTCCACTCTGACAGCATTGGTTACAAAGAATGCAAAAGAGCGTGTTCAGATGGGATCCATTCGTTTTATGTTTGCATTTGGAACCAGTTTTCTGATTCAGACAATTACCATTGGTGCGGTTGCAAAACTGGGTGGCGGAGCAGCCGGATGGAGAACAATTGCAATCATTTATGCGGTTATCGGTATTATTTCCAACACGGTTGCAGTACTTTCCGTAAAGGAACTTCCACCGGAAGAACTTGCTCCGCAGGATGAAAAGAAAAAGGAAGAAAAATATAGCCTGATTGAAGCTGGAAAGATGCTTCTTCACAATAAATACTATATTGTAATTCTTATCATTGATGTTCTTCGTCAGACATATTCTGCAATCATTAACATGGGAATCTATTTCATGACTTATGTACTTGGAAAAGCAGAACTTTTGGGAACATTCTCCGGGGCAATTAATCTGGCGTTGATCATTGGATTGGCTTTCCTGCCAGCACTGGTTGCAAAACATAAAGGTTACTACAAATTAAACTTCTCTGGATATGTGATTTCAGCACTTGGACGAGGTGTTGTCGTAGTAGCTGGATATATTGGTAGTGTGCCACTTATGTTAGTTGGTACAGCAATCGGAGCAATCGGTATGAGTCCATGGCAGGGAAATCTGAATGCATTGGTAGCAGAATGTTCCGAGCATACGTTCTTGAAATATGGAAAGAGAATTGATGGAACAATGTACTCATGTACATCCATGGGGCTGAAGCTTGGTGGTGGTCTTGGAGTAGCAATCGTTGGATGGCTGCTTGACCTTGGTGGATTTGACGGACAACTTGCAGTTCAGTCACAGTCTTGTATAGATATGCTTCATTTCATGTATCTGTGGCTGCCGATGATTATTAACATCATTATTGCTGTTTTATTGACGCAGTTGAATGTGGAAAAAGCAAATGAGAAACTAAGAGCAGAAAAAGGAATTATTAAAAAATAGTTGAAAAGGCATTACAGCAATTAAGTAGTCAGGCTCTTACCGCTTAATTGCTGTAAAGTTGTATTTGACAGAGTTGAGAAAAACGATATTTAGGAGGCAGTTAAAAAATACGAGTTAGAGAACGGTGCTAGATATGCATACGTTCCAAGTATGATAAAGGTTTGCATTAGAGTGTGGTGGTTCTTAATGTAAATCAAGGTCAATGACCATGAGATATATGGGTACAGTTGGGTATAAATTTACAGAAGATGACGTCACACATTCCTGTTTATGGCAACGCAAACTTATCGAGATAATCAAAATCAAATAGAAGTTTGAATGAGCATCTAATGGCTTTATGCCTGTTAGGTGCTTTATTTATTTGGGCAGGGAGAGCGAGCAGACTATTTTCGTCATTTGAAATATCTACAAGAGCATGAGAAACTCCTATCTGATTTGTCAGAAACAGAATTGAATACGTTATGTTTTGAAGTTGATTATTGTGTAGAAAAACAGCAGTATAAAGTATGTGAATATGACATTGTAATCGAAGATTCGATAATTGTAGAGGCATTGAATACACTGAGTGAAAACAAGAAAAACATTGTATTATTGGCATTTTTTATGGAAATGAGTGAAACGGAAATTGCACGTGAGATGAATTTGGCATGCAGTACGGTTTGTGAACATCGAAAGCGTGCGTTGAAAATGATGAAAGAGGCAATGAAAAAACGTGAGAATGGATAAAGAATCAAGTGGAAAAGATGTCTATGCGGGAAATGTATGATGAAGATGGAATGCTGCGCTATCATGAGGATAGAGTTTTGCGGCAATGTTTGGAAATAAAACTGATTAGTAAAATGCTGGAATTTAAAATACAAGGGAATGAGAAAATCTGAAATCAAGGAACAATTGCAATCATTGTGGTCGCAGTAGGAAAAGAATCTCTCTGCTAGACGCTTTATATCTAAATCTTCTGAGCGTTGTTTAGGTTTTGTTCAATATAACGCTAATTATTTTGAAATGGAAAAAGTTCACTATACTCTATCTAATGGACGCATAAACAAGCGACGGACACGGAGACTATTTTAGTCCTGCGCCCGGCGTTTGCTTTTGGTCAGTCGTCTATGAAATGTCTATAGCAATCCAATCAATTACTGCACATAATTACACGAACGAAACCACCCTAGACAATCTGAAGCTCGAACCGTGGAAAATGCCCTTTCGATTGCCGATGGAAGTTCCGATGCAATTCGGATTTTTTCCTTCCTTAAATATGCTTTGAGTTTTGACCACATTTTTTCAATGGGGTTTAAGTCCGGGCTGTACGGTGGCAGATACAGATCGTTTATCCTCGATTCATCCAGCACCTGTTTCACGATTTTGGCATGATGGGATCGCATATTGTCCATAACTATGATGTCTGTTTTGGACAATGTTGGTATCAGCATTGCTTTCAGATATTCTGCAAACCGTTCCTGGGTTGTTCCGCCGTAATAAACCGTATAGCATATTTTTCCATTCAGTCGCACAGAGGACAATATCGTCGTATTGCATGGTGTATTAACTGGTGTACTGTCTACAGCACGTTCATTCTTTTTGGAACAGGCATAATGTCTTGTCATGTCCGTGTTTACACCACTTTCATCGAGAAATACCAGATGATTTGCGTCGTTCTCCAACATATGTTCTCTCCAGCTTTTCCGCTTCTCCTGGACATCGGGGACGCTCCTGTTCTACGCATGCAGAGATTTCTTTTTATAGACATACCCAAGTTTCAGGATAGCTTTGCGGACTGTTTCATCACTGACATGGAGTTGTAATTTTTCCGTGATTTCATGAATTGTAATATCCGGCTGCTGTTGGATTAGTTGGTCTATGTTTCGGATGTCATTCTGACTCAGGGCTGGTTTACGGCCACGTTGGGAGGTTCTGGTTTCCACAGAGCCGGTTTCCCGCATTCTTTTTTCCAGACGGTAAACAGTACTTGTACTGACCGAAACGCATTCTGCGATTTCCTTTGCATTGTGTGTCTTGTTCCAGGCTTCGATGAGTAATTTACGCGCTTCATTGTGTAACAGAATAATCACCTCTTAACTTTATCATAAATCCTTTGTCAAGTGTGTGCAGTATTATTTTGGCTTGCTATAGGCAATATTATAAAGCTGTTAAAATAGCTTCGCTGACTTAACAGTCTTGTCGAAGTTGCTTACGGAATTCAGAAGGTGAAAACCCACTTTGTTTTTTGAAAATCCGACTGAAATAGAGGGCATTATCGTATCCCACGATTTCAGATATTTCCGTCACGTTGTAGTTTGTTGTTTCCAGTAGGCTCTGCGCATTAGAAATTCTCAAAGAAAGTATATAATGTGCAGGTGTAGAATTCGTATATTCCTTGAAATTTCGGATAAACCAGCTGATACTCATATGGTGTTCAGTTGCATACTCTTCAATGCTGATTGGTTTGTTATAATTTTCGTGAAAATATCGAACAGCGGAGTCCATTTCTGCCATAAGTAAATGACTTTTACTTCGTGGCTGTTGGTTGATTGTGCGGTGAAGCATGATGAAAAGGTGAAGTAGATAATTTACAAGTAATTCTTCATAATCTTCTTTACACAACTTCATTTCCCGTATCATTTCTAAAAAGATATTTTTGTATTCCAAAGAAGTTCCAGTATGTATCACCCGGATGTCATCACGAATTCCATATTTTCTCAGAATGTTTTTTACATTGTTGCCGGTAAAGTGCACCCAGTATACTTCTGTCTGATCTGTTCCATAATAGTAATAGCGCTGTTCTTCTTTGGGGCGATAAATGACCATATTGCCAGCAGACACAATTTCTTCAACACCGTTGAAGTAAAAATGCGCTTTGCCAGATGCAATATACAGTATTTGATAATCAATCCGACCCCGTGGACGATTGGTGGGTAGTTTTGGTTTTGTGCGTAGATGATAAGTGCCGCAGCTACATACAAGCACAGGATGACGCTTGTCTTTAAAGTCTAGTACCTTGTTGTGCCAGTAAGCAGAATCTATATACATAGTAGAGCCTCCTTTTGCAAAATGAGTTTGTTTAAAATTATGAAAAATATATATAAATTGTATCATTTTGTACATGTTTTGTCTAATCTAATTCATAGAAATCGTACTTGGATAAAGATATAATGTATAAAGCAGAGGAAAACAAGAAAACAGTGATGAAACAAGAGGAGGTAGCGAAGATGCTTATACCAAGATATTACGAAAATCTTCATATGCTGCATGAAAATACCATGCCAAACCGTAGTTATTATATTCCTGCGTCTAAAATGATGCATACATTAGTAGACCATAGGGAAGACTCGGATCGCTTTCAGTTGTTAAATGGTGAATGGAATTTTCAGTATTATGACAGTATTTATGATCTGCAGGAGAAATTTTATGAGAAGGATTTTGATCTAAGCAAATTTGATCGGGTTGAGGTTCCGGGAGTATGGCAGAATTATGGGTATGACAGACATCAGTATACAAATATCCGATATCCGTTTCCGTTTGATCCACCGTATGTACCGCAGGACAATCCATGCGGAACATATGTTTATGATTTTGAATATAAAAAAGATGAGTCTGCGCCAAAATCTTACCTGATTTTTGAAGGTGTAGATTCTTGCTTCTATGTGTGGGTGAATGGGGAATATGTTGGATATAGCCAAGTCTCTCATTCCACGAGTGAGTTTGATGTGACAAATATTCTGAAAGAGGGAAAAAACCGTGTTGCAGTGCTGGTTTTGAAGTGGTGTGATGGAAGTTACTTAGAGGATCAGGACAAGTTCCGTATGAGCGGTATCTTTAATGATGTGTATTTACTGAACCGTCCAGAGCAGTGCATTTATGATTATTACATTACAACGGCGTATACAGACAAAGAAGCAAAGATAAGTGTGGAAATCAAATATCTTGAAGATGTAGTTCCGACTAAGATAAGCATTTTTGATACAGAAGGTGCTATAGTTGCAGAAAAAAGTGTGGATTTAGAGTCAAATGAATCCGGAAAAGTTTCGATTAACTTTGCGATTCAGGATGCAGTGCTTTGGAATCCGGAAGCTCCATATCTGTATACGATTGTTTTTGAAACAGAGAATGAGGTGATTACAGACCGGGTCGGCATCCGCGAAATTTATATTGAAAATAATGTGGTGTACTTTAATGGAAAACCTATCATTTTCCGTGGTATCAACAGACATGATTCGGATCCGGTTACCGGATTTACCATTTCCATTGACAAGATAAAAAGAGATATGGAGATGATGAAACAGCACAATTTCAATGCAATCCGTTCCAGTCATTATCCGAATGCACCGTTCTTTTATCAGCTATGCGACGAATATGGATTCTTTGTTGTAGATGAAGCGGATAATGAAAGTCATGGACCTTCAGAAATCTACTATGAAGATAACGAATTCGAAAACAAGAGCAAACGTTGGAATGAGACCATTTCCGATAATCCGGACTTTATAGAAGCAACATTAGACAGAGTAAAGCGTTGTGTGGAAAGAGAGAAAAACAGACCATGTATTGTAATTTGGTCCATGGGAAATGAATGCGCATATGGATGTACCTTTGAAGAAGCGTTGAAATGGACAAAGGAATTTGATTCAACCCGCCTGACACATTTTGAAAGTGCAAGATACCATAGCGATAAACGGAAATATGATTTTTCAAATCTGGATCTTTTTAGTAGAATGTATCCGCCGTTTAATGAAATCGACGAATATCTGGAGGATCATCCGGACAAGCCGTTTATCCTGATTGAGTATTGTCATTCTATGGGAAATGGACCTGGAGATTTTGAAGATTATTTCCAGAAATTCCATAAAGAAGATATTATGTGTGGCGGTTTTGTTTGGGAGTGGTGTGACCACGGCATTTATAAAGGGGTCGCAGAAAACGGAAAAGAAATGTATTACTATGGTGGAGATCATGGTGAGGATGTGAATGACAGTAATTTCTGTATGGATGGTTTGGTTTATCCAGACAGAAGACCACATACCGGATTGCTGGAGTACAAGAATGTTCACAGACCAATCAGAGTACTTGCTTTTAATCAGAATGAGAAGAAGATTACGTTCCACAACTATTTGGATTTTACAAATGCCAAAGACTATATTCGGATGAAATATGAAGTGTGCTGCGATGGACAGATTAAGGAAGAAGGGGAATTGCCAAGTGTTTCTATAGAGCCACAGAAATCTGAGACAGTGGAACTTCCGATTGAGATACCGGAAAAGGGCAGTGCATTCCTGAAAGTTTATTACTATTCCACAAAACAGACAGCACTGGTTCCGTCAGGTCATTTATTGGGATTTGATGAGATTGCGCTTGAAAATGTGGATCGGAGAAATCAAGAGGTTGTTCAGATTATAGAAAAATTTGGAACCGCAGAAGATGAAATCAAGATTACGGAGAATGATGCATTTGTATCATTGGAAGGAAAGCAGTTTAAATATCAGTTGGACAAGCGTACAGGATTGTTTGTGAATCTGGAATTTGATGGTGTGGAGCAGATAGAAAAGCCAATGGAAATTAATATTTGGCGTGCACCGACAGACAATGATATGTACATCAAGACAGAGTGGTATCGTGCGAAATATGATAAGACATCCGTTCGTGCGTATGATTCTCAAGTGCAAAGAGTAGGAAATACAGTGTCTATTCATTGTCATATGTCTATGTCGGCAGATACAGTCCAGAAAATACTAGGCATGGATACAATATGGACAGTAGATGGTAACGGAGCAATCCGTCTGGATATGAAGGTGGAGCGTTATCCGGAGTTTCCGATGCTGCCAAGATTTGGACTGCGTCTATTCCTTGATAAACATATGGACAATGTGAAATATTATGGTATGGGTCCGACAGAAAGTTATTGCGATAAACACAGAGCATCCAGTCATGGCATTTATTCAGCAAATGTGAAAGACTTACACGAAGATTACATCAAGCCGCAGGAGAATGGTAGCCATTATGATTGCGCTTATGTAAATGTAGAAGGAAACAGTTACAAACTGGCAGCATTATCAGAAAAAGCATTTTCGTTTAATGCCTCTGTTTACACACAGGAAGAGCTGACCGCAAAAAAACATAACTTTGAATTGCAGCCGTCTGCAAATACCGTTTTATGTTTGGATTATGCACAAAACGGTATCGGATCAAATAGTTGCGGACCAGAATTAGCAGAACAATATAGATTAGACAGCAAAGAGTTCGAATTTAGCATCAGACTAATACCATACAAAAATTGTTAATATATTAAAAAATGGGAGAGGAAAAATGGAACAAAAGAAATATTTAAAGTGGTATAACAAGGTCGGTTATGGTTCAGGGGACATAGCAGGAAATGTGGTATATGCATTTCTTTCCTCCTAGTATAATAATGATGTAGTCAAGAATGACTACTTGATTAATAAGTTTGAGACACCCCGAATGTTCGGGTCTATATAGATTTTTTCAGAATTTATAAGTTTTTAATATTTTGGATACAAAAAAACATTTAGTCTAAAATGATTAGATGTTTACCGCAAAAGATACTTTATGAACGCTCATCGGATTTATTGATGTAAGTTATTACTACTATACGATTCATATTTCATACGATATAATTAAGCCAGTGTAATTTACTAAAATAATAATTTTAAAAGGGGAATTACTATGCCTGCAATCAGTGTACTAATGAAACCATCTTCCAGTATGTGCAATATGTCCTGTGACTATTGTTTTTACTGTGATGAAGCCCAAAAACGTTCGCAAGATCCTATGGATTTATGAGTGAGCAAACTTTAAAAAATGTAATCCGAAAGACCATGCTCCGTGCCGAAGGAATGATTAGTTATACTTTTCAGGGTGGGGAACCTACGCTGCGGGGAATTGAATTTTTCCAAAAGGCCGTAGCTTACCAGAAGCAATACAACAAAAACCATGTGCAAGTGCACAATTCATTACAAACCAATGGATTGGCAATCAATGAAGAATGGTGTGAGTTTTTCAAAGAGAATAATTTCTTAATTGGATTATCTGTTGATGGAACAGAAGAAACACATAATTCATTACGACATACAAAATCAGGAGAAGATACATTTTCTAGAATTTATGAATCTGCAAAATTGATGGATAAATATCAGGTTGAGTATAATATACTAACTGTTGTAACGAAAAATATTGCAGAAAATATCAAGGATATCTATACGTCATATAAGAAGCGTGGCTGGAACTACCAGCAGTATATCGCCTGTCTTGATCCTTTAGGCGAAGCTCACGGTCAGACTCCATTTTCACTTTCACCCGAAGTATATGGACAATTTCTGATTAACTTATTCGATCTTTGGTATGAAGATTTCAAACGAGGAACACAACCATATATTCGCCAGTTTGAGAACTATGTCGGACTTGCTATCGGCTACACTGCAGAATCATGCGATCAGCGCGGTAGCTGTGGGATTCAGAATGTTGTAGAAGCTGATGGGAGTGTATATCCATGTGATTTTTATATGCTAGACGAATATAGATTAGGGAATTTTAACCAACACTGTTAGATGTAATTAATGCTAAACGACGAGAAATCGGTTTTGTGGAACGTTCATTAAAGTTGGACGATAGCTGTAATGCCTGTAAATATTATCAACTGTGCCGTGGCGGTTGCCAACGAAATCGAGACTTTAACGATAACACTGGACTCTACCAGAACTATTTCTGCAGGGGATACCAAATGTTCTTTGAAAAATGTTCTGACAGAATTATTGAAATTGGAAGAATCGTTCTAAATCGATAATACCAATACTTATTAAACAGGGAAGCAGCCTTAAGGAACTTTTTAGGCTGCTTCATTTTAAAAACTGCTTTAACCAATGAATCTATAGATATTGTAAATATTTATAAAGATGATTATTATCATCAATCCAAGAAAGAGTTTATCCACTGTCATTTCAGATATTTTTTTATTCACTGCACGTCCTACAATTCCACCGCATATTCCCCCTATAACCATTAAAATCAAAAGTAACATTGAAAAGTCGGGAACACTTTTTGTTAAGATTGAAGAAATTAAACTTGCAATCTGAGAGAAGAAGATGATATAAAGTGAATTCTCCGCTGCAGTCTTCGTAGTCATCGAAAAAAAATAAAACAGAACGAACAAATTAATTGGTCCACCGCCTATTCCGAGAAACGATGAAAGAATCCCGAGGAAGATGCCTATTAGAATACATATTACGGGAGATGTTATTTGCAAGGTCTTGATTTTTGATTTGTGCACTGTATAAAAAAATGTTCCAATTGTTACAATGAGCAGACAAGTGGATTGAACAGCCCCCACTTTATCTATATCTGAACTAAGAGATAATATAAAAGAAAACAGCCATTTTCCTAAAAGTCCTCCTACAGCCGCTCCCAGTGCAAGCGGAAAACCCGTTTTTTGTTCAATATGAGATTTCCCACTTTGTTTGCTTTTAAAAACAGAATATGTAGTCATTGAAAGTACCGTACATCCAGAAAGAAAGCTAATGGTTGCCACATCAAGAACGTGAAATGCATCCAGGACAGGTTTGATAATCACGCCTCCTCCTATTCCGCAAATCGCGCCAATAACAGACGAAAAAAAACAAATGAAAAAGAAAATAGTAAATAACATAAAAGCACCTCATCTATAAAATATTTAAAACCAATTATATTTTAAGATTTTGGTAGCCATTTAAAAATCATTATGATATTATGTAATATATAAAATTTTCATTATGTATTTAGCATACTGAATATTGATTGCACTACAAAAGATGTGTTGAGAAACAAGACCATATTAGGAGGGCTGCGTAAATGACACTGAGACATTTTCATATATTTTCGACGGTTTGCAAAAAAGAAAGTATCACGAAAGCTGCTGAAGAATTGAACATGGCGCAACCAGCAGTGAGTTTTGCAATCCGAGAATTGGAAAGCTATTATGGTACAAAATTGTTCGAACGAATGAATCGACGACTCTATATCACTGATGCCGGAAAACAACTTTTGGTCTATGCCGATTCAGTCCTTGCACAATGCAATGAAGCAAAAGACGTTTTAAGTGACATTAATGCAATGACCCAAATACGTTTGGGTGCAAATGTTTCCGTTGGAAATAGTTGGCTTCAAAATTGTATCGATGGATTTGAAAAGATTCATCCGGAGATTCCTATTTATACATCGGTTCAAAACTCTAGCCAGCTCGAAAAACAGCTTTTATACAATAATCTTGATTTTGCGTTCATGGATGAACCAAAAGAAGAAAAGCACTTCATTTGTAAACTGATTTGCAAAGACGAGATGGCTCTTGCATGTGCATCCGAGTACCCATTATCGTCTGTGATCAAATTAGATGACTTGTACCAAGTTCCTCTACTGATTCGAGAAACAGGAAGCGGTTCTCGAAAGCCGCTGGAGCAGATCATGAATTACCATGCAAATTACCATCCCAATATCGTAATGGAAAGTATCAGCACAATGAGTTTGATTGAAGCTTGCAAAAGCGGTCGCGGAGTCTTAATCCTCCCAAAATCTGTTTTATTGCCATTTTTTGAGAACAACATTCTAAAAGAAGTTCACATAAACGATCAAACCTTTGAAAGAAACTATTTTCTTGTATATCACAAAAGTAAATTTTTAACCAGGAGTATGCAATCGTTTAGAGAATATATAGATACTGAATATTCCTGCTCTTTCCAATAATATTTGTATTAAATGTTCATCTAATAATCTTATGAATTCTTCCATTTTTGTCCCCACTCCTAATCCCTTTATCTTGTTTATATTATAACACATGTAGGAGCAAAAGACACTATGAATTCAACTAACATTGGAAAGGTCAGTAAACTAAACAACTTTTTTAAGGTTATTCTCCCGGTACTCAACTGGTGTCAGGTAACCGAGCGAAGAATGAAGTCTGTGATTGTTAAACCAATTCACATAATCAGGAATGAATGAGTACATTTTGAGTACAAAAAGTGTGATATAAAATTTTTTGAAACGAATTCGAATAATTTTGTGTAAGCAGCATATAATTTTAATGGAGAGCTATTGACTTTCCGCTTTGTACTTGTTAATATATTGTTACAAAGAAAGTTTACCACTGACCGATATGTGGTATATAAATGGTCGGGTTGTAAGTTTACCGCTGACCAATATGCGGTATATAAATGGTTGGATTGAAAGTTTGGTCCTTCGCCGAAAGGCGAGGGACTTTTTCCATATTCCCGAAGAGAGGATGGAACGCATGAAGAAAACAGGATTTTATATTATAAAGGACAGATTTTTTGAAGATATGCCGGATCCGTATCTGAAGGGGAATAAGGCAGGCAATAGACCGCATTATTATTGTTTTGAGGACGCTACTACGGGAATTTATTGGATGATACCACTTTCTAGTAGAATAGATAAGTTTCAGAAAATAATAGAAAAGAAGGAACAGTCGGGGAAGCCTTGTGATATTCTACATATTGTGAAGCTAGATGATAGCCGAGAAAGTGTATTTTTAATCCAAGATATGTTTCCGATTACAGAGGAATACATAGAACGTGAGTATACGATTGCCGGAAATCACTTAATGCTGACCAGTGAACATACGGCAAAGGTAATCGAACAGAAAGCAAGAAAAGTGTTGGGAATGTTAAAGCGTGGTGTGAAGTTTATGTCTACGCAACCGGATGTGATATCAATATTGGAGAAATTAAAGCAGAAAGAATAGTTTTTGCTGGCTCTTTCTATGTCTAGTATAACGAATATTAAATAATTGCTATATTAAATTGATACTGCTTCCTCTTCACTGATTTCATCCATTTTATACTTCCAGTGATAAACCACGGGTTCACGGTTCACTTCGTCAAAGTACTTGTA
>ENA-OQBT01000170-OQBT01000170.1-human-gut-metagenome-genome-assembly--contig:-NODE-170-length-45264-cov-8.184992_pt1 | contig 45264 bp, 48 predicted proteins | sample MGYA00242749_ERZ504557 | MGnify/ENA primary metagenome ERZ504557 (study PRJEB26092, sample SAMD00036243) | human gut metagenome | host: Homo sapiens | study: EMG produced TPA metagenomics assembly of... | reverse complement strand
TACAAGTACTTTGACGAAGTGAACCGTGAACCCGTGGTTTATCACTGGAAGTATAAAATGGATGAAATCAGTGAAGAGGAAGCAGTATCAATTTAATATAGCAATTATTTAATATTCGTTATACTAGTGAACTGTCAGAAATTATGAGTCTGTCTGACAGGGTTATCGTAATGTATAAAGGCAAAATTTCTGGAGAAGTTTGTCCAAAAGAAGTATCAACAGCAGCAATTGGGCTTCTTATGGCGGGAATTTTCAAGTAAGGAGGGGCGAGAGATGAAAAGAAAAGAGAATCTGGTAAAAACAATCTTAAACTCTGTTTTTCCTGTCATATTAGCATTCATAATCGGCGCGGTCATCATACTTGCAATTGGAGAAGATCCAATTGAGACATATGGGATTTTGATTCGAAAATCTTTGCTTTCAAGCAAAGGGTTTATGAATACCTTACATTATGCAGCGCCACTGATTTTAACAGGTCTTGCGATCGCAATTACTTTTAAAGCAAATATTTACAATATGGGTGTAGAAGGACAGATGCTCTTAGGTGGATTTTTTGCCGGAATTGTCGGAGCATATCTTCCGATTTCCAATCCATTTTTAAGTAAAGTAGTTTGTTTCGTGGTTGCAATTTTGTGCGGCATGTTATTTGCATTGATTCCTGCAATTTTGAAGGCTAAATGTAATGTGAATGAGATGGTTGTGACACTGATGTTAAACTATGCAATGGCAAAAACATTGGAATTTCTGACAACAGGAATTTTTAGAGATAAGAGTGCCGGTTATGTGGCAACACCAACAGTGCAGGATGCTGCAATGTTCCAGAGAATCGGAACATCCAGAATGACAATGTTTTTTGTGATAGCTGTGATTATTTTGATTGTCATGTATTTTTTGATGAATAAATCCAAGTTGGGATATGAGATTACAGCAATTGGAAAAAATCCAGAGTTTGCAGAAGCTACAGGTATGAATGTCGGAAGAAAAATTATAATTATGATGCTGATCAGTGGTGCGCTGGCAGGAATTGCGGGAGCAGGCTGGATGTTAAGTGATCAGTTTAAGTATACACTTAGCTTTTCGGCGAATCCGGGGCTTGGCTGGATGGTATGCTGATTGCTCTTCTGGGTGGTCATTCACCAATCGGTATTTTTATAGCGGCAGTATTTTATGCAGCTTTAAAGACTGGAAGTGACAGTATTAATTTATATACGACTGTACCAAAAGAAATTATTGCAATCATTCAGGGAATGATCATCTTATTCCTGGCTGTAAAGTTTATCGGAAACAATACCAAATTATTTGACAGATTCAAGAAAGAGAAAAGGGAGGCAGCATAATGGAATTATTAAATAGTATTTTATATGATACCGTATATCACAGTGCGCCTATTATTCTCTGTGTGATCGGCGGAATTTTCGCATACAAAGCAAATGTGTTAAATATTGCTTTGGAAGGTATGATGTTAAACGGTGCGTTTGTATCGGTTCTGGTTGAGTACATGACAGGAAGTGTTGCAGTTGCGATTATCGCGGCAATTGTGACAACATTGCTTTGGGGACTGCTGTTTTCGATTTTGGGAATCAGCTGCAAAGGAAATGTCATCGTAATTGGTCTTGGAATTAACTTGATCGTTCCTGCAATTGCCAAATTTGTTTTGAAGATGATGGAACTTGCAAATATCAGTCTGCAAAATGTCAGTGTAGCAGATTTTAAGATCAATATTCCGATCATCCAGGATATTCCGGTAATTGGAAATATATTAAGTGGACATCCACTGATCACATACCTGGCATTTATTGGAATTGCGCTTGTAGCAGTGTTGATGTATAAGACAAAATTTGGTGTGTATGTGCGGGTAGTGGGCGAGAATGAAGATTCAGCAATCAGTCTGGGAATCAAAACAAAGAGATACAAATATGCAGCAGTATTGATTGGAGCATTCTGTTGTGCGCTTGCCGGTATTAATCTGTCTTTGGAAAGAATGTGCATGTTTACCAATGATATGACAGCAGGACGTGGGTTTATCGCCATTGCAGCAATTTATTGTGGACAGGGGCGTCCGGTAGCGTCATCACTGTATGCGATTTTATTTGGAATTGCAAGATCACTTTCTGTCAATTTAAGTGTTTATGCAGGACCTGCGGCAGGAATGTTCGATACCATTCCATACATTATTATGGTTGCTGTTCTTGCAGTGGTATCTTACATGAAATATAAAAATGTAAAAGTCAGAGGATATAAATTTGAATAGGAGTGTGGAACATGAGTAAATCAGCATTGATCATTGTAGACATGGTACGTGATTTCACAGATCCAAACGGGCTGGTCTATTATCCGCAAAACAGAGAAATCTTACCTCAGATCCGGAAAGTACTGGATAAATGCCGCGAAAAAGGTCTGTTGATCGTGTTTATGCAGCATTGCAATCGAAAAGGAAAAGTCGACAGAAAAGCTCAGGCGATGCGGCCAAACTGTATCGAAGGGACTTTTGGGGTGGAGATCGATCCAATGCTTCCGGTAGATGAAGAAAAAGATTATGTCATTCAGAAGAGGCGATACAGTGGATTTTTTGGAACAGATTTGGATCTGGTTTTGCGGGAAAATGGAGTAGAGAATGTGATTATCGTAGGAACGAAAACAAACTGCTGCATTCGTGCAACGGTAACAGATGCATTTTATTTAGACTATAATCCATATGTAGTCAAAGAATGTGTGGCAACAAATTCAGAGGTTGTTAATGAGGTTCATTTGACAGATATTGATAAATATCTTGGAGATGTAGTTGACATGAATACGTTATTTACGATGCTGGATGAAGGTAAGTTATAGGAGGAAGGCAATGAAAACAGATGTATTGACAAGCGGCTATGTGAGCATGGATCACATTATTAAGATTGATACGCCGGCAAAAGTCGGATTTACGTCTCTGGTTACGAATCAGTCGAATGCACAGATTTTTTACGGAGGATGTTCTGTGAATATTGCCTATGCGCTGTGCAGACTGGGAATGTGTGCGAAGCCGGTGCTTCGTGTCGGGGGAGATTATGAGAGCAACGGATTTAAAAAATTTCTGAAAGAGGGAAATGTCCCATTGGATGGGATTACAGAATTGCCGGAGGAAGCAACCAGTGTCTGTTATTTGATCCAGGATAATCACAATGATCATATTACGATTTTTTATCCGGGTGCAATGGACGGAAAATATGCAAAACCGCTTCCAGATGAACTGTTTGAAGATACAAAACTGGGTGTGATCACAGTTGCATCGAGACAGGACAATGAAGAATTTTTTGAAAAATGTCAGAAGCACCATGTTCCGATTGTATTTGGAATGAAAGATGATTTCGATGCATTCCCGGAGGAGTTTTTAAAACGACTTCTTACCGGAAGTAAAATTATTTTTACAAACGAAGTAGAGCGGGAGATCATCGAAAAAATTTATGGATTTGAAGATATTACGGAACTGTTTGATATTGGCGAAGTGGAAATTATCGTAACTACACTCGGCAAGGATGGAAGTCTCTGTTATATCCGGGAAGGAGATATCATCCGTCAGGAAAAGATCGGAATCTGCAAAGTGGATCATGTGGTAGATGCAACAGGATCCGGAGATGCCTATATGGCAGGATTCATCTATGGATATCTCAAGGGATATAAAGCAGAAGAGTGCTGCAGACTTGGAGGAACACTTTCCTACTTTATTCTGCAGGCAGAAGGATGCTGCACAAACGCGCCGACAGAAGAACAGTTATTAGAGAAAGCAAAAACATTTGAGTAGTGTCTGGGCGTTCATATTTTGAAAAGAGGAGAAAAAGCTATGAGCACATTATATATGGGTGCGGATCAGGAAACTGTTGCAAAATATGTGTTGTTTTCTGGAGATCCGTGGAGAGTAGAAGTTGTAAAACAGTATTTGGAAAATCCGAAAAAAGTGGCGTTTATGCGAGAGTTTAATACATATACGGGAACTTACAAAGGAATCGAAGTGACTGTGACATCGACAGGAATCGGCGCACCGTCTGCTGCGATCGCCATGGAAGAAATGTATGAGGCAGGAATGGAAGTGGCTGTGAGAATGGGAACGGTCATGTCGATGCAGGATGATATGCTGGGACACTTTCTGATTCCGATTGCTGCGATGAGAAGGGAAGGTACCAGTCAGTCTTATGTAGATTTGAGTTATCCGGCTGTTGCAGATATCGATCTGGTCAATGCAATGAATGAAACGGTTGTAAATATGGGAAAACGATATCTGAACGGACTGAACTGTACAATGGACGGATTCTACAGCAATATGCATGATTCCAGATTTTCTCTGGAGTGGGGAAGGGACATGTCCGAGACATTTGAGGAAGTGAAAAAATTGGGTGTGACAGGAATTGATATGGAATCATCCTGTATGCTGACTCTTGGAAGACTGATGGGAGTCAAAACATGTATTCTCACTATGGTAACCGTTTTGGAAAATCTGAAAGAAAAACTGACAGGACAGGAACGAACAGATGCGGAAGATCTGCTTTGCAGAACAGCCTTGGAAGGAATCTATCATTATCATATGAAAATGGAGGGAGAAAAAAATGAGTAAAGAAAAATTTTCAATTGGTTCAGAAACAGTGATTGGAATGGTACACTGTCTGCCACTTCCGACAACAGCGGGATTTGATGGAGATTATCAGAAAATTTTAGACAGAGCAGTACAGGATGCAGTCACACTGGAAAAAGCAGGAGTGGATGCAGTGATCGTAGAAAATATGGGAGACACCCCGTTTTCAGCGCTACTGAATAAAGCACAGCTGGCAGCTCTGACGGCAGCAACGCTGGCTGTAAAAAATGCAGTAAACATTCCGGTTGGAGTGGATGCAGCATTCAATGATTGCGAGGCAAATATCGCGATCGCAGCAATTACAGGGGCATCCTTTATCCGAGTTCCGGTATTTGTGGATACGGTGATTTTTACAGATGGAGTCATCAATCCATGCGCAAAAAAAATGTATGGAATATCGCAAAGCATGGGAAAAGAGGACATCAAAGTTCTGGCAGATGTGCAGGTGAAACATGCGCATATGGTACTTCCATATATTACAGTAGAGCAGTCAGCGAAAGAAGCAGTGGACAGCGGAGCGGATGGAATTATCGTAACGGGAACCCAGATTGGAGAGGAAACACCGCTGGATCTGATCAAGCGAGTAAAAAATGTAGTAAAAGTGCCGGTATTTGCAGGAAGCGGTGTGAAAGCAGAGAATATCAAAGATCAGCTGCAGATTGCAGATGGTGCGATCATCGGATCCAGCCTGAAAGAAGGCGGGATTATCAGCAATCCGATTTCCTATGATCTTGTGAAAAAAGTATTAGATGGATTAAACGCATAATAAAAAGGAGAAAAGAATCATGATGAGACCAATGAAACTGGCAGGCTCTGAATTGATGTTTGGAGAAGGCTGTCTGGAATATATTAAAACAATCAAAGTAGAGAAAGTAAGTATTGTAGTAGGCGGAAAAAGTATGGAAAGAAGTGGAATGCTTGCAAAAGTAGAAGGATATTTCCATGAAGCCGGTGCAGAAACAATGGTGATCAGCGGCGTAGAGCCAGATCCGTCTTTTGAAACGGTGATGAGAGGGGCGCAGGAAATGCTGGGATTTGGTCCGGACTGATCGTAGGGTTAGGCGGAGGATCAGCAATGGATGCTGCAAAAGCAATGTGGATCTTCTATGAACACCCGGAATTAAAGACAATGGAATCTGTACTTCCTCCAAATGAATTTCCAAAACTGAGAGAAAAAGCAAGACTCTGCTGCATTCCATCTACAAGTGGAACAGCAAGTGAGGTTTCCAGATCCATCGTTATTTCTGACAACGAAACCGGACTGAAACATGGACTTGGAAATATGGAAATGATGCCGGATATTGCGATCTGTGATCCGGAAGTAACGGTTTCCATGCCTGCAAAGATTACAGCAGAAACTGGTATGGACGCTCTGACACATGCACTGGAAGCCCTGGTATCCAATCGGGCAAACTATGTGTCCGATATTCTGGCAACGCAGGCAGCGATCGATATTATAGAAAATCTTCCAAAAGCCTGCGCAGATGGAACAGATATGAAAGCAAGAGAAATCATGCTGCAGGCATCAATGGTGGCAGGAATGGCATTTACCAATGTTTCTCTCGGAATCGTACATTCCATGGCGCATACATTGGGTGGAGTATTTCATATTTCTCATGGTCTTGCAGATGCAATTCTTCTTCCATATGTCATTCGTTACAATGAAGCAGATGAAAGAGCAAAAAAAGTATATGATACTTTCGCAGAAAAAATCGGTGCAGAGAATTTGTATACAGCGGTTGAAGGGTTAAACCGAACATTACATATTCCGTCTTGCTTAAAAGAAGTGATTGCAGATGAAGCCGTATTTACAGAAAAACTGGATGAGATGGCCGCACTTGCAAAAGCAGACGGATGTACAAAAACAAATCCGGTAATTCCGGAGGTGGAAGAATTTAAAGAATTGTTTATGAAAGCATATAGAGGAGAATAGCCATGGAAATTATTTGTTATTTATCAAACGGATACCCGACAATTGAAGCGAGCTATAATATGGCAATGGAATATGCAGATGCCGGATGTAAAATGATGGAAGTAGATTTCCCATCTAGAAATCCATATCTGGAAAGCGATTATATTGCAGGAAGAATGGAAAAAGCGTTGGAGTCTTGTGATGACTATGAAAAATATATGGATTCTATTGTAGCGATTAAAAATAAGCTGCCAGATGTAAAAATTCTTGTCTTAGCGTATGAAAATACAGTGGAAGAAATTGGGACACAGGAGTTTATAGACTTTTGTTTGGATAATGATTTGAAGGATATTTTATTAGTTGGACTTAAAGATGATACAGTCAAAGACGAAATTATTGCGGCTGGATTACAGGTATCTTGCTATGTGCAGTTCCATATGCCGGATGCGGAGATTGATATGGCAAAACAGTCCAATGGTTTCGTATATCTTCAAGCAAAACCGTATGCGACACAGGAAAAGAATGCAAAATATCCGACATTGAAAGACTGCGTAGAACATTTGAGAGCCTGTGGCATCGACCGTCCGATTTACTGTGGGGTAGGAGTTCATGCTCCAGAAGATGTGAAGCTGGTAAAAGAGGCCGGTGGAGATGCGGCGTTTGTAGGAAGTACAATTTTGAAACTGCACGAGGATATTCCGGCAATGAAAGAGAAAATCCGAGAATTCAAAGCAAAGTGTTAGGCTTGTCATTTAAATATAACCATAATATAATGGAGATATAAGAAAAAGAGAAAGATCAACAAAAATGGTGCGGTTGATAGTAGGTGTAATATGATAGATGATAGATTACCTAAGTATTATCTTGTAAAAAAATCGATTGTTGAAAAAATTGAAAACGAAGAGTTTCAGCCAGGTGAACCAATCCCTAGTGAACGAGAGTTGATGGAAGATTATCAGGTCAGCAGAATTACAATTAGGAAAGCAATTGAAGAGCTGGTTGCTGAGGGATATCTTTATAAAGTCCAGGGAAAGGGAACCTATGTAAAAACCGATGAAGGCAGTAATAATCTGTTTGCTATTACAAGTTGTACAGAAGATGTAATTCGTTTAGGTATGACACCGAGTAAAAAGACAGTAGTTTCTGAACTTGTGAGAGCAAATGTAAAAAGGGCGAAAGCACTTGAAATTACAATTGATGACAATGTGTATATGATTGGAAGAATCTTATATGCAGATAAAGAACCTTTAAACTATACGCTTACGTTTCTTCCAGAGAAAATTTTTCCGGGGCTGACGCAGAAGCATGCATTTGATCAGGAGTCGTTGTATGAGACGATTCAGAATGTGTATAAAGTAAAGATCACAAAAGCGAGAAGAACGATGGAGGCTATTCTTGCTAAAGACGAAATAGCAGAGTATCTGGAACTAAAAGAAGGATCTCCTATTATATTATTTAGATGTGTTACTTATGGTATTGTGAATGGAAAAGAGATTCCTATTGAGAATTTTAAGTGCTATTATCGCACCGATAAGTTTAAATTCTATATTGATCAAGTGAGATAAGAGAATACAATCAATTTAAAAACAGTCGGCCTACCTGTTGGTATGTCGGCTGTTTTGTGCTATGATAAAAAACGGATTGTGAAAAAAATAAAAGTTTACCATAGTAAAAGAGGAGTTGATTACATATGACAAAAAAGAAACTTGCACTGGAGATCATAGAACGACTTCGCACGGCGTATCCGGATGCGGATTGTACGCTCGATTATGACCACAGTGAGGCGTGGAAGCTTCTGGTAGGAGTGCGTCTGGCAGCACAATGTACAGATGAGAGAGTCAATATTGTTGTAAAAGATCTGTATGCAAAGTTTCCAGATGTAAATGCACTGGCAGAAGCAGATCCACAGGAGATTGAAGCAATCGTAAGACCTTGCGGGCTTGGGAAAAGCAAAGCGAGAGATATCAGCGCCTGTATGAGGATTCTGCGTGATGAGTATCATGGAGAAGTGCCGGATGATTTTGATGCATTATTAAAACTTCCGGGAGTCGGAAGAAAAAGTGCCAATCTGATCATGGGCGATGTATTCGGAAAACCGGCGATCGTGACAGATACACACTGTATCCGTCTGGTCAATCGAATGGGACTTGTAGATGGGATCAAAGAGCCGAAAAAGGTAGAGATGGCTTTGTGGAAGATCATTCCTCCGGAGGAGGGCAGCAGCTTTTGCCATCGTCTTGTATATCATGGAAGAGAAATCTGTACTGCAAGGACAGCACCATATTGTGACAGATGTTGTCTGTTTGATATCTGCAAAAAAAGAGGTGTTTAGAAATGAAAGCAAAAGGACAGATGTCAGAATCCATGCCGCTGGCAATATTTCTTACATTGGCCGGTGGTTTGCAGGATGCCTATTCTTATAATTGCAGAGGCAAAGTATTTGCCAATGCCCAGACAGGAAATATTGTACTTTTGGGACAGAATCTTGCAGAGGGAAACTGGGGCGTTGCGCTTCATTATCTGATTCCGTTGCTGGCGTTTATCAGTGGTGTTTATGTGGCAGTCCGCATTCAGAATCTGTGCAAAGAAAGCGAAAAAATCCACTGGAGACAGATTGTGCTGGTCATTCAGATCATATTGCTGTTTTTGGTAGGCTTGTTTCCGCAGAGTATGAATGTACCGGCCAATGCGATGATGTCATTCAGTTGTGCGATGCAGGTAAATGCCTTCCGGAAATTCCACGGGATTCCGTGTGCAACGACCATGTGTATCGGAAATATGCGAAGTGCGACAGAAATGCTCTGTAAATATCAGGTAACGGGCAATCAGGAACTGAAGAAAAAAAGTATGCATTATTACTTTGTAATTCTGGTTTTTGCGGTTGGAGCGGCCATGGGAGCATTATTCAGCCGGCAGATTGGTGATCGGACGATCTGGATTGCGGCGATACTGCTGCTGGCAGGGTTTGTTTTGATGTTCATAAAAGAGGATAGAGAATACGTGAGAAGATAAATCTGCAAGATTTGTTCTCTATTCTTGCATAATAGAAACTATGGGTGTATCCTAAGAACGTATTTGATCAAAATGATTTGACAGAACATAAAGAGGGGGCAAAAAAGTGGATGCACAAAAGCATCTATTTGATAACAAGAAAATGGCGGCTCTATTGATTCCGCTTGCAATCGATCAGCTTTTGAATTCCTTTATGGGAACCGTGGATACTCTGGTAGTCAGTAATCTTGGTTCGGCAGCTATTTCAGCGGTGACGTTGGTGGATTCCATCAATATTCTGATCGTACAGGCATTTTTTGCACTGGCATCCGGGGAACGGTAGTCTGCTCACATTATTTGGGATGCAAAAAGCAGGATCATGCAAAAGAGGCAGCGAGACAGCTGATTTTTATCACATTTTGTTTGCCATGTTTGTAGTTATGTACAAACTTCGAAAACCAGATCTGGAAATCCCCGTGTACGATTACTTTACGATTCGTCCGCAGTGGAAAGAGATCAGAAGAATCTTGAATATCGGAATTCCTTCAGGAATTGAAAACAGTATGTTCCAGTTTGGAAAGCTGGCAATCCAGTCTACAGTTTCTCTGATGGGAATGGCTGCCATTGCGGCTCAGGGAATGGCAAATTTGATTGAAAATCTGAATGGAATCCTGGCGATCGGAGTTGGTGTCGGGCTGATGACCGTTGTGGGAGAAAGCCTCGGCGCCGGTCGTAAGGATGAAGCGATTTATTATGTGAAAAAGCTGAGTATTGTTTCAGAGGTCGTAATTGTAATTTCCTGTCTTGTGATGTATATTCTCGTCTATCCAATTACAAAATTCGGGGGAATGGAAGCGGAGAGTGCAAGACTTTGTATTCATATGGTAACCTGGATCACGATTGTCAAACCTGTTGCATGGGTATTTTCTTTCATTCCGGCATATGGATTCCGTGCGGCTGGAGATGTGAAGTTTACAATGACCGTATCAGTACTTTCGATGTGGTTTTGCAGAGTGCTTCTTGCAATGATTCTCGCAAGAGGATTCGGAATGGGACCGATGGCGGTATGGATCGGAATGTTTGCAGACTGGTCTGTACGTGGAATCATTTATGCGATTCGGCTGAAAAATAAAAAATGGCTGAATCATCAGGTAATCGGTTAAAAAAGAATAATTTCAGAAAAAAACAACATTCTAGTAGAGAGGTTACAAAACTGGAATGTTGTTCTTTTTTTAACACAATCAGGAAAATTCAGGAAAAAGAATTGCATAATTCCTAGTTTTATGGTAGGGTTTAAAACAGTAATAGTTATTATTTTAAACAAAAGTGAGGGAGATCGATATGATAAATATTCAAAAAGCAGCAGTGATAGGATGTGGATTTGTAGGAGCATCTACGGCGTTCAGCTGGTGCAGAAAGGATTGTTTTCAGAGCTGGTTCTGATCGATGCGAACAAGGAGAAGGCGGAAGGCGAGGCTATGGACCTCAGTCATGGAAGACCGTTTGTTCATTCCATGAAGATTTACGCAGGCGATTATGATGATATCAGTGACTGTGCGTTGATCATCATTACAGCGGGAGCAAACCAGAAACCGGGAGAGACAAGACTGGATTTAGTACACAAAAATGTGGCGATCTTCAAATCAATTATTCCGGAGATTACAAAACGAAATTTTGAGGGAAACCTTCTGATCGTGGCAAACCCGGTGGATATTCTGACATATGCGGCATTGAAGATTTCCGGTTATCCAAAAGAGCGTGTGTTTGGAAGCGGAACAGTTCTGGATTCTGCAAGATTCCGCTATCTGTTGAGTGAACATCTGGATGTGGACAGCAGAAGTGTTCATGCGTTTATCATCGGAGAGCATGGAGACAGTGAGCTGGCTGTCTGGAGCAGTGCGAATGTTGCGGGAATTGATATCCATGATTTCTGTGAGCTGCGCGGCCATTATGAGCATGATGCGGCAATGGAGCGGATTTATAAAGAAGTTCGCGACAGTGCATATGAGATCATTGAGCGAAAGGGTGCGACCTATTACGGAGTAGCTATGGCAGTAGGCAGAATTGCAGAAAGTATTATCCGTGATGAAAATTCTGTTCTGCCAGTTTCCAGTCTGATGGAGGGCGAATATGGATTGGAAGATCTTTGTATCAGTGTTCCGACTCTGGTTTCCCAGAAAGGAGCAGAGCAGGTGCTTGAGATTCCATTGGATGAAAAAGAGCATGAGAAACTGAGACAGTCTGCCGCGGAATTGAAAAAAGTCCTGGAAACTCTGGACTTATAGGACATTGACGATAACATATTTTTCGTGATATCCTTGTACGAATGGGGTGTTTTTTATACACCTGAAAAGGAGAGAAAGAACGGGGATACAAACGATGGATGTTATTGTGATTATGTGTATTGGAGTGCTGGCCGGCAAATTTTTATTGCCATGCAATTTAAACAGGTGGAATCAGATCTTGCAGGTAGTGTGCACACTGTTTCTGATTTTTTCCATGGGAGTTCTGCTGGGAAGCCGGGAAAACTTTCTGGAAGAACTTTCTACATTGGGAATTCAGAGTGTGATTTTCTTTTTGCTGCCGTCTGTGGGATCGGTTCTTCTGGTCTATCCTCTGACCAGACGTTTTTTAGAAAATAAAAAGACTGGAAAGGGGAGAAAATAGACATGGTATATCTGGCAATTATTGCGCTGCTTGGGGGCATTGCCTGCGGAATGACAGGATTGGACGAGAACGTGATCGTATCCTGGATTACTTCGAATAAAGATATGATCTTATACCTGCTGATGTTTCTGGTAGGAATCAGCATTGGTTTTAATCGGGGGATTGTCAGTAAGATCAAGGAATATCATATTAAAATTTTTGTGATTCCCCTGGGAATCGTAGTTGGCTCTATTTTAGGAGGAATCGCGGGAGGACTTCTGACAGGGATGCCGCTTGGTGAGAGTACAGCAATTGCCAGTGGACTTGGATGGTACAGCCTTTCCGGGGTTACCATTGGCAATCTGGCGGGAGCACAGGCGGGAAGTATCGCATTTTTAAGTAATCTGCTGCGGGAGATTTTCTCCTTTTTCAGCATTCCGTGGATTTCGAAAAAACTGAATTATTATACCTGTATTGCGCCGGCGGGAGCAACCAGTGAAGATACGACACTGCCGATGATGATACGGTATACGAACGAAGAGACCGTGGTACTGTCTGTGTTTAACGGAGTGATCTGTTCCGCACTGGTGCCGTTTCTGATTTCGTTTTGTTATAATATTTTTTAAAAATATGAGGATAGTGTGTAATCAATGTTTTGCAAAACAGGAGGTTTTACAAAATGCTTACGAATCTTTAACAAGCTTAGCATGGATATAAAATGAAGAACATGACATAATTAAACCCAACGATAGTGGAACTGAAAGGAACCTTCATAAAAGGGGAAGCCTGCAATTTATAACGTGCAGTCTTCCCCTTCTTTTATAGTCTTTATAATCAGGTTACCGTAAAAACGTATTGATCACATGTAAAATCCCATCTTCATCATTGGATTTCGTGATAAAATCAGCCGTTTCTTTGACGATCGGCTGTGCGTTTTCCATGGCAACGCCAAGTCCGGCGTATTCGATCATGGAAATGTCATTGAAGCCATCTCCGCAGCAGATCATAGAATCTGCAGTCAGTCCGATGCTGTTTAGCAGTTTTTGCAGAGAGTATGCTTTGTCGATATTCTGTGGCATGATCTCCAGGAAAAACGGCTCAGACCGGTAAATATTCAGCAGCTTATGAAACTTCTGCTGGAGGTGCGGCATCAGTTCTTCCAAGATAGACGGTTCTCCTGCAATCAACAGTTTGTTGACAGGGAAAGTCAGTCGGGATACGAAATCCGGTACCTGTACGATTTCCATTTTATTGATAAAAGATTCTTTTTCGGTATATTCGTTGGAAGCAATACCGGACAGAATCTGGTTCCCGTCATAAGTCAGAATATCCAGTCCCGGATAGGTGGATGTAATTTCATAGATCGGCGCAATCACGTCGGCAGGCAGGGTACGATTATAGATGATCTCTCCGGTAGAGCACTGGGTAATCCTGGCTCCGTTGAAGGAGAGCATATATCCGCCGTATTTGGAAAGATTCAGCTTTTCTGCCAGAGGAACGATACCGTTGATCGGGCGTCCGCTGGCAAGTACAACTTTCTTTCCTTCCTCCTGAATCTCGATGAGTGCCTGTTTTGTCGGTTCTGTAAGTTCTTTTCTGGAATTGGTCAAAGTGCCGTCCAGATCAAGAACGAGCATCTGGTAGTCCATATGTTACCTCTCTTTTAGTACACTGACGATCTCGGAAAACTTCATACCGTTGGAAGCTTTGACAAGAACTGTATCCTTTGGATTTAAAATACGGTCTGCCTGTTCGAAAAAGTCATCTTTTGTTTCAAAATAAAATACCTGTGTTTTGGAACACTGTTCACTTGCACCGGTTGCCATATGTTCTGAGAGCTGTCCGATGCAGACAAGTATATCGATTCCAAGGTCGGCAGCATATTTTCCGACCTCATAGTGCATCTGTTTTTCTGTCGGCCCCAGTTCAAACATATCGCCAAGGACTGCAATCTGACGAGTGTCTGCCTTTGCAAGAACATCCAGAGATGCTTTTGTGGAAGCCGGATTAGCATTGTAGCAGTCATCAATGATCGTAAGGGAATCTGTCTCGATCAGATTGTTGCGTCCTGCCAGAGGAACCAAAGCTTCAATGCCGGCTTTGATCTCTTCGTCGTTCATTCCCAGTGCATACCCTGCGGCAATGCCGGCAAGTGCATTGAGAACCATATGTTCTCCCGGAATCGAGATGTGTGCAGAGAAGGTTGAATTTGGTGTGTGGAAGACGGCATTGGTACCGCGCAGTCCGCAGGATTCTACCTGATCCGCGTAAAAATCCCGGCTGTCATCCAGACCAAAGAAGACCGGCTGGATTCCGTTTGCAGGGTGAACGGTTGAGAGTTTATCATCATCCCCGTTTAAGATAATGGAACCGTTCGGGTTCATATAGAGGAAAATCTCCGTTTTGGCTTTCAAAATACCGTCTCTGGACTTTAAATGCTCCAGATGGGCAACTCCGATATTGGTGATGACGCAGATGTCAGGACGGGCAATCTTTGCAAGCCGTTCCATCTCGCCGAAATTGCTGATACCAAGTTCCAGCACGGCAACCTCATGTTCTTCGCGGATATTGAAGATCGTAAGCGGGAGCCCGATCTCGTTGTTGAAGTTTCCGGCTGTTTTCAATACGTCATATTTTTCTCCAAGCACAGATGCGATCATTTCTTTGGTGCTGGTCTTTCCCACACTTCCGGTGACACCTACGACTTTCAGATTAAGGCTTTTCCGATAGTGCTCGGCAATATCCTTCAATGCCTGTTCACAGGAGGTGACCAGAATGTATGGATAAGAGGCATTTTCAATCCGTTTTTCGGAGAGCGCACACAGAGCGCCGTCCCGGATCGTCTGCGGGATGAACATGTGTCCATCCACTCTTGCACCGCGAATGGCGATAAACAGACAGTCTTTTTCTACTTTCCGGCTGTCGATCACAACGCTGGAAACTTCTTTATAATAGCTTTCATCATCGCCGTAATAAATTCCACCACAGGCAACGGCGATTTCTTTCAATGTCATGTTTTTCATAAACGTTCCATCCTTTATTGTATTTGCTTACTGATATCTTGCTTCCATGGATTTCTGGATGATCAGCTCGCACAGATCTCCGTATTCAATTCCGTCTGCAAGTGCTTCTTTTGGAAGGAGGCTTGCAGAAGTCATGCCCGGAAGGGTATTCATTTCCAGGCAGTACAGATTGCCGTCTGCGTCCAGGATAAAGTCAGCCCGGCTGTATACGTTCAGCTTCAATGCCTGGAAAGCGCGGACTGTGAGAGCTTTCATGCGCTCTGCAATCTCTTCGCTGATATCGGCAGGGCATACTTCTTCAGTCGCATTTGCCTGATATTTGTTGGCATAGTCAAACCATCCGTTTTTGGGAATGATTTCGATCGGAGGAAGTGCTTTTCCATCGATCACGCCGCATGCAAATTCGCGGCCTTTGATGTAAGTTTCGACGACCACTTCGTTTTCATAACGGAAAGAATTTTTCAGTGCCTGACGGTATTCCTCTTCTGTATTTACAATATATACTCCGATGCTGGAGCCGCCGGAGCATGGCTTTACAACGACCGGGAAGGAAAGTCCCAGAGATTCCAGGGAACAGTCACTGTCTTCTTTATACAGGCAGACTCCGGAAGTGTGTCCACACCGGCTTCCATAAAAATCTGTTTGGTGAGTCCTTTATCCATGGCAACAGCACATCCAAGCGAGTCAGGTCCTGTGTAGCGGATTCCGAGCAGATCAAATGAAGCCTGCAGCTTTCCGTTTTCTCCTTCTCCGCCGTGAAGTCCGAGGAAGGTCATATCTGCCAGGCGGCAGAGTTCGATGACATTCGGACCGAAGAAGCAGTCAGACTGGTCCGGACGGGAAGCTTTTACAGCTGCAAGATCCGGCTCTGTTTCGGAAATATTCTTTGCGATTTCCAGACCGTGTCCAGGCAGTGTAAAGACGTCTTCCAGATTCTCGGGTGCGTTCTCAAGGCCGAGAAATACGTCCAGAAGAAATGCATCGTGTCCTTTCTCCAGTAATGTTTTACAGATTCCGGCAGCAGAAGCGAGAGAAACGTCGCGTTCTGTACTGAGTCCACCGGCTAATACGATAATTTTCATGATGATCTCCTATCTTATTTATTTACTTCATTTAACAGTTTTGCTTTTGTGTCATAGAGCTTCCGGGACAAATCCACATAAACTTTGTGTGGATATAAGAGACGTTTTGTCTCATCCCAGAGAGTCTCTTTTTCCTGTTTGCAATATGCTGCGATCTCCATGACAGAAGGAGAAGTGTAGACACATTCTCCGTGGATGAAGATTGGTTGTAACATCTCACGCATCGTGTAGCTTCCGCCCGGAAGACGAGTCTTTTTCCAGGTTTCGTTTGGATCGAATAAAAGCAGTTCTTCGGATGTGTCATAGGTTTCGTCCGCAAAACAGATCAGATCCGCACGAAGCTTTCCGGTCTCTTTATCGTATACACGATAAATGGTTTTGTTTCCCGGATTCGTGATTTTTTCCGTATTCTCTGAAATCTTGATCTTCGGAAGGAATTTGCCGTCTTTTTCAATGGCAGCCAGTTTGTAAACGCCGCCGAAGGAAGGGCAGTCCTTGGAGGTGATCAGATGTGTTCCGACTCCCCATGAGGTGATCGCTGCACCTTGGATCTTCAGATCATTGATCAGCATCTCATCCAGATCGTTGGAAGCTGCGATCACGGCATCCTCAAATCCTGCGGCATCCAGCATGACACGTGCTTTTTTGGACAGGTATGCGAGATCTCCGCTGTCCAGACGAATGCCGTAGCTCTTTGGATGGATACCGGCGTCCTTCATTTCACGGAAGACACGGATCGCATTTGGAACTCCGGATTTTAACGTGTCATAGGTGTCCACCAAAAGGGTACATGCATCCGGATATAATTCGGCATAGGCTTTGAATGCGGTGTACTCGTCCGGAAAACTCATGATCCAGCTGTGGGCATGGGTTCCCATGATCGGGACATCAAACATCTTGCCGGCAAGCACATTAGATGTGCCGACACATCCGCCGATCATAGCGGCTCTGGCTCCATAAAGTCCGGCATCCGGTCCCTGAGCACGGCGGAGACCAAATTCCATGACACCGTCTCCCTGTGCCGCATGGACAACACGGGCTGTTTTTGTCGCGATCAGGCTCTGATGATTGATGATATTCAAGATCGCAGTCTCCACAAGCTGTGCCTCCATGATCGGAGCGATGACTTTTAAGATCGGCTCCTTCGGGAAGATCACACTTCCTTCCGGAATCGCGTAAATATTTCCGCTGAAATGAAATCCACTCAGATAGTGGAGAAAGTCCTCACTGAAAATGCCGAGTCCCCGCAGGTAATCTACATCTTCGTAAGAAAAATTCAGATTTTTGATGTATTCGATGACCTGTTCCAGACCGGCCATGATGGAGTAGCCGTTTTTTTACCGGATTCTCCCGGAAAAATACATCAAAGATCACGGTTTCGTTTGCAGACTGTTTTTCAAAATAGCCCTGCATCATGGTCAGCTCATATAAATCTGTGAGCAATGTTAAATTATCTGCTCTCATAAAAAATCTCCTTTTTTAAATCAGATTAATTCTGCATTTTTATTGATCGTTTCCTGAATGATATTCTGTACATAAGCACCGATGTGTTTTTTGTCCTCCGGTGCAAGATCTTTTGGATAGATTGGTGTTCCGTATTCTACGACAACATTGACCTTTTTGATCCTTGGAAACTGATTTTCAAAGATCGCGGCAGTGTTGTTCATGGAAATCGGAACGATCGCACATCCTGTTTTGGCGGCGATCTTAAAAGCGCCCTCTTTAAAAGGAAGCATACTGAGCTCTTCGCCTTTGTTTCTCGTTCCCTCAGGGAAAATACAGATGGAAATTCCCTGCTTCACATAATCGATCGCCTGAAGGATGGTTTTCAGTCCCTCTTTTGGATTCTCACGGTCCAGAAACAGACAGTATACAAAGCGCATCCAGTAGATAAAAGCGGAATTTTTTCCATCTCCTTTTTCGCCACATATCCGGTCAGTCTCGGACAGCGGGAGTACGTCAGAAGAATATCAAAGAAACTGCGGTGATTTCCGATAAACAGCACGGGCTCGTCCGGAATATTTTCGAATCCGATTACGGTCGTGTGTACACCGGTTACTTTTAAGATTGCTTTGAATCCCCACTGTACGATTCGAAGACAACTGTAGTCTCTTGCATTGCGGTTGAACTTTCCGATCAGCCATTCAATGAAAAATACCGGAATTGTCAGAATAAGAAACAGAATAAGGAAAACAACAACACAAATAAAACGAATCATGTTATAAACCTTCTCTCTTAGTTTTTTAGACGTTGGGGGCAAAGATGCCTGACATCTTTTTAGTCTAGTACAGATTATACTAAAGCATCCTGTGAAATACAAGTTTCGCGGTCATAAAAAGACAGAAATGTTAATAAGATAAATGGAAAGAGGGACTCCGGAGCAGAGGGTGAACAGAAAAAGAAAAAATAAAACATTCAAAATTGTGGTTTTGTGGATGATGATTCTGTCAGCGATCTGGCTGCCCTGCGGCTGTATCCGCAAAAAGCCGGAGATCACAGGGGAGAAAAGTGCAGCATTTCAGCTGATGAGTGAAAGAGAAATCCCGGAAGAACTAAAGGAATGGATGGAACAGGAGAAAGCCCATCCTTTTATGCTGACATATGCCGTGGAGCAGGATATTTACGCTGCCAGAAGCTACGGACCGCAGAATAAGACCGGATATCAGATCAAGGTCGATGCCGTCCTGGAGGGGGAAAAAACGGTGCGGATCCAGACAAGTCTTCTGGGACCGGAAAAAGGAGAGAAAACAAAGGATGTCGTAACCTATCCGTATGTGGTGGTGAAATTAAAAAAGACAGAAAAAGAAATTTTATTTGAGTAGGAGGAGTTTATGGAGCTGATACAGAAAACAATCCGTTATAATCAGGAAGGAAAAAAAACATTTGACCAGTTTTATCTGGACGAAGATTACAATGTTCCGGATGCAAAGCAGGATGTGCGGCGTATCATCAAGGGACAGGGAACTGTCAAGATCGAGGATGTCAAGCTGGTGGAAAATTATGTGCGGATTTCCGGAAAGCTGTATTTCCAGATTTTGTATGTGACGGATCAGGGAGAGCCGATGCCGGCAGTACTGGATGGCAAGATTCCGTTTGAAGAAATGGTGTACACGGAGGGAGAAGAGCGCACCCAGTATTTTGTCCGGAATATCCGGGTAGAGTTCGGTACGACCCTGGTACACTCCAGAAAGATCAGTATCCGCGCGATGATTGAGATGGAAGTCGGATGTGAAAATCTCATTGAAGAAGAGACGGCGGTGGATCTGGAGAGCAGTGCTTCTATTTACAAGAAGCAGAAACCGGTGAATCTCTTAAAGCTGCATACTGCGAAAAAGGATACATACCGCATCAAAGAAGAAATTACGATCCCCGGAACAAAAGAGAGCATCGGTCAGGTGCTTCTGACGGATATTACAGGGCGCAAGCTGGAAGTGCGGGCAGCACAGGATGAACTGCTTCTGCGGGGAGAACTGCAGATTTTCTGTATGTATCTCTCAGAAGAAGGAAAGACCGACTGGCTGGAGCAGAGTGTTCCTTATGAGGGACGAATCGAATGCAGCGGGGCGACAGAAGGGATGTATTATGATGTGCAGCACGCGCTGGAAGATACACTGGCAGATGTACGGATGGATGAGGACGGAGAGATGCGCATCATCGGGATTGAGGGAACCGTAAGTCTTCGGATCAATCTGTATGAAGAGGAAGAGCTGAATCTTCTGGAAGATCTGTACTCTCTGGAACAGAAAGTTTCGTATCAGACAAGAGAGGCAGTCTATGAAGAATTGCTTTTACAGAATCAGTCCAAATGCAAGATTGTAGAAAACCTGTCGCTTCCGGAGCTGAAAGACGATGTTCTGCAGATCTGTCACAGCTCGGGAAGTGTGCAGATCGAACATGTGGAGACAAGAGCGGAAAAACAGGGGGGAATCCTGATTGAAGGAATCCTGCATGTGTCATTTTTGTATCTGAAAGCGGATGATGCGCTTCCGTTTGGAAACTGGCAGGGAATGGTTCCGTTTTCTTATCTGCTGGAATGTCCGGATATGCCAAAAGACGTGCGGTATCAGTTATCCAACCGAGTGGAACAGATCTCAGTGACCATGACTGGCAGTGATTCAGTAGAAGTAAAGGCAGTTCTGGATTTTGATGTATTTTTAAGAAAAGAAGTGCCGATGCAGGTCATCACAGAAGTGTCTCTGGAGGAAACAGACCGGAGGAACTGGCGAAAAAACCGGGGATCGTAGGGTATATGGTAAAATCCGGGGATGATCTGTGGACGCTGGCAAAACAATATATGACGACCGAGGAGAGTATCCGTCAGATCAACCATCTCGAAAATGGAAAAATCAAACCGGGCGATAAGCTCATCATCTGTAAAGAGATCGGAATGTAGAGATATATCGTTGATTTTTGAAGGCAAAATGGGTATACTATAAACACAAATGTATACAAGATACAAACGGAGGACACAGGATGAAACAGATAGAATTAAAGGCACTTGCAAGATCAATCTGGGACTGGACGTACTGGGAAGAAGAGAAAATGGATATCATGATGTGCGGATGATCATGCAGTCCGTTTATCTGTATGATGATGTTGTGATCGTGAGAAAGGATCTGCCGGGCATAGAAGTGGAGACGAATCTGCATTTTCTGCCGACGGATGAAAATAATATCGCGTATAAGGCGGCAGCCATGCTGATGGAAGAATTTAAGCTTCCGGGCGGCGTCAGGATTGTTTTGAACAAGCACATTCCCGTAGCGGCAGGTATGGCAGGGGGGAGTTCCAATGCAGCGGCAGTTTTGTTTGGGATGAACAAGATGTTCCGTTTGGGCTTAAGTCAGAGATCTCTGATGGAGAGAGGTGTCCGTCTGGGAGCAGATGTTCCGTATTGTATTATGAGAGGAACGGTACTGGCAGAGGGAATTGGAGAGGAGCTGACTACACTTCCTGCACTTCCGGCGTGTACGGTACTGATCGCAAAACCGCCGATCAGTGTTTCTACCAAAGTGGTATATGAGGCACTGGATGCAAAAGAGATCGTGGATCATCCGGACATAGACGGGATCATCCGGGGGCTGGAGACGGGGTCTCTTTCCGAGATTGCCGCTCATATGGGCAATGTGCTGGAGGATGTCACGATTGGGATGTATCCGGTCATTGAAAAGATCAAGGATGAGATGAAAAAAGCAGGTGCGCTCAATGCGATGATGAGCGGGAGCGGTCCTACCGTATTCGGGATTTTTGAAAGCCGTGCGGCAGCGCGCAGAGCGCAGGAGCAGATCCGCAGGAAGGCACTGGCAAAACAGGTATATGTGACAAATGTGCATGGCGCAAGGAGGACATAAGATGGAACCGAAATTAGAAGTGACAATGGATGAATATCTTCCGCTTCGGGATGTGGTATTTAAGACACTCAGGCAGGCGATCCTGCGCGGAGAATTAAAGCCGGGAGAGCGTTTGATGGAGATCAAGCTGGCCAATAAGCTGGGGGTGAGCCGCACACCGATCCGGGAGGCGATCCGCAAGCTGGAGCTGGAAGGTCTCGTGCTGATGATCCCAAGACGCGGAGCAGAAGTCGCAGAGATCACGGAGAAAAGTCTGAATGATGTGCTGGAAGTCAGAAAGGCACTGGAAGAGCTTGCAGTTCAGCTGGCTTGTGAGCGGATGGATGAAGAAGGACTCGAAGCGTTGAAGAAAGCGGCGAAGGAGTTTGAAGAATCTCTGGGAAGTGAGGATGTGACAGAATCGCAGAGGCTGATGTGGCATATCATGATATTATCTGTCGTTCTACAGACAATCAGAGGCTGATGCAGCTTTTGAATAATTTCAGAGAACAGATGTACCGCTACAGAGTAGAGTATCTCAAGAAGAAAGAATGTTATCCGCAGCTTTTGAGAGAGCATCAGGCGATCATCGAGGCGATCGAGAAGAGTAATAAAGAGACAGCATCTGAGATCATGGGACAGCATATTGAGAATCAGGTGACTGCAGTGACAGATTCATTGAGACATAAGTAAGGGCGTAGTGAAGGATTTCTTCACTACGTCTTAAATTACGGAAATTTGTATAAACTTCCTGTTTTTGGTACATACTTCGGATATCAAAATGAAACCGGAGGAGATACATATGAAATTTTCAAATCGGAACAGGAACAGAATCATTGCATTGCTGTCCATGCTGGCAGCGGGAATTCTGATCGGACAGATCTTTAGTACAGCAGAGAGAACAGTACAGGCAAAGGTACAAAAGGAACTGGCAGATGAGGTGCTCAGATTTCATGTGCTGGCAAACAGTGACAGTACCCTGGATCAGGAGATGAAGCTGTGTGTACGCAATGAGATTTTGGAATTTCTGCAGACCGAGATGCCAACAGGTGCAGGCGCAGAAGCGACAAAAGAGTGGGTGCGTTCCCACTGTGATGAAATTGAGCAGACTGCAGAAAAGTGCCTTACAGAAAAGGGATACGATGATCCGGTCAACGCGGCTGTGACAACCACCTATTCCGGAAAAGAAGTATCAGGATATGACATTTCCGGCAGGAAATTACGAAGCACTCCGTGTGGAGATCGGAAGTGCCAAAGGTCACAACTGGTGGGGAATGCTCTATCCGGAGCTGGCATTTTGGGATGCAGTGCATACGGTAAATGAGGAGACGAAAAGTGAGAGAGACGGGATCCTGTTGTCAGAGGAAGAAAAAAAGCCGGAGAAAGTAAAATTTCGCTTTTACCTGCAGGAGATATTTCAAAAATAAAACAACAGAAGGAGACGAAAGAGAAGTATGACGGAATTTTTAGTCAGACATTTTGTGAAAGACTATGAAGCGGTAGAAAAATCTGCGGTCCGCACTGCATATGGAGTGTTGGCGAGTATGGTGGGGATTGTTTGTAATGTATTTCTGTTTCTTGTGAAGTTTATTGTGGGGCTTTTGCTGCACAGTGTTTCTGTCACAGCAGATGCGTTTAACAACCTGTCAGATGCGGCATCTTCGATCATCAGTTTTATCGGGGTGAAGATGGCGGGCAAGCCGGCGGACAAGGAGCATCCGTTCGGACACGGAAGGATTGAATATATAGCGGCTTTGATTGTATCATTTCTGGTACTGGAAGTGGGATTTACTTTTTTGAAGGATTCTGTTTCCAAGATCAGAACCCTGGAAACCTTGAATTTTCAGTTGATTTCGGTAGTGATCCTGATTTTATCCATCGGAGTTAAGCTATGGCTCGGTGTATTTAATAAAAAGCTGGGAAAGAAGATTGATTCCAAGGTGATGATGGCAGTCTTTACAGATTCTATGGGAGATGTGATCACGACCAGTGCAACGATTTTGTCTTTGGTGATCTTCCGGCTGACCGGGCTTAATATTGATGGGATTGTGGGGATCGGAGTCGCTCTGGTAGTTATGTGGGCCGGTGTCGGAATTGCAAAAGACACGCTGGAGCCTCTGATCGGAGAAGCAATCGATCCGGAAGAATATGATAAAGTCAAGCATTTTGTAGAGCGTTATCAGGGAATTGAGGGAACTCATGATCTGATCATACATAATTACGGACCGAATCAAAGTATGGCATCCATTCATGCGGAAGTGCCAAACGACGCGGATATTGAGGAAGCCCATGAGCTGATCGATCGGATCGAACGGGATGCGGTGGATGAGCTGGGAATTCTTCTGGTGATTCATATGGATCCGATCGAGATGAGGGATGAACAGGTGATGACGGTGAGAGGAGAAGTGGAAGCCGCATTAAAGGAACTGGATTCTCAGTGCAGCATTCATGATCTGCGTGTTGTCAACGGGATGGGGCAGATCAATCTGATCTTTGATATGGTCGTACCATTTGAATATGATGAGGAAGAAAAAAATAATCTGCAGCTTCAATTGATGGAAAAGCTGCAGGAGATTGATAAAAGATATCAGTGTGTCATTACGATGGAACACAGCTATAAGGCACACGTATAAGGAACAGGAACTGTTCGGGAAGGAAGAAAAGATGTACACATTTGACAGCAGAGTAAGATACAGTGAGATCGATCATACCGGGAATATGACCCTGCCGGCACTGATTAATTATTTTCAGGACTGCAGTACGTTTCAGTCTGAGGATATCGGGTTGGGCACAGAGGTGTTAAAGGCAAAGAAAAAAGCATGGATTTTGTCTTACTGGCAGATCGTGATCGAACGTCTGCCGGCATTGGGAGAGCGTATTACAGCAGGAACCTTTGCGACGGAATTTAAAGGCTTGTATGGAAACCGGAATTTTGTGCTCGATGATGCCCGGGGAAACCGGCTTGCGTATGCCAATTCTGTGTGGGTGTTTATGGATATGGAAAAAGGAAGACCGGCAAGACCTGAGCCGGAAGATGTACTTCCATATGGATCAGAGCCTGCGCTTGAGATGGAGTATGAAGACAGAAAGATCCGTCTTCCGGAGAATCTGGAGGAAAAACCATCGTTTCCGGTGAGAAAGTATCACATTGATACCAACGAGCATGTGAATAATTGTCAGTATGTACAGATGGCTCTGGAGGTTTTGCCGGAAGAGACAAGAGTCCGTCAGATTCGGGTGGAATACAAGAAATCAGCAGTTCTTGGAGATGTGATCTTTCCGAAAGTGGCAAGAGAGGAAAATCGTATTGTGACAGAATTGTGCGATGAAAACGGAAAACCGTATGCAGTGATTGAAATCAAGTAAGGGACCATGTTATACTGTTCAAAGAACGGTGAAGAGGAGATTTTAAATGAAATTAGGAGAAAAGCAGGTTTTAACTGTTGTAAAGATTGTAGATTTTGGTGTGTATCTGGGAAATGATGAAGAACGTGTACTTCTTCCGAAAAAGCAGGTACCGGAAGGAATTGAACCGGGGGATCCGGTGGAAGTATTTTTGTACCGGGATTCATCTGACCGTCTGATCGCGACGACGAATGAGCCGAAGCTGACTATGGGACATCTGGCAGTTCTGGAAGTGGCAGATACAGGAAAGATGGGAGCTTTTCTGGAATGGGGACTGGAAAAAGATCTGTTCCTTCCATTTAAAGAACAGACAGCAAAGGTACAGAAAGGAGATAAGTGCCTTGTTGCATTGTACGTAGACAAGAGCGGAAGACTCTGCGCCACCATGAAAGTTTATCATATGCTGCGTACAGACTCGCCGTATCAGAAAGACGATCAGGTAAAAGGAATTGTATACGACAGAAGTGATGAGTTTGGAGTTTTTGTTGCGGTGGATCATCAGTTTTCTGCAAGAATCCCGAAAAAGGATGTTTTTGGAAAAATCCGCATCGGTGATGAGATCGAAGCGCGTGTGACAAATGTAAAGGAGGATGGAAAGCTGGATTTAAGTGTCAGAGGGAAGATTCCGCAGCAGATGGATGCAGATGCAGAACTGATCTTGAAAAGAATCCAGTCTTATGACGGAGTACTGCCGTTTAATGACAAGGCAGATCCGGATACGATCAAGGCAGAGTTTGGTATGAGCAAGGCTGCATTTAAGCGTGCCGTCGGAAGACTGCTGAAAGAAAACCGCGTAAAAATCTTTCCGGACAGTATCCGAATTCGCTAAAAAGCCTTGCAATCCATGGTAAATAGGCTATAATGAAGAAAGAAATAGAGAAGAAAGGGGACAGATAGAAATGAAAGTACAGAATATTACAGACATAGACGCATTTTTTAAAGTAGTAGACAACTGCAAAGGAAGAGTAGAACTGGTAACAGGAGAGGGAGACAGACTGAACCTGAAATCCAAACTTTCCCAGTATGTATCTATGGCAAATATTTTCTCAAACGGAGAGATTCCGGAGCTTGAGATCATTGCTTATGAGCCGGAAGATACAGAAAGACTGATCAATTTTATGATCAACGGTGAATAAGAATATCTCAGATTTTGAATCGCCGGTTTTGACAGACACGAGAAGATGTAAGGGCAGTTCTCTGTAAGGGAACGCCCTTTTTAGATTTACAGCAATACTGGATATAGAGGTGAATTATGAGTTTTGCGCATTTACACGTCCATACGGAGTACAGTCTTTTGGACGGTTCCAACAAAATAAAAGAATATGTATCCAGAGTTAAAGAACTGGGCATGAACAGTGCTGCGATCACGGACCACGGGGTTATGTACGGTGTGATCGATTTTTACAGGGAAGCCAGAAAGCAGGGAATCAAGCCGATTCTCGGCTGTGAAGTTTATGTGGCGCCGAATTCCCGGTTTGACCGTGAGACTGCCGGTGGAGAGAGCAGATATCATCATCTGGTACTTCTGGCAGAAAACAATACGGGATATGCCAATCTGATGAAGATCGTTTCCAGAGGATTTACAGAAGGGTATTATTATAAGCCCCGTGTGGATAAGGATCTTCTGCGTCAGTATCACGAGGGAATCATTGCCTTAAGTGCCTGTCTTGCGGGGGAGGTACAGCGGTATCTGAGCCGGGGACTTACCGAAGAGGCGAAGAAGGTGGCGCTGGAGTATCAGGATATTTTCGGAAAAGGAAATTTCTTTCTGGAAATGCAGGATCACGGGATCCCGGAGCAGCAGCTTGTAAACCAGAGACAGATCCAGCTTTCTAAGGAGACAGGGATCGAGCTTGTTGTGACCAATGATATCCATTATACGTACGCGGAAGATGCGAAGCCGCATGATATCCTGCTCTGTATTCAGACCGGGAAGAAGCTGGACGATGAGAACAGGATGCGGTATGAGGGCGGCCAGTATTATGTAAAGTCCCCTCAGGAGATGGAAGCGCTGTTTCCATATGCAAAACAGGCACTGGAGAATACGCAGAAGATTGCAAACCGGTGTGAGGTAGAGATTGAATTCGGAGTCACAAAGCTGCCAAAGTATGATGTGCCGGACGGCATGACTTCCTGGGAGTATTTGAACAAGTTATGCTGGGAAGGACTTGAAAAGCATTATGGAGAGCCTTCCAGGGAGCTGAAAGAACGGCTGCGCTATGAGCTGGATACGATCCGCAACATGGGATATGTAGATTATTTCCTCATTGTATGGGATTTTATCAAATATGCCAAAGATCACGGGATCGCAGTAGGACCGGGGCGTGGCTCCGCAGCGGGAAGTATTGTTTCTTATTGTCTGGAGATCACAAATATCGACCCGATCCGGTATCAGCTTCTGTTTGAGCGTTTTCTCAACCCGGAGCGTGTGACCATGCCCGATATCGACGTGGATTTCTGCTTCGAGAGACGGCAGGAGGTGATCGACTATGTTGTGCGTAAGTATGGAAAAGACCGGGTAGTCCAGATTGTGACGTTTGGTACGCTGGCTGCCAGAGGTGTGATCCGTGATGTGGGACGCGTGATGGATCTTCCGTATGCATTTGTGGATTCGATTGCCAAGATGATTCCGCAGGAACTCAATATCACGATTGATAAAGCACTGCAGATGAATCCGGAATTACGTAAAACATATGAAAATGATCCGCAGGTAAAACTGTTGATCGACATGTGCAAACGACTGGAAGGACTGCCGCGCCACAGCTCCATGCATGCGGCAGGGGTTGTGATCGGTCAGAGAGAAATTGATGATTTTGTTCCCCTTTCAAGAGCTTCTGACGGCTCGATCACAACTCAGTTTACAATGACCACTCTGGAAGAACTGGGACTTTTAAAAATGGACTTCCTGGGACTTCGGACGCTGACTGTGATCCAGAATGCGGTGCAGCTTGCAAAAAGCAAAAATCCGGAACTTGATATGGATCAGATTGACTATAACGACAAACAGGTACTTTCTTATATCGGAACCGGTAAGACCGATGGAATCTTCCAGCTGGAGAGCGGCGGAATGAAAGGCTTCATGAAAGAGCTCAAGCCAAACAGTCTGGAGGATATTATTGCCGGTATTTCCCTGTACCGTCCGGGTCCGATGGACTTTATCCCACAGTATATCCGGGGAAAAAATGATGCAGGATCGATCACCTATGACTGTCCGCAGCTGGAGCCGATTCTGGCGCCTACTTACGGATGTATTGTCTATCAGGAGCAGGTTATGCAGATCGTGCGTGACCTTGCCGGATACACACTGGGACGAAGCGATCTTCTTCGCCGTGCCATGTCCAAGAAAAAGGGCGATGTGATGCAGAAAGAGCGCCAGATCTTTGTCTATGGAGATGAGGAGAACGGTGTGCCGGGCTGTATTAAAAATGGAATTGATGAAAAGACAGCCAATAAGATCTATGATGAAATGATCGATTTTGCGAAGTATGCATTCAACAAATCCCATGCGGCGGCCTATGCGGTTGTTTCCTATCAGACAGCATACCTGAAATATTATTATCCGGTGGAATACATGGCAGCACTGATGACTTCTGTGATTGAAAATCCGTCCAAAGTGGCAGAATATATTTATGCCTGCCGGCAGATGAATATTCAGATTCTGTCACCGGATATTAACCGCGGGATCGGCAACTTTTCGGTAGACGGCAACAACATTCGGTACGGACTGGCGGCCATCAAGAGCATTGGAAGACCGGTGATTGCTGCGATCATAGAAGATCGGGATGAGTTTGGGCCGTTTAAAAATCTGGAAGATTTATCAGTCGGATGTCAGTCAAGGATGGACTGAATAAACGGGCAATTGAGCATTTGATCAAATCAGGTGCGCTGGACTGCCTGGGAGGCACGAGAAAGCAGTTTATGAGCATTTATGTTCAGATCGTCGATCACGTCAATCAGGAAAAGAAATATGCCATGACCGGTCAGATGACACTGTTTGATATGGTGGGTGAGGAAGAAAAAGAGCAGTTTGAAATCAAACTGCCGGATGTCGGGGAGTATTCGAAAGAGAATCTGCTGGCGTTTGAAAAGGAAGTGCTGGGAGTTTACTTAAGCGGACATCCATTGCAGGAGTATGAGGACAAATGGAGAAAATCCATTTCAGCCACCACACTGGATTTCCAGCCGGATGAAGAGACAGGCCGGGCAAAGGTACATGACGGAACGAGGGAGATCGTAGGCGGCATGATTACCGCAAAAACGATCAAGCATACAAAGACAAATCAGATGATGGCATTTTTGTCTCTGGAAGACCTGGTGGGAACGGTAGAGGTGATCGTCTTCCCGCGGGACTATGAAAAAAACAGAGAGTATCTGGAGATTGATAAAAAAATCTTTGTAAAGGGAAGAGTATCCGAGGAAGAGGAGCGGCCGAGCAAGCTGATCTGTGAGACGATCATTCCGTTTGAGCAGACCAAAAAAGAGCTGTGGGTGCAGTTTTCAGATAAAGAAGATTTTCTGCGAAATGAGCATATTTTATATGGATACCTGGCAGACTCGGAAGGAGATGACGAGGTTGTGATCTATTGTCAGAAAGAGCGGGCGATCAAGCGGCTTCCGAGAAACAGAAACATTCGGATCGGCCAGGAAGTATTGAGCAGATTGATGAATCATTACGGGGAAAAGCGAGTAAAAGTCGTAGAAAAATCTATTGATAAAGGAATATAAATAAGGTAGAATATACCCGGAGTGTTAAAAAATAGGCAAACTTTACTTTTGAAGAGTAGAAGAATTCAGAAAGGTGGAAAAGTTATGGCAAACAAAGCAGACAAAGAAAAAATGTTAGAAGAGATTGAAGATAGAGTTCGTACCATTGGAGTACTTACAAGTGGTGGAGATGCACCGGGAATGAACGCTGCGATCCGTGCAGTTGTAAGAAGAGCTCTTGCAAAAGGACTGAAGGTACGCGGAATCAGAAGAGGATATCACGGACTTTTAAAAGAAGAGATCATTGATTTGACGGCACGCGATGTGTCTGATATCATCCAGAGAGGTGGTACAATTCTTCAGACAGCACGCTGCCAGACAATGCGTACAGAAGAAGGACAGCAGAAAGCAGCAGCAATTTGTAAAAAATACGGAATTGACGGTCTTGTAGTAATCGGAGGAGACGGATCTTTTGCCGGAGCACAGAAGCTGGCGAACCTCGGAGTAAATACGATTGCTCTTCCGGGAACGATCGATCTTGACATTGCATGTACAGATTATACGATTGGATTTGATACAGCTGTCAATACAGCTATGGAAGCGATCGATAAGGTCCGTGATACATCTACTTCACACGAGAGATGCAGTATCATTGAGGTAATGGGACGTGATGCAGGATACCTTGCGTTGTGGTGCGGTATTGCCAACGGAGCAGAAAAGATTCTTCTTCCGGAAGAAAAAGACTATGATGAGCAGGCGTTGATCGAAGATATTTTGGAGAACAAAAAACGCGGTAAAAAGAATTACATCATCATCAATGCAGAGGGAATCGGTGATTCCATCAATATGGCGAAGAGAATTGAAGAAGCAACAGGAATCGAGACAAGAGCAACAATCCTCGGACACATGCAGCGAGGAGGAAGCCCGACATGTAAAGACAGAGTATATGCGTCTACAATGGGGGCACTGGCAGTTGACTTACTGTGCGAAGGAAAATCCAACCGTGTCATTGGATATCAGGATGGAAAATATGTAGATTTCGATATTGATCAGGCATTGTCCATGAAGAAGACAATTCCGGAGTATCAGTATAAAATCGCAAAATCATTTGCAATCTAGGAGAGAAAAATTATGAGTATGGAATGTGAGAAGAAAAAGGCTCCGATCGGAGTATTTGATTCCGGTGTAGGGGGACTTACTGTTGTACGGGAGATAACACGGCAGCTGCCGCATGAAAATATTGTATATTTTGGTGACACTGCCCGCGTTCCATACGGAAGTAAATCTAAGAGCAATATTATTCGCTTTTCTGAGCAAATCATCCGTTTTCTCAAAACAAAACAGGTCAAAGCCATTGTCATTGCCTGCAATACGGCAAGTGCACTGGCTTTGGATGCTGTTCGGGATGAATTTGATATTCCAATCATTGGTGTGATCGTTCCGGGAGCAAGGGCGGCAGTAGAAGCTACGGCAAACGGAGAGATCGGTGTGGTAGGAACGGATGCAACGGTGAAGAGCGGTACTTATACAAAGGTGATTCATCAGATGGATCCGAATATCCATGTGAGGGAGAAAGCCTGCCCGCTGTTTGTCCCTCTTGTGGAAGAAGGATTCAAAGAACATGTGGTCACAGAAGAGGTTATTGAATATTATCTGGAATCGTTAAAGCATACAGAGATCGATGCGATGATCTTAGGATGTACCCATTATCCGCTTTTACGTTCCAAGATCCGTTCTTATATGGGAGAACGAATCCAGATCGTCAATCCGGCCTATGAGACCGCCATGGATCTCAAACGGCTTCTTCAGAGTGAAGATATGGAAAATGACGGGGAAGAGGGCACAAGTAGCAAATATGAATTTTATGTCAGCGATGCGGCGGAAAAGTTTGTAAATTTTGCAAATACAGTGATGCCGTTTGATATTTCGAAAGCAAATATTGTGAATATAGAAGAATATTAGGGGAACACAGATGACAAAGGATGTATTGGTCAGTATTTCAGCTGCATATGGATATGGACGCCCAGATTCCGGGACCGGATGAGGATGATGTGATCGAAGTTGTGACACCGGCTACTTACTACTACAGAAATGGAAAACATTATATCATCTATGATGAGATCGTAGAAGGAGTCAGTGACACGATCAAGAATAAAATCAAAATATCAGGAACAGACAGTCTTGAGATTATGAAAAGCGGATTATCGAATACACATATGATATTTGAGAAAAACAAGAAGAATCTGACATATTACAAAACACTATATGGTCAGATGCTGGTAGGATTGAATACCAGAAATATGGAAATTGAAGTTTCGGATGAAACGATTAAAGTACGGGTGGATTATGAACTGGATGTGAATCATGAACCGCTTGCGAATTGTAAGATCCGAATGAATATTGTATCCAAAGGCAGCGGGATTGCTGTATAAAAAAGAGCACTGCAGCGCAGATTTTCTGCCGGCAATGCTCTTTGTCTTATTTGTTGTCTTTTTTGAATCTTGCAAAAAAGCCTTTTTTCTTTGCTTTTTCCGGAGCCTCGAGTGGTCCGCGAACACCTTTTACAGCAGTGATGTAGATGCCGCTTACGGTGGCTTTGACTTCTTTCTTGATTGGGATGAGGTCAAAGATCTTAGCATCACACATCAAAGTCATCACTCTTGGTCCGACTTTTGCTTTTACAACAGGTACTTTGGTACGTCTCAAATATTTTGGCGTATTCTCCAGCACTGCGGAAGGAAGATTGGCTTCTTTGAGTTTCATTTTCTTTTTATCGATGATCAGCATGTTGACAGTCTGCGCCATGGCATCCATCTGTTCCTGCTGTGCTGCCTGCTTCTTCTCTGCTTTTTTTCCGAAGAAATAAAGGCCGACGAGTACACCGATCAGAATCACAAGTACAACGATCAGTACGATCCATCCTGTAGACACGATAAAACCCTCCTAAATTCTCTTTTTCATAATTATGCATGTAATATTGTAACATTGTTTCCCTGGAAGTGCAAGAGATTTGGACGGCAGGGCTTTACTTTTCTTGGAGAAAACAGGTATACTAAGGAAATGAGAAAAAGATAGGGGAGAGGTATTTATGGCAGAAACGATATGGAACAGTGCAGTCAGTGTGTATCATTTTATGATGGACAATCTGGTTGTGATTAATATTTTGCTTTCTCTGGTCATTGTGTTTTTTCAGAGAAGATCTCCGCAGACGGTATGGACCTGGCTGTTATTGCTGTATTTTATACCGATTCTCGGATTTGTCCTGTATCTGCTGATCGGGCAGGATTTTCATAAAAGCAGGATGTTTAAGGCAAAAGAGATTGAAGGAGAGATAAAATATGCTGTGCGCAGGCAGGAAGAGACGATATACAGACGTAGGCTCCGCCTGACGAATCCAGCGGTGGCAAGATATCGGGATCTGATTTTATATAATCTGGAAGCAGGGCAGGCTGTTTTGACAGATAATAACGATGTGCGGATCTATACCGATGGAAAGGAAAAATTCAAAGCGCTGCTGGAAGAGATGCAAAAAGCAAAAAAATATATTCATTTTCAGTATTATATTATCCGTAATGATGAATTGTGGCAGCATATTGAGCCGGTGCTGATCAAAAGGGCGAAAGAGGGAGTTGAGGTCCGCATTTTGTTTGACAGTATGGGCTGTCGAGGGATGCATAACCGGGACTGGGAACGTCTGGAGAAGGAAGGAATCCACGTGGCAGAATTTTTCCCGGCGCTGTTTGGAAATCTTCAGCTTCGAATGAACTACCGGAATCACCGCAAGATTGTCGTGATAGACGGCAGGGTCGGATTTGTGGGTGGTTTCAATGTAGGAAGGGAATATCTGGGACTGGACAAAAAGAAGTTCGGTTACTGGAGGGACACCCATCTTTGTATCGAAGGGGCAGCCGTAACCTCTCTGGCCGTACGGTTTGTACTGGATTGGAATTATGCGGCAAAGGAAAATCTGTTTCAGGAGGATACCTTATTTGAGATTCCGAAGTATGAGCGGGAGGGAAGAGACCCGGTGCAGATTATTTCCAGTGGTCCGGACTCGCAGATCAAAACAATCCATGACAATTATCTGCGACTGATTCACAGCGCAAAAGATCATGTATATCTGCAGACACCGTATTTTATTCCGGATGATTCGATTCTGGATGCATTGAAGATTGCCGCCCGTTCCGGTGTGGATGTAAGGATTATGATTCCGTGCAAGCCGGATCATCCGTTTGTATACTGGGCGACCTATTCCTATATTGGTGAAATGGTGGAGGCCGGAGCAAAATGTTATGTGTATGACAACGGATTTCTGCATGCAAAGACAGTGATGGTGGATGGAACCGTAGCGTGTGTGGGAACTGCCAATATGGATTTTCGCAGCTTTGGATTGAACTTTGAAGTCAATGCAGTGGTATACAGCGAGGAGACAACGCAGAAATTGGAGCAGAGCTTTGAAAATGATATGACAAAATCTACACAGATCACGAGAAATGCGTATCACCAGAGAAGTCTTATCATCCGGGGAAAAGAGCAGTTTTCAAGATTGCTGTCACCGCTTTTATAAACAGACAGAAAAAACAGTGAAAATCTTATGAACTCTTAAGAAAAATGTACGTCTCATTCAACAGAATGTGGTATAATAAAAAACAGGCTGTCAAAAAGACAGGCAGAGGATCATATAGGAAATGGAAGGGCAAGAAGATGAAAAAGAAGTTAATTGCAGTAATTGCAGGTGTATTCCTGATGGGATCACTGACAGGGTGTTCCAGTCAGTTATCCAATGAGTATATTACGATTAAACAGTACAAGGGACTGGAAGTGCCGCAGGTGGAAGCAACTGAACTGACAGATGATCAGGTGACGAATTATGTGAATTATTTTCTGCAGGCAGATGCAACCAGAACAGAGGTGACAGACCGTGCAGCGCAGACAGGGGATACAGTCAATATTGATTATGTCGGAAAAGTAGATGGTGTGGAATTTCAGGGTGGTTCTGCCCAGGGAACAGACCTGGAGCTTGGTTCCGGTTCTTTTATCGGTGCAAACGGAGACTACCAGGGATTTGAAGACCAGATTGTCGGTCATAACAAAGGAGAGCAGTTTGACATTACGGTACAGTTCCCGGATACGTATATGAATACAGAAATGGCCGGAAAAGTCGCAGTGTTTACCATTACTTTAAATGGCATTTATACAGTAGATGTGCCGAAGCTGACAGATAAGTGGGTCAAAGAGAACAGTGTAGAAGCGACAACTGTAAAGGAATATAAAAAAGAGATCAAAGAAAAAATCGAAAACCAGCAGATGTACCAGAATCTTTTGAATGCTCTGGTGGATCAGATCGAAGTGAAAAAAGATCTTCCGAAAGATAAAGTAAAAGAGCAGAAAGAGGCGATCATAAACCAGTATGAGAGTACAGCAGAATACTATCAGATGGAGCTGGGAGATTATTTGACTCAGTACATGGGAATGACAGAAGATCAGTTTAAAGAGAAGGCACAGACAGTAGCAGAGAATACCGTGAGAAATCAGATGGCAGTAGAGCTTCTCTGTGAGAAAAAGAATTTAGAACCTACAGATAAAGAGTATGAGATCGGGCTGAAGCAGTATGCAGCACTTGCCGGATATCGTACAGATCAGATTGCGGAATATGAAGAGAAAAACGGAAAAGAAAACATCGAGCAGTCCATCATGCAGGAAAAAGCTGCCAAGTATCTGCAGAAGAGTTGTGTTCAGGTAGAGCAGGAAGACGAAACGACGAATGAAAATGCGAAAGATACACAGAACAGCACAACAGAGAACAAAGATCAGAATACCGATCAGAGTTCGGACGAGAGTTCAGATCAGAGCAGTACAGATAATGCACAGGAATAAAAAGAGAGCGCCGGAAAACAGATTTTGTTTTTCCGGTGCTTTCTGGTTGTACTGACAGGCAGAATGGTGTACAGTTGTAGTAGACGAATGAAAAGAAGCGGAGGGAGTTTTATGAAATTGGAAAACGCATGCCTTTGTGTGGAAATCGCAGAAAAAGGCGCAGAACTGACAAGAATTTTTAACAAAAAGACAGGAGCAGAGATCTTGTGGAACGGAAATCCTGAATTTTGGAACCGGCATTCTCCGATCCTGTTCCCAAATGTAGGGAAGACACACGGAAATACTGTTCTGATCAAAGGAACACAGTATCCGACGTCTCAGCATGGATTTGCAAGAGACAGCCAGTTTCGTTGTGTAAAATCTGCAGCAGAGGAAGCGCAGTTTTTATTTTGTTCGAATGAAGAGACGAGAGAAGTGTATCCCTATGACTTTGAGCTGTATATCACATACCGTCTGGATGGAAAAAATATTTTTGTAGACTGGAAAGTAAAAAATCCATCAGAAGAAACGATTTACTTTACGATCGGAGCACATCCGGCATTTATGTTTGAAGGCGCAAAGGAGACGAAAGACGACTATCTTCTGTGGTTTTCGAAGATGGAAACGCTGGAATGCTGCGGGCTGAATCTGGAATGCGGAACAGGCCTGCCGGAAGAAAGCTATTCTCTGGAACTGGAGGACGGATATCTGCAGCTTTCCGAAAAATTGTTTGGGGTGGATACACTGATCTGTGATGATTATCAGTTAAAAGAAGTATGGCTGTGCAAAAAGGATGGAAGAAAGCCATATGTAGGCGTAAAGAGTGAAGGATTTTACAGTTACGGAATCTGGTCACCGAAGAATGCGCCGTTCGTATGTCTGGAGCCATGGGCAGGCCGTTGTGATGATACCGGATTTGATAAAGATATTTCTGAAAAGAAGGGAATCAATGCGGTGCAGCCGGGAGAGATATTTGAAAAAGGATACCAGATCCTGGTGGGATAGTGGTGCAGCATGAAAAAGACAAATGATTTTGGAAGGGATTCAGTTCCACTTTTAGTATTAAAGACATCAATTCCTTTTATGTTTGCCCAGTTCGTCAATGTGCTCTACAGTATTGTAGACCGGATCTATATCGGAAATATTCCGGGGATCGGCGGGGATTCCCTTGCAGGCGCCGGAGTATGTGCTCCGATCATTACGCTTTTGTCTTCGTTTGCTGCTCTGATCGGAATCGGAGGATCGGTTACGTTTTCGGTGAAACTGGGGGCAGGAGATAAGAAGAGCGCACAACGGATATTGGCGAATAGTTTTTCCATGCTGCTTATATTTTCCGCAGTGCTGACAGTTGTGTTTTTGCTGATCAAGGATTTTTTACTGAACTGGTTCGGTGCCAGTGAAGTGACGTTTCCATATGCGAATACATATCTGACGATTTATACTCTGGGAACATTTTTTGCCCTTGTGTCTATGGGCATGAACTATTTTATTACAGCGCAGGGATTTCCGTTTCTGGGAATGGCAACTACATTGATCGGAGCAGTGGTAAACATTGTGCTGGACCCGATTTTTATTTTTGTATTTGAAATGGATATTGCAGGAGCGGCTGTTGCGACAGTCATCGCACAGCTTTCGTCCTGTATTTTTGTACTTTTGACTTTACACAGTAAGAAGATGCAGATTCCGATCCATCTTGTAAAGCCGGAGTGGGAGATTGGGAAACGAATCTGTAAAATCGGTTTTTCGCCATTTTTGATCCTTGCGACAGACAGTGTGATCATCATTGCATTGAATGCTGTACTTCAGTATTATGGCGGCGAATCTCAGGGAGATACGCTGATCACGGCAGCAACGATCGTACAGAGCTATATGCTTTTGATTACCTCTCCGATGCTTGGAATTACGGGAGGATCACAGCCTTTGATCAGTTTTAATTACGGTGCGAACAAACCGGATCGTATCCGTAAGACAGTGAAGTGGGTATTGGTGCTATGTATTACATTTACAACGGTGATGTTCCTTGTATCCAGAATTCTGCCGCAGTATTTTGTGCAGATTTTTACAGACAATGCAAGATACCGGGAACTGTCCATATGGGGAATCCAGGTGTTTACATTGATGGTGATCCCACTCAGCCTCCAGTATGTGTTTGTGGATGCGCTGACGGCGCTTGGGATGACAAGGCTTTCCCTTAGCTTGTCACTGTTTCGAAAGATTGTGTATTTTGTGATGACATGTGTCCTGCCGATCGCGTTTGCGGCGAAGAGTGCATTTTATGCAGAGCCCCTCGCGGATGGAGCGGCAGCATGTCTGACCAGTTTGGTGTTCTTTGTGATTTACAGAAAGTATCTGAAAGGAGAAGGCAGACTGGGAGAGATACGGTTGTAAAGAAGGTTGGAATATCAAAAAAATCAGAAAACAGGAGGAAAATGCAATGTTACAAACAGGAACAAAAGCTCCGGAATTTACACTTCCGGATCAGAATGGAGAGTTACACGGTTTAAAAGATTACAGAGGGAAAAGAGTTCTTTTGTATTTCTATCCAAGGGATAATACACCGGGGTGTACAAAGCAGGCTTGCGGATACAGCGAACGTTATCCGCAGTTTGAAGAAAAAGGTGTGGTAATTCTTGGAATCAGCAAAGACAGTGTTGCGTCGCATAAAAGATTTGAAGAAAAACAAGGTCTGACGATTACATTGCTTTCTGATACGGAATTAGAAGTGATTCAGGCATATGATGTCTGGAAAGAGAAAAAGAATTACGGAAAAGTATCCATGGGAGTAGTAAGAACGACCTATCTGATTGATGAAGAGGGTGTGATCATTCAGGCAAACGATAAAGTGAAGGCAGCAGAAGATCCGGAGAAGATGCTGGCGGAGATTTCATAGGGGCCAATACAGTATATTGGGATACGGGGACAATAAAATAAGGACAGATGTGCGGGCGTGTTAGAGTTAACACGTCCGTTTTGATGTATAATTCGCGAAATTTACACGGTCTTTTCTGAAACAAATAACAAATAATTCCGTAAATGAGTATTGCTATCACATTAGCGTGATGAAATATACTCATTTACACGGAGAAAGGAAAGACGTGATGAAAAAAAATAATGAAGTAAGTCAAATTGTAGGGTATACTGTGTATATGATTGCACATAGGAGGAAATGAGAAAATGATAGAAAAGAAGAATGTGAAAAAACTGGCATGGGTGGCAGTGGCACTTGTGATAATGGTCCTTTCGATGACTGTTGTTTCAAAAGCGGCAAGCAATCCGGAAAACCATAAAAAAACGATAGAGGCACTGGATGAGAAGAAGGCAGATATTCTAAAACTAACAGCAACATCAGCGGCAGCATCAACAGCCATTGCGGCAATTCCCGGAGATGCGACAACACCGATAGCAAATAAGCTGACAGATTTAACATCATATTTTCTGATTATTCTGGTCGTTATATTTTTGGAAAAGTATTTGGTGACACTTACCGGATATGCAACGTTTTCTATATTGATTCCGGCAGCGTGTGTTTTGTTCGCGGCAGGAATCGGATTTAATCGAACGGTTTTGAAAATATTGGCAGCAAAAATAGCAGCATTCGGTCTTGTTATATTTATGATTATTCCATTCAGCATGAATGTTTCGGCAATGATAGAAAAAACATATGAGTCAACGATGGAAGAGACTGTAAAGGAAGCACAGGATATAACGAATGAAATTGAGAAAAATACAGATTCAGAAGGTAACATCATAGAGAAAGCATTATCGAAAATCAAAGATGGAATTTCAGGATTGTTGGAAAAAGGGGAAGAACTTTTAAATCAATTTATTGAGTTGATCGCGGTGATGTTGGTTACATCTTGTCTTATTCCAATTTTTATATTCTTGTTTATGATCTGGTTTATTCGGATGTTATTTGGAGTACAGATCAATGTGCCGAAAGGGGTATCAAAGCAGATTGCTGCAAAAATGCCAGGGCGTAAAAAAGTAAGAAACGATTTAAATTGAGTGAATAAAGGAAAAGTCGGGAGAGATTCCGACTTTTTATGATGTAGACCCAAGTGATAGAGATGAATATATTGCGTTAGACGACTATTTTTAGTTATTTAAAAATAGCGCGAATAAGAGAATTACAAAAGATTGTGCAGGATCTTGGGGCAAAACATTTTAGAGTAACATACAAAGAAGAAAATGTACCGGAAATACAACGATAGTAAGTGAAGTACACAATGAATTTGCTGCTTTGAGTACTGGAGAAACATGAAAACCATTAAAAATCTTCGAATAGTTTTAAAAATTTGGGTATCATTCTGGGTGTCTGGTGTTATCTTTTATTTATAGCATGAGCCTACGGTTTTTAATTGTTTTTGAGTAACTCAATTCTACCAAACCGGATGGCATCCATACTATTTTTTACGCCCTCAATTATTGGATTTTCAAGGTGTATACGAACTTATTGAAATGCAAAGTTTGAGTAATTAAAAGGGATTCTTTGGAAATTTAATAAATAGTTTATTGCTTTTCATATACTGTCATATTATACTTGAATCATCTAAACTTTCTGATAAATTTCTAAATGATTTCTAGAAGGTCAAGACCGTTCGGTCAGATATTTCAGAAAAAATTTAACTGAACAAAGAGGCAAGTAAATATGATGGAAAAGCAGTTGTACAATAGACAATATTTCTTTATAATGAAAATATCAAAAAAGAACATCATGTATGATTGTGTTTTCCACACCGTGGAAAGGAGCAGTTATATGTGTAAGAAAACGAAAGAACAGAAGTTTATTATGTTACCTAGCGTGGATTTTTGTTTTCAGGAGCTGATGGAAGATGAAGAAGTGCGCCGAGGATTTATAGGTGCGTTTCTTCGGATTCCACCGGAAGAGATTCTGGATATGGAATTACTTCCGAAGAAGCTTCGTAAGAAATATAAGGAAGAGAAGTACGGAATCCTGGATGTGCGAGTTCGTCTAAGAGAGGGAGAGCAGCTAAACATTGAAATGCAGTCTATTGCCTATGATTACTGGCAGGAGCGGTCTTTGTTTTATCTTGGGAAAATGTATGTAGACCAGATCCACGAAGGGGAAGATTATGATAAGTTGAAGAAATGTATCCATGTAGGGATTCTGGATTTTACACTGTTTGAACATGAGAGATATTATTCTTGTTTTCATATCTGGGAGGATACGATACGGGACATGTATTCCGACAAATTCGAGATTCATGTACTTGAGCTGCCAAAGCTTGCGAAGTATGAATATCCACAGACAGAACTCCTTCGATGGGCACAATTTTTCGGTGCAAGGAGCAGGGAGGAAATTGAAGTGTTGGCAGAAAAAGATGAATATATCCATAAAGCATATGATAAATTGGAAGAAATCAGTGCAGACGAGGAAAAACGATTAGAATATGAGGAACGACAAAAGGCAATCCGGGATCATCGCCATATGTTAGCTAGTGGAAGGCGCGAAGGATTACGTGAAGGATTACGTGAAGGAAAACATGAGCACGCAGTGGAAATGGCGCGTAAGATGTTGGAGGATAAGTTGCCGATAGAAAAGATCGCGGAGTATTCCGGATTATCACCGGAAGATGTGCACAGGTTGGAAGAACAATGAATACAAAGCAGAATTTGATTCTTGCACAGTACAGGTATTCATTCACCATCTTGGTAATTAAGTAGACAAGCAAAAATGAGGCTGGTGTAAAGCAAAATAATCTGCGTTCCCGGCCTCATTTTTACATGAAATATTGAAAATGAGTCTGTTATTTTTATTTCAAATTGGAGATGGTGAACGTAACCTCTAACATATTTTCATCTTTATAGTCTGCATTCTGGAAAGAAAAAGATTCTTTTTTCTGCAGACCTTCGATCATCGGCTCTGCTTCGCTCCACTGATTGATCAGATCCATCTGAAGGCTGCCTTTTTCAGAGAAAACCTCATCATTTTTATTTTCTTTTACCGTGTAATCCGTTCCATTAAAAAGAACCTTGTCAATTACAATCTGAGCATTGGTAAAGTCGGATTTTGTCTGATTTCCAAGTTCAACGTCACAGTCTTTTAAAGCAATGGTTGTAATGTTTAAAAGCATATCTTTATCACCTTTCAGTTTCAGAGTATAGGTGCCGCCTTTTTTGGTAATTCTTGCAGTGTTATCACTTTGAATGGTCGTCCAGTATTTACTGTCTGACACATACAGGCGGACGGACATCAGAGTGCTGTTTTGAGATGCTTTCTGACCAAAACCTTCCATAATGGCATCAATAATGACAGGCTGTGTGACTTCACATGTTGTACGATCAAATAAGCCGAATCCGTGGACACCATTGTATCCATTGTCCCAGTACATTGGAATACATCCGTTTTTACGACTCAGCTGGCACAATTTTCGGGCAAAATATGCACGGTAATATTCGTTTTCACTGTCATAGGATGTTTTGTCGATAGAGCCGTATTCACCGATGAAAACAGGGTATCCCTTGTCTGCAAATGTTGTTTTCATCAGATTTAACTGATTTTTCATGTAAGTTTCGTCACAGGTTGTACTTGTTTTGGAAGGATCATCCGCTTCGTTGCCTCATTGAGTGATCACACCGTTTTCTCCGCCACAGAAGTCCCAAGGAGAATAATAGTGAACAGAAATCATAATTCGTTGTTCTTCTTTATCGATTGGTTTGTCGCGGTATTGATCCGTAGGAAGTTTAAAACCGTAATCTCCGGCGGTATAGTCAATATTTGTGTTCCAGCCGGGAATAATCAGCCAACGCTTTGTATTGTTATCTCCTGTTTTCCGAACAGTATCAACGAATATCTGGTTGTAGTCATTAATATTTTGATAGTACTCTTTATTCGGTTCAGAATAACTGCCGTCAAATTCTTCATTCATGGACTCGAACAGTAAGTGCTCATCGTAATTTTTAAATCTTTCTGCAATTTGCTTCCATACCTTTTTATATTTTTTCTTAATCTCTGTTTGATTTTTTCCATTGCACAAAAGCCAGCTGCCATCGATGGTATTATAGCCATCTCCGTGAATGTTGATCACTGCATATAAGTCATTTTTAATGCAGTAGTCTACAACTTCCTGTACACGATCCAGCCATTTGCTGTCAATCGTATAATCTTTGTCATCGTCGATTTTGGCAAAATAGGATACAGGGATACGGATCGATTTAAAGCCTGCAGCCTTTACACTTTGAATGAGTTTTTCTGTGATTACAGGATTTCCCCAGTTTGTTTCCTCCGGAACGTTGTCAGTGACACTTTCCAGCTGATTTCCTAAATTCCAGCCAGGTCCCATTGCTTCTACTATTTGAGACTGGTTTAAATCTTCAAAAGATGTGGTGTCCTTTTTCGCTGCCTGAACAGAAAATGGAGCTGTGAAGCTTCCTGCGACAACTGTGCCAACCAGTACGGCGGCTATAAACATGGATCGTAAACGATTTTTCATAGTGCCCTCCTACATAAAAAATTTACTCTTCTTGTTATCCTTCAGATCGCGCGTGTTTGAAAAACTGGAAGAATTGTTTTTATAATATCATGGTTTTTTGGCGTGTAATACTATAAAAATTGGTAAAATATTACAATAAAATTTTGAGGTTTTGAAGTGTGGAGAATGGGGAAAAAGTAATGACTGCAGGGGAATTCCGGTCTTTTTGTCACTCATTTTCTTGAGTTACAGATGAAAAGCAGTTAAAATGAAGGATAGGAAGGAGATATAATAGTATGGGAAATTGCAGAAATGTAACAAATACTTTTTCGGAAGAAAGAAGACATTATTCGAATACGTATTTAGAAATATGCGAGGTATATGATGAAGCTGTAGAAGTGAGCGTATTTTCAGCAGTTGCTACAAAAGGATTATGAAGAAAATAAAGAACTATCAGGTGAATTTATAAGAATGTTTGTAGATACATATGGGCTATGCTTATCAAATGATGTACTTTTTGATGAGTCATCGTTGTTTGGTTTGTTTTAAAGATACGATGATCTCTCGGAATCTTGAGTGATCATGCCAGCAAAACTCTGGCATTGAACTTTGAAAAGTAAATATTATTCTTGAACGAAAAAATGAACGCAAGAAATAAACATAACTGTCGCTATGTTTCAAAAAATGAGATATAATAATCTACAGGATTATGCTACATCCAAAATCATTTTTTTCAGGGTTGATTCAGGTGGCAAATCCCATGCATCCAGATGTTGTAACATCAGGATGTGATAGAGGCGGCAGTACCACATCTTAGTTGAGCGGTGTCTGCCGTCTTCTAATTTAAAATCTAATTTCTCGCGTTTGTTAGAACGCTCAGCAGAAGTTCTTGCATTGTATTCCCGTTTCCATTCCTTACTGCTTCTTGGTGGATCATTAAACAATCTTGGATTATCTTTCAGAACCAGATGGACGGTACGTCCGTATTTAGCATTTGAACAAGGGTTTTCGCATGTACAGGAGATACAGCCACCAGCGTGACTGATCTTAGGACATTTGAATTTCATTCTGCCTTTAGCAACTTCAATACCATCACGACGCATACGGCATCCAGAGGGGCAAACAGGGACTCCATCTTTGTCAATCGTAAAGTCATTTTTATAAACAGGGGGTCTTCCACCTTTTCCATTAGGGTCGATAAATGGTGTTATATTCTCGCGCTTGAAGTATTGATAATAAGGCATGGCATCATGTGCAGAATCCAAAAGTACTTTTGAAACAGTGTAATCAGGAAGAAAAGATTTCATCCTGAAAAAAGCGTGCAGGAATCCATGTGAATCATGTTTTGAAGCACAGCAAAAATGAGGAAATACCGGTAAGTCACTTTGCGAATCAACAAGCATGTATAGATCATAGCCATGATAATAACAGTCGCGGGAAGAATCCCAGCCGATATCACAATCGGGCTGGGAAAAGTAGCGGTCACATTTGCAGTCAGTAATGCCATTCTCTTTGCATTTACAGATACGCTTTTTCCGTTCTCTGTGTGAAGTTACAACAGGAGTTCCATCACCGGCTAAAGCCAAAGCATCCGAATGAATAAGTCCTGTGGATACAGAAACATCAAGGAACTCTTTTTGATAGATTGCAAAGAGAGAAGAATAAGGCTGTTCGTCCAGTTTAAAGTCAGTATGTTCTAAAACAGGAAGAAGATCGGCAACAGTAACTTTTTCCACAGAATCAGCTTTCGTGCCTTTTGTTTTAGGCTTCTTAACCTTGGTTTTAAGAGGATGGATATGTGGTGACATATGGTCATCATCAGAATCCCACAAGCGGTTTATAAAATCATAAAAAGTGCCAACCCCGGGAGTATTACCAGGTTCAAATCCACTGAGGATGGCGTAAAGAGGATTCATTTTAAGCTGGGCAGCCCACTCCGTTAATGAAGTAACCTTAAAGTCAATGGAAAGAAGGTAAGAACGTTGCATGCAAGAAGGAGTTCGTGGGGCTGGTCCGAATTTTGAATATTTATCAGTCATAAAAGTATCGGTAAAAGATAAATCGAGATTCCAAAACCGCTCAATGATATCCCAGGTGGAACGAGCAAGAGCATTTGGATTAGGATAATATTTACGAAGATTAGTAACAACAAAGTTTTTGGTAGTCTGCATGACTGCCACAGTTAACAGGTAACATAAAAATCGCCTCCAATCGAAAAATATCTGCCGCCGCGAGCGACGGTTCTTATTAATCAATAGGCGCGAAGCGCCGCATTTTTCGAT
>ENA-OQBT01000169-OQBT01000169.1-human-gut-metagenome-genome-assembly--contig:-NODE-169-length-45308-cov-6.167438_pt1 | contig 45308 bp, 50 predicted proteins | sample MGYA00242749_ERZ504557 | MGnify/ENA primary metagenome ERZ504557 (study PRJEB26092, sample SAMD00036243) | human gut metagenome | host: Homo sapiens | study: EMG produced TPA metagenomics assembly of... | reverse complement strand
AAAAAAACAAAAAAATGAGAAGATTGAAACAAACAATTAATTAGCGTTAACCATTTGTACTTTAGTTCATCAGTTGCGGTTTGACTACTAGTAGCACTATTATGAAAGTACAGAGAGGGATGTCCCAAGAAGAAGTCAGCCATTTACTTGGAAAACCCGATTTCCGTAGATTCGACAACGGCTCGGAACAATGGGAATACACCAAGACCAATATGTCCACAGCTGCAAACACGGTAATTATTATCGATTTTGTAGACGGAATGGTAACAAACATGGATTCTTTTGAGCCCAACATTACTCCGCCTCCAGTTGCAGTGTGTCCGCCAAATGAAATAATTACGGTAGTTCCACCCAGCCACCCTGATCATTTTGGCCCGCACAGACCAAAACACAAAGCTATGAATCCACATGATTTTGAAAACCTCTATAAAAAAGTAAAAAACAAAGCATTTAAGGACGACCAAATGGAATTATTATCTGTAGGAGTTGTAAACAACTACTTCACCTGTAAACAAACTGCCCGACTCATGTCCATATTTACATGGGACGATGAAAAAATGAAAGTATTAAGAATGGTTTCCAACCGCATTGTAGACCGTGAAAATGGAAAAGAAATCATCAAGACACTGGATTCTTTATTTAAACAAGATGATGCACGTAAAATATTGGGAATCACTGACCGATGGTAATTCAACCTAAACAACACACAAAAACATAAATATATGAGAAAATTTAAACAATTATTATTGCTTGTTATCAGTATAACACTTGTCGGCTGTCATACCACAGGAAGTATCAAGCAGAAAGCATGGAAGGTACAGCAGGGAATGACAACAGAAGAAATAGGCCAACTTCTTGGAAAACCCGATTTCCGACGTTTCGATGGTTCTTTGGAACAATGGGAATATCAGAGCGGAGGAATTGCAACGTCTTGCAAATTTCTAATTATCGAATTTAGAAACGGAAAGGTAACAGGCATGGATTCCTACAATGAAATAGCTAAAGAAACTTCAGTAGGAGACCTATATTCCAGCAAAATATCCCTCCATACCGTTGGTTCAATAGACGATAACGAATTTGAAAAGATATACAATGAAACAAAAAATTCCGTGTTCAAAGATTCAACTCTGGAAAAGGCCATTATAAATAAAAAATTAAGTTGCGCACAATGCCTTAAACTTATGTCACTTTATACTTTTGATAATGACAAGTTAAAAATGTTACAAGTATTGAAAGACCATATAGCTGACACAACAAATTACGATAATATTGTCAACTCACTAGATTTCATTTCAAGTAAAAACAAGGCCAAAGAGATATTAGGAATACCCTAATACAGTAAAAGCAAACGTACCTGTTGCAATAAACCTAAAAAATATTGCAACAGGCACATCTGCTTTACCTCAATCTTCTATTCTGACAGCTGTGCCGCTTGCGGTTACCATCAGCATACTACCACTGTCCCCCACAGTTTCATAATCCAAATCCACCCCAACTACAGCATTAGCTCCCAATAAAGCAGCCTGATCCTGCATTTCTCGTAACGCGGTATCTTTAGCCTGTCGAAGTACTTCTTCATAAGAACCGGAACGACCGCCTACAATGTCACGAATACTAGCAAAAAAATCACGAAACAGATTAGCGCCGATAATAGTTTCACCTGTTACAATGCCATAATATTTGGTTATACGTTTTCCTTCGATAGTAGGTGTTGTTGTTGCTAACATAATCTTTCTCTTTTTTAATTATATATTCATTAGACGCACAAATAAAAGAAAAAGTTGCAACTTTCTCCTTTTTTATCGGTAACCATATTATTCTTTTCACATTCAACTCTGACAAGCAATAAGAAAGTAAATAAATTAAAAACCAGATTTTAGAAAAGAAACATTGGGAGATTAAAAACAAAACATTACATTTGCAGGAAAACAAAGAGGAACGTATCATGAAACAAATCAAACTGGAAATAAACATAGAGGCTTGCCATTATAACGAACTAACAGAGAAGGACCGCAAACTGATAGACGCTGCGTGTGAAGCAACGAAAAGAAGCTATGCTCCTTACTCACATTTTGCTGTTGGAGCCGCCGCACTGTTGGAAAATGATATCGTTATTACCGGAACCAATCAAGAAAATGCAGCCTACCCATCTGGTCTTTGTGCAGAACGTACCACTTTGTTTTACGCCAATTCTCAATATCCGGATCAAGCAGTAAAAACACTTGCCATTGCTGCCCGCACAGAAAATGATTTTCTTGACACACCTATTCCTCCTTGCGGTGCCTGTCGGCAAGTATTATTAGAAACTGAAAAACGATATGGAAAACCCATGCGGATACTGCTTTATAGTAAGACTGATATTTATATATTAGAAAACGTAAGTGGACTTTTACCTTTATCGTTTGATGGAAATTATCTGAAATGATACCTACCATCCGTCTGCACAGCCAACAGTTAATAAATCCAGTTTTAAATAATCCGAAAGACCTCGTATCATGGATGGGAAGCATTCAAGCGCAAGATTACACTATGTCCAAATGAGCTATTGGTATCCGGCTAGAGGCAGGAAATCTGCAAACAGTCAATGAGGCACTGGCAAAAGGATATATATTGCGCATTCACGTCATGCGTCCTACTCGGCATTATGTAGCTGCTGAAGATATACGCTGGACACTGAAACTTTCATCCCGACGCATCATTACTGCCAATCACTCTTTTGCCAAGTCCAGAGAGCAAGACATTTCAGTTGACATTTACAACAAAGCAAACCGACTATTAGAAAATCAAAAGAGAATTACTTTCCCTAGCGGAGAAAGAATACCTCACTTTTTCCTCCGAACAGTAAGTAATTTGTAAATGGATTATTTCTACGTCATCACATTTCAAAAATAATTCATTACATTTACATTATTCAGTATTGCAATATAAAACTCTCAGCTACTTTCAAGAAACGTTCATGACCTTTTTCATTCAAATGTGCAGTATCTGTATTATTTTTGCTGTTCTGAAAATATATTTTTCTAAAATGATCATTATTTGCATAAATTCCTCCTTTTCGGGCGCTGTCAAAAATAGGAATACTATAATTTCCACAAACCTCAATCATAGCATCCACCACTTTCTCAGCATCACTTCCCGCAAAGTTTTTACAGTTCCATCGGGTAAAGAAAAAAATCTTAGCTGTGGGATACTTTTCAATAAGCCCTTCACACAGCATTGCCAGCCTCTCTTTAAATACATCAATACCGCCAATTGAATCCAATTTAAAACCATCATTGTGCCCACCCACAACAATAACATAATCCAAATCATCCGGCATTTCCTTATATCTTACATACATCGCTTCCCCCCAACGCGGGCTACTATAAGCAATGCTGCTGCCGTTCTTGCCATAATTTAAATATTCCATACCATGCTTCTCGGCAAATTTATAATGCCAGGTATTCTTAACAGGTTCCTTATGATTCTTCACATAACTATCTCCAATAATTCCCAAACGTTTTCCTTTCAATTCATCAGTCCTGACGATAACTCCTTTAATAATTTGTTCCAACTGCTTATATACCTGTTGTCCCAAATACTCTGCCGAATGAGCCGTAAAATGAAGTCTGTCATTTAGCAATTCTGCGCCTGACATATCTATCAGGTGCATGTTAGGATCTTCAGCAGCCAATTGCTTCATCGCATTCTCCACTTCTCTGCTGAAATATTTATTACTTCGGGCAACAGTACCAAAAATAAAAGGCAAACGAGAATAATCCTTTCCGGTTTTTTCTGTCAGATGCATACGCACATAAGCCACCATTGTCTTCAAGTTACGGTAATAATCTTTACTTTTAGCATAATCACTTTCCCCCTGATGCCAAAGAAATGCATCTATCTGATAGCCATCCTTCAGCCGGGAAAGAGTTTTGTCTATACACATGTCTATCTCTTGAATGAAAGAAAGCAACAAGGAATTTCCTCCATCAGAAGTTGGCTTAGCCTGTGCCAGCCATTCAGGAGCCGCAGACCAAAAACGTCCCTTGGAAGCATTATAATCAGGTGCAATGGAAGTTCCGCCAACAGCCCATTTCACCACATAAAATTTCTCCTGCAACAACTGCTCCAACCAATAATATGTCACTGCATCAAAAGCCCACATATTATTTTTTCCGCTACGTTTGGCACGAGGCCAGAAAGGAATAAATTCTCCTTTCCCGTCATTCTGAGCTATCTGACAATAACGGTAGGCACCTTCGGTATACGTCAGTGTGTCCGTAGCCAATGCTTTAATATATGCCGGCAAATCTTCATTAGGAGTTCGTCCATCGGTATTAGACTGTCCGGCAGTTATAATCACATGTACAGGATTGGAAGCCATCGTATTCAAGCTAACAGCTGCAAAAATCAAAATCAAAATTAAGTTTTTCATAAGTATCATTTCATGTTTTTAATGGACACAAAAATAATCCTAATTCTAATATAACGACATGGATTATCGTCCATTATCATAGATTTTTGAACTCATTATGATTCATACAGAATGAGAATTGCGGCTAAACCATAAAAAAAGAGCCACAGGAACAATGGCTCCCAATGACTCTTTCTTTTTCAGCTCATATTTATAATTTAATTATCTCCATACATACGCGCACGCATTTCTTTAATATGATCAGAAGTGATGTATTCATCATATTCCATCATCTTGTCAATGATACCATTCGGGGTCAATTCAATAATACGGTTCGCCACCGTTTCAATAAATTCGTGGTCGTGGGAAGAGAACAGCACATTTCCCTTATAAGTCTTCAGATTATTATTGAAAGCCTGAATTGATTCCAAGTCCAAATGGTTAGTTGGAGTATCCAAAATCAGACAGTTCGCATTACGCAACTGCATACGGGCAATCATACAACGCATCTTCTCACCTCCGGAAAGCACATTCACTTTCTTCAATACTTCCTCTCCGGAAAACAACATACGCCCCAAGAAACCTTTCATATAGACTTCGTTACCTTCGCCAAACTGGCTCAGCCAATCTACCAAATTCAAATCACTTTCAAAGAAATCCGTATTATCCAAAGGCAAATAAGCCGTAGTAATAGTAACGCCCCACGCGAATTTACCAGCCTGCGGAGTACGAGTTCCATTGATTATTTCAAAAAAAGCAGTCATGGCACGCGGATCACGGCTCAAAAAGACAATCTTATCTCCTTTTTCTACATTAAAATTCACATCATTGAACAATACCATACCGTCTTCAGTTTCCGCACGCAAGCCGGATACTTCCAAAATCTGATTACCCGGTTCACGATCCGGAGTAAAGATGATACCGGGATATTTACGGGACGACGGCTTAATTTCATCTACATTCAGTTTCTCCAACATCTTCTTTCGGCTGGTTGTCTGCTTGCTCTTAGCCACATTGGCACTAAAACGACGGATAAATTCTTCCAACTCTTTCTTCTTCTCTTCAGCTTTAGCCTTCTGGTTCTGCTGCTGGCGAAGTGCCAACTGACTTGATTCATACCAGAAGCTATAGTTACCGGCAAACATATTCACTTTACCGAAATCAATATCTACAGTATGAGTACAAACAGAATCCAAAAAGTGACGGTCATGACTTACCACCAACACCGTGTGTTCGAAATTAGAAAGATATTCCTCCAGCCAAGTCACCGTATCCATATCCAAATCATTGGTAGGTTCATCCAACAACAAGTTATCAGGATTACCGTAAAGTGCCTGTGCCAACATGACACGCACCTTTTCCTTACCGCTCAGTTCCCCCATCAACATATAATGCTTGTCTTCCTTTATGCCCAACCCACTTAACAAAGAAGCTGCATCACTCTCGGCATTCCAACCATCCAGTTCGGCAAACTTCTCTTCCAGTTCAGAAACTTTCAAGCCATCTTCATCTGTAAAATCAGTTTTCGCATACAGTTCTTCACGCTGTTTCATAATGTTCCACAACACAGTATGTCCCATCATAACCGTATCCATGACTGTATATTCATCCCACTTAAAGTGATCCTGGCTCAATACAGACAGACGTTCTCCCGGTCCTAATACCACTGAACCCTTAGTCGGTTCCAGCTCACCTGAAATTGCTTTCAAGAAAGTAGATTTTCCGGCGCCGTTCGCACCGATAACCCCGTAAATATTACCATTGATGAACTTCATATTTACGTCATTATACAACACTCTTTTACCAAATTGAATGGCCAAGTTCGAAACTGTAATCATCCTAATATACCTTATTTATATAATTATTCTATTTTGAAATTGCAAAGGTAGGTATTTTAATTCAGAAAAGTATGCCAGTGTGGCAGAAATTCCGTACTTTTGCAAAATTATCACTCTAAGGAAACAACTAGGCACGAAATTTGTTAGCAGTAAATTAACCTAAAAGACCTGACTGTTATGAGTAAAAATAAGAAAAACAAAAAGTTTAATAAGAATATGAACCCAACAGAGAAGAACCAACCTCAAGACGAGGAAGTTTTGAAAAATCAGGAAGCGGCAGAAGCTGCCATTGATGAAGAAACTCAGAAAGAAGCAACAGAAGAACTGAACGCTGAAGAGAAGGTGAATAAGGAATTGGCGGAAGCTCAGAAAACAATAGAAGAGCAGCATGACAAATACCTGCGTCTTTCAGCCGAATTTGACAATTACCGTAAACGCACCATGAAAGAAAAGGCCGAATTGATTAAGAATGGTGGAGAAAAGGCCATTACTGCCATTCTCCCTATTTTGGACGACTTGGAGCGTGCTGTAAAAACTTCAGAAACTTCGGATGATGTAAAAGCAATGCGTGAAGGAATTGAGTTGATCTACAACAAATTCCTGAAAGTATTGAACCAGGAAGGACTTCAGAAAATAGAGACTGACGGTGAGAACTTTGATACCGATTATCACGAAGCAATTGCATTAGTCCCAGCTCCTTCTGAAGAGAAGAAAGGGAAAATATTGGACTGTGTACAAACCGGTTATAAGCTGAATGACAAAGTAATACGCCACGCCAAAGTAGTTGTGGCTCAATAAAACAGTATCATAAAACGACATGGCAAAAAGAGACTATTACGAAGTTCTGGAGGTGGACAAAACAGCCACCCTTGATGTTATAAAAAAAGCATACCGCAAAAAAGCAATACAATATCATCCGGACAAGAATCCGGGGGATAAAGAAGCGGAAGAAAAATTCAAGGAAGCAGCCGAAGCTTATGATGTGTTGAGCAACCCGGATAAACGCGCCCGTTACGATCAATTTGGACATGCAGGAATGAGTGGAGCCGCCGGTGGCGGTTTTGAAGGATTCGGACAAGGTATGTCCATGGATGACATTTTCTCTATGTTCGGTGACATCTTCGGTGGACATGGAGGAGGTTTCGGAGGCTTTGGAGGTTTCGGCGGTGGCGGACGTTCCGCACAACGCAAGTTCCGTGGTTCAGACCTCCGTGTAAAAGTAAAACTGAACTTAAAAGAAATTTCTACGGGAGTAGAAAAGAAATTCAAACTGAAAAAGTACGTAACATGTGACCATTGCCATGGTTCAGGAGCCGAAGGAGAAGGAGGAACGGAAACGTGTCCCACTTGTCATGGAACAGGAAGTATCACCCGCACCCAACAAAGCATTTTTGGAATGGTACAATCACAAAGCGTATGTCCACAATGTAACGGAGAAGGGAAAATCATTAAGAACAAATGTAAAGCTTGTGCAGGAGAAGGTATTGTATACGGAGAAGAAGTCGTGGAAGTGAAAATTCCTGCCGGTGTGGCTGAAGGAATGCAACTTTCTGTCAATGGAAAAGGAAATGCGGGCAAACATAACGGTGTTCCCGGTGATTTACTTGTTGTCATAGAAGAAGAATCCCATCCAGACCTAATACGCGATGAAAATGATTTGATTTACAATCTGTTACTAAGCGTTCCGACTGCTGCTTTAGGAGGCACTGTAGAAATACCAACTATTGATAACAAAGTAAAAGTAAAAATTGAACCAGGCACCCAACCAGGTAAGGTCTTACGCCTAAGAGGTAAAGGATTGCCCAACGTCAATAGTTATGGTTACAGTAACGGTACAGGTGATTTATTAGTCAATGTAAGCGTATATATTCCAGAAACATTGAATAAAGATGAAAAACAAGCACTAGAGAAAATGCAAGAATCGGATAACTTCAAACCGAATACAAGCATTAAAGAAAAAATATTCAAGAAGTTCAAAAACTTCTTCGATTAATTTTTATACTACAAAGTGTCACAGAAAGAATACTAGGTTTTATATCTGCCTGGCATTCTTTTGTGACACTTTGCGGTAAATAAAAACATTTGCCATGAATTACGAAGAAACATTGGATTATTTATATAATAGTGCCCCATTATTCCAACATATAGGAAAAGATGCATACAAAGCAGGATTAGAGAATACTTATCTTTTAGACGAGTATTTCAACCATCCTCATCGCCAATTCCGAACCATTCATATAGCCGGAACCAATGGAAAAGGCTCTTGTTCACATACTTTAGCCGCCATTTTACAATCAGCCGGATACAAGACAGGACTTTACACTTCTCCACATCTGATAGATTTTCGTGAACGAATACGTGTCAACGGAATTCCTGTATCCAAAGAATATGTCATAGACTTTGTAGAAAAACACCGTGTCTTTTTTGAACCTCTGCATCCTTCTTTCTTTGAACTGACTACCGCAATGGCTTTCCACTATTTTGCCCAGAGCCAAATAGATGTAGCCATTATAGAAGTCGGCCTGGGAGACGAATAGATTGTACAAATATCATCCGTCCGGATCTATGTGTCATAACTAATATCAGTTTCGACCATATACAATTTTTAGGTAATACATTAGCCAAAATAGCCACAGAGAAGGCCGGAATCATCAAAGAAAAGACTCCGGTAGTTATTGGTGAAACCACACCTGAAACCAAACCTATATTTACAACTCGTGCTAAAGAAGTAAACGCTCCTATCTACTTTGCAGAAGAAGAACAGTTATTACACTCCTCCAGTATAAATGAAAAAGGTAAACGAATATATCAAACAACCGACTACCTCAATCTGGAAGGCGAGCTGGAAGGACTTTGCCAACTTAAAAACACCAATACGCTTTTATCTGCCATCCGCCTATTAAAACAAGCAGGTTATCAGCTTACCGAAAGTAATATACGTAAAGGGTTCTCACAAGTATGTGAACTCACCGGCCTGATGGGAAGATGGCAAAAATTAGAAAGTGAACCGACTTTAATATGTGATACAGGACATAATGTAGGAGGAATTTCGTATATCATAGAACAATTAAAACATCAGAAATATGAACGATTACACATTGTAATAGGTATGGTAAACGACAAGGATATCAGTGGGGTATTGTCCATGCTTCCTAAAAATGCCACATATTATTTTACCAAAGCCAGTGTAAAACGCGCTTTATCCGAAAAAGAATTACAAAGCTTAGCGATGCAATCCAGGCTGCACGGAGATGCTTATCCTGATGTAGAAACCGCTGTAGCAGCCGCTAAAGAAAAAGCTAACAAAAATGACTTTATTTTTGTTGGAGGAAGCAGCTTTATCGTTGCGGATTTATTAAAATTTCACGTTTAGTCCGTTCACTTTTATAGAAAAAGTTTGGGAATACCGAAGAAAATCTTTTTATTTGCATTAGTTTTATACATACAATAAAAAGATTTTCAATAACATGATAAACACATCTACTTCCGATGAGAATTTATGTGGCCTGAAACGGGCCGATTTTCAGACAACAGTGAACGGGAAACAAACAGACCTCTTCATTCTGAAAAATGAAAACGGAGCTGAAATAGCTGTTACCAACTATGGTGGAGCAGTATTAGCTATTATGGTTCCGGACAAAAACGGTAAATATGCCAATGTCATTCAAGGACATGATAGTATAACCCATGTAATCAATAGCCACGAACCTTTCCTCAGTACTCTTATCGGTCGTTACGGAAACCGTATAGCAGGAGGCAAATTCATTTTAGAAGGGAAAGAATATTCACTGACTATCAACAATGGTCCCAACTCGCTGCATGGCGGTCCTACCGGATTTCATACCCGCATTTGGGATGCAGAACAGGAAACTCCACAAAATTTGAAATTGCATTATTTATCTGCTGATGGCGAAGAAGGATTTCCGGGAAATTTGGATATTCACGTAACGTACACTTTAAGTAATCAAAATGAATTCATCATTACTTACCACGCTACAACAGACAAAACAACATTGGTAAACCTCACTCACCATGGTTTTTTCAGCCTATCAGGCATTGCCAATCCTACGGCAACCGTTGATAACAACATCGTAACCATTAATGCTGATTTTTATACTCCGATAGATAATGTATCAATCCCTACAGGCGAAATTGCCAAAGTAGAAGGTACTCCTATGGATTTTCGTACTCCTCAAAGAGTAGACAGTAGAATCAATGACCCATTCGAACAGCTAAAATTCGGTGCCGGCTATGACCACTGCTATGTATTAAACAAACGTGAAGCAGGCACACTGAGTTTTGCAGCAAAATGTGTGGAGCCCGAAAGCGGTCGTAGCATGGAAGTATACACTACAGAGCCCGGCGTACAAGTTTATACTTCAAACTGGCATAATGGTTTCGAAGGTGCTCATGGAGCAACTTTCCCAGCAAGAAGTGCCATCTGTTTTGAAGCACAACATTTTCCTGATACACCCAATAAAGTCCATTTCCCTTCTTGTGTTCTACATCCGGGGGAAACTTACAGTCAAGTAACCATCTACAAATTCGGTGTAGAAAAATAATTTTATGAAATAACCTAATTTATAAACTTATAATTTTTTCAAGACCATGAATCAACAAAAACAGAACGGTAATATCATCGCTATCATTACAATGTTCTTCCTTTTCGCGATGATTTCCTTCGTTACTAATCTTGCTGCGCCTTTCGGCACAATATGGAAAAACCAATATGCAGGTGCCAATACCTTGGGTATGATGGGAAATATGATGAATTTCCTTGCATATCTGTTTATGGGGATTCCTTCAGGTAATATGCTTGTAAAAATCGGATATAAAAAAACAGCCCTCATTGCCATGGCAGTAGGTTTCATCGGTTTGTTTATCCAATATATTTCCAGTTTGTTCGGTGCAGATATAGACGTATTCAATTTAGGAGAATATGCCATTAAAATGAATTTTATTATCTACCTGCTTGGTGCCTTCGTCTGTGGTTTTTGTGTATGTATGCTGAACACAGTAGTTAACCCGATGCTAAATCTTTTAGGTGGTGGTGGTAACAAAGGTAACCAATTAATCCAAGCCGGTGGTGCTCTAAACTCATTGTCGGGTACTTTGACTCCGCTTTTCGTAGGTGCCTTGATTGGTTCTGTCACCCCTCAAACAGCTATGTCAGATGTAGCTCCTCTGCTTTTCATCGCAATGGGTGTATTCGTATCAGCGTTTATCGCTCTTTCATTCATCGCTATTCCAGAGCCCCATCTAAGAAAAGCAGGTCATGAAAAAGAGAAATTCTCTCATAGTCCTTGGAATTTTCGCCATACTGTATTAGGTGTAATCGGTATCTTTGTATATGTAGGCATTGAAATCGGTATTCCAGGCACATTAAATTTCTACCTTGCCGACCCAACGGAAAAAGGTGCGGGCCTGCTTGCCAACGGTGCCGCTATCGGTGGTGCTATTGCTGCCATCTATTGGTTGCTCATGTTAGTGGGACGTTCTGCAAGTAGTGTCATCAGCGGTAAAGTAGCTACACGCACACAATTGATTGTTGTTTCCGCAACAGCTATCTGTTTTATATTAATCGCAATCTTCACTCCAAAAGAAATCACTGTCTCTATGCCGGGATATAGTGTAGAAAATGGATTCGAAATGGCCTCTGTACCTGTCAGTGCCTATTTTTGGTACTTTGTGGTTTATGTACGTCCATTATGTGGGGAGGTATCTTCAACCTCGCTGTAGAGGGTTTAGGCAAATATACCGCACAAGCTTCAGGTATTTTTATGATGATGGTTGTCGGTGGCGGTATCTTCCCATTATTGCAGCAATTCATTTCTGACGCTGTGGGATATATGGCCAGCTATTGGTTAATTATCGCTTTGCTTGCTTATCTGTTGTTCTATGGTTTGATAGGATGCAAGAACGTAAACAAAGACATTCCTGTAGAATAATTATAAAAACATATAGTATTAACTTTAAACTATTAATATCATGGATATAGAATACGTAAGAAGTCGCTTCATCAAACATTTTGATGGTACAACAGGTTCAGTATATGCATCACCCGGACGTATTAACCTTATTGGAGAACATACCGACTATAACGGTGGTTTTGTATTTCCCGGAGCAGTAGATAAAGGTATGATTGCTGAAATCAAACCTAATGGTACCAATAAGGTACGTGCTTATTCTATTGATTTAAAAGACTATGTAGAGTTCGGTTTGAACGAAGAAGATGCTCCTAAAGCCAGTTGGGCAAGATATATTTTCGGCGTTTGCCGTGAAATGATCAAACGTGGTGTAGATGTGAAAGGTTTTGACACTGCTTTTGCGGGTGACGTACCTTTGGGTGCAGGTATGTCTTCATCTGCTGCATTGGAAAGTACATACGCTTTCGCTATCAACGAACTTTTCGGCGACAACAAAATAGATAAATTTGAATTAGCCAAGGTAGGTCAGGCAACAGAACATAATTATTGTGGTGTAAATTGCGGTATTATGGATCAATTTGCATCTGTATTTGGAAAAGAAGGTAGTTTGATCCGTTTGGATTGTCGTTCATTAGAATATCAATATTTCCCTTTCAAACCGGAAGGTTACCGTTTAGTATTAGTTGACTCAGTAGTCAAACACGAATTGGCTTCTTCTGCATACAATAAGCGTCGTCAAAGTTGTGAAGCTGCCGTATCTGCCATTCAGAAAAAACATCCTCATGTAGAATTTTTACGTGATTGTACAATGGAAATGTTGCAGGAAGCAAAAGCCGAGATCAGTGAAGAAGACTATATGCGTGCAGAATACGTCATTGAAGAAATCCAACGTGTACTCGATGTTTGCGACGCTTTGGAAAGAGGTGATTACGAAACCGTAGGACAGAAGATGTATGAAACTCACTATGGCATGAGTAAATTGTATGAAGTAAGCTGTGAGGAACTTGATTTCTTGAATGATGTTGCTTTCGACTGCGGTGTTACCGGTTCACGTGTAATGGGTGGAGGTTTCGGTGGATGTACAATCAACCTAGTTAAAAATGAACTATACGAAACATTCATCACCACTGCCAAAGAAAGATTCAAAGAAAAATTCGGAAGAAGTCCAAAAGTTTACGATGTAGTCATCAGTGACGGTTCTCGCAAGCTGGTATAAAAAATATCTCAAATTCGCTAACATATGAAAAAACCGCTTTGAATCCAAAGCGGTTTTTTTCTTCTTTATGCTATAAAAGTGTAGGAAATACACTTTTATGTTGCACAACATACTCTTTTCATATCCAATGTATTAGTAATAGTGTTACTTTTACACCCAAAATCATATGCTCTATTACTAATTAGTACTTTTATATCATGAAAAGCATGAAAAAAACCTTTCTGGGAACCGGTATCGCACTGACATTGTTAAGTGCTTGCGCTCCCAAACAATCTCAAGAAGCACTTACAAAGTCCGGATTAGCCCCCACTAATTATGAAACAATAGTGGATGGCGTAAAACCTGTTAAACTGTATACGCTAAAAAATGCAGCCGGAATGGAAGTATGCGTAACCAATTTTGGCGGACGTATTGTATCTATCATGGTCCCTGACAAAAACGGAAATCTAAAAGACGTAGTGCTGGGTTTTGACAGCATTGCTGACTACCAAAATATTCCCAGCGACTTCGGTGCTTCTATCGGACGCTATGCCAACCGTATTAATAAAGGAGTCATCGTAATAGATGGAGAAACCATTCAACTGCCCCAAAATAATTTTGGCCACTGCCTGCATGGAGGTCCTAAAGGATGGCAATACCAAGTTTATGAAGCAAACCAATTAAACGACAGTACTATGACACTAACTATGAAGTCACCAGATGGAGATGCCAATTTTCCGGGAAATGTAACCGCTACTGTTACTTATGCACTGACAAGAGACAATGCCATCGACATAAACTACAAAGCGACAACTGACAAAAAGACTGTTATCAATATGACTAACCACTCTTATTTCAACTTGAGTGGAAACCCTGCCAATCCAGCCACCGACCATATTCTTTATGTAAATGCAGACAGCATCACTCCCGTTGACAGCACATTCATGACCACTGGAGAAATGATAGCAGTAACAGAAACTCCATTTGATTTCAATACTCCTAAAACTATTGCCCCCGATGTGACTAATTTTGAAAACGAACAAATAAAATTCGGCAACGGGTTCGACACAATTGGGTACTTAACACGAAAGGTGATATCAACCAACTGGCTGCCAAACTGACCAGCCCCACTAGTGGTATCACTTTGGAAATATATACTAATGAACCGGGAATACAAGTCTATACAGGCAACTTTTTGGATGGAACTGTAAAAGGGAAAAAGGGAATTACTTATCCGCAACGCGCGTCTGTTTGTCTGGAAACACAGCACTATCCCGACAGCCCCAACAAATCACAATGGCCTTCTGTAATCCTGGAACCGGGACAGACCTATCACAGCCAATGTATCTTTAAATTCGGTGTTGAAAAATAATTGTTAAACTTTAAATATTTAATATCATGAATTGGAATTCACATGAATTCATCTGGCTGGACTGGACAATACTGGCAGTCGGCATTGTAGCTGTGATATGGGCGGTATGGCGCTCTGTACAAAAAGACAAACGCTCGCAACAAGGAGCAAGCAGTGAAGATTATCTATTTGGTAAAGGTGAGCCATGGTACATCATTGGTGCTGCTATCTTTGCAGCCAATATCGGTTCGGAACATCTGGTAGGTTTGGCAGGAACCGGTGCCAAATCCGGAGTAGGTATGGCACACTGGGAAATGCAAGGTTGGATGATTCTTCTTCTAGGATGGCTTTTTGTTCCATTCTACCAACTATTAAACAATAAAATGGGCAAAATCATTACCATGCCCGATTTCCTTAAATACCGTTATACCCCACGTACCGGTTCATGCTTTCTATCATCACATTGATAGCCTACATTCTTACTAAAGTTAGTGTAACCGCCTATACCGGAGGTATCTTTTTGGAATTTTTACTTGGACTTCCTTTTTGGTATGGGGCAATCGGACTTATTGTCTTGACCGGCATCTTCACCGTACTGAGTGGAATGAAAGGAGTAATGACCCTCTCAGCTATTCAAACCCCTATTTTAATCATTGGTTCTTTCTTGGTTCTTTTCCTGGGACTGTCAGCCTTGGGAGACGGTAATATTGCTACAGGATGGACAGAAATGATGGATCATGCGCGTAGCGCCATGAATATAGGAGCAGACGGACACGCTTATGGTGCCAACCATATGTTTCACTGGACTGAAGCAGACCCGATGTATCAAGATTATCCTGGATTCTGGGTATTTATCGGAGCTTCTATCATCGGTTTCTGGTATTGGTGTACCGACCAGCATATCGTACAGCGTGTACTTGGACAACGTAAAGGCGAAGATAATGATGTAGTAATGAAGCGTGCCCGTAGAGGTACTATTGCAGCCGGTTATTTTAAAATCCTGCCTGTCTTCATGTTTCTTATTCCGGGGATGGTAGCTGCCGCCTTGGCTGCAAAAGGTGAATTTGATATGTCAAATACAGATGCAGCTTTTGCTGTAATGGTAAAGGATGTTCTGCCTGCCGGTGTAAAAGGTATTGTAACTATTGGATTCATCTGTGCATTGGTTGCTTCACTGGCTGCTTTCTTTAATTCATGTGCCACACTTTTTACAGAAGACTTTTACAAACCCATGTTTAAGAACAAAAGTGAAGCTACTTATGTTATGGTAGGACGTATCGCTACCGTAGTTGTAGTTATCCTCGGCATGGCATGGATTCCTGTAATGATGAGTCTCGGCAGCCTTTACGACTATCTGCAAGGTATACAGTCTCTCCTTGCACCTGCAATGGTAGCCGTATTTGCACTTGGTATATTCTCCAAGAAAATCACTCCGAAAGCCGGTGAAACTGCCATGATTGTCGGTTTCCTAATTGGTATGATCCGTTTGCTGACTAATATCCTCACCAACACCGGAAAAGATGTGATGACTGGCTGGTTTTGGGAAAATACAACTTGGTTTTGGCAGACAAACTGGCTTATTTTTGAAATATGGTTACTTGTATTCCTTTTGTTGTTAATGGTTGTTGTATCATGCTTCACTCCGGCTCCAACCGCCAAACAAGTGGAAGCCATCACCTTTACCGGCAGTTACAAGGAACTTATCAGAAAGAGCTGGAACAAATGGGATGTTATAACCTCTTTAGGTGTAGTTCTGCTTTGCGCACTATTCTATGCTTATTTCTGGTAAACCATAAATTAAAGGCTGTATGCTTTGAATTATCTTGAAGAATACAGCCTGTTAATTTTAAACCGACACTAAACCATGACCACCTATTATAACATAAATCCTAAATTCTATGTATCTGTAGACTGTATCATTTTCGGTTTTGACGAAGGAGAATTAAAACTGCTTCTACTAAAACGAAATTTTGAACCAGCTATGGGAAAATGGTCTTTGATGGGAGGATTCGTACAAGAAGACGAAAGTGTAGACGCTGCCGCCAAACGGGTATTGGCAGAACTGACCGGATTGGAAAATGTATATATGGAACAAGTAGGCACATTTGGCGACTTAGAGCGCGATCCAGGAGAACGAGTTATATCAGTAGCTATTATGCTTTAGTCAATGTAAATGAATATGACAGGGAACTAGTGCAGCAGCACAATGCCCATTGGACAAAAATAGACGAACTGCCACAGCTCATTTTCGATCATCCGATCATGATTTCCAAAGCACGTGAACTAATGAAGCACAAAGCATCATACAATCCAATTGGTTTTAACCTGCTGCCCGAATTGTTTACCCTGACACAGTTGCAAAATCTATATGAAGCAATCTATGGCGAACCGATGGACAAGCGGAATTTCCGCAAGCGGGTAGCCGAAATGGATTTCATTGAAAAAACAGATTTGATAGACAAATCAGGTTCCCGACGAGGTGCTTATCTTTATAAATTTAATGATAAGGCCTACAGAAAGGATCCGAAATTTAAACTTTAAAATAATGTGCCGATGCAATAATTTGCCAATTGACAAATTAGCATATTGCCACATTACCCAATTATTCATTATGTTAGAAAAATTAAAAGAAAAAGTATTCCGTGCCAATCTGGATTTGGTGAAACACGGACTAGTTATTTTTACATGGGGAAATGTTTCTGCCATTGATCGTGAAACAGGCTTGGTAGTAATCAAACCCAGTGGTGTATCATACGATGATATGAAAGCTGAAGACATGGTTGTAGTAAATCTGGACGGCAACGTGGTAGAAGGTTCTCTTCGTCCGTCTTCAGATACTCCCACCCATGTAGTTCTATATAAAGCATTCCCCGAAATAGGTGGAGTGTACATACCCACTCCACCTATGCCACCGCCTGGGCACAAGCCGGAATGGATATTCCCAATATCGGAACGACTCATGCCGATTATTTCCATGACGCCATTCCTTGTACCGCAGATATGACAGAAGAGGAAGTAAAAGGTGCCTATGAACAGGAAACAGGCAATGTGATTGTGAAACGTTTCAAGAAACTGAACCCTGTACATACTCCGGGAGTACTAGTAAAAAATCATGGTCCTTTTGCATGGGGAAAAGATGCCAATGATGCTGTGCATAATGCAGTAGTCATGGAACAGGTAGCCAAAATGGCAAGTATCGCTTTTGCCGCCAACCCTCATTTAACGATGAATTCTTTATTAATAGAAAAGCATTTCAGCCGCAAACACGGTCCCAATGCCTATTATGGACAGAAATAAGAAACAAAGAAATTAATAACCCTTTTAAAATATAACATTATGGAAAAAGCATTTGATCAGTATGAAGTATGGTTTGTAACAGGAGCACAGCTTCTGTACGGAGGTGACGCAGTTGTAGCAGTAGACGCTCACTCCAATGAAATGGTAAACGGATTGAACGAATCAGGGAAACTTCCTGTAAAAGTAGTATATAAAGGAACAGCCAATTCTTCTAAAGAAGTGGAAGCAGTGTTCAAAGCAGCCAACAACGATGAAAAATGTATCGGTGTCATCACTTGGATGCACACTTTCTCCCCTGCTAAAATGTGGATTCACGGTCTGCAGCAGTTAAAGAAACCACTGTTACATCTACACACTCAATTCAATAAGGAAATTCCTTGGGATACCATGGATATGGACTTCATGAATCTGAATCAATCCGCCCATGGTGACCGCGAATTCGGACATATCTGTACCCGTATGCGCATCCGCCGCAAAGTAGTGTAGGTTACTGGAAAGACGAAGACACCCAGCACAAGATTGCCGTTTGGATGCGCGTTTGTGCAGGTTGGGCAGACTCTCAGGATATGCTGATCATCCGTTTCGGCGATCAGATGAATAATGTAGCTGTAACTGACGGTGATAAAGTGGAAGCAGAACAACGTATGGGGTACCACGTAGATTACTGTCCGGCAAGCGAACTGATGGAATACCATAAAAATATCAAGGATACAGATGTAGAAGCACTTGTAGCAACTTACTTTAACGAATACGACCACGATGCTTCATTAGAAGATAAATCAACCGAAGCTTATCAGAAAGTATGGAATGCTGCAAAAGCCGAATTAGCTCTTCGTGCCATCCTCAAAGCCAAAGGCGCTAAAGGATTCACTACTAATTTTGATGATTTGGGCCAAACAGACGGCAGCTACTTCGATCAGATTCCGGGACTGGCTTCCCAGCGTCTGATGGCTGAAGGCTACGGATTCGGTGCGGAAGGTGACTGGAAATCAGCAGCTCTCTACCGCACTGTATGGGTGATGAACCAAGGACTTTCCCAAGGTTGTTCTTTCTTGGAAGATTACACATTGAACTTCGATGGTGCAAACAGTGCTATCCTGCAATCACATATGCTGGAAGTTTGTCCTCTTATCGCCGCTTCCAAACCACGTCTGGAAGTACACTTCCTAGGTATAGGTATTCGCAAGAGCCAGACAGCCCGTCTTGTATTCACTTCAAAAGTAGGTTCAGGTTGTACCGCCACTGTAGTAGACTTGGGTAACCGTTTCCGTCTGATCGTGAACGACGTAGAATGCATCGAACCGAAACCGTTGCCCAAATTACCGGTTGCTTCCGCCCTGTGGATTCCGATGCCTAACTTCGAAGTAGGTGCAGGCGCATGGATCCTGGCAGGTGGAACACATCATTCTTGCTTCTCTTATGATCTGACAGCAGAATATTGGGAAGACTATGCTGAAATTGCAGGTATCGAAATGATCCGTATTGACAAAGATACTACCATCAGCAACTTCAAGAAAGAGCTTCGCATGAACGAAGTCTACTATATGCTGAACAAAGCACTTTGCTAATTCATCCATGAAGAGGGGATGTGTCAAGGCTAATAAGATTCTTGGCACATCCCACCTTATTTTATCATCATTATTGTTGTACCTTAAATTATAGGTTTTAATATGAAATCAGATGCAAAATCAACCATCGAAGCAGGAAAAGCTATTCTAGGCATAGAATTCGGATCAACGCGAATCAAAGCTGTTTTGATTGACCAGGAAAACAAGCCCATTGCCCAAGGAAGCCATAGCTGGGAAAATCAATTGGTAGACGGACTGTGGACTTACAGTGTGGAAGCTATCTGGCATGGCCTGCAAGACTGCTATGCAGATCTCCGTTCCAACGTAAAAAAGCTATATGACACAGAAATAGAAACCTTGGCAGCAATCGGTGTCAGTGCCATGATGCATGGTTATATGGCATTCAATAAAGAAGAAGAAATCCTTGTACCTTTCCGTACATGGAGAAACACCAATACCGGTCCGGCAGCAGCCGCTTTATCTGAATTATTCGTATATAATATTCCTCTGAGATGGAGCATTTCTCATTTATACCAAGCTATTTTAGACAATGAAGAGCACGTAAGTGACATTGACTATCTGACCACCCTTGCAGGTTTCATTCATTGGCAAATTACAGGTCAAAAAGTTCTGGGCATAGGTGATGCATCAGGAATGCTTCCCATAGACCCGGCTACCAAGAATTATTCTGCCGGAATGATAGCCAAGTTCGACAAGTTGGTAGCTCCTAAAGGATACCCCTGGAAACTGACAGATATCCTGCCCAAAGTCTTACCCGCCGGCGAGAATGCAGGGTTCCTTACACCAGAAGGTGCCAAGAGGCTGGACGTGTCGGGCCATTTAAAAGCAGGTATACCTGTCTGTCCTCCGGAAGGAGATGCCGGAACTGGCATGGTAGCAACCAACGCTGTCAAGCAACGTACCGGGAATGTATCAGCAGGCACTTCCTCATTTTCCATGATTGTGTTGGAAAAAGAGTTGTCCAAGCCATACGAAATGATTGACATGGTCACCACTCCCGACGGAAGCCTTGTAGCTATGGTACATTGCAACAACTGCACCTCCGACCTCAATGCCTGGATCAATCTGTTTAAGGAATACCAAGAACTGCTGGGTATACCTGTAGATATGAATGAATTATATGGAAAACTTTACAATCATGCGCTCGCAGGTGATGCAGATTGCGGTGGTCTTATTTCATATAATTATATTTCAGGTGAACCCGTGACAGGACTTGCCGACGGAAGGCCATTGTTTGTACGTTCTGCAAATGACAAATTCAGCCTCGCCAACTTCATGCGTACCCATTTATACGCTTCAGTCGGAGTTCTTAAGATAGGTAATGACATTCTTTTCAATGAAGAGAAAATCAAAGTAGACAGAATCACAGGACACGGCGGATTATTCAAGACGAAAGGTGTAGGCCAGAGAATACTTGCAGCAGCTATAAACTCCCCTATTTCCGTAATGGAAACTGCCGGTGAAGGTGGCGCATGGGGAATCGCCCTGCTAGGTTCTTACCTTGTCAACAATGAAAAGAAACAATCCCTGGCAGATTTTCTGGAAGACAAAGTATTCACCGGTGATGCCGGTATTGAAATATCGCCAACAGCCGAAGATGTAGCCGGATTCAACACATATATCGAAAACTATAAGGCAGGACTGCCTGTTGAAGAAGCAGCGACCCAATTTAAGAAGTGAGTCAAACAGGTTTAAAAAAGAGCCTCTTTACATGTTGTGGTTTACACATAAAGAGTTATCTTTGCAGATATTAAATAAAATAGCAAGGATAAACCGACTCACTAATAGCATTCAAATTATAATATTATTTTAATATGAACGAAAAGAAACTTATGAACCGTGCAGCGGACAACATCCGTATTCTGGCTGCTTCGATGGTAGAGAAAGCTAATTCAGGACATCCGGGTGGAGCTATGGGTGGCGCTGATTTTGTGAATGTACTTTTCTCTGAGTTTTTAGTTTACGATCCTGAAAATCCGCGTTGGGAAGGACGTGACCGTTTCTTCCTTGATCCAGGCCACATGTCACCGATGTTATATTCCACTTTGGCACTGACCGGCAAGTTCACCATGGAAGAACTGGCACAGTTCCGTCAATGGGGAAGTCCGACTCCGGGACACCCTGAAGTGGACATCATGCGCGGTATTGAAAATACTTCCGGTCCGTTAGGACAAGGACACACTTTTGCAGTAGGTGCTGCTATCGCTGCCAAATTTCTGAAAGCCCGTCTGGGTAATGTCATGGACCAGACTATCTATGCCTATATATCCGATGGTGGCATTCAAGAAGAAATTTCTCAGGGTGCAGGACGTTTGGCAGGTCATTTGGGACTGGACAATCTGATCATGTTTTATGATTCAAACGACATCCAGCTGTCTACCGCTACCGATGCTGTTACCAGCGAAGATGTTGCCAAGAAATACGAAGCATGGCACTGGAAAGTAATTATTATCAATGGTAATGATCCCGATGCAATCCGCACAGCTCTGACAGAAGCGAAAGCCGTAACCGGTCAGCCCACATTAATTATCGGTAAGACCATTATGGGTAAAGGTGCACGCAAAGCGGATGATTCCAGTTATGAACGTAACTGTGCCACCCACGGTGCCCCTTTGGGAGGTGATGCTTACATCAATACAATCAAAAACTTAGGTGGCGATCCAACCAATCCTTTCCAAATCTTCCCTGAAGTAAAAGAGTTGTATGCCAAACGTGCAGAAGAACTGAAAAAAATTGTTGCAGAAAAATATGCAGCTAAAGCTGAATGGACTAAAGCTAATCCCGAACTGGCAGCTAAATTGGAACTGTGGTTCTCAGGCAAAGCTCCGAAAGTAAATTGGAATGCTATTGAACAAAAAGCCGGAGATGCTACACGCAGTGCTTCTGCCAAAGTTCTCGGTGTACTAGCTACAGAAGTAGAAAACATGATTGTTTCTTCGGCCGACCTGTCAAACTCAGACAAGACCGACGGTTTCTTGAAGAAAACACATGCATTCACTAAAGATGACTTCACCGGCGCGTTTCTGCAAGCAGGTGTTTCCGAATTAACCATGGCTTGCTGCTGCTAGGTATGGCACTTCACGGAGGCGTGATTGCTGCATGTGCTACTTTCTTCGTATTCTCAGACTATATGAAACCCGCCGTACGTATGGCTGCCTTGATGGAACTTCCCGTCAAGTTCATCTGGACACACGACGCATTCCGTGTAGGTGAAGACGGTCCTACTCACGAACCGGTAGAACAAGAAGCACAAATCCGCCTGATGGAAAAACTGAAAAACCACAAAGGGCACAATTCTATGTTGGTACTCCGTCCGGCAGATGCGGAAGAGACCACTGTAGCGTGGAAATTGGCCATGGAAAATACCAGCACCCCCACCGCACTAATCTTCTCCCGCCAGAATATCGCGAATCTGCCTGCAGGAAACGACTACTCACAGGCTGCAAAAGGCGCTTATATTGTTGCAGGTTCCGACGAAAATCCGGATATAATCCTAGTCGCTTCAGGTTCCGAAGTTTCCACTTTGGAAGCAGGTGCAGAACTTCTCCGCAAGGATGGCATAAAAATACGTATCGTATCCGCTCCTTCTGAGGGATTGTTCCGCAGCCAAAGCAAGGAATACCAAAACAGTGTCATTCCCACAGAGGCTAAAGTATTCGGTCTGACTGCCGGTCTTCCTGTAAACCTTGAAGGTTTGGTAGGTGCCAACGGTAAAGTATTCGGTCTGGAATCATTCGGATTCTCCGCTCCTTACAAAGTATTGGATGAAAAGCTGGGCTTTACCGCACAGAACGTGTATAACCAAGTAAAAGAAATGCTGGCATGAAAAAAGTAGGACTGGCATCCGATCATGCAGGATTTGAACTGAAAGAGTTTGTAAAAACATGGTTGACTGAAAAAGGTTATCCATGCAAAGATTTCGGTACATACAGTACAGAAAGCTGTGACTATGCAGATTACGCCCATCCGCTTGCACTGGCTATAGAAGCCGGAGAATGCGGACCTGGAGTAGCTATTTGCGGAAGCGGTGAAGGGATCAGCATGACATTGAACAAACATCAGGGTATCCGTGCGGCACTATGCTGGATTCCCGAGATAGCCCATTTGTCACGTCAACACAATGATGCCAATGTTCTGGTAATGCCAGGACGATTCATAGACCATGAAATGGCTGAAAAAATATTAGATGAATTCTTTAACAGCGGCTTTGAAGGCGGACGTCACCAAAAACGCATTGAAAAGATACCTGTAAAGTAAAATTCACGCAATAATAATAAAAGTAAAAAAAGAGAGGCTTTATAGCTTCTCTTTTTTTATTCCTATCTTTGCTTAGATTAAAATATAAAATAAGATATATTACTATGAAGAAAATTCTTTTTTTAATGCTCTTATGCCTGCCATTCATCGCTATGGCACAGACAGATCCCAAATATCTGGCGGGAGCAATAACTTTGGATGACGGTAAAGTTTCTTTCAAAACAGAAATACAGGCACCGTCTTTAACGAAAGACCAGCTATATGAGACAATGCTGAAATGGGCTACAGAACGTTTCAAGCCCGAAGGCAAGTTCAATGCACGTGTCTTTACACCAATGAAGATGAAGGAACCATTGCAGCAGGTGGCGAAGAATATCTGGTATTCTCATCCTCTGCATTGTCATTGGACAGAACCAGAATTTATTATCAGATGTTTATCACCTGCGGAAACGGAAAATGTGATATCGAAATGACCCGTATCCGCTATTGGTATGATGAAGCTCGTGACGGAGGAGAAAAATACAGCGCAGAGGAATGGATTGTAGACGATATGGCTTTAAACAAATCGAAAACCAAACTGGCTCCCATCTGCGGCAAATTCAGAAGAGAAACAATTGACTTGAAAGACACACTGTTCAAATCCATCCAAGATACATTGGGCAACAAAGTCTTGAACAACTCACAAATTGCAGTTGCTCCTACTTCGGGTGTAACAGCCACTCCGATATCAAATACAACCACAATCATTACCGCCACTCCGGTAACTCCCCCTGCCCAACCGGCTATCATCGGTGGTTCTGAGGTAATACCGAAATAAAAGTAGCCAATAATGTAACTCCTAGCAAAGAACAAAGCATAGATGACCAAATCAAGGCATCTTCACGTATGACAATTACTGCCGGAAACGATGAACAATTCGAAATTGGTAAAGAATGTTGGGGAGGTTTCGGTCAGTTATTCGGCAAAGAAGTAGCATTCTGCATAATTGACCAATCCAAATCAATGGGCAATATGCTAATGGATCAAAGCGACAATTATAAAATTTCGTTCTACAAGCAAGGTAGTAGTGAGCCGTGGTTGATAGTAAACTGTAAGAAACTGATGAAACAGACAGTTACCGGTGAGGAAGCAAAAAAAATGAACCCCAGTAACAACGGCCAGAAGGCATATAATATGTATGTAGGTGAAGTAATAAAATAATCTTTTCTTCTATATATTTATGCCGTGACAGTTAATTCTATACGATAATACATAAAATATTTAGGGGGGGAGATAACCTGACAACTCCCCCTAAAAAACATACAAACGATTTACCATATACTTCCCCCAAAAAATATCATGACAAATACAATTCAAACATATCCCCCCTTTAAGAATAAATAACACCGTTCCTCTATCAACCGTTTCACTTGAAACCATTTCTATAATAATCAAACCATTAGAAGAAATCATTCTTCCATTTTTTCCCTATCTTTCTCTCCTTTTTTTAAATGTTTTTAGCAAGAAAGTCGTTTTTTCTGCTCCAATCTTCCCTTTCATAACAAATAAAGAGTATCTTTGTAAACAACAATGAGACAATCATGCCTTATGACGGAAGAATTACAGGACATAAAGACACTTATCGAACAGGGTGATACGGAGAGAGCTATTCATGCGCTAACTAATTTCATCCGAAACGATGCGCACGTCAACGATGAACCCTATTACTTACTGGGTAACGCCTACCGCAAAATGGGAAACTGGCAACAAGCTTTGAACAATTATTTGGAAGCATCGAGCGTAATCCGGAAAGTCCCGCCGTTTCCGCCCGTGACATGATTATGAATATTCTGAATTTCTATAACAAAGACATGTATAATCAATAATAACTAACCCATGGCAAAGATTAAAGGTGCTATTGTAGTAGACACAGAGCGTTGCAAAGGTTGCAATCTATGTGTAGTGGCATGTCCGCTACATGTAATCGCGCTCAATGCCAAACAAGTGAATAAAAAAGGATACACATTCGCCCACCAGGTATTAGAGGATACCTGCAATGGTTGCGCATCATGTGCCACAGTCTGTCCGGACGGATGCATTACTGTGTATAAAGTAAAACAACAATAAATGTAACAAATATGGCAGAAGAAGTCGTTTTAATGAAGGGAAATGAAGCCATAGCCCACGCCGCCATCCGTATCGGAGTAGACGGTTACTTTGGCTATCCCATCACTCCCCAATCGGAAATATTGGAAACGCTGGCCGAAGAGAAACCTTGGGAAACTACCGGTATGGTGGTGTTACAGGCAGAAAGTGAAGTCGCAGCAATCAACATGGTATATGGCGGTGCAGCAAGCGGTAAAATGGTAATGACCTCATCCTCCAGTCCCGGCGTTAGTTTAAAGCAGGAAGGCATCTCGTACATTGCCGGTGCCGAACTCCCCTGCCTGATTGTCAATGTCATGCGCGGAGGTCCCGGATTAGGAACCATCCAACCTAGTCAGGCCGACTATTTCCAAACAGTGAAAGGTGGCGGTCACGGAGACTATCGTCTCATAGCCCTGGCACCTGCATCAGTACAGGAAATGGCAGATTTCGTAGGTATAGCTTTTGATTTGGCTTTCAAATACCGCAATCCCGCCATTATTCTGGCAGATGGCGTTATCGGGCAGATGATGGAAAAAGTAGTATTACCCGAACAGCGCACACGCCTGACAGATGAAGAAGTCATTGCCCGTTGTCCGTGGGCCACTACCGGCAGAACCCACCACCGTACCCCCAACATCATTACCTCATTAGAACTCGATCCCGCCGAAATGGAAAAGCGCAATATTCATCTTCAGAAAAAATATGCAGAAATAGAAGAGAATGAAGTACGCTTCGAAGAACTTCACTGCGAAGATTCAGAATATTTGATCGTAGCTTTCGGCTCTTGCGCCCGCATTGCCCAAAAGGCAATGGAAATGGCTCGGGAAGAAGGCATCAAAGTTGGTTTGCTCCGTCCTATTACCCTATGGCCGTTCCCGTCGAAAGCTATTGCAGCACGCGCCGCACAGGTAAAAGGTATCCTCACTGTAGAATTGAACGCCGGACAAATGGTAGAAGATGTCCGTCTGGCTGTAAAATGTAAAGTGCCTGTAGAACACTTCGGACGTCTGGGTGGTATTGTCCCCGATCCGGATGAAGTAATCACTGCACTGAAAGAGAAACTAATAAAATAAGACCGTATGAATATCGATCTGATCAGAAATATATTGAACATACTTTTCATGGCACTGGCATTAGCAGCTGTCATCACTTACTTTGTGGCAAGTGACTTCAAAGTATTCATCTATGTCTGTGCAGCAGCTATTTTTCTCAAGCTGGTGGAATTCTTTATGCGGTTCATGTTATAAACAATAGGAGGAGAAACTATGACAAAAGAAGAAATCATAAAACCCGAAAACCTGGTTTATAAGAAACCGACACTGATGAATGACAATCCGATGCATTATTGCCCCGGATGCAGCCACGGTGTGGTTCACAAGTTAATAGCCGAAGTTATTGAAGAAATGGGCATGGAAGATAAGACAATCGGTGTGTCACCAGTAGGATGTGCCGTATTTGCATACAATTATCTAGACATCGATTGGCAAGAAGCCGCCCACGGACGCGCACCAGCCGTAGCTACCGCCATTAAGCTTTATGGCCCGGACGTCTGGTATTTACCTACCAAGGAGATGGTGACTTGGCATGTATCGGTACTGCCGAAACTATCCATGCTTTAAATCGTGGTGAAAACATTACTATCATCTTTATCAACAATGCCATTTATGGAATGACCGGTGGGCAAATGGCTCCTACCACTCTGGTTGGCATGAAAACAGCCACCTGCCCCTATGGTCGTGATGTAGCCATTCACGGCTATCCGCTGAAAATGACAGAAATTGCCGCCACTTTGGAAGGCACCGCCTACGTTACCCGCCAGTCCGTACATACAGTTCCCGCCATCCGCAAAGCCAAAAAGGCTATCCGCAAGGCATTTGAAAATTCAATGAATGGCAAAGGTTCTAATTTGGTGGAAATTGTATCGACTTGTAATTCCGGTTGGAAAATGACTCCGCAAGCATCCAATGACTGGATGGTGGAACACATGTTCCCTTTCTATCCGCTGGGTGATTTGAAAAATAAAGAATAAAAAGACAGAAACCATGAAACAGGAAATCATTATAGCAGGATTCGGCGGTCAGGGTGTGCTATCCATGGGTAAGATACTTGCCTATTCCGGACTGATGGAAGACAAGGAAGTAACCTGGATGCCGGCATACGGTCCGAACAACGGGGAGGAACCGCTAACGTAACGGTGATTGTCAGTGATGAACGCATCTCTTCACCCATTCTCAGCCAATATGACACAGCCATCATACTGAACCAACCCTCATTGGAAAAGTTTGAAGGCAAAATTAAACCAGGTGGTATTCTCATTTATGACGGATACGGAATCATCGAGCCTCCGACACGTAGGGACATACGAATCTATCGTATTGACGCAATGGATGCCGCCAACGAAAAAGGAATGGCAAAGACCTTCAACATGATTGTCTTAGGAGGCTTGCTAAAACTACGTCCCGTAGTATCCATTGAAAGTGTAATAAAAGCTTTACGCAAAACATTACCCGAACGTCACCATCATCTGATACCGATGAATGAAGAAGCCATCCGAATCGGAATGGAGATTATTAAACCTCAGTAAGTTAAAATAACTCTAAACGAATAATAAAAGGAAGAACTTTCCATAGCGGAAAAGCTCTTCCTTTTATTTTTATATTGTATCTTTGCCGCCGTTATGAAAAGAATATTCTCTATTATTTTTTTATTATTCCTGTGCTTCCATACTTCCTTGATGGCACAGCGGACAATGAATACCCTGAACAACCAGTTCGGTTCCTCAGCAAGCGGACTGAACAGAGATCAATATGACCGTAACGGAAACCCCATAGACACGACAGCCGTAGTAGATGCCAGCACAATCCCCATCGGACTGTACTCATGGAAAGTGGACAGTCGTTTTGGCAATGTCACTTATATCCCGTAGATACCTTGCAGCACGCTTTCCAAAACTCAAATGACATGGGCGGCTATACCGGACAATACAATTACCTGGGAAATTTGGGCTCCCCCCGCCTCTCACGCATCTTTTTTGACCGTCGGGACCCCAGCCAATACTTTTTCACCGACCCATACGACTTTTGCGTACAACGTCCGGAAGATGTCATATTCACCAATACACTTTCTCCATTCACAAACCTGACCTATTACAAAGGAGGAGGCAGCCGTGACGGAGAAGAACGTTTCAAATCCTATTTTGCCATCAATGCAAACAAAAGGCTAGGGTTCGGATTCTACATAGATTACCTGTATGGCCGGGGGCTTTATCAAGATCAGTCCACAGCCTTCTTCAACGGTGGCCTGTTCTCCAGCTACCGGGGAGATAAATATGACATGCATTTCATATTCAACAACGATAACTTGAAGATGGCAGAAAACGGAGGTATCACGGACGACCGGTATATCACCAACCCGCTGGATATGGCAGAAGGCAAAAAAGAATATTCCGCCAACGAAATCCCAACCCGACTGAGTCAGATATGGAATCACAACACCAGCTACCATGCCTTCCTGACACATCGTTACAACCTAGGGTTCTATAAAGAAAAACAGGACAGTGTGGATACGGACTCTGTAAAAATAACGCAGGTATTTGTTCCTGTCACAAGCTTCATACATACACTACAAGTAGACTTGAACAATCGCAAATACATCTCATACGATGACGCACAGAATCAGAAGTATTTTGAACATAACTATCTGGGGACCGACTCTATAGACAAGACGAAGCGTACATCCATCAAAAACACCATTGGCATTGCTTTACAAGAAGGATTCAACAAATGGGCAAAAGCCGGACTTACCGCCTTTTTAAGTTATGAATACCGAAACTTCGCCTTGACCGACACAACAAACATACCGGGACAACGCATTATCAACAACTATAAGGAAAGTTCACTCTCCATTGGCGGCGAACTATCCAAAAAACAAGGAAAACTATTACATTACAATATCCTAGGAGAATTAGCCATAGCCGGTGAAGACGCAGGACAATTCAGCGTAGAAGGCAGAGGGGATCTGAATCTCCGTTTATTCGGAGATACGGTGAGACTGGATGTAAATGCATTCATCAAGAACCAGAACCCCGTATTCTATTTCAGGCATTTCCAGTCCAAACATTACTGGTGGGACAACAACGATTTATCCAAAATAATGAGAACCCGCCTGGAAGGAAAACTAAGTCTGGACAGATGGGGAACCCAGCTGCGTGCCGGAGTGGAAAATATAAAGAATTACACTTATCTGGCCAATACCAGCATACCGGTAAAAGACAGTGAAGGAAATGTCACCGGTTTCAAGAACAATGCAGCCGTAAGACAACACTCCGGCAACATACAAATATTCACTGCAATGTTGCAACAAAAATTAAAAGTAGGAATTTTTCATCTCGACGGTGAAGTAGCCTATCAAAAATCAAGTGAGCAAGACATTCTACTTACCGGAATTGTCGGCTTACGGCAACTTGTACATGAAATTCGGTCTCGCCAAAAAAGTACTCCAGATAGAAATGGGAGCAGATGTGCGTTATTTCAGTAAATATTACGCGCCAGACTACTCCCCCGTCATCGGACAATTCTATAACCAGAATCCTAATGACAAAATCGAGATAGGAGCTTTTCCGATAGTCAACGTCTATGCCAACCTGCATTTAAAACGTACCCGCTTCTTTATTATGATGTATCATGTCAATGCCGGTTCGGGAAAATCCAATTACTTCCTGGCGCCACACTACCCAATCAATCCGCGAATGATAAAGTTCGGCCTTTCATGGAATTTCTTTGATTGACGGTCTATATGAAAAAATATCTGAAATACGTTCTGATGGGTATCCTTGCAGCAACCCTATCCTCCATCTTCTTCAAAAAGAAAACGGAGGCTGAAACCAGTCTGCCCCGCGATTATGCAGAAATAGCGGCATCGGGAATCCTGCGTGCTGTTACCGAGTACAACTCAATCAGTTTTTATGCCGACGGCGACACCGTTTCCGGTTTCCACTACGAACTGCTCCATGCTTTTGCACACAGCAAAGGACTGAAACCGGAAATCACTCCCGAAATGAGCTTTTCCAAAAGACTGGAAGGCGTACAAAAAGGAACATACGATATATTGGCCAACAGCACGGTAGTTACCACAGAATACAAAGACTCCCTGTTGTTTACCCGCCCCATTATACTGAACAAACAAGTACTGGTACAGCGTAAACCCGAAAAAGAAAACGATAGTCTGTACATTCACAGCCAGTTGGAACTAGCCCGCAAGACCCTTCATCTAGTCAAAAACTCACCTGCCATTCTGCGCATACATAATTTAAGTAACGAAATAGGTGATACCATCTATATCAAAGAAGTGGAGAAATACGGACAAGAACAATTACTGGCCATGGTAGCACATGGTGACATAGACTATGCCGTATGCGACGAGAGCATTGCCAAAGCTTCCATCAATGATTTTCCACAATTGGATATAGAAACAGCCATCAGCTTCTCACAATTCTATTCATGGGGAGTAAGCAAACATTCTCCAATATTGCTTGACAGCCTGAATTCCTGGTTAAATGATTACGTCAAGACTCCTGCATTCAAACTGTTGCGCAAGAAATATTACAATAACTGATTTTTATCCGGCTGAAATTGCAAAATAGTCCTATCTTTGCAATATAAATTGTTATTATTTTAAGCGGAATGACAAAAAAGTTATTACCATGGTTAAATTAGACAAAGTAAAATGGGGCTTCATCGGTTGCGGAGAAGTGACCGAGAAGAAAAGCGGACCAGCCTTTGCCCTGATCGAAGGTTCAGAGGTAGTGGCTGTAATGAGCCGTGACAAAGAAAAAGCTCAATCATACGCCAAAAGACACAACATTCCCCGCTGGTACTCCGATCCGCAGCAGTTAATAGGAGATGAAGATGTCAATGCTATTTATATAGCCACTCCCCCTTCCTCTCATGCCACTTTCGCCATTATGGCTATGAAGGCAGGAAAGCCCGTGTATATTGAAAAACCAATGGCAGCCAGCTATGAGGACTGCGCACGCATCAACCGCATATCACAAGAGACTGGTATCCCTTGTTTCGTCGCTTACTACAGACGTTATCTTCCCTATTTCCAAAAAGTACGCCAAATGGTAGAGGATGGTGAAATAGGTAATGTCATCAATATACAGATACGTTTCGCCCAGCCTCCCCGTGATTTGGATTACAACAGCACCAACCTGCCCTGGCGTGTACAACCTGATATTGCCGGCGGCGGTTATTTCTATGATCTGGCTCCTCACCAGCTGGATTTATTACAAGATATGTTCGGCTGCATTCTCGAAGCCCAAGGATACAAGAGCAACCGTGGCGGGTTATATCCGGCAGAAGATACGATAAGTGCCTGCTTCAAATTTGATTCCGTCTGCCGGGATCAGGATCATGGTGTTTTGTCGCCCATGAATCGGCCAAGGAAGACCGTATAGAAATCATCGGAGACAAGGGGATGATCTGTTTTTCCGTTTTCACTTACGATCCCATCGCCCTGCATACTGAAAGAGGACGCGAGGAATTTCTTCCCGAAAATCCCCCTCATGTACAACTTCCGCTCATAAAAGCCGTAGTAGAACACCTGCAGGGAAAAGCTGTCTGTACCTGCGACGGCATCAGTGCGACACCCACCAACTGGGTAATGGACCGTATACTTAATAAACTCTGATTTCCACCTATGGACATCCGTAAATTATGCCTGCTCTGTCTGTCTTTTCTTTCTGCCTTTAATGTATATGCACAAGCGGAAAAGAAAGACTCGACAGTACAGGACAACAAGGGTGTTCTCATTACATTGACTGACGGAATAGCAACGACTGTCCGCCATACCGGAAGAAAAATAAGGAAAGTAGGAAAAGAATTCAATGCGATTGACACTACCTATATCTCGCCCAACCTTTACAATCTGGCTTTCATGCTGGAATCCAGCAGTTGGTACGAATACTATCGGTTAGGTAGTAAAGGAAACAACGGCGAACAAAGTTTGGGATTCTCCCCCAATGCCAGTTTCAAGCTGGGAGTCTATTTCGGATGGCGCTGGATATTTCTAGGATATTCTTTCGATGTAAAAGATATTTTCGGCGGACATAAAAACAAGGCAAAGAAAACCGAAATGGCACTGAATCTTTATAGTTCCAAATTTGGTGTGGATTTATATTACAGAAAGACAGGAAGCGATTTCAAGATACGTTCTTCCAGCGGTTTTGATCTGAATACTCCCATTAAAAATTTGAATTTCAACGGATTGCAAAGTAAAATCAAAGGACTGAACGCCTATTGGATTTTCAATTATAAAAAATTCTCTTATCCGGCAGCCTATAGCCAGTCCACCAACCAGCGTAAAAGCGCGGGTTCCCTGATGGCGGGCTTTTCTTATTCCCAGCACAACATATCTTTTGATTACGAAAAGCTTCCCGGTGAAGTGAGAGTCCAACTACATGATGCTTTACTTTTCAAGAAAGTGAAATATTCTGATTACAGCATCAACGTGGGTTATGGCTATAACTGGGTATTTGCAAAAAACTGGGTTTCCAATCTTTCACTCTTACCGGCCATTGCCTATAAAAAATCAAAAATAGACGATACACCTAATACTGACAATCATTGGATAAAGGATATCAATTTTGACCTGATAACACGTGCTGCCGTGGTCTATAACACCAACAAATATTTTATAGGAGCTTCGTTGGTGATGCATACATACGACTATCGAAAAAAGGACTTCTCCCTCACTAATACTTTCGGAACTGTCCGTATATATGCAGGATTCAACTTTTGGAAAAAGAAAGAGTTCCGTGATAAATAGGAGGAGGATGACAAAAAACGGAAAGTGAAAAAAGAGAGATGAAGAATCCAATCACATCCATTTGTTCTCACAAGATCCCTCACCATGACTCAAAATGACAGAATCCATGATTACACAACAGAATCCTGACATACCTTCATTCATTAAAGTCTATCTATTTCATCTATAGACAAGCCTGTAGCTTGAACAATAACAGCAATAGGAATATTCAAAGATTTCAAGTTACGGGCTGTAGCTATTTTTTCTTCTTGGCGACCTACCATGATACCTTCCTCACGTCCTTCTACACGACCTTCCTCTAATCCTTCTAATTTAGCGGTACTCAATACATCATTTTGTATCATCAATGCATCCAGATGCCGATCATAAGCCAGTTTATCAGCCTTATTCATATTATAATAAATAAGTTTCTGTCTCGCCTCCTCCAATCCGGGAGTCGTTGTATCCGGACGGATAGTTCCAGTCTTAAGATATTCTATCCATTCTTCCAAAGGAGTAACCGCCACTTTATTAAACTCATTCACACGAATAAGAAAATATTCAGGAAATATTTCGGCAGGCAATTTGCGGATAATAGCCCCTTGTTCTTTAGTGGTTACTTTCAAACAGTCACCAGTATGGACACCGAGGAATGTATTCTGACCATGGTAGAGGTAATCATTTCCTTGGCCAATATCAAAATAAAGAATACTGATAGAATACACTTTCTTGACATTTGCATAAATTCCACCTAAATCTATATGTTCGGTTATTGCTTTTGCTACTCCATAAAGTATTCGTTCAAGATAATATAACTCCCGCGTATTCTGCACTTCCACTAGTATTATTTCATCCTTGCTATTACGGGCTTTAATATCTACCCGGTTGAACTTATCATCCTCCCGTTGCTGGTTACCTTCGCTCTCAAGGATTTCCATGATTTGAATCTTCTCACCCAAAAGTACGGTAAGAAAACCTTCCAGGACACCAAAATTGGCTTTGTTGCGTAAAAGACGCTTGATTGCCCAATCAAACCGTATGTATTTATCTTTCTGTTCCATAAAAACCTCTTTTTACAAAGATAACCCTTTTGTTTGAAAACCAGGATGAAACATTAGCAAAAAATATACCGGAAAGCAATAAAGCATTCCCGGTATATCACAAGTTAATTATATTAGACTCACAATTAATTCTTAGAAACGAGCACCGACAGTCAAAAGCAACTGATGCCGTTCATTGTCCACTTTAGTTGCCGGAAGATCTATATCATCAAAAGCATAAAAGTTTGATTTATACATATCATATTTATATGCCAAATCCGCATAAATTACACTGCCACGGTATCCAAGACCAAACGTAAATGTATTCTTAGACTCCGTATTATTAAAATCAGTACGCGTGCTATATAAAGACAAGGCACTATAAGCATCTTTAGAAAAAGCAGCCGAAGAGTAATTATATCCTGCACGAATGCTAAACTCAGGTATAATCCTCGTTTCCATTCCGATACGGAAAGTATGGACACCTTTCAAATAATTCTCAACGCTGGGCTGATCTCCCAATTCATAACCATCCACATCCTTGAGCTTACTGGAAGAATAATCCTGATATTCATATTCCGCACCTACTGCCACTGCACCCGCAAAAGTAGTACCTGCGCTGACATTAAATTTCCACGGAGTGGTAAGATTATAATCATAGGTCAAATAATCATATTCCGGAGTTACCAGAAAATCACTCAATGTCTGGTTATAGGGTGCCTCACAAGCTAAAATATTAGAAGATAAAGCGGCATTATAGCTTTCTCTTAAATCATACCATGTAGGCGTGTGCACAGCAAATCCCAAACGGAAAGGGGAACTTTCTATAGGCCGTATAATAACACCCAATTTTAAATCCATACCAGTCCCTTCCAGCCTATAATAATTATCCAATGTATACCCCCCATTATCCGCACCGTTATCATCATTCAAATTTTCCGTATAAGAAGTATAACGATCATAATTCACATCATAGACCCCCAGGGTAGCTCCTAAATAGACCCTATCTTCAATATTGAATGAAACATTAAAATCATATTGACTGATACCTCCTGTTTCCTTACTAAAGAAGTTATTGTTAAAACCATTCCACCCCCATGGAGCATGAATATTCTTTTCAGAATCATTAACCCAGTCAACCACACCGGTTCTCACCCCCATTACTCCTAAAACAGGTAACTGATTCCAATATTTGGTATAAGGATTCTTCACATCCAGTATGTCATTAAACTCGCTTTCCGTCAATCCATATCGTTCCATCTCCTGAGCCAGCTGGAAGCTTTGTGACAAATTATCCAACGCCCCTCCCATAGAGAAAAGGCGATTGAAGTTTTTACTTTTATGGTAATTGAATCCGAAATTCACAAAACGCAAAGAAGTATTATTGCCTATCTTATTGCTATAAACAAATCCAATCTGGTCAAATGAAGCGCGCGTTTTGTTTTCATTCATTGACACACCACTAAAGTTACTCTTTGTCGAAGTATTATTAAAACCAAAAGAAATAGACACGTCATTACTACGAAAAATGCCGATACCCGCAGTTGGAGCTTATGACAGATATATCACCGCCCAAAGCTCCCATGGCACCACCCATACCAACAAATCGTGCTGTTCCATTCAAGTCATTCCCCAGCAACTTTTCCGCATCATAAGCATTTTGTGCGCTTGCCGTTGTCATTGCCAACAACGCACAAGCGGTTACTATTACTTTATTTTTCATACATCAATTCTATTAAATTCAACTGTCTAGTTTAATCTACCACTTATCTGGTACGCGATCTGCCGCCACCACTTGAACGGGAAACACCGCCACCGGAACTGCGAGAAGCACCACCGCCACTAGAAAAACTACTACGGGAAGAAGAAGTTCCACTACTACGGTAAGAGTTAGACGAACTATTACGAGAAGGACTACTGCTACGAGAGTATGAACTGCTACGAGAATTCGAAACGCCACTATTGTTACGATAAGCGCCACGACTTGCAGCCCCTGTTCTCTGATAAGCAGATCCTGCTGCATTTCCCACACTGCTCCGAGTACTGCTTGGTCTGGTATAGGAAGAACCCCTTCCTTCTGTCGGACGTGAATACGAATTACCCGGACGAACTCCTGCTGCCTGACTTGGTGAAAGAGTTTCTCCGGTACGGGTTCTGATAGCACTTCTATTAGGACGAACCGAATTTACACTGTTAGATCCCGAAACCACTCTTCCTGATGAAGAACCGTTACGTGTTGCGGTACGATAACTATTAGCACTATTACGGACATTTTGTCTGGAATTTCCTACGTATGAATTACGACTATTCCTATCATAACTATTCACGTAATTATTCCGGCTTGGGCGTGAAGAACTATAGCTATTGGTATATCTTCCGGCATGTATCCCCGGGTTACGTCTGCTTGAGCCATACCATCCATGACTACCTCCCCAGTAGCCACCACCCCAACCGTGACCAAAGTAATGCGGATAATAATGGTGATGGTGATAATGGTAGCCCCAATAGCCACCCCAGTAGCCGCCACCCCAATAACCGGGATAGTACCAATTATTGTAGTACCATGGCGAACTCCATCCCCAACTGAATCCCCAACTGGCGCCATATGGATAATTCCAACGCCAATCCCACCATAAGCGGTTCGTGTAAGTGGGAAAGACGTATGCATACAATCCGTCATCATATACATTCCAATCCCATGAAGGCAAACCGTAAACTACATCCCAATAGAGCGGACTGCTTACCGGAATGGCGTAACGGGGATTGCGGAAACGGACGATACGCATCGCGTATTCATAATCGTCTTGAGAACCCTCAAAACCATTAACCCATTCTCCTCTCTCATTCAAAGGTTTCTCCTCAATATACAAGGTATCATTCTCCATCGAGAAATTATTATCACGTGAAGTATAACGACGATTATACTCATCCACATCGCGAACCTTTCCTTTCACATCCTTCACCACCACTGTAGAACCGGGGGCTGCGTAAACAGTAGTCGTGTTCTGCTTCTGCGGAACCACCACTTTCACCTCTTGCTTAACCTCCTCTTTCTTTTCAGCTTTTTTCTTAGGGATGAAATAAAGGTCGTCATCAACGCTTTGCGCCATTGCCAAGTAAGGCAAGCACACCATCATAAGCGAAGCTAATACAATCTTTTTCATACTCGTACCTGTTTTATTTGTTATTCTATCTACTTTTTCTAGTGCAAAGATAGTCAGAGGTTTTACTTCATAACAAAGAAAATCCCTATTAGTTGGTAGGGATTCCCCTATTTCAGTAGCTGAGTTCAAAGATTTTGTTTATTTTTGCAATTGCTATGAAAAGTGGGAGGATACATATACTGCTGCTGTTTCTATTGCTCTGCATCTCTTGCCGCTATGAACAGCAAAGTTACCCGCCACTGATGGAGCGGGCAGTTCAATTAATGGAAACGCACCCGGACAGCGCGCTAGCCTGTTTGGATTCTCTCAGTATATCCACCACCGAATGGCCTGAAGAGCTTCATATATATTACTTATTGCTCACTGTCAAAGCCAAAGACAAGCTCTATATTCCGGTTACTTCCGATACTTTGATTAACCGTATAATTAGTTTTTATGAAGACAAACAGGATGACCCACACCTGATGGAAGCTTATTATTATAAAGGTAGCGCCTATCGGGATATGAAAGATGCGCCACGAGCCGTTGATGCTTTCTTGCGTGCAGCCGAAATTGGGAAAAGATGTTTTAATGATACGCTGAATGGACGCATATACGGGCAGCTTGCCAGCCTTTTTGCCTTTCAAAGATTGTATCATGAAAGTATGGAAGCTACTCAACAAGCTTATAAATATAATTTAGCTTGCCATAATTATAAAGGCATGGCTTTCGGTCTGAGGGACATGGCACGCATATACGATACAAACAACCAAAAAGACAGTGCGGAAATCTATTACCGGAAAGCATACACATTGATGAAAGAAAAAGTTTCTCTGGTTAAAGCTTGCAGCATCGGCGATGAAATGGCCGGTTTTTATTACAACCAAGGGAAAACAGACTCTGCTGAAATTATAGCAAAGCAAGTACAAGTCCACCACCCCAGTTCACTTAGTTATTTAGTACTCGGCGAAGTGTATTATCAAAGGCAAATGTTCGATTCCGCATCAATTTATCTTCAAAAGGTAATTTCTGGAAACAACCTTTATCACCAACGTACTGCATATCGTCTGTTACATCTGATTACAAGGGAAAAAAAGCAATATCCGGAAGCCCATCAATACGCCTCTCTTTGCATCAATGCATTCGATTCTCTTTTTCAGATCACAAAAACCGAAGAGGTAAATAAAATCCATTCCTTATATAATTATAATCTATCTGAACAAGAAAATCAGCGGCTGCAATCGAAGACAGAACGACAGAAACTTTTACTGTTCCAGTTATTGTTTGTAGCAAGTCTCCTGATTGGTATTGTAATTTACCTGCTTCACCGTTTACGCGAACGCCGCCGCAAATATACAATCAGAGAACAACAACTACAACAGATTTTTGCAGAACAGGAAGCCCAAAGCAGCCGGCGCATTCTAGAAAACGAGCAACAGATAACCCTACTGAATGAACAACTTCAATCGGCCAAGTTGGAAAATGACACATTCAAACATTCCCTGCTGGAAGCTCAAGCAAAAAGACTGGGAGCAACCAACGAACAAATACGTGCCATCCGGAACGAACAGGAAATGCGTTTACTCGCCTTCCGACATTCGGACATCTATCTTCATTTCCACCATGCCACCCAAAGTTCCGAAATAACGGAAAGGGATTGGAAACATTTAAGTGAAGCTATAAATAGCACTTTTCCTAACTTTCTGCGACAGCTGTATGCACTCTATCCTCAATTATCCGAACACGAACTACATATCTGCTATTTAATTAAGATCGAACTCAAGAGAAGCATTATCGCAGAATTACTCAACCGTTCTGTCTCTGCCATTACAAATTCTCTTTCCCGCCTCTACCAAAAAATCTATAGCGAGAAGGGAACGGCACAACAAATGGAAGGAATTATCCAAGAATTGTAACGACCCATATGGAAAAATTCATCTGCCAATGGGTAAAAATTGGTATTTTCTCAAGAATGCACAAGCATATATTACTTGTATATCAGCCTGTTATATAAAAGTATAGAAAAAGTAAAATGTATTTTTTCATTTCTTTTCTCCAATAGCTATACCTTTACTATCGTAAAAATAATACGTTGACTACAAACTTGTGTTATAGTATAACGTAATATTGATTACAACTTTTAGAATCATACCTCCGTCTAAATTTATGATTAAACAATATATAATATGTACAAACACATTCCTTTATTACCCAACAGTATGATTACTATGAATACTTTAAAATTATTTTTATGCGTATGCCTGATGCCCGGTTTTTCACTTTACGCTCAAGTTCGCATACATGGTAAAGTAACCGACTTAGACAATCAGCCTTTAGCTTATAGCACAGTCCGGTTATTAAAAACAGACTCAGCCTTCATCTCGGGTACAACAACAGACACATTAGGATATTACCAGTTCACAAATGTACAGCCGGACAAGTATTTGTTAGCATTCAGTACAATAGGATACAAACCGCAAATAATACCGGCAAGTGTTTCAAACCAAGATACACAACTACCTGTAATTACCTTGGAAAGTGACAATGTAATACTGAATGAAGTCGTGGTAAAAGGAAGTTCCTATGTCAGAAAGACTGATCATGTATTGGTCATTCCCGACAAGCAACAGGTGAAACATGCCGGTACAGGCTATGACCTTTTGTACAACTTGATGATTCCCAGCTTGGAAGTGAACAAACGGACAGGGAAAGTAAGCACTTTTGGTGGTGAAGTGGCACTATATATAAACGGAGAAAAAGCTGAATATGAGGAAGTGCAAAACCTACGCCCACGCGATATCAAGAATATAGAATATTATGACACCCCGACAGGAAAATATGCCGGTGATGTAGCTTCCATCAATTATATAACCAAGGAACGAACATCAGGTGGATATGTATCATTAGACGGCAAACAAACCATCGGTTATCTGATGGGTAATTATAATATAGGGACTAAACTGATGCATGGAAACAACAGCTATTCAGTGTTAGGAGGCTATATTACCCAAAAATATGACGGAGTAAAAACCTCAAAAAACGAAGAGATATTATTCCCGGAATATACCACCCATCGAAACACACAAACGACCCAAGCTGATTATCAAAACAACCAGCAATATCTACAATTGAAAGCCAACAATCGTACAGAGAAACATAATATCTCGGCACAACTTTCATTAGTCCACAATGAAACTCCCAAAAATAACAATAGCGAATTACTGGATTATTCCGGTCATCATACATACAGCATATCTTCAGCCAACCAAAAAAAAAGAAGACGGACTAAGTCCCTCTGTCAAACTATATGGCAATTTCAACATAACCCCTAAACAGACACTGGAGGTAACGGCCAAAACCGCTTATACACAAAACGATTACACCAGAACCTATACAGAAGGAGAAAATATATCCCTGACGGATGTTGATGAAGAATTATATGCATTCGACTTTTCTACCAGATATAATATAAAATTGGAGCACAACAATTCACTTGGAGCAAACCTGCAGCACCATCATAAAGTCACGTCTTCCTCCTATACGGGTGATTACGACTCTTGGCAACATCTATGGATGGGAGAAACGATGTTCTTCTTAAACTATAACCAGCGTATAGCCAAAAAGTTCTCTATGAATTTCTTACCGGGTTTTTCATGGTTGAATTACAAACTTCATACAGATGCCCGGCAGCAGCATTGGTCACTTAGAATGAATTCCACTTTTATTTATACTATCAATAAATCACAGCAGTTAATGGCCTCTGTCGATATCGGTAACGACCAACCGGACATCAGCTATATCAACAGCATGGATCAAACAGTAGACTTTATACAAATCAAACGTGGTAATCCCCATCTGGATAATACCAAATTATATGTTGTCGGCATCGCTATAAAGCACAACTAAATCGACTGAATTTTCAAATTTTAGGTGTTTATCAGAAGATTCAGAATAATATATCCACCGATTACTACCTAGAGAATGACAAACTTGTCTCCAGCTTCCGGTCGGACATGGATGTGGAACATTGGAACGCAGCTTTGGATCTTTCCTATCGCTTCTCCGACAATTTACGCGCCAAGTTCAATGCCAGATACTATCATACAATCATTCCCGGAGAATACAACATTACAGACAATAGTGTGATAGCATCATTGGACATAAACTATTACTGGAAAAATCTTGCAATAAATGTATATGGAAGTACAGCGACAAGCCGTATAAACCGTTTCTCTCTTGCGATAGAAAAAAATCCCGCCATTTATGGAACTTCCATCAGTTGGAGTCACAAAGGCTGGCACGTAGAAACCGGTACAGAAAACCCGTTCACCAAGCATAACCGTTATAGGGAATATGCCAATTTTAGTATATATAACTACAGCCAGATACAGACCAGTCGAATCAATCAACGTACCGGATATATCAAAATAGCGTATACCTTTGACTTCGGTCAAAAGACCTCACGCGAAAAGAGCGATATGGATAGAAACATCAATAGTGCTATCATGAAAACAAACTGATAAAACAAATGGAAATTTACGAACAAATATACATTCAAAAATTAGAAACATCCACTGTAAAAGATCGCTATCTGCTGATTTACAACGGACTGTACTATGAAGCCAGCGCACCCGTAGTTGAACTTCTCCTCTGTTTGCAGGAGGAAAAAAACATGGATGAAGCTATTACCAGTTACATAAAAAAGAAAAATCGTATTTTTTCATATACAGAAATAGAAGAAATAAATGTCCCCGACCATGCTTTGCTTTATCTAAAAGACTATACACGGGGAGCGGAAGAACGTCCGTTCACGTACGTTGACGGTAAACAAATCTGGTGGTAAAAACAACTTTTCCTATAATAAGTTGCACCCACTTATGCCCTCATGCCCTCACTATCAGCCATAACCCACTCATTATAAAACCATTACCCATAGTGAGGCATTACCCTCACTTTTTAATATGCCCTCACTCCTTATCCCCCACATTACGCACTTAAATCATTCATTCACAATATAATGCCCATCCACAGGCTTATAAACCGGTTGTTTGGGAAGTCCCACATTTTTCAGCTTTCCTTCCTCGCACAAGCGGCGTAAATGGCGGCTGGCCGTGCTTTGTGTCATACCGCAAAGAAGCTGGAAACTTTTCCGCTGCACAAAATCACAGGTTGTGAAGTACTCCGTCAGCAATGCGTCAATTTCCTCATCGGTCAGTTTACTGGAATGAAACGAGAACCGGGTACGCTGCACCTTTACCTTTCCCACCTCATCCATCAATAGTTGATCGGGACGGTAAACAATCCCCTTGAGCCTCACCTTCGTATTCTTACGTTTCGTCTTTTCCGTTACCGGCCCGGTACTCACCAGGTTGGGACGGAAGAAACCGATGCCGTCCAGATGCACCTGTTTGCCTTCCGCCAACTCCTCGCCCATGGCACGTGACAGCGCATCGAGCACGGCTACCACATCCGTTTCAGTCAACGTACAATGTTTCTGAATACGGGCACGGAGCTGGGCCGTGCTCACCTTTCCGTTCAGCCGGAGACGCGGGTGCAACGTATTCTCTTCCCCTTGTTGCTCAGGTGATTTGGGATTCTCGTACCAATCAAATAGTATTGCCATACTGTTCTTCTTTTATTAATGAACTTTCAATATCTGTTAATCACGGACGTGATTAAGTTTAACTACCTTTGTGGTTAACTTTAATCACCCTTGTGACTAGACTTAATCACAAGGGTGGCTAACTAATTATAAACATACAAAAATAAGAAAAGAAAAGGTAGAAAACAAATAAGGAACAGGGAAATACGCACTGAGACTAAGAATAAAAACACAGGAAAGAAAGGAAAAAGAAAAAACGGCATTTAATCCGGAAAGCACTTGCAGAATCCGGAAAGAAACCTTACCTTTACTAAAAATATGCACACATAGACACTCGCCAAACGCGGTCTTCTCCACACGACAGAACATCATCTTTTTCCATGGGAGGTACATAAAGCCAAAAAACATTTAAACGAAAGACAAATATGAAAATTACACTCATCAGGAAAGATGAAGAACAGGGGACAGAAGCCTTGTCACTATGCGATTCGGACGCATTCCTCGAGAAAATAAAGACAGAGAACAAAGCAGGACACATATCGGAACTGCGTGAAATACTGCCCCGGCTGACAGGATCGTCCGCCCACTACGCCCATATCGACAAACTGCCGCGTGTCTATCCTGCTGTAGAATATACCCGTAAGCAAAATGGCGAGAAACGCATGAAACATTACAACGGACTAGTGCAGCTGGAAGTGAACCGGCTGGCCGACCAGTATGAGGTGGAATACGTAAAACGCCAAGTGGCACAACTGCCGCAAACCTTTGCCGCTTTCTGCGGTTCAAGCGGACGGAGCGTAAAGATATGGGTACGCTTCGCACGCCCCGACGGCACTCTGCCCACCATACAGGAGGCTCTCCTGTTTCATGCTCACGCCTATCGGCTGGCGGTGACCTGCTACCAGCCCATGCTTCCTTTCGGCATCACACTGAAGGAACCGGACCTGATGCAAAGCTGCCGCATGACCGTGGATGAACAACCTTACTATAACCCTTCGTCCGTCCCCTTCTGCATAGAGCAACCGCTTGCCCTGCCCGATGAAGAGTCTTTCCGCCAACGCAAACAAAACAGCGAAACCGCACTGGAACGAATGACGCCCGGATGTGAAAGTTTACAGACTTTGGCACTGATGTACCAATCGGCACGAAAAAGAGCATTGGCCGAAATGGAAAACTGGAAACGTGATGACGGACTGGAGCCCTTGCTGCCCCATCTGGTAGAACAATGCTTCAAAGCAGGCATCCCCGAAGAAGAAGCCGTGCGGCGTACACTGATGCACTATTTCCACGAAACGAACACGGAAGCCATCCGCATGGCTTTCGGCAACGGATATCGGGAGATGAAAGGCTTTGGCGAGAAAGGTGGCCTCAACAAAGAGCAGGAAGCCACCTTCCGGCTGGAGGAGTTTTTGAAACGACGGTACGAATTCCGTTTCAACACCGTACTGGACGAGGTGGAATACCGCCAGCGGGACTCTGTTCATTTCTATTTCAAACCCTTGGAAAAACGTACCCGAAACAGCATCGCCCTTTACGCCTTGAAAGAGGGACTGCAAGTGTGGGACCGCGATATCGACCGCTTTCTCACTTCCGATTTCGTCCCTCTTTACAATCCCGTAGAAGAATACTTGTGTGACCTTCCCCGATGGGACGGTACTGACCGCATCCGCGCATTGGCCCGGCTCGTTCCCTGTGACAATCCGCATTGGGAAGAACTCTTTTACCGTTGGTTTCTGGGCATGG
>ENA-OQBT01000168-OQBT01000168.1-human-gut-metagenome-genome-assembly--contig:-NODE-168-length-45376-cov-12.901302_pt1 | contig 45376 bp, 51 predicted proteins | sample MGYA00242749_ERZ504557 | MGnify/ENA primary metagenome ERZ504557 (study PRJEB26092, sample SAMD00036243) | human gut metagenome | host: Homo sapiens | study: EMG produced TPA metagenomics assembly of... | reverse complement strand
AGGATGTTGGTAAGGTAAACGGTATGCCTACGGATTTGCTTGGACGTGATTATGAGACGTTTCCCGCTCCGGAGCCGCTGCAGACGCACGGTCCGGCGAGGATCATCGCCATGTGCAACCAGAAAGGTGGCGTCGGCAAGACCACCAGTTCCATCAATATCGCTGGTGCATTGAGCCAGTATGGGCGTCGCGTGCTTATCGTCGATTTCGACCCGCAGGGTGCGGCCACGGTGGGGTTGGGCATCAACGCCAATACCGTGGAAGATACGGTGTACACCGCACTGTTCAATCCTCGCATGGATGTGCATGATGTGATTCGACATACCGATTTCGAGAATCTCGATATCATGCCGGCCAACATTGATCTGTCTGCCGCTGAAGTGCAGTTGGTCACCGAAGTTGGGCGCGAGCAGGTGCTGGCTGGCGTGTTGCGTCAGGTCAAGGATGAATACGATGTGATCATCGTCGATTGCCAGCCTTCTCTGGGTTTGCTTACGGTGAATGCGCTGACCGCTGCCGATGGCGTGATCATTCCCGTGGCTGCTGAGTTCTTCGCACTGCGAGGCGTGGCCTTGTTGATGCAGTCCATCGAAAAAGTACAATCCCGCATCAATCCGAGTCTGGAAGTGTACGGAGTGCTCGTCACCATGTTCACGCATACCTTGCATTGTGATGAAGTGTTGCAGCGTATTTATGAGGCATTCCAAGGCAAGGTCTTCCATTCAGTCATCTCACGTTCCATCAAACTTCCGGATTCCACGGTTGCGGCCGCGCCTATCACCATTTATGCGCCGAACCATAAGACCGCGAAGGAATATCGTGAGGTTGCCCGAGAGCTGATTGCTCAGGGCATCGTCGCATAAGACGCATAGGGCTCCTTCGTGGGGCCTTTTTCGTTGAAGGGCATACGTGGGTTGAAATTCAAGCGGTGTGGTGAAACACTGCACTTATAGTCATGTTGACTATAAGTGCTACACTGTGATTCCGGAACAATTCAAATCGACAAAAGATCGGAGAGGTGAGGTCGCGATGATCATGGGCAATGTCTCAGAACGGCGCAAACAGCCGCCGCAGGTGGGCGTTTCCGTGGTCATTCTCGCTTTGGGGCCAGCTTCCCACGGAACGCAGGAACATGCTCGAACCAGTGCGGGATCCACCTTGTGGATACCGCTGGTCCGGCGCGTGCGCCAGCCTTTTCTTGGCCAGTGGCGTTGCCCGGTGGTGGTTTGAGGGCTGACCACTCGCTGGAGCAATCTGCCTACGTTGCGCTGGAATCCACGACATCGTTGCATCCACGGTATCTTGAACAGCTGTATACATTTGGCGATCCGGCGCGCTCACACGGCGGGCTGCCGATGGTATCCATCGTCTATTGGGCGTTGGTCGACGATCTTAACGGGCAACTCGGGCAGAGTATCGACGACAATGTCAAATGGTTTCCTGTGGATGATCTGCCTGAGTTGGCATTTGACCATGGCGACATCGTGGACTACGCCCTCAGCAGACTTCGTGGCAAAATCGAATATCCGCAGATCGTCACCAGATTGGTAGGCGAGAGGTTTACGCTGAGCCAGCTGCATGACGTGTACGAGGCCGTTGCCGGTCAGAGCATCGATCTGGCGAATTTCCGCCGTAAGATGCTCGCATCCGGGCAGCTGGAGGACACCGGTGACAAATTGCGTGTCGGACGCAATCGTCCGGCAACGGTGTATCGCTACACCATGGATGTGCTCCGACAGTCGACATGGAGCGATGCTCGGGATCGCCATGATTTCGATGTGCGGGAAACGCAGGATGATGTGCTTTCCGCGTTGACGACGATCTGACGTCTTTTCGGATTGTTTCCTTTTCAGACGATTCTGTCTGGTTTTCGGCATGCCTTGTAGGCATGGTCGTTTCGTATGAGAGGAAGAAGTATGACATCCGTGCAATCCGCATCGGTTGCTTCGTCGGGTTCGTTGACACGCAATGAGCGTCTTGATCGCCTGCCGTTTAACAAAGCGCATAGGAAACTTCTGGTGGCGTCCGGTATCGGCTGGGCTTTCGACGCCATGGACGTCGGCTTGGTGTCATTCGTTGTGGCGGCCATCGCGGCTGACCCGCATTTCAATCTGACGCCAACCGAGAAAAGCTGGGTGCTGTCCATCGGCTTCGTCGGCATGGCGATCGGTGCTGCGCTGGGTGGTTTTGTAGCCGATCGTGTTGGCCGCAAAACGGTCTTTTCCGCGACGCTGGTGATTTTCGGTTTGGCGAATGGCGGAATGGCACTGTCATGGTCGTTGGCCGCGCTTTTGATCGCTCGTCTGATCATCGGGCTTGGTTTGGGCGCCGAACTGCCAGTGGCTTCCACTCTGGTTTCTGAATTCTCTCCGACCAAACAACGCGGTCGTATGACGGTGCTGTTGGAATCCTTCTGGCTGTCGGCTGGATTGTCGCCGCCTGCATTGGCTACTTTGTGATTCCGAATACCGGCGATTGGGGTTGGCGCTGGGCTTTGCTCATTGGCGCGTTGCCGCTGCTGTATGCCATTGTGACGCGTGTTCATATTCCGGAATCCGTGCGATTCCTGGAATCCAAGGGGCGTGAGGACGAAGCCGAACAGGCCGTACGCTATTTCGAACAGGCAGGTGGCATCGACCAGTGGCTTCCCCGAAGGGCAAACCACTGCCGAAGATCAACACCCGCGAACTGTTCGGCAAAAAGTGCATCGCGCGCACCGCAGCCATTTGGGCCACGTGGTTCTTCGTGAACTTCTCCTACTATGGAGCGTTCACATGGATGCCGTCGCTGCTGGCCGACCAGTTTGGCTCGCTGACCAAGTCGTTCGGCTATACGCTGGCCATCGCCGTCGCGCAGTTGCCGGGATACTTCCTGGCCGCATGGCTGGTGGAGATCTGGGGCCGCAGGAAGACGCTGAGCGTGTTCCTTGCCGTGTCGGCCGTGGCCGCGTTTGCTTTCTCGCAAGCGGGTTCCGTAGCGGCGGTGTTGGGCTTTGGCATGTTGTTGTCCGCATCCAATCTTGGCGCGTGGGGCGTACTGTATGCGGTGACTCCGGAAATCTATCCGACCCGCCTGCGCGCTGCTGCGTCCGGTGCTGCTGCGGCATGTGGCCGAGTGGCTGCCATCATAGCTCCGCTGCTCATGCCGTGGTTCCTGACGCTGTCCGGTGGCAACAAGGCGGTGGCATTCATCGTTTTCGCGGTCGCCTTCATTCTGGCCTGCGTTGCGGCGTTGTGCTTGCCGGAACGCACTGGTAAGGAACTTGAGGATTAACGAATTATTTTGAGTGGTCCCAAGAGATCATACGTTTGCGGTTGTTGAGATTCGACAACCGCAAACTTTGTATGTGGGCGAAAGCGCTGGGACCGGAACTGTCGTAATGGTTCGCTAGGATTGGCTCGGTTTGTGTGGAGTACGGATTTGTAAGTACCGATAACCAGTATGTACCGAACGGTAACGCAAGAGAACAGCAATACTAAGAGAGGTTTCGATGGCGGTTCGCGGCGATATTCGAAATGTAGCGATTGTGGCACACGTCGATCACGGCAAGACCACGTTGGTCAATGCCATGCTGGCACAGTCCCACGTGTTCAACGAACGTGAGGAAGTTCCGGATCGTGTGATGGATTCCAATGATCTGGAACGTGAGAAGGGCATCACCATCCTCGCCAAGAACACCGCTGTGCAGTACACCGGTCCGCTGGCCGCCAAGTACGGCCATCCGGAAGGCATCACCCTCAACATCATCGATACTCCTGGTCACGCCGATTTCGGCGGCGAGGTCGAGCGTGGCATCTCCATGGTTGATGGCGTCGTGCTGCTCGTCGACGCATCCGAAGGCCCGCTGCCGCAGACCCGCTTCGTGCTGCGCAAGGCTTTGGAAGCCAAGCTGCCGGTTATCCTGTGCGTGAACAAGACCGATCGTCCGGACGCACGTATCGAAGAGGTCGTTGGAGAATCCTCCGACCTGCTGCTCGGCCTGGCTCAGGACGTTATCGAAGAGGGTGTCGATCTCGATGAGGATGCGCTGTTCGACCTGCCGGTCATCTACTGCGCGGCCAAGGCCGGCTACGCTTCCGAAAACCAGCCGGAGAATGGCGGTCTGCCGGATAACGAAGATCTCGAACCGCTGTTCGAAGCCATCATCAAGAACATTCCGGCTCCGGAATACGAGGAAGGCGCGCCTTTGCAGGCACACGTCGCCAACATCGATTCCTCTGATTTCCTGGGTCGACTCGGCTTGGTGCGTATCTACAACGGCACTCTCGAAAAGGGCAAGACCTACGGTCTGTCCCGTGTGGACGGCTCCGTCGAAAACTTCCGCGTCTCCGAACTGCTGCGTACGCAGGGTCTTGAGCGCACCCCGGTCGATTCCGCGGGTCCTGGCGACATCGTCGCAGTCGCCGGCGTGAATGACATCATGATCGGCGAAACCATCGTTGATCCGTCCGATCCGCGTCCGCTGCCGCTGATCCACGTTGATGATCCGGCCATCTCCATGACTTTCGGCATCAACGATTCCCCGCTTGCCGGAACCGAAGGCAAGGACCACAAGCTTACCGCCCGCATGATCAAGGATCGCCTTGACCGCGAACTCATCGGCAACGTGTCCATCAAGGTGCTGCCGACCGAACGCCCGGATGCATGGGAAGTCCAGGGTCGTGGCGAGCTCGCCTTGGCCGTGCTTGCCGAACAGATGCGTCGTGAAGGCTATGAGCTGACCGTCGGCCGCCCGCAGGTGGTCACCAAGACCATCGACGGCGTGATCAACGAACCGATGGAAAACACCACCATCGACGTTCCGGAAGAGTACATGGGCACTGTCACCCAGCTGCTCGCCGACCGTAAGGGCCGTATGGAGAACATGACCAACCATGGCACTGGCTGGGTTCGTCTGCAGTTCACCGTGCCGTCCCGTGGTCTGATCGGCTTCCGCACCGCACTGCTTTCCGCCACCCGTGGCACCGGTATCGCATCCTCCATCTCCGCCGGCTACGCTCCGTGGGCTGGCCAGATCGTGACCCGCCAGAACGGTTCCATGGTCTGCGATCGCAAGGGTATCGCCACTCCGTACGCCATGCAGCGTCTGCAGGCACGTGGCAACTTCTTCGTCGAACCGCAGTCTCCGGTGTACGAAGGCCAGGTCGTCGGCGTGAACAACAAGCCTGACGAGCTGGATGTGAACATCACGCTGGCCAAGCATATGACCAACATGCGTTCCTCCACCGCAGATGTGCTCGAAACCCTGACTCCGCCGATCAAGATGAGCCTCGAAGAGTCCTTGGACTTCGCCAACGAGGACGAGTGCGTGGAAGTCACTCCGGAATCCATCCGTGTGCGCAAGATTATTCTCAGCCGTGAGGATTGGTACAAGTGGCGCGCCAAGCAGCGTCGACAGAATAACGCTCAGAATAACAAGTGATTCTTCACGTTGTTCTGTCGGCTTCGCAAGCACGGTAGTGTGCTTGCTCACTTCGCCTACGGTGAGCCCGCTGGGCTCTCCGTTTGACGGCTCAGCAGAATAACGCTCAGAAGAACAAGTGATGCTGTTATTGCTTCCATGAAAAGAGATACGTGTCCTCGCGTATCTCTTTTTCTTTTCAGGTTGGTGAGCGATAGTAGGGGATATGATGCAACAGATGAAGCAATCGCATGATACGTATGGGTCGAATCAAGACGCGGCGCCCGATGCGCAACTGATGCCATGGTCATACCGTCTGCCGATTTGGGGACGGTTCCTCGTCGATCTGGTTTCCGGAATCATAGTCGGAGTAGTGGGAACCATGGCCCATCGCATGGGCGCATCCATGAATATTCCCTACGGATTGGCGATCGCCTATCTCATGGTGATCATTTCGACATGGTCAGCTCGATCACGCGACGGTGTCTCAGGCCTCGCATTGCACCTGATCGGTTCCTCTCTGGTGGTCTGGACGGTGATGTCGGGGTATGGTCCGGGAGGAGACGCCATGATTCCTGTGGGATTCGGTGGAGATGATCCCATGCCGTTCTTCAGTGAACAGGCAGGATACATGTGGCTGTACGGTGTCGTGCTTATTCCGGTTGTGATGCTGGTGCTGCCGAAACGTTGGTTCGTCACACCTCCGCGTAAGGAGACGCGTGATGGTGCGTTTGCTGCTGATACGCAGACGAACGAGGGTAAAACATCTGATAACGCCCAACCGGTGGAATAATCGGCAGTCGATTCCACGGCAATGAGGTAAGGTTCAGGGGAACACCAAGAATAAGGAATGGGGTTGAATGAGCGCACGAAAGCTGTTCTATCTAGGTCCGCAAGGCACCTTCACCCATCAGGCCGCAGTCAATGCATCGCAGGCACTGGCCCATCTTGAGCCGGAAGGATTCGAATTGGTGGCTGCGGATGACGTACCGCAAATCCTTGATGCCGCGCAGCGGGGCGAAGGATGGGGCGTCGTGGCATGGGAAAACAACGTCGAAGGTTACGTGGTGCCGAATCTGGACGCGCTCATCGACGCCAAAGATCTAGTCGGATTTGCGCGAGTGGGCGTCGACGTAACTTTCGACGCATATGTGCGTGCGGGATCCAATCCGGAAGACGCCACCGTGGCTACCGCACACGCGCATGGTCTCGCGCAATGCAAACGTTTCATCGCGGAACACCATTTGGAACCGACTCCAGCGCCATCCAATGCTGCCGCATGTCGCGATATCAAAGCAAACGAAATAGCTTTCGGGCCAAGTATTTGCGGTGAACTCTACAATGTGACGCGCATCGGTACCGCCGTGCAGGATTATCAAGGCGCACAGACTGATTTTCTTGTGCTCGCACCACGCAAGGAAGCCGGAAAACTGTTGGAACAGCCTCGTTCGCAAGCTGATATGGAATACGAATCCGTGCTGACGCTTATTCCGCTTGTCACAGGTCCTGGCGTACTCGCGAACCTGCTGGACGTATTCCGCGATGCAGGCCTCAATATGACAAGTTTCATCTCGCGGCCAATCAAAGGACGCACAGGCACATACAGTTTTATCGCGACGCTCGATGCGGCGCCATGGGAGCAACGCTCCATGGCGCGCTGGTCGAAATCGCCGAACACGGTGACTGGGCCAAAACTCTGGCCGTATACCCACGAAGAGAACGCCCCAATCCTCCAGTCACCTCATGGATGCTGCCGCAGGGAGGCGTACGGCTTGACGAACAGCATCTGCCAGATGATTGGCAGAACTGCGAAACGGTCGGAAAGGAGCTGATGTGGTGAAGCAGCGTATCGCAATCGTAGGCCTTGGTCTTATCGGAGGGTCACTGGCTCGCAGACTCGTTAATGCTGGCTGTGAAGTCATCGCATGGAACCATAACGATCGTCCATATGAAACTGCGAAAGCGGACGGCATACGATGTGTGTCCACACTGGCCGCGCTCGCCGACACAAAACCTGACGTGCTTGTGTTATGCAATCCGCTCAAGGCCATGCCGCAAATCCTGGGTGCGTTGAAGCCACTGATCGATACGGACATCACCACGCTCACCGATGTCGGCAGTGTCAAAGCAATGGTTCGGGAACAGGTTAAAGCCGTTGGATTGGAACATTGCTATGTGGGCGCGCATCCCATGGCAGGCAATGAGCTGTCCGGATGGGAATCGTCGGATCCGACGCTCTACGATGGCGCGCTCTGGGCCATCACCGTAGATGAAAACACCGAGTATCAGCGGTTCCGCGCCGTTGCGACAATGATTGTGGATCATTGTTCCAACCGACTCATCGTTCTTGACGATGCGACCCACGATCGTTGCGCGGCACTGATTTCCCACATGCCACACGTCATTTCCACAGCTATGATCAACGAGCTGGTGGCCAATCCCAACCGGAACATCGCAGCCGCGCTCGCCGCTGGTTCATGGCGGGACATGACTCGTGTTGCGCTAACCGATCCAAACCGTACCCGTGCAATGGTGGAAGAGGACGCCGCCAATGTCGAAGCGTTGCTGCGTAATATGGCCAATCGGTTGACGCTTATGGCCAACGTGCTGCACGGCATGACCACGCAACAGGGCTCGCCCACTGCCGGTGACGACAAGGAGATGGCGCGTTTCTTCATACAAGGGCAGCCATTCCGTGAATACAAGGCTCTCGCCAAAGAACCTGACTTCGAAGAACGTTGCGAAACGGTCGAACTGGCAATTCCCGAAACCGGATGGCAGCAGATGCTTCTGGAGTCGGCGCGTAGGGGAGAGCATATCGTGCGATTCGACGGTTACCGTCAAGCTATGGCACAGGTGCGTTCCGCAGTGTGACGCGCTATGGGCGCGGCCGTGTCATGGAACGTTCCGGAACCGGTTTGACAGTGACGATGGTGTCGGCGGGAATGCTGACACGTTGCTCTGGGCGTGAACCGTTGGCTGCCGCATCGCGCGTCATTTCCAATGTCTGCCCGTCCCAAGAACGTACGTGACCGACATAATCGCGGAATTTCATGCGCTGGTCCTTTGGATCGACACCTTCGCAGGTGCGCACCACAATGCGTGCACCTGCTGGAATTTCGTTTGGAATCGGCATAATCTCCCCTTCGAATAGACGATCATCGACGGATTCGCTGAGCGAACGCTACTGGACAGCATAGTTGGTCTCCTTTCAAGTTGTGCCGGTATTTCGGTTTCTATCGGAGAATGGACACATAATGGAAAGAAATTCATGGATTCGGGCTTGCTGTTGAGCTCGGGAAAGGCTGATCGGCATGCTGTTCGATAAGAGCGTAGAGGCATTCGATACATATCTGAAAGCCAACCGTGGATTGAGTGAAAACACACGGAAGGCATACCGAGGCGATGTCGAAGAATGTCTGCTTGCCTTGGAGCGGCTTAGATGCAGGGATCTTAACGAGGTGACCATCGAAGATCTTCGCATGTGGATGGCGGAATCATCGAAAAACCATGCGAAAAGCAGCATGGCCCGAAAAACTGTGGCGGTACGTGGTTTTTTCGCGTGGACGCATGAGCATGGCGTGACGACGACGGATCCGGCTTGTGCGCTCATGACCCCGAAAATACCTGATACGTTGCCGGATGTGCTCAGCGAATCACAGGCTGAACAGCTGATGGAACGCGTGGATGAGGACGGTGAAACGTCTCAGCCGAAGGAACGGACCATGAAGCAGCAGGCCATTGAGCTGCGTGACGCCGCAATGCTGGAACTGTTGTATGCAACGGGCATGCGTGTGGCTGAACTGGTGGGACTTGATGTGCCGGATGTGGTCTTTTCCAATCGAACGGTCAAAGTGACCGGCAAAGGCAACAAACAACGAGTCATGCCATTTGGCGCTCCGGCGCAAAAAGCGATACGTCGGTGGCTGGATGATGGGCGTCCCCTGTTGGTGGGGGAGCAGTCCGCGGCTGCGCTGTTTCTTGGGAGACAAGGCAAACGCATTGATCAGCGGATGGTACGTCGTGTGGTGCACGAATGCGCGCGTGATGCCGGCGTTCCCGACATTAGCCTCATGCTCTGCGGCACAGTGCCGCCACGCATATGCTTGACGGGGGAGCGGATTTGCGTGAGGTGCAGGAGCTCTTGGGACATTCCTGCTGAAGACCACGCAACGGTACACGCATGTCTCCATCGAACAATTGAAAGCCCGATACGGTCAGGCATTTCCTCGTGCGTAGTCGCGGTCCATGGATATTTCGTTACATTCCTGTAACAGAAATTGGTGTTTCTTCTTGATTTAGGGTGTATTACCTAGATGAAGCTGGTACGGGGAAACAATACCGACCGGTAATCCGAATAATGAGGGAAAACATAATGAGTATAAGGAAAAGCAAGGTGTTTGCCGTTGCGGCGGCGGCCTGTGTGCTTGGCATGATGCTGGGCGGCTGTGGGTCTTCCACGTCTGGGAACGCGACTGAAGGATCGAATGTCATTACGGCATTTGACTCCGAACCGCAGAATGGCTTGATCCCGGGCAACACCAATGAAACCGGCGGTGGCCGTCCTATCGATCTGCTGTTCGCTGGGTTGGTGTCTTTCGATAAGGATGGCAAGGCCCAGAATGAAGTGGCTGAGTCCATTACCGCCAATGATGACGCCACCCAGTACGACATCAAGCTCAAGGATGGTTGGAAGTTCACCGATGGCACCGATGTGACCGCCGAGTCCTTCACCAAGGCTTGGAGCTATACGGCTAATGCGAAGAACGCGCAGCTGTGCTCTTCCTTCTTCTCCACCATCAAGGGCTATGACGCGCTGCAGGACACCGACAACCTCAAGGGTGACGAGCAGCTTGAAGGTCTGAAGATCGTCAACGATCACGAGTTCACCGTCGACCTGAGCCAGTCGGATTCCGCGTTCGCCACCAAGCTGGGTTATTCGGGATTCTATCCGATGCCGGAATCTTCTACAAGGATCCGAAGGCCTTCGGAGAGTCGCCGGTTTCCGATGGCCCGTACAAGTTCGATTCCTGGGACCATGACAAGGAAATCAAGCTGGTCAAGAATCCCGATTACAAAGGCAATCGCAAGGTGAATAACGACGGTGTGACGTTCAAGATCTACACGGATGCCAACGCGGCCTATGCCGATGTTCAGGCCGGCAACCTTGATGTGATGGATACGGTGCCGTCCGCCGACAGCAAGACCTTCGAATCCGATTCCTCCGTGGTGCCATACAACAAGGCCGGTTCCGTGATTCAGACGTTCACCATTCCGTCGGACCTTGAACATTGGAAGACATCCACCGAAGAAGGACAGTTGCGCCGACAGGCGTTGTCCATGGCCATCGACCGTCAGGCCATCTGCGACAAGGTACTGAATGGTTTGGGAACTCCAGCGGTCGAATTCACGTCTCCGAAGACTCCGGGCTACTCCGATTCGCTCAAGGGCAACGAGAATCTGAAGTACAACAAAAAGAAGGCCAAGGAACTCTGGGAGAAGGCCAACGCCATCAGCGTGGACTTCCGACGACAAGCTTACGTTCTCCTATAATGCAGACGGCGGAGCCAAGCCGATCTTTGAAGCCGTGGTGAACTCCGTGAAGAACACGCTCGATATCGACGTGACCACTAACCCGGTGCCGACCTTCCAGGAATTCCGAAACGACGTTACCGGCCGCAAGATGACCGGCGCGTTCCGTACCGCTTGGCAGCCGGATTATCCGTCTCCTGAAAACTACCTGTACCAGCTGTATTCCTCTGACGCTGCTGATGGCAATGGTTCCAACGATGGCGATTACAAGAATCCGGAGTTCGATGACCTGTGCTCCAAGGCTGCTGCCGCACAGACCACCGACGAGGCCAATAAGCTGTACCAGCAGGCTCAGGAGATTCTGTTGAACGATCTGCCTGCCATCCCGCTGTATTACTCCAATGCCAATGGCGTTGCCGCATCCGGAGTGAAGAACTTCGTCATGAACTGGCAGAACGTTCCGGTGTATAACGAGATTTCGAAGAGCTGACTTATTCTTCGGATACATTGTTCGACATGACGGCGAAACATACGTTTTCCGCCGTCATGTCGTCAAGGAAGGTGTGCGTTTTTTGGGTTGCATGGAAAGGTTGTCCGTCAATTGAGCAAGAATAGTGCACTATCGCCAAATAGAGATGCGTCGGTGAGTAGGTCGGCTCGTTTCCGTTTGTGGGATGATAATCCCGATGTGATATCGAATAGGAGAATGATTATATGAAGAAGAAAGCACTGGCTTTCGCTGCCGCCGCGTGCGCTTTTGGCATGCTGCTGAGCGGCTGTGGCTCTTCCAACGGCAGCGACACCGCCGCTGAAGGTGCCAACATCATCACCGCATACAATTCCGAACCGCAGCACCCGCTCATCCCGGGCAACACCAACGAGACCGGTGGTGGCAAGCCGGTTGATCTGCTGTTCTCCCGTCTGATTTCCTTCGACGCCAAAGGCAATGCTTCCAACGAAGTGGCTGAGTCCATTACCGCCAACGATGACGCCACCCAGTACGACATCAAGCTCAAGGATGGCTGGAAGTTCACCGACGGCACCGATGTGACCGCCGAGTCCTTCACCAAGGCTTGGAGCTACGTGGCCAACGCCAAGAACGGTATGGTCGGCTCATCCTTCTTCTCCACCATCAAGGGCTATGACGCGCTGCAGGACACCGACAACCTCAAGGGTGACGAGCAGCTTGAAGGTCTGAAGATCGTCAACGATCACGAGTTCACCGTCGACCTGAACAAGTCGGATTCCGTGTTCGCCATCAAGGTGGGCTATTCCGCATTCGCTCCGCTGCCGGAATCCTTCTACGATGACACGGATGCCTTCGGTGAGGCTCCAGTCGGCAACGGTCCGTACAAGTTCCAGTCCTGGGATCACGACAACGAGATCGTGCTCGTGAAGAACCCTGACTACAAGGGCAACCGAACCCCGAAGAACGACGGTGTGACCTTCAAGGTCTACACCAAGGATGACGCAGCCTACGCCGACATCCAGTCCGGCGCCCTCGATGTGATGGAATCCGTGCCGGCCTCCGCCACCAAGACCTTCGAAACCGATGAGACCGTGCAGGCCTACAACAAGGCCGGTTCCGTCATCCAGCAGTTCACCATTCCGTCCAGCCTGAAGCACTTCGAAGCTGGTACCGAAGAAGGCACCCTGCGTCGTCAAGCCATCTCCATGGCCATCAACCGTGAGAACATCTGCGACAAGGTGCTCAACGGCACCGGCACTCCGGCCGTTGACTTTACCTCTCCGCTGACCCCGGGCTACTCTGATTCCCTCAAGGCGTCGGCAACCTGAAGTACAACGAGAAGAAGGCCAAGGAACTCTGGGAGAAGGCCAATGCCATCAGCCCGTGGACTTCCGATGACAAGCTCACCTTCGCTTACAACGCTGACGGTGGCCACGAGACCACCTACACCGCTGTGGTGAACTCCATCAACAACACGCTTGGTTCCGAAGTGGCTGCCACCAACCCGTACCCGACTTTCAACGATTACCGTACCGCCGTGTCCGATCGCAAGGTTCAGGGCGCATTCCGTAGCGGCTGGCAGCCGGATTATCCGTCCGCCGAAAACTACCTGGTGGCCAATTACGCTTCCGCCGCCGCTGATGGCAATGGTTCCAACGATGGCGATTACAAGAATTCGGAGTTCGATGACCTGTGCTCCAAGGCTGCTGCCGCGCAGACCACCGACGAGGCCAATAAGCTGTACCAGCAGGCTCAGGAAGTGCTGCTCAACGATCTCCCGGCCGTTCCGCTGTACTACGCCAACGCCTACGGTGTGGCTGCTACCGGCGTTTCCGGTTTCGAAATGAACTGGCAGAACCTGCCGGTCTACGAGAACATGACCAAGTCCGGCAAGTGAGCCGATCTTCGTGAGTGAATCTCGCTGAGCCAATTGCAGGAAGGGGCGGATCATATCCGTTCCTTCCTTTCCATGTAATACGCACCGTTTCAGGGTGACATCAGTGTGGCTAAGAGGCGTCAGGGGGTAGATGCCGGTAGCCAAGCATTTTTCCCAGCTGATTCCCATGAAACTGCAATATAAAGCAGTTTGTTGCGTGTTGCCACAAAACTTGCGGGGTAAATCGTTAACCTTCCCCGATGATTATGAGTAATAATCTGAAAAAGGTTGACAATGAATAAGCAAAAAAGGAGAAACCAATGGGCAGATATCTTCTGCGACGCATTCTGCAGATGATCCCTGTGGTTCTCGGCACGACGCTTTTGGTGTACGCCTGGTGTTCGCGTTGCCGGGCGACCCGGTTAAGGCGATGTTTGGCGATAAGCCGGTCAATGAGGCCGTCGCCGCGCAGATTCGTGCCGAATACAATCTGGATAAACCGTTCATCGTGCAGTATTTGCTGTTCCTGAAAAATGCGCTGACTCTTGACTTCGGCAAGACTTTCTCCGGTCAGCTGGTCATCGACCAGATCGGACGTGCATTCCCGGTCACCATCAAGCTTGCGCTGATGGCTTTCGTGTTCGAAGCCGTGTTCGGCGTGATCTTCGGCGCGATTTCCGGCCTGAACAAGGGCAAGTGGTGCGATACCGTGATCCTGATTATCTCTCTGTTGCTCATCTCCGTACCGACCTTCGTCACGGGCTTCCTTGCCCAGTATTTCTTAGGCGTGAAGTTGCGTCTGCTTCCAGTTACGGCCGGTGCCAATCCAGGATTCATCGACCTGCTGATGCCAGCATGGTGCTTGGATCTGTGTCTATGGCATATATCATCCGATTGAGTCGTTCGGAGATTTCTTCCAATATCGCGCTTGACTATGTGCGCACCGCACGTGCCAAAGGCATGGACAACAGGTCGGTCATGAATCGTCACGTTTTGCGTAACTCCATGATTCCTGTCGTCACTTACCTTGGTCAGGATCTTTGGCTCACTGATGGGCGGTGCCATGATTTCCGAAACCATCTTCAACGTGCATGGCATTGGTTACCTGACTTATCAAAGCATTCTCAAGGGTGAAGGCAATCTGGTGGTGTCCATTGTGACTCTGCTTATGCTGATCTTCGCAGTGTGCAACCTGCTGGTCGATATGCTCTATGCGGCGCTTGATCCGCGAATCCGCTACGCGTGAGTTGGGAGGATTGAACAATGACTGATATGAACGAGACGAATCTTTCTCACGCGCTTCCGGGACAGGAACGATATGTTGCTCCTCTCGAGGAGACGCCGCTTAAGGACGTTGACTCGGTAGATGAGTCCGCACCGGCTTCAAGCCTTTGGGCTGACGCATGGCGTACCCTGCGCAAGAACCCGATGTTCATCATTTCCGCTGTGCTTATTGTGTTCATTATCTTCGTGGCGCTGTTCCCAGGAGTGATGACCAAGCAGAATCCGAACTACTGCACGCTTGAGAACTCCTTGGAACCGGCTTCGAAGGGACATCCTTTCGGATTCGATCTGCAAGGCTGCGATGTGTACTCCCGCGTGGTGCATGGTACTCGTACCTCGCTGAGCGTCGGCGTGTTCGCTACGGTGCTGGTGGTGCTGTTGGGTACGCTGATCGGTGCGTTGAGCGGTTTCTTCGGAGGCTGGGTCGACACCATTCTCAGCCGTTTGACCGATATTTTCCTGGCTTTGCCGATTTTGCTTGGTGCCATCGTGGTGCTGCAGATGTTCAAGACCAACGATTCCATTTGGAAGATTATTCTGGTCATGACGTTATTCGGCTGGACATCCGTTGCGCGAATTGCGCGAGGCGCTGTTATGGAAGCTAAGAATCTGGAGTTCAATACGGCTTCCACCGCACTTGGCTCCACGCCGTGGCGTAACCTGTTCCGCCACATTCTGCCGAATTCCTTGGCACCGATCATTGTGGTGGGCACAACGTCTCTGGCTACATACATCGTGTTGGAAGCAACATTGAGCTTCCTTGGTGTGGGTCTGCCGACCACTACCGTCAGCTGGGGTGGCGACATCTCCAATGCGCAGTCCATTCTGCGTACCGATCCGATGGTGCTGTTCTACCCGTCCGCGGCACTTGCCATCACTGTGCTTGCCTTCATCATGATGGGTGACGCCGTGAAGGATGCGCTTGATCCGAAGAGCCGTACGTGAGTGTAAGTGAGGGATATTCGATGACTGAAATGAATACCGAAAACAAGCTCGAGGCCATGCAACGTGCCAACGGTCCGCTGCTGGAAGTCAAGAACCTCCAGGTCGACTTCACCACTGATGATGGCCAGCCGGTACATGCGTTCGCAACTCCTCTTTCAGCGTATACCCGGGTCAGTGGGTGGCTATCGTTGGTGAGTCCGGCTCCGGCAAGTCCACGTCCGCTATGGCGGTGCTTGGTCTGCTTCCGGGCACAGGCCATGTGGTCGGAGGATCCATCAAGCTTGACGGCGAGGAAATCTCCGGTTACAAGCAGAGGGATTTCGACAAGTTGCGCGGCAACAAGATGGGTCTTGTCCCGCAGGATCCGATGAGCAACCTGAACCCGGTGTGGCGTATCGGTACCCAGGTGAAGGAGCTCTGGCCGCCAACAATATGGATATCGCCCATGAGAAGCGTTCCTCGCTGTCGAAGGCTCTCGCCGATGCCGATGTCGAACTTAAAGGCAACGACGATGAAACTTTCCTTGGCTCCAAGGAGCTTCCTGAGCTGTTGTCCGCGGCGAAGGAAGCGCTGTCCAAGATCGGTAAGACCGGCGACGACTTCGACAAGACCGTGGCGTACTTCGAGTCGGAGTGGGTCCCAGGATCTGAAACGCGTTGGCGCGTGGCCGACGACCTGATCAAGGTCGGCGTGGCCGAGGATGACGCTTGGTACATCGCCAAGAAGTATGTAATCGGCTCCACCATGGATGACCGCATCGCAGGTCTTCTTTCTGAGGCTGGTCTGCCGGATGCCGCCACTCGTGCACGCCAGTATCCGCACGAGTTCTCCGGTGGTATGCGCCAGCGTGCGCTCATCGCCATCGGCTTGGCATGCCGTCCGGAACTGCTGATCGCTGACGAGCCGACCTCCGCGCTTGACGTGACCGTGCAGAAGAAGATTCTTGATCATCTCCAGATGCTCACCGATTCGTTGGGAACCGCAGTGCTGTTCATCACCCATGACTTGGGTTTGGCGGCTGAGCGTGCGCAGCACATCGTGGTTATGTACAAGGGGCAGGTCGTTGAATCCGGCCCGTCTCTGGAAGTGCTGCAGCATCCGCAGCATCCATACACCAAGCGACTGGTGGCGGCGGCGCCGTCGTTGGCCTCGCAGCGCATCATCTCCGTCAAGGAGCATGGTGGCGATGCCAGCGGCGTGATGGAACACAAGGTGAATGAAGATTCCCTGAAGTCCGGCGAATCCATCATCACGGTGGATCATCTGACGCGCGAGTTCAAGCTGCCGCGCAGGAAGGAGATGTTCAAGGCCGTTGACGATGTGAGCTTTTCCGTCAAGAAGGTACCACGCTGGCAATTGTGGGCGAGTCCGGTTCCGGCAAGTCCACGGTGGCCAACATGGTGCTGAAGCTGCTTGAACCGACCTCAGGCACCGTCACTTATGAAGGCAAGGACATTTCCGGCTTCCAAGGCAAGGAATTGCTTGACTTCCGCCGCCACGTGCAGCCGGTGTTCCAGAATCCGTATGGCTCGCTTGACCCGATGTACTCCATTTACCGTTCCATCGAAGAACCACTGCGTATCCACGGCATTGGAGACAAGAAGAGTCGTGCTGCCCGCGTGCGTGAGTTGCTCGATATGGTGGAACTGCCGTGGTCCGTGCGTTTCCGCTACCCGAACGAGCTTTCCGGTGGTCAGCGTCAGCGCATCGCCATCGCACGAGCCATGGCTCTCGATCCGGACGTGATTGTCTGCGACGAGGCCGTATCCGCTTTGGACGTGCTGGTGCAGGATCAGGTGTTGCGATTGCTCAATGACCTGCAGACGGAAAAGGGCCTGAGCTACCTGTTCATCACCCACGATTTGGCGGTTGTGCGTCAGATCGCCGATGAGGTTGTGGTGATGCAGCACGGCAAGCTTGTGGAGCACGCCACCACTGACGAGGTCTTCGACCATCCGCAGAAGCAGTACACCCGTGATCTGCTTGGCGCCATCCCCGGCGGCAAGCTGCAGCTCGGTCTTGACTGATTTGATGCGATAACATCATCAAGATAAGCCTTCGGCATGTGCCGAGGGCTTTTCTTGTATGCAAGCTAGGCTAGAACGCTATGACGATCACTATCACGACTTCCAATGTGAACGGAATCCGAGCGGCAAAACGCAAAGGCATCGAGGAGTGGGCCGGACGCAACACACCTGACGTGTGGTGTATGCAGGAGGTGCGTGCCCCGCAAAACGAAATCGATCCTATTTTCGACGAATTCGGTTTCGAATACTCAACGGCGGGACGTATTTCCGATCAGAGCGAACTGCATCGTATGAACGAGATTTGCCGTATCAAGGGGCGTGCCGGCGTAGGTCTGTTGTCGGCATTGCCGGTTGTCGACAAACGATATGGATTGCCGGGACTTGAGGATGACGTCGATTCCGGCCGTTGGATCGAAGCGGACATGCAAACTCCACAAGGCTATGTCATTACCGTGGTTTGCGTGTATGTGCATGCGGGAAATACCGATGATCCGGAAAAAATGAAGCAGAAATACCGTTTTCTCGACACCATGCTGATACGCATGGAACAGTTGCGTGACGAGGCAGCACACGGCGGAAAACAAGCGGTGCTCTGCGGTGATTTCAACATCGCGCACACGCCGCTCGACATCAAAAACGCCAAAGCCAACGAAACGCATGCCGGATTCCTCCCCGAGGAGCGCGCATATGTCGACAAATGGTTGGGAGAACTGGAGTTTGTGGATGTGATGCGTAATCTCGCCGGAGACATCCAAGGACCGTACACATGGTGGAGCCAGCGCGGTCGTGCATTCGACAACAATGTCGGCTGGAGGATCGACTATCAGTTCGCAACACCGGAACTGGCGGAAACGGCCTGCGGATTCGTGATCGATAAGCTCCGACCTACGACCTGCGCTGGTCCGATCATGCGCCGCTCAGCATTATGTATGACATTTAAGCCACTTTTTATCGTGAACAGACTGGGAATTGGAATATCACACCCCGATTCCCAGCCCATATTAAGCATAGGTGCTAGGCTATTCACGGTTGCAACTGTTATGAAATGAGGAACATCATGGGATTGTTTGGATTCGGTAAGAAGAAGCATCAGAGCAAGGAAGCTCTTGAAGCGGCCGCCGGAGAAAACGAAGAGGCTGTCGACGCAGCTGAAAATGTTGACGAAGCTCAGGAAGTCGTGGCGCTTCCGGAGCCTTCCGCTGAATACGAGGGCCGCGGTGACGAGCATGGTCCGTGGGACGTGGAAGATGAGAACGTTCCCGACTACGACGAGTACCTCGATATGGGATCATATTATCTGCCGTTCCTGAAGGGCATTGAATTGCGAGTGAAGGCCAACCGTGCCACCCAGCAGGTTCTTGGCACCACCATCACCTACGGTTCCTCCAGTGTGGAGATTGAGGCATTCGCGGCACCGAAGACGTTCGGATTGTGGGATGACGTTCGTGCCGACCTGATTGAAGCCAACAAGGATGCGAAGGAAGTCGAAGGCGTATTCGGCACCGAACTGGCATTGCCGGTTACCGTCAAGGGTGGACGCAAGGTGCTTACCCGCATCGTAGGCGTCGACGGTCCGCGTTGGATGTTGCGCGGCATCTTCTCAGGCAAGGCTGCCACCGATCCTGAGGGTGAGGAAGCAAAGGCATTGAACCAGTTCTTCGCTGATATTGTGGTGGAACGAGGCGATGATCCGTTGGCGCCACGCGACCTTATTCCCATGCATCCGCCGGTCGCTCCGGCCGAACGCAAGGCTGCGAAGGCAGCTGCGGAAGAGGCTGAGCAGAAGACTGAGATTCCCGGCAAACCGAAGGGTCCATTCGACTCCGACCAGCAGGTTGAGGTCAAGACCACGCTGTCTCGTGGACCGATGTTCTCCGAAGTGCGTTGAGCCGCTTGAACCGATAGCTAATACGTATGGCTGAAACCGAAGCGAAAAAACGAACTGGTCTTGGTGCGCTTGCCGACGCCGGTAATACTGACGATTTTTCCGTGATCGACGCCATCGGCGGTCCGAGAGGCGTTATCGAATCGATGCTGCCGGGCGTCGTGTTCGTGGCACTGTTCGTCATCACGTCCAATTTGCAACTGACCATCGGCGTGTCCGCTGCGTTGGCCGTGCTGCAGGTGATCGTGCGCCTGTGCCAACGACAGTCCGTCATGGGAGCGGTATCAGGCTTGCTGGCAGTAGGTATCTGCCTGATCTGGGCATGGAACAGTCACGAGGCACGTAACTATTACATGTTCGGATTTCTCACCAACGCCTTTTACGTTGTTTTGCTGACGATTTCACTGCTGGTCCGGGTGCCTGGCTTAGGATTGGTCATCGAGTTCATCCGAACGTTACCGACTGAACATTTTCGTGCCTGGCTTGCCGATTGGCGAGGTGACAAGCGCTCAATCGCGCCTATACCATCATCACCGCAATGTGGGTTGGAGTGTTCGCGCTGCGTCTGATCGTGCAGGTGCCGCTCTATCTCGGCAATCACGTCGGCTGGCTGGGAACAGCGCGTCTGCTGATGGGCATTCCGTTCTGGGCGCTCGCGATTTGGGTCTCGTATCTGATCGTGGCGACGCCAATGCACCGACATAAGATGATGCAGGAAGTTTCTGAAGACGATGCTGAGGCAGCACAAACTACCGAAATGAGGGAAGAGCACTGATGGAATCGACCATCCGCATTGAACGGTACGCCGACCAGGGTCGTTGCGTCGGTCATATTGACGGACGTGTTGTGTTCGTGCGATTCGCATTGCCGGGCGAACTGGTCCGTGTCGCATTGGACGAGCCGCATGATCGTGAGGATCGCTTCTGGACAGGCGAAGTGGTGGAAGTACTCGAAGCGAGCGAAGACCGTACTGATCCAATATGGTCGTTAGCTGGACCCCTTGCCATGGGCGGTGGTGTCGGCGGCGCTGACTTGGTGCATGTGTCGCTTGCAGGGCAACTGAAATGGAAAGTCACGTCGGTGGCCGAACAGATGGCAAGACTCGGCCACGTCGACGTGGAAGTGCCCATTGAGCGTATGTCGGAAGACGATGCGGAGCGAGGTTTGCATTGGCGTACTCGCATCGAGATGATTGCTGATGCTGATGGGCGTCCGTCGATGCACCGTCGAGGCACGCATGTGCGCGTTCCGATTGATACCATGCCGTTGGCCAGCCGTACGTTGCTGGAAGTGGCCGAACGTGAGCATGTGTGGGAAGGGAGCTTCGAACCGGGTTCCCAGATTCGTCTATCCGTTCCGGAACCTCGCGATAATGCGCCGATTTCAGACAATTACGCCGTGCTTGTGAACGGCGAGGTGGTTGCTGGAAGCCGTGAGCTTACGGAAAAGGTGATTGTCGCCGGCCGTGAATTCGAATACAACGTGGATGCAGGCGGTTTCTGGCAGATGCATAGGCATGCGCCGATCGCTTTGACCAACCATGTGATCGATTTGGTACGCGGCGAGCTTGACGGTGCCAAATCCGCATGTCTGTGGGATTTGTATTCCGGTTCGGGTCTGTTCACGCTGCCGTTGGCCACGCTGACGGCGGAGCGCACTCGCATGTTGAGCGTCGAAGGCGGCAAAACTGCGGTAAGGAACGCGCAACGTAATTTGAGGCACATTCATCTGGGTAATGTCGATGCGCGTGTGGGCGACGTGGCGAAAACACTTGCCAACGTGCGCAATGATCTCGCCAAGCCAGATGTCGGTGGTGCTTGATCCGCCCCGTGCCGGCGCTCGCGCGAAGGTGTGCAGGCAGATTGCCGAAGCCGAAGCGAAAAGTGTGGTCTATATCGCATGCGATCCGGCAAGCCTTGCCAGAGATACCGCCACGCTCGTGTTACTTGGCTACGAATTGGCGGATATCCGCGCGTTCGACATTTATCCCATGACCCATCATGTGGAGACTGTGGCGCTGTTCAGAAAGCACGAACAGTGAGCATGCCGTTATTCGCAAGTCGTGCGTTTTTTGGAATGACTGCGATTGCGTTGTCTTGCGCGGCGCTATCTGGTTGCGTGCCGTCGAATGCCGCGGTGGGGGATACGCAATCCCCCAATACTGCGGTGGCGCACTCCACGGAGGATCGTGACAGCCTGTCCATCGCCATGATTGGATCGGATGATGTCACCGCCGATTCCATGGCAATGGATGCCATGGAAGCCGGTAAACTCAAGCCGGTGTACATTACCGTCTCGGGCACTGTGGACGCGCAATCCACCGCGCAGCAAGGCGTGCGTGACATGGCGCAACGCAAGGCCGACCTCATTATCATCGCAGGAATCGACGCGAACGAAGCCAATGCCGAAAACTGGAATGATGCTTTGGAAACCGCAAGAACAGCGGGCGTTCCAGTGGTGCTTCTCAATCCTATCGCCGTGCCGAAAGACAACAAACTGTATGCGGCTACCATGACGGTCAACGATCGTATGACCGACGCGATACCGCTCGACGATGCTGCTGTGGCCGTGGCTAATAATGATCCTCACGACCGGGAAATGCTGGTAACCACGATTACCCACTGATATGGTTTTGCACCATGTCGGTATGAATGACCAGCAGTTCGTCTTTTGATGAAATACCCTGAAAATTCCCTGATTTTTACCTGTGTTTCACAAGAAGTTGACCGGAAAACGGGAGTGTGACGGTAGGCTGGCAATCATGAGCGAAAGTCGAACAATGCCCTCATCGAAGAGACGGGGCTGACACAAGGCGAAGTGATCGCCTCAGGGAAAGCGGATTGGACAATGTGGTCAAGGCATCGACCTCACGTTCGCTTATCGATATCGTGCGAGCCAACGTGTTCACCTTGTTCAACGGCATCATCTTTGCGGCCATGGTTATGGTATTGATCACTGGATCGTGGAGAGACGCGGTGTTCGGCATGATCATCATCATCAATACCGGCATAGGCATCTGCACCGAATTGAAAGCCAAGCGTACTCTTGACAAACTGTCGATTCTGGTGGCTTCCGACTATCTTGTGCACCGCGACGGCAAAGACGTTGAAATACCGCACAACGATATCGTGCTCGGTGATTTCATGTGGATCCGTTCCGGCGAACAGGTGCCCGCGGACGCGCAGATCGTGCACACTTGGACTGGAGCTGGACGAATCCATGCTTACCGGCGAATCACGGACCGTACGCAAGGGCGAAGGCTGCGATATTTTCTCTGGATCCACCGCCATCTCCGGCATGGCGTTGGTGAAAGTCACCGCCGTAGGAGAGCACAGTTACGCGGCCAAACTTACCGCACGGGCGAAGGTTTACAGGAAAACCGTATCCGACCTAAACAAGGGCATCAACACGATTCTGAAATTCATGACCTTCCTGGTGGTGCCGCTCTGCGTACTGCTCATCTGGTCGCAGGTACGCACTGTTGGCGGCTGGAATGTGGCCATTTCGACCGGCGAATGGCGTTCCGCGGTCATTTCCGCAGTGGCCGGTGTGGTCGGTATGATCCCTGAAGGCCTGGTGCTGCTCACCTCGCTGAATTTCGCGCTCGCAGCCATTCGTTTGGCACGTAAGAACACGCTGGTGCAGGAGCTGGAATCCGTGGAGACTCTCGCTCGTGTGGATTGCCTGAACCTTGACAAAACCGGTACTGTCACCGACGGCACCATCCGACTCGATTCGTTGGAATTGCTGGGTGTTCGTGGCCCCGACGACATGCGAGGCACCGTGAACGAGCATGACGTCAGACAGGCTCTATTCGACCTATCGAACGAAGGACAGCCCAACGGTACAGGGCAAGCGATTCTGTCTGGACTACGGGAACAGGGATTTGCGGACGGCACTGTCGAGGCACGAGTACCGTTCTCGTCGGCGCGCAAGTGGAGTTCGATCTATGACGGCAATGCAGTGTGGACGATGGGTGCGCCGGAAGTCATTCTTTCCCAAATCAACGGCGACCATGCCGACATACTCAAACAAGTCAATGATCTCGCCAATGACGGCAACCGTGTGCTGCTGGTCGCGCGAATCTACGGTGCAGCGCCCGACGATTACGAAACCGATCCAAAACTCAATCCGGCATCGTGCCCTGTCGCATTGGTGTGCTGTTCCGAACATATTCGCGCCGACGCCGAAGAAACGCTTGCATGGTTCCGTGAACAAGGCGTGCGTTGCCGCATCATCTCTGGTGACAATCCCGTAACCGTCGGCGCGATCGCAAGAAAAGTGCATCTGACCGGCGAACATGAACCACGATTCATGGACGCGCGTGAGCTGCCCGCTGACATTACGGAGCTGGCGCAAGTACTGGAAAACGTGGATGTGCTTGGGCGTGTGCTGCCCGATCAGAAAAAGGCGATCGTGGAGGCATTGCATGCAGGTGAGCATGTGGTGGCGATGACCGGCGACGGCGTGAACGACGCGCTCGCCATCAAAGAGGCCGATCTGGGTATTGCGATGGGCAATGCTGCGCCCGCCACCAAGGCCGTGGCACAGGTGGTGCTTGTCGATTCGAAGTTCTCACATCTGCCCGATGTGGTGGCGCGAGGGCGTCAGGTCATGGCCAATATGGAACGTGTGGCAAGCCTATTCCTTGTGAAAACCGTGTATTCCGCACTGATTTCGTTGGGCGTGGTGCTGACGCAGATACCATTCCCGTATCTGCCTCGCCACATCACATATGTGGGTGGATTGACGATTGGCATGCCGGCATTCATTCTTGCGTTGGCTCCGAACACGCGTCGTTATATTCCAGGATTCCTGAAACGCGTGCTGCATTTTGCTGTGCCCTGCGGTGTGGCGGTCGGATTGTCGATTTTGTCCACGTCGTGGCTGCTGCCGATATTCATGAAGTGGAATGTGCAGGATTCGGGTGCGCAGTTGGCGATGCTGCGTGGCGTCAACGCGATTATTCTGCTCATGATGGGAGTGTTCGTGCTTGCGCGGGTGGCAAAGCCGTTGCATTCGTGGCGTGGCATATTGGTATTGGCCTTTGCCGCAATTGGATTCGGGGGCATGCTCGTAAAACCGGTGGCGAATTTCTTCGCGCTGGTGGTGCCGACCGGGCAGATGCTGGCTGCGACGGCGGTGGCAATGGTGCTTTCGGCACTCGTGTTCTTGGTGTGTTTGCGTTTGGTGCCGAAAATTCCGAGTATTGTCCCATACTTTAAGAAGACACGCCAGAGCTGAATTAACTTGGCTGTATCGTAGGCGACGAATAATCAGCTGTGTTATACAGCCAAAAAGCTCGGAGGTAGCATGTCTGTGCGCGACGACCAGCTCGACACCCTGAAGGTGGACGGCAAGGATTATGAATATTACCGCATCGCAGATCTGCCGGGCATCGATCATCTGCCGTATTCGTTGAAGGTTCTCGTCGAGAACCTGGTACGTAACATCGATGGCGCCAACATCACGGATGATCATGTCAAGGCACTGTTGGATTGGGATCCGGCTGCACAGCCGAGTCATGAGATCCAGTTCACCCCGTCCCGCGTGGTCATGCAGGATTTCACCGGCGTGCCCTGCATTGTGGATCTTGCCACCATGCGTGATGCGGTCAAGGATCTTGGGGGAGATCCTGAGGTCATCAACCCGCAGGTGCAGTCCGACATGGTCATCGACCATTCCGTACAGATCGACAAGTACGGCATCGCCGACGCGGTCGAACAGAACATGGACATCGAATACCAGCGCAACGGCGAACGTTACCAGTTCCTGCGTTGGGGTCAGCAGGCATTCAAGAACTTCCGCGTGGTACCGCCGGGAACGGGCATCATCCACCAGGTCAATATCGAATATCTCGCCAAGGTCATCATGACCAAGGTCGAAGAAAACGGTGGCAAGACTCTTGCCTATCTTGATTCCTGCGTGGGCACCGACTCGCACACCACCACCGTCAATGGCTTGGGCGTGCTCGGTTGGGGCGTTGGCGGCATTGAAGCCGAAGCGGCCATGCTTGGACAGCCGATCTCCATGCTGGTGCCGCGTGTTGTCGGTTTCAAGCTTACCGGTTCCATTCCTGAAGCGTCACCGCCACCGACGTGGTGCTGACCATCACCGATATGCTTCGCCAGCATGGTGTGGTCGGCAAATTCGTGGAATTCTACGGTGATGGCATCGCCTCGGTGCCGCTGGCCAACCGTGCCACCATCGGCAACATGGGTCCGGAATTCGGCTCCACCTGCGGCATTTTCCCAATCGACGGCGTCACTCTCGACTATCTGCGCTTGACTGGCCGTTCCGAAGAACAGATCGCATTGGTCGAAGCGTATGCCAAGGCGAACAAGCTGTGGGGCGACACCACCGATCCAAACTACGTCGAACCGCAGTATTCCGAATACCTGGAACTCGACCTCGGTACTGTCGTACCGTCGATCGCTGGCCCGAAGCGCCCGCAGGATCGCATCAAACTGTCTGAATCCAAAGCGAAATTCGTCGAAACCTTGCCCGCGTACGAAACGGACAAGACCGTGCAGGAGCCGGTTGCCGTTTCCACCGACTTCCGCGGTGACTTCCACATCACCAACGGTGATGTGGCGATCGCATCCATCACCTCGTGCACAAACACATCCAATCCGTCCGTGATGATCGCAGCCGGTTTGATTGCACGCAACGCGCATGCCAAGGGTTTGAAGCCCAAGCCGTGGGTCAAGACCTCGCTCGCACCGCTCCCAGGTTGTGGCCGACTATCTTAAGGCGGCTGGCTTGCAGGACGATCTCGACGCGCTCGGTTACCAGCTGGTCGGTTTCGGCTGCGCCACCTGCATCGGCAACTCCGGTCCGCTGCTGCCGGAAATCTCCGAAGCCATCAACGCCAACGATCTGACCGTCACCTCAGTGCTGTCGGGCAACCGCAACTTCGAAGGCCGCATCAGCCCGGACGTCAAGATGAACTACCTGGCATCTCCGCCGCTCGTCATCGCCTATGCGCTCGCTGGCACCATGGATTTCGATTTTGAAACTCAGCCGCTTGGCGAGGATCCGGACGGCAATGATGTGTATCTGAAGGATATCTGGCCCACCAATGGCGAGGTTGCCGCCGTGGTGGACGGTACCGTCAGCCGTGAGATGTTCCTGAAGGATTACGCTTCCGTATTCGAAGGCGACCGTCGTTGGAAAGGACTTGACGTTCCAGAAGGCGAACTGTTCGCATGGAATGAGGATTCCACCTACGTGCGTAAGCAGACGTTCTTCGATGGCATGAAGGCCACACCGGATCCCGTCGAAGACATTCATGGCGCCCGCGTGCTCGCGCTGCTCGGTGATTCCGTGACCACCGACCATATTTCTCCGGCCGGCGCGTTCAAGGCTTCCAGTCCTGCTGGCAAGTACCTGACCGACCGTGGCGTCGAACCGAAGAACTTCAACTCCTATGGTTCCCGTCGAGGCAATCATGAGGTCATGGTACGTGGCACGTTCGGCAATATCCGACTGCGCAACCAGTTGCTCGCGTCCGTGGGGGAAGAGGTCACTCCGGGCGGTTTCACCTACGATTTCCTTGACCAGAAGCCGACCACCATTTTCGAGGCGTCCCGAGACTACATCGAACACGATGTGCCTCTGGTGGTACTTGCCGGTAAGGAATATGGCACTGGCTCCTCACGTGATTGGGCTGCCAAGGGAACCGTTATGCTGGGCGTCAAAGCCGTTATCACCGAAAGCTTCGAACGTATCCACCGTTCGAACCTGATCGGCATGGGTGTGCTGCCGTTGCAGTTCCCCGCAGGCGACTCCTATGAGAGCCTCGGCCTTGATGGCACCGAAACGTACGATATTGCCGGCGTTGAAGAATTCAACAATGGCATCACCCCGAAGACCGTGCGTGTCACCGCCACCCATAGCGACGGTTCCACAACCGAATTCGACGCGGTCGTACGCATCGACACCCCAGGCGAGGCTGACTACTACCGCAACGGGGGCATCCTCCAGTATGTGCTGCGCAATCTCATGAAATAAATAATCACATGATTGAGATCGGCAAGTGACAAAGCCCGTGTCGCACTGTGCAATGCAGTATGACACGGGCTTTGTTGATACCGGTTTTTCATGCGTTTGATACTACGGCGGAATCGGTCTGTCTCGTCACATTGTTGACCCAACGATACTTTCGATAATGCAGCAAAGCAGGAATCATCTTGATGCATTCGTCGGTATTCAGCAAAGCATAGACCGCCAATACCGGCAACTTCCACACGAAAGCCGCCAACAGACCGACCGGTACGACGACAAGCCACATAACGCTCGCATCGCAGACAAGTCCGAACCGGGAATCGCCTCCGGCAGGGAAAATACCGGCGATAGTCAGATTGGCCATGCACCCGCATGCCGCATAATAGGCGCAGATAAACAGCATAACCGACAGATAACGCGTGGCCTGCGGCGTCAATCCCGCCCACTGCAACGCCAAAGGACGTGCCGCGATAATCAACAGGCCGGTTCCAACGCCAACTGCCGCCACCAGTACACAGAGCCTGTCGCCCATAACCTTCGCCTGATCGAAAGCATTGCGGCCAAGCAGATTACCGACAAGAATGCCGCCCGCATTGCCAAGGCCAAGACTCAAACAGACCAACAGATCCTTGACGATATTCGCAATGGAATTGGCCGCCACCGCATCCGTACCAAGATGACCCATAATCACGGTGTACATGGTGAAACCGCAGCCCCAAACCAGCTCATTGCCAAGCACGGGCAGACTATACTTCCAAAAATCCTTCTGCAACGCCACATCCGGATGCAACATCATCGACAACCGCAAACGTGGGCGGCCATTGCGGCTGGCTACAAGCACAGACCACACCAGTTCGATGGCTCGGGAAATCACCGTGGAAATCGCCGCGCCGAAAATACCCAATGCGGGTAAACCGAACCAACCATAGATCAGCACCGCGTTCAGCGCAACATGCACGATCACGCCAACCGTGCTTACCGTCATTCCGGTAACCGCCGCACCCACATTCTTCATCAGACACAAATACATTTGCGACAAACCGATGAACAGGTACGAAACCGACGAAACCCGCAAATACTGTGAGCCGATGGCAATCAGCGTCGCATCGTTCGTCATAATCGACATCAACGTTTCCGGAATGAGTAGCGTCAATGCGAAAAACACCAGCGACAATCCGCCGGCATACAGCATGATGAACGCCAAGACACGTTCGACGGCATTCGTGTTGCCCGCACCCCAATACTGGGCCACCAGAATGCTCATGCCAAGCGTGAGCGCGGCAAGACACAAACTGAAAATGAACTGGAACTGCGTGGCAAGAGACACTGCCGACAGCTCGTTTTGACCGACGTTCGTCAGCATAAGAGTGTCGGCGCACGATGACAGCGCCAGCATCAGTTGTTGAAACGCGATGGGCAGGGCGAGTGTCAACGTCTGTCGAAGAAACTCGCGCCAAGTGATGGAAGATTGCATGATGATGTGAGGATGGTGCGGTGCGTTTTACTGAATCGAATCCTTCCAAGCGTGATATTCCGCTGCCTTGCCTTCCCAATATTCGCGGTCGGCGTCGGTGATCTCACGGATCACATGGCATGGATTGCCGACTGCCACCGAATGCGAAGGAATGTCCTTGACCACCACTGATCCGGCACCGATCACCACATCATCGCCGATGGTGACGCCAGGGCCGACCACCACATTGCCGCCGAACCAGACATCGTTGCCAATGGTGATCGGACGAGCGCCTTCAGGGCCGGAGGAACGCACCGTCGCATCGATCGGATGATACGGCGTGTACAGGCCCACTCGGGGGCCGAAGAACACGCGGTCGCCGATGGTGATGCGTGCCACGTCAAGGAAAATGCAATCCATGTTGCATAGAAATTCTTGCCGATGAACGTGTTGCATCCATAATCGCAGTTGAATGGGGGTTCCACGAATCCACCCTCTCCAAATGCGCCGAACAGTTCGTGAAACAGTTCGTCACGTTCTTTGAACGCGTCATATTCGGACGTGTTGATGGCCTGCACCAAGCGACGCTTGCGCATATTCGCTTCCTGCTGTTGCGGACTATCGGCCACATACAGTTCGCCGGAGAGCATACGCTCCCATTCGTCGCGTGCCGGATGATTGGTGGGTTCCACCATGCTGCCTCCTCTGCTGTATTACGTCAATCGATTGACGTGACATATCATGTTCCATTCAACGGCATCATTATTCGTTGACACTGTATTTCGTTGTATTATCGTTCTTGATTTTCGTATTATTTACCGTATCCACTGATGGGGTATTGCATGGGACAGATGGGATTAGACGTTCGTGACGTGCAGGTCGGACAAAACGAACAAACGGAACAGCCTGAACTTGCGCAAGACGGTCGTCTTCCATATGAGTTCATGCCGGTCACCAACTGGGGACGCAAGCCCAACGGCGCGGAAATGGTGCAATATGATGCGCCGATGTTCTTCTCATTCACCGAACATTCGCTGCTGCATCAGTATCCGAACATGCGCGCGGAATGCCATTGGCATATCGACTTCGAATTCACCCACATCATCCGTGGACACATGTGGTATTTCGTGAACGGCGAAAGCATTCGTCTCGAAGAAGGCCAAGGCATTTTCGTGAATTCGCGCCAATTGCATTACGGTTTCACCGAGGACGGCACCGATTGCGAATTTTCCTGCACTCTGCTGAACCCTTCATGCATGTGCATGCCGAACATGGTTTATGAACGCTTTGTGGCTCCGTTGATGGCGGACGAACGGCTCCCGTACATGGTGTGTGATCCTGAAGATGAGCATGGATCCGCGTTGCTGGAATGCATGATGCGGCTGCATGATGCGAAATTCGGTCAGATGCCGGCTGCCCAGACCATGCATCCCGCCACCGTTGACAATATGAAATTAAAGGATGATACGGCATCGTTGACCGTGCTCAGCTGTTTTTATACGATGGTGCGTGAACTGACGGCCATAGCGGGCGAACATGGCAAGAATGGTTCTTCCAAATACGACAGGAAGAATCCGAAGATTGCTATTTTGAGCAAGATGATTGATTACGTGCAGCACAATTACGTTCGACAGATCACCCTGGAGGAGATTGCTTCAGCAGGGTCCGTCGGCCGTACGAAATGCGCGCAGATCTTCCATGAGATGGTCGATCAGACGCCGATTGAATTCGTCAATGACGTGCGTATGAGAGCTGGAGCGGAAATGCTGGACACCACATCGATGCCGGTTTCCGACATCGCCAAAAAACTTGGTTTCTCATCATCGACATTCTTCACGCGCACGTTCAAGCAGTACATGCATACGACGCCCACAGCCTACCGGAGGAATATGCTCAAGTAGACCGTGGACGTCGTATGCGATCGTCATGCGGCTGCCACAGTGTTGGCGTCGACTACTTGGCCAACTGCGTTGTGGCGGGGGAGGCCAACGTCGGGCGGGCTCGCCGAATGCGTCCCAAGGCCAAGCCCAGACAGATGAACGCTACCGCGAACATTGCCACCAATCCGGTTGATGACGCCCACGCGCCGTAGTCCACGCCGCTCGAGGAGGCCGTACCCAGTCCGAATACGTGGTCTATCGATGAGCAGAGCCACCATCCAGGCAGCAGTTTTCCGATGATGATCATGGGATCTGGCATCATATCCACGGGGAACGCCATACCGGAAGTGAACATGACCAGCAGAGCGAACACATTGACGAAACCGTTCGTTGCCATTTCATTGAAACCGGATGACCCCAACAGGAATCCGCAAGCGATCGCCATAAGCGTGTAGACCATCAGCGACACGAACGACAAGCCTACGTTCACGCATTCAGGCCGGTAAAGGACACTCCGGCCAGCGCCATCAACAGGAATGTCACCGCGGTATACGCAGCACATACCAGCAGACCGAACGTCCCGCATGTCAGCATTTGCTGCGCTTCCAACGACACCAGACGCGCGGGGGACGAGTAGAGCCTGCGGCGGATTTCGTTGTCGTTGAATGTGCTGACCACGAGGAACGTGCATACCGGCATGACCAGCAACAGTGGATACAAGCCGGTTTTGAGCGTGCCCGCGAATGCCGATGAGCCCGGTGTGGTGCCGTCGTCTTCAGAGTCCGAGGACACCACGGCGATATGCGACTGTTTCATATCGGCGGTGGCAGCATCCAACGTCGTTGCCATGGCGGCGTCGAGCGTGCGCTGTGCCTGCGGCATGCCGAGATAGGCGGTACGCGTCAGCGAAAGAAACTCGTTGACTTTCAGCTGTGCGAGCGATCCGGCTCCGGAAGCATAACTGACGACGGTATCTATGGTCGGTTGCGTAGCCGTGGCGTTATCCGCATACTGCAGATAACGCTCGGCGAAACCTTGTGGCACAATCGCAATCAAATCAACATAATTCGATGCGACAGCCTGCTGCAACGATATGGAATCGTCATCAATGGTGACCATCTCACCGTCCAAAGCGAGGTAGGAACGCAACGATTGAGCACATGCTCGGCGTCGTCATCACGGTCGATTACCGCAATACGGGCGGATTCCGGCTCATACGTCGTCGCTCTGGCAGCTGTGGAGCCACGCATGATCTGCCAGCTGATGGAAAACATCATCGTGCCGATCAGCACCAAGTAGATAATCACATACAATTTGCGCGCTTTGAGAATGCGCAGTGCTGCTTTACAAGTGTTCATAGCGTTGCCTCCTCAACAGAACGGTCGCCATACCAAGACAGACCAAGCTCATCGCAGCCAATACGCCCACCGTGGCAAAGAACGGGCGGAAACTGTCGTAATACAGAATGTCGTAGAACAGATTCGTAATCTGTTGCGCCGGATTCAACATGCTCAACAGGGGCGCATGCTGCGCTATCTGATCGCTTAAATCCATGGCGAACGAGCCATACAAACCGGAAAACAGCGACAGCGTGCATGCCAAGGCCGTGCACAATCCCTGCTTGGCACTCGTGGAAACACCCTGTATTGCGCCGATCAACGTGCCGAACGCGCTTGTGGCGAATGACGCCATCAAGCACGCGCCCAAGCCGGCCCATTCACGACCGCCGAGAGAAATCTGGCAGCCGAAACGAATGTACAGCATGGCCACGGTCAGACTTAGGAACGAGCAGATCCAACTGGAAAGAAAACCTGCCAGCAGCTGTTGCAGTTTCGGCAGGGGAGCGACGGAACGGCGAATGCCAAGTGCCGACAGGTTTGCCTGGGCCAACGATACCGCGTTCACCGCGAAACTCATGGCCATCATCGCGGCCATGCCGAGCAACGCGTAATAGTAGCGTGCGGTGCCGCTTGGCTTGAAATTCGTCAGCTGCACTTCCTTCGTGAACCCACTCGACGAGCCGATGCTGCCGGTGAACGCGTCATCCAACAACGCGGACGGATTGTGCTGCGCGGTATTGATCACCACGGCGGTGTTGCGATTGTACAAGTCCACGATATTGCCCAACACCGTCAGGGAAATATCCAGACCACTGCTCGACGCCATCACATCCGTGGCGGATGTTTGCGTGGCTTGGGAAATGGCCAGCTGCAGTTTCCCACTACCGTCGACGGACAGTCTGCCCTGCGCCTTGGCGTCAAGCAGCGCTCGATCCGCGGCTTCCATAGATGCGGCTTCCGTGACGGTGATGAGTTTCGGCATGGCGTCACCGTCATCATCGACCTTCGCATGATCGCCATCGGCACCGGTCGCGCCAGTATCGGACGAAATGCCGTCGACCAGCATCTGCGCGCCCGGAGAGGCGCGCCAATCGTCGTTATTGACCACGACGACGTCAACCGTGTGCAATGCGTAACTTTCCGCGATATTGCCGAACATGCCATTGAACATGGTCGCCAGAATGATGGGAAAGGCAAACAGCCAGAACAGCTGCGCTTTCTCCCTGAAATGCAATTTCAGATTGACCAGCAATGTCTGCAACATAATGTCAAACCTTTCGAACCATGATTCCGTCAGTCACGCAACGCCGTGCCGGTCAGTTCAAGGAACACATCGTTCAGCGTCGGCTGCCGGGAGGAAAGATGCCCGATATTCGTGCCATTGGATTTCAGCAACGTCAACACGTCAAGAAGATTGTGATCGCCCCTACGGCAACGTACCGTCAACTCATGACCGTCATAATCGGCGCTCATCACACATGGCAGCGCACGTAACTGTTCCAATGCCTGCTGCGTTCCCGCCTCATGATGCAAGCCACCCAGATCGTCGGTTTCCACACTGATGCGTTCGCCGGTGTCGATCATCGCCTTCAACTCGTCGGCGGTGCCCAAGGCCAAATGCCTGCCATGATCCATGATGAGAATGCGGTCGCAGATCTGCTCGACCTCCTCCATGTAATGCTCGTGTAAATCACCGTCGCGCTTCGTGGTTAAGACGCTGAATGCCTCCAGAATCGCATTGCGGCTTTGCGGATCGACGGCGACGGTCGGCTCATCGAAGAAAATCAGATCCGGCTTATGCGCCACACCGCATGCGATGTTCAATCGACGAAGCAAACCTCCCGACAATTTCGACGGACGGAACCTGCGGTAATCGCGCAAGCCCACAAAATCCAGCGCATCCTCAACCAGCGCATGACGGCGTGCCCTGTCAGGCACATACAGCGAGCAGAAATAATCGATATTCTCCTCAACCGTCAATTCATTGAACACAGCCACATTCTGCGGTACGATGCCGATGCGGCGTTTCAGCGCATAACTGGTCGGGCTAATCGGTTCGTCAAACACACGTACCGTGCCCTCATCGAACGTCAACAATGCGAGAATGCAGTTAATCGCCGTGGTCTTGCCGGAACCGTTCGGTCCAAGCAAACCGAAAATCTCACCTTGATGCACGTCAAGATCGAAATAGTCAAGCGCCAGCATATCCCCATACCGTTTGACCAGCTTCGACACCTTGACCGCGCTGCTGGAGCTCTCACCTGTTTGCCTTTCCATACGCTCGCTCATCGGCTCTCCTTACCTCACATGTTCCAACAGCGATAACCGCCGTTTACGATAGTGATTCCATTGTCTCCGACCAAACGGCGACGACATGGTGTCTGAGGTCATAAACCTGGCGCAACACAGCCATATGGAAGATGACAAATGTCACCTTCGTGGCAAAGATGGCCCGCAACGGCGGCAACGTACACTACGCTGGGAAGACATAACCACAAGAAGCGGCGACGATGGAGGAAGGCATGCGGCGATTATGCTTCAAGCCATATTCTCACGTTCGGGCTGATCGCAAACCTGTATATCGTCGGAGACGTATCGGCTGAACTGGTATGCGGCGCGTTGCTGGCCATATGCTGTGCCGCGGTGGGGGAATACGCGCGCTCGTCGGCATGGACCATCGCCATACTGTTGATGTTGGATTGCGGCGCATGCTTCACGCCATCATGGTGCGCGATGATGCCGGTCGCCGCATACAACGCGGCCATGCTGCCCGCCATATCACAGAACGTCGAACAACACCGTGCGGGACGGAACCATGCCGCTTGCGTTCGCAATTGCCGAACATGCCGCAATACGATGCGATGCAAATCACGACGGTCATCGCACGATGGGTGTGGATCATTCCCGTAGTGGCGACCTTGGTCCGTTGCCGTAATGCAGGCGCGCATGCGGATGATATGGGAGCTGCACTCATCGCCGTACTGCTGGCATTGCATGTAGTGTTGGGATTCATGGTTGGCCTGTTGTGCGCGCGCAATGTCACGCTCACCCGGCAGAACAGGCGGCTTCAGGATTCCAAACGTGACCAGATCCGCCGGCTGCGCTCGCAATTGGCGGAAAGCGAGGAAGATCGCGCCGCGTCGGTTCGTGTGGCCACGCTCGCGGAGCGTACACGCATAGCGCGCGAGATTCATGACAATGTCGGCCATATGCTTACCCGGGCCATCATGCAGTCCGAAGCGGCCCAAGTGGTGGCTCAGGTTTCTGGTCAGGAGCAGGCGGCTCAAGGGTTCGCGCAGATTCACGACACGGTGGGCGAGGCGATGACATTGGTGCGGGGCGCGGTGCATGATCTGAAAGACGAAGGCACGGATTTCGTGGCGCAGATTGAGGCATCCGCGCATGGTTTGGACGATTCCAGTACAGTGAACGTCACCTTGAGCAACGGCATCGATGCGGCTCCGGCCGCGGTGTCACGCTGTTTCGCCACGACGATTCGCGAGGCGTTGAACAATACGATTCGCCATAGCATGGCGCGCAATGTCGATATCACCTTGCGTGATTTTCCTGCGTTATGGCAGCTGCGCATACAGGATGATGGCGCCTGTGGAACGATGGCTCCCAAGGAAACATCAACGGTATGATGGGGGAGTCTTCCGCTCGTTTTCGTCAGTTCCATGATGCCGCGCGTACGGCGACGATGCGTGATGCTTCGGGCATTGGATTGGCGGATATCGAGGAGCGTGCGCGGGCGCTCGGCGGTACCGCGGTGTGCGGCCCGTATCATGAGGGGTGGCGGGTGTTCGTGTCCATTCCCAAAACGGACGATGATGCGGCAGCGTCCGCAACAACGAAGGAGAACGTATGATGCGAGTCGCAATCGTCGATGATGATCCAATCGTATGCTCGTCGCTGTCCACGATTCTCAAAGCGACAGGCACGGCCGATATTGCATGGACGGCCTATGATGGCGAAACCGCGGTAGGTCAGTATGAAGAAGATAATCCGGACGTGCTGCTGATCGACGTGCAAATGCCGGTTATGGACGGTCTTGCCGCGTCGCGAAAGATCATCGACGCCCATCCGAATGCGAAAATCCTGATACTTACCACATTCGCGGACGAATCGTACATCGCCGAGGCGTTGGAAATCGGCACCAAAGGCTATCTGATCAAACAGGATGTCTCATCGGTGATTCCCGCAGTGCAGTCGGTGATGGCCGGACAGGTGGTTATGGGAGCGCAGGTGTTGCGGAAACTGCATGTCAATAAAGCGAGTCAGACGCAGCGTCACGTTTCGCAAGCTGGCGATAACGGGGAAAATCGTTTTTCCGGTCGTTTCGCGAATCTCACTGAGCGCGAGCGGGACGTGATGCAACTGGTCGCCGAGGGGTACGACAATCGTGAGATCGCTGCGAAACTGTTTTTAAGCGAAGGCACGGTTCGCAATCGTATCAGCGATATTCTCGCGAAAACGAACGTTACGAATCGTACGAAACTTGCAGTCGAATGGCTCGCATGCCAATAGGAAACCGTCGATAAACGGCAAACTCATCAAAGCGAACAGCGTTTTCAGCGCTTGCGTAGGCGATAGGCCTTCCACACGTCGCTAAGCTTCTGACCGTTCGACGTGCGCTTCCACACGGTCAATCCCGCCGAACCGCCACCGACGGCACGGGCCGCTGCGGTTGGTGTGGAGTACTCGCTGCCGTCATCCAGTCGAAGCTTGCCTTCGGCGGTGACGGTAGCCACCCAACGTTCGCCCTTGCGCGGTCGGTCCCATACCAGCGTCTCACCGGGAATGAGCAGACCAGCGGCGAGCACCTGCGCGATGGACACGCGTTTGGATGTTGGGGAGGTGGACGTGTCCGTGACTCGCAACGACTCCTCACTGAGCGTGGATAGGTCATTGCGCTCGGCATCGTAACGGATATTCCAATAATCGGCGATCAGACGAATGGTTTCATCCTGGCGGTATTGCAAGGTTTGTGGCGTACAGTCCGCAATGTCGGCAAGCTCGGCGGTGAGCGGGAAGCGTTTGGAACTCGCCGACAGCAGCATACGGTCACGACGGTCCGTATAGGATGCCAATCCCGCGATCTGCTTGTCATTAGCCTGACTGAGCGCAAGATTGCCGATGCGGTTGACCCAATGGTCGCGTGTCGCCTCAGACCATGATGCAAACGATGAGTCGGAGGCGACCTGTTCCGGCATGATCGGCAGCGCGTTGAGGCTGCGTGGTCGGGTGATACGATGATGCGCCAGGCGTTGGCGTAGGGTGCGAGCAGGTCGTCGATGAAGGAGATGACGTTCTGCTTTTTGACGAATGGTTTGAGCACGTCCTTGCGGAATTCCTCAAGTAGTTGTGTGCAGACGGCTTTGTGCGAGATGATGAGATGGATGTCGCTGAAGAATTCTTCGAGCGTCTGTGCGTCGTCGCCGAGTGGATCCATGATGTCGTCCCAGCGTGAAGCGTAGGCGTTGCGTGCGGCGGGGGAGATTTCGGCGATGGTTCTTGCTTTGAACACGTCGGATGCGGTGAGGGGAACTCCGCGCATGTTCATGACGTCGAAAATACGGTGTGCGCCGGCGAGATCGTCGGTGGTTACGATGACGAGGGTGACTTCGTTGACGAGGTATGATGCGAATGCGCGGCGGTCTTGTGTGGGCATTTTCGCGAGTTCGTCGAACACTTGTCTGGTGTTGATGGCGATGTTGCGTTGCGCGTGCGATTCGATATCGTTGTCGCGCAGATCGAACAGTCCCTCCAGATCGCCTTCCTGCACGTACATGCGGAAGAAGTTGGTGTCGCGTTCGCGGAGTTTGAGACGTGGTTCGGCTTTGATGCCGCGTAGTTTGTCTCCTGGCTCGACGATGAGGTCGTTGAGGCTTTCCACGAGTTCGGGGTCGTCTTCCAGATCGCGGAGCACGGAAATGATGATGGAAAGTGAGATGAGGCGTTGCTGTCCATCGATGACTTGGTATTTGGTCTGTCCATCATGGACGAGGATCAGCGATCCAAGGAAATACGGCGTGTCCGGGTCGTGGCATGCGTCCTGCAGATCGGTGACCAGTTGCGCGATGTTTTCCGTTTGCCAAGTATATGCGCGTTGGAATGATGGGATTACGAACCGGTAATCCGAAGTGAAGATTTTGCCTAAAGGCTTTTCCGTTGCACTGATTGACATGGCGTTCCCCTCATTGCGTTGCTCTGTGTTCAAGTGTACGAGTGCATGATGTCATAGTCGTGGCGGCAGGTCGGCTCGTTCTACCAAACGGGCCATCTGCACGCGGCCCATGCAGAGTTTATCTGCGGCGGATGAAATATGCGCTTTGACCGTGCGTTCTGAAATGAACATTTTCTCGCTGATTTCCGCATTGGTGAAGCCCTCGGCCGCGAGAATCACGCTTCGCGTTCGCGTTCCGGCAAGGCGTCGAGCATGGCACGGGCCTCATCGCGCCGCGACTGAGGCTGGTGCTGATGCAAATCGCCGATGAGCTGCCGTTGACTTGCCGGATTGAACTGTGGCTCCCCTTCGCACACGTCGGCCACACGGCGGATGATATCTTCCGGAGCGTCCGTTTTCGATACGAATCCTTCCGCGCCCGCTTCGATGGCGCGTTCCACCGTGTTGTTTGGACTCAGCGACGTCAGAATAAGCACATGCGGAGGATCGGGAAGCATGCGGAGCTGACGAGTGGCTTCAATGCCATCCATGCCGGGCATGGCGATATCAGCCAGCACGACATCAGGAGGATTGTGCGACGCATGTTCGATGGCGTCTGCTGCGTTGGTGCAGGCGAAGGCAACGCTGATGCGTCCGGAGGATAATCCTCCAAAATCAGACGCATCATCTGGCAGATCATCGGATCATCATCAATCACGCCGACGGTGATCGGCTGCTCGTCATGGTTGCGTTCGGTGCTCACCCAACCCATGGTAGCCGTACATCAAGGTGGAAGACGTTATGTCGGTCAAAACCGTATTGGCATGTTCCGCCAGCCTGCTGTATGCGTTTGGCCAAACCAGGAAGACCGGCCCCCTTCCTGGTGTCTGCCATATGCGAGGGGGATTGCGGCATCGTCGGATTGCTGACGTGCACATGCACCCTTGCGGGGGGTTCGCATCGACCTGCAACGACACCGGAGCGCCAGGCGCATGCCTGCGCACATTGGTCAATCCCTCCTGTACCACGTGATACGCAATCACGCCGATGGACTCATCTAACTGCCCCAGCTGTTGAACGTCGATCCACGTATCAATCCGCATATTCGCGGCACGGGCGTCGCCAATCAACTGCAGCAATGAGTCACGGGTCAACGACGCTTCGGCATCATTCGCAGCCAACTGCAGGCGAGCATCCTCCGGATGACGAAGCATGTCAATCACACTATGCGCCTCATCCAACGCGCCGGAGGCCTGCCTGCGAATATCCTCGGTAGTGCCGGCGATCTTTCCAGCCATACCAGCCACATTGGCATTGCCCGACTGCTCGGCCTCAGCCTTCAATTTCCTAGACTCGGCCTGCAAAGCGCTCGCATTCAATGCAAGCAACGACAGCGAATGAGCCAACGTATCATGCGCTTCCGCGGCTATCGCATCGGCAAGCTGCTGATTGTCAAGCGTGGTCCGCAACCTGCTCACCTGCTCGTTGGCCGACTGAGCCTTCGCTTCGGCCACGCGCGCAAGGGCGCGCGAGCGAATATGCAATCCGGCCAATGTGGCGATCGCCACCGCAATCAGGCAACCACAACGACGCTCGCGATGATCGTTCTTTCGTCGACAAGCATCACCATGGTATTGCCATACCGAACTCCGGTATATGGTTTGGAGAAGATCGCATGCCAGATCGAAGCCTCGGCAGGATGCAAAGCGTCTCGCACCTGGGACCAGATCGTCGTTGTCGCCGCGGCAAGCACTGATCGAAGCGTCACTTTGGTTCCCTGTCTCCGCGCAAGCAGAGAAGTCAACGCCATAAGCGCGATCAGCGAATCGTAGGGGAGCGCCACCACCAGTAGGCATGCGGTCCAGAACACGGCTTGCGGGTAACTGTTGCGAGCCAGAAGAATCAAACCCGAAGATCGCAACGAGCACGCACGCGATCATCCACAAGTAGGGGGCACTATCCTGCGCATACTGTTGGGATGCGAAAGACACCTGCGCCAGACAGGCGAAACTCGCGCACACCACCATCGGCACCGTGCACCAGATTCTGGTGCGCACTGGCACTTCGGCGGTGGAAGGGTTTGTGATCACGCTCATGACTCCCATTATCGGCATACTCATGGAAACATGCCATTGAACTATCGGGCATGATGGCGCAAGCCGCGCGTCCCAAAGTGCAGGCAGGAATGGACTTTCGTCCAATACCGGGAACGAAGCCGATCCCGTAGGCTCGAAAGTGTTCCGACCACTTCGAGAAGAAAGAAAAAGATCATGAGTGAGTTCAACAATGCTCCGATTCCCAACGGCGGCCCGGCAGCGCCGAACGGTATGAGACCCGCGCCGATCATGCCGTCCCCGGCTCCGCAAGGCACGACGGTATGTGGCATCGTGGGCGTGGTGTTCGGCGCGCTCGGCTTGGTGCTGAGCTTCATTCCAATCATCAACAACATCGCGGCGATCTTCGGACTCGTCGGCGCGGTATTGGCGATCGTGGCCATCGTGGGCACGTTCCGAGGCAAAAAGCGTGGCAAAGCCCTGTCCATAGTCGCGGCGGTGCTGTCGGTGTTGGCCATCGTCATCACCTTGGCCATGCAATCGGCCGCCAGCAAGGCGCTTGACGACATCACGGGCACAAGCACGTCGCAATCCTCGTCGGCGGACGCCGATAAGGACGCCAAAACCGATGATTCCACCAAAACCGACATCAAGGCGAAAGGCGAGCAAGACATGGAAGGCGACCTCACCGACATGCATGTCAAAATCGTGTCCGCGACGCGCGCCAACAATGATTACAACAATCAGCCGACCGTGCTCGTCACCTACGAATGGACCAACAACACCGACAAAAACAATTCCTTCGCGGTGCTGGCCAGTCCGAAAGTGTTCCAAAACGGTCAGGAACTCGAAACTGCCATCTACATGGATAGTCCGGAAGGCTACGATTCCGGCTCCGACCTGTCCGAACTGCAGCCAGGGGCGACCGGTACCGTGACGCTCGGATACGTGCTCAAAGACGATTCCGAAATCACCGTCGACGTGACGAACCTCTTCGACTTCAGCGACACCGCCAAAGTGACGCACAGGTTCACTCTCTAAGACGGCATCATCCAAATCTTCGCGCTCGCCACACTCCCCGTGGCGGGCGAAATCCATGCCGCTTTGAAGAAATCATGAGATTAAGCCAATATTCATGAAATCGTCAGGAAAATGCCGTATCGTGATGCGCAATCGAGCAAAAAGGAGCGATTATGGCATTCGGTCAGCAGCCCCAGGGTAACAACGCCCAGAATAACGGCTTCAACAATCAATACCAGTACAACCAACAGTACAACCAGTACAATGCGCAGCCGCAATACGCCTACGCGCCCAACGGTACCGCCGCAGTCAACGTGCAGGCCACCTATTCCTACGAGCAGGCCGAACGCAGTTCCGTCAACAGCGCATACACGCACATGACCCTTGGTTTGATCGTCACTGCCGTGGTCGCCATCATCACCCAAATGAGCGGCGCGTACCTGGCACTCATCCAAACCACGGGCATCATCGGCATCTTCGCCCCCGCCGTCATTGAAATCGTGCTTGCCATCTACCTTGGCGCGCGCATCCATACAATGAAGGTCTCCACCGCATACGTCATGTTCTACGTGTATGCGGCGCTCATGGGCTTCACCCTCAGCACCATCTTCATGGCCTACGATCTTGGCACCATCGGCATTTCCCTCGCATTGTGCGCCGGTTTCTTCTTCGCGCTCACCATGTTCGGACGCACCACCAAGATCAACATGCTCAAGGCCGGCCCCATCCTTTTCGTCGGTCTCATCGTGCTCATCATCGCCGAAGTGATTCTCATGATCTTCGCCCCCGGCAACACCACCCTCATGATCGTCTCCGCCATCGGACTTCTGCTCTTCGCCGGCATGACCGTCTACGACGCCCAAGCCACCCGCGCGATGCTTGAACAGTATTCCGCCCAAGGCCCCGAAATGGTCAAGAAGGTTTCCATCCTTTGCGCACTGAATCTGTATCTGGATTTCGTGAACATGTTCATGTATATTCTCCAACTCCTCGGCAATCGCGACTGAAATCCAAATGACGGAGCGTCCCCGGCATCGCTCCTCAGTCGGCGTACCTTCGTGCGCCTTCCTTCGGTGCGTTTTGGGGACGCACGCGTCATTTGGCTTTCAGCCTTTGATGGGACATTATTGGCATTGCTCCTCGGTCAACGTAACGGATAAAGCCTGACCAGAATGTGGCCAGGCTTTATCCGTTGGTCAAAGACATGCTTTACGGTGGGTGCTCATGCAGAGAAAAGAGATTGGCGGCATGGCATGCCTCGTACTGGCGGCCCTCATTTGGGGATTCGCATTCGTGTCGCAAGTGCAAGGCATGGACTCCACAACACCGCTGTTCTTCGGAGCCACCCGATTCACCCTCGGATCCATTTCTCTGATACCGTTGCTTTGGTTTCGCCGCAGCACCATAGCGGAACAAGAGCGTAAACGCCGTGAAACCCAGGGAAAACCGTCCATCACCCTCGGTAACGGCGCAATCGTCGCCATGCCGAAATGGACCGGCAGTCCCATCGTGGTCAGCATCATCTGCGGAATCGTGCTTTTCACCGCAAGCACCGTCCAACAATACGGCATCCTTTACTCCGGATCGGCGGGACGGTCCGGCTTCATCACCGCGCTATACATCGTCATGACTCCGCTGCTTGCCTTCGTCATATTGCGTCGACGAGTGCACCTCAGCGTCATCATCAGTGTCGCCATCTCCGTTATCGGCTTCTACCTGCTGTGCGTCACCGACGGATTCGGATCCATCACCCTGGCGGACATGGTGCTGCTGTTCACCGCAGTCCTCTTCGCGGGGCACATCCTCGTCATAGACACCTTTGGGCGAGACATGGACCCCATCCTGCTTTCATTCGGGCAGATCACCACCACCGCGATCATCAGCTGGATTGGCTCTATCATCGAAGGATCCATCGACTGGGCCGGTGCCGCGCAAAGCTGGATCGCCATCGTCTACACAGGCGTCTGCTCCGCTGGCGTAGCTATACGCTTCAGGTCGTAGGTCAACAACTTGTGCCTCCGACCAGAGCGTCCGTGATCATGTCGCTCGAATCGTTCTTCTCCGCGGTCGGAGGGGCGCTTCTGCTGGGCGAGATCATGACCACCCGAGCCTACATCGGCTGCGCGCTCATCTTCGCCGGCACCATACTCGCCCAGCTGCCCATCGACCAGCTTCTGCACGCGGCCAAACGCAGGCAGGCGAACGTCACTCGGCCTTAGGAGCCTCTCCAACCTGAGGCGCGCCATTGATGTCGCGGTGGATATTCTGCATCTGCGTTTCGATATTCTGCAGACTCCTCGCGCAATCAAGCAGCGTTTGCGAATGCTCCGACAGCTTTGTGTCAGGCAGATCCGTCTTATAGCGCAGCGCGTGCTCCAAACTCGCCCAATAATCCATGGCGATAGTGCGGAACTGCACTTCCACAGGCGTGTAATGCGGTCCGGAAGACAGAAAAACAGGCACCGCGTAAATCACATGCAGCGAACGGTAACCATTCTGCTTCGGATTCTTGATGTAATCCTTCACGCGCAACACCTGAATATCGTTCTGGGCAGACAGATAATTCGATACTGAATATACGTCATCGCGATAATTGCAGATCACACGAATGCCGGCCACGTCAAACAGATTATCTTTGACCGACTCCACCGTCAGCGGCAGTTCCTTACGTTTCAGCTTGCCGAGAATGGAATTGATGGACTTTAACCTGCGTTCCATGTGATGGATGGGGTTATGGGAGAAACGCACTTGGAATTCGGAATCAAGAATCTCCAGTTTGGTGCTGATCTCATACATCGCACCCTCGTACACCTGCATCTGATCGATGAATTCGGTGATCTGATCGGATGGCAATGGACCGTCGTCGAAACTTACCGATTTCAATCGCGCTTGCAGTTCGCTGGTATTGATGCGGCTTTGTCTATCAAGTATCACGGTTCCATAGTGTACCCAAAAGGAGCATGGGAAACCGAAAAAGCGCTGAAAAACGTTATCCCTTCAATTCGTCAACATGCCACGCACAGTACGGCGCGTGCTGGGAATCCCTGCCGATAGCATGGAACACTATGAACGAAGACATGATGACCGAGGCGGAGCGCGCCTCGAAACTTGCGGAACCCACCACAGGAGACACCGCCACGCGAGGCAAAGGCGTGTTCTATGTACACACCCTCGGATGTCAGATGAACGTGCACGATTCCGAACGTATCTCAGGCGTGCTTGAAGCGGACGGCTACGTGCCCGCCACCGAAGAGCAATACCTCGACCATGACGTGGATCTCATCGTCATGAACACATGCGCGGTGCGGGAAAACGCGGCGGAGCGCATGTACGGCACCATCGGTCTGTGGGCCGAACTGAAGCGACAGCGCCCGAACCTGCAGATCGCCGTCGGCGGCTGCATGGCGCAGCTCGACCGTGAGAAAATCGCAAAAAGGGCCCCTTGGGTCGATGCCGTGTTCGGTACCAAGAACATTGGCTCCCTGCCTCAGCTGCTTGACCAGGCACGTATCGAAGGTCACGCCCAGGTCAAGGTCAAAGAGGAACTCAACTACTTCCCAAGCCAGCTTCCCACCGACCGTGCGTCGAAGGTGTCAAGCTGGGTGGCCATCTCCGTAGCTGCAACAACACCTGCACCTTCTGCATCGTGCCGACCACGCGCGGCAAGGAACATGACCGCCGTCCCGGAGACATCCTCGCCGAAATCCGCCAATGCGTGGACGAAGGCGCCAAGGAAGTCACGTTGCTGGGCCAGAATGTGAACTCCTTCGGCTACGGCATCGGCGACCGGTTTGCCTTCTCCAAGCTGCTGCGCGCGTGCGGCGAGATTGACGGTTTGGAACGCGTACGATTCACCTCGCCGCATCCTGCGGCCTTCACCGAGACGTGATCGCAGCAATGGCCGAGACGCGAACGTCATGCACCAGCTGCACATGCCGTTGCAATCGGGCTCCGAACAAGATCCTGCGTGCGATGCGTCGTCCTACCGTTCCGCCAAGTTCCTGGATATCCTGCGCAAGGTGCGCGAGGCGATGCCG
>ENA-OQBT01000167-OQBT01000167.1-human-gut-metagenome-genome-assembly--contig:-NODE-167-length-45427-cov-7.804989_pt1 | contig 45427 bp, 45 predicted proteins | sample MGYA00242749_ERZ504557 | MGnify/ENA primary metagenome ERZ504557 (study PRJEB26092, sample SAMD00036243) | human gut metagenome | host: Homo sapiens | study: EMG produced TPA metagenomics assembly of... | reverse complement strand
AATGAAGATACCCTTCATAAAGTGTTCATGTTGCCATAGAAGTGTTCTCTGCAACAGATTTCTGAACAACGATTCCATATCTCTTTCTATCCTCTGAAAGATATCCGATACCGTTTCTAACTGCATCCTCCGGGCTCTTAATCTCAACTTTTTTACCGTTGATATAAATATCTCCACTGTCAATCGGTCTGCGCCGAACAGTGCACGTGCTGTCTCAGTACGTCCTGCACCCATCAGTCCGGAGAATCCGAGAATCTCGCCTTTATGCAGTTCGAAGCTGACATCTTTTACCATCTTTCCTGCATTCAGATGATCTACTTTTAAAACAACCGGAGCATCCTTTGGCACCATATTCTGTGTCTTCGGATCTTCATAAATAACACGTCCAACCATCATGTTAATGATATCGTCTTTTGTACAGTCCTTTGTGATCAGAGTTCCTACATAAGTACCATCACGCATAACTGTTACACGGTCTGTGATGACCTTGATCTCATCCATACGGTGTGAGATGTAAATAATACCGATTCCTTTTGCTTTTAGATCGTTGATGATCTTAAACATTTCCTGAATCTCAGTCTCTGTCAGCGCTGCAGACGGCTCATCAAAGATGATAACTTTTGCATCATGGGAAATCGCTTTTGCAATCTCACACATCTGCTGTTTACCAACTGTCAGTCTGTTCATTGTCTCTTTTGGATCAATGTCGATGTGCATTCTGTCAAACAGTTTTTTTGCTTCTTCATTCATCTTCTTGTCATCGATACGAATTCCTTTTTTGAATTCTCTTCCGATGAAGATGTTCTGTGCTACAGTCAGATGACCAAGCATATTCAGCTCCTGATGCACGATTACAATACCGTTGTCCTGAGCTTCTCTTGTATTTGCGAATTCTACTTCTTTTCCTTCATATGTAATAGTTCCGGAATCTTTTTTATAAATACCTGTAAGAACCTTCATCAAGGTTGACTTTCCGGCACCGTTCTCTCCCATCAGAGCAAGGACTTCACCTTTTCTGACTTCCAGATCTACATGGTCTAATGCATGAACACCCGGGAAAGACTTATCGATTCCTTTCATCGTTAATATAACTTCACCCATTTTATTACCCTTGCCTTTCTATTTCACTTCTTCTCTCAATTATTATGTATCACAAATTAGTTCTTTCTGCGTCTTGCAACAACGTCACTGAATACTGCGACGATAACGATAAGACCTGTGATGATAAGCTGATAATCTTTTGTAAAGCCAAGAGCAAGAATTCCTTCCTGAAGCAGTGCGATGATGAACACACCGATCACTGTACCACTGATAGAAGCAAGTCCGCCTGCCATGGATGTACCACCCATTACACAACCTGCGATTGCTTCGTTGTTGTACTGGTCACCATATCCCGGCTGAACTGTTGTGTATGCCGCTGTATAGAAGATTGCTGAAATACCAACCAGAATTCCACAGATAACATATGCTGACATTTCCCATTTCTTTACATTAACACCAGAAAGTCTCACTGCCTCTTTGTTACTTCCAAGACATAAGATGTAACGTCCAAGTTTTGTTTTGTTCAACAGGATTGCACAAACAACTGCTACTGCGAGGAAGATGATCAATCCTACCGGAATTCCATCAATGCTGATGATTTTTCTAAACCATCCGCCATCCTGCATTTCCTGTGGCCAGCTGACTGACTGTGTCTTTGTAAATACAGATGCAACACCTTTTGAAATATTCATACTTGCCATAGAAGTAATGAATGAAGGCACTGACCAGTATGCTACCAGATATCCGTTAAAGATACCAAAGATCAATCCGATCACAATGCTGAGGATCAGCGCTACCGGCATCGGCATTCCATGTGATGTAAAACAGTAACCTGAAATTAATGCACAACAGAACATTACCGGTCCGATGGAGAAATCAATTCCTCCTGTTGCGATTACAAAGGTAACTCCCAATGATAAGAACCCCAGAAAATATGCATAATTGAGGGTACTCAGAATACGTTCAATCCCGAAGAAGTTTCCCTGTGTCAATGCACAGAAGAACGCATACATCAGAAGTAATACAAAGCATAACACAATTCTGTTAAACCCTACCTTTTTTACAAAAGGATTTTGTTTAATCTTTTCCACTTTTCGTCCTCCTACTTCTTTTGTTCCGTCTGTTCTAAATACGGAATCATTTCCTATCTCGCTGTTCTGCGCCACCGCCCCGTGTCTGCTTCGACTCCTTCAGGCGCCCGCTGCAATACTTGGAAAACATGAACCCCAGATTTCATACTTTTCGTAGTGTCAGAATCGAGATCAACTTTCGAACCCGTGACTTCAGAACTAAGATTTATATATAGTATAGTCTTTCTTTTTCCTGATTGAAATTGAAAATCTTCCTAAAAAAGGTTAAAAAATTACACCACCGGGTAATATTTCACACGGTAGTGTAACCTTTTCACCTTTTTCGCTTACTGTTGACCGGAAAACGGGTATAAAAGTCTTTGATTTTCCTCTTCATACATATTCTCTTTGGTGATCAGCTTACAGCCGGAATCCAGATTATATTCCATCGGATAGCCTTCAATTGCTTTTACTGCCTGTTCCACCCCCAGATATCCGATATTAAATGGTTTCTGGATCACGATCCCCTGAAAGACTCCGGCTTCCAAAAGCTGGATCTGCTCCACGGAGTTGTCAAATCCAACAACCTTAACCTGATCTTCCATCCCCATTTTTTTGACGCCGCGGGCAGCGCCGACTGCTGAATATTCATTCGTTCCAATCACAACATCAATCTCCGGCCGTTCTTTTAACATTTTTTCTGTCAGATCGCTTGCAAGATCGTAAGAAGAATTACAGTAGACAATATCCTGAATCCGATTTTGATCCTCTCCCAGACCTTCTCTGATCCCATCCTCTCTTTCTGTCGCTGTGGAGCTTCCTTTTACATGCGCCACAACTCCGATCTTTGAATCCGGTTTTAAAATTGTTTTTGCAAATGTTCCCAGTTCTTTCCCTGCTTTAAAATTATCGGTCGCAACCACTCCGTTGGCAATTTCTTTGTCGATCACAGAATCCACCAGGATTACTTTAATACCGGCATTGATCGCCTCCTGAACTGCTTCTGTCGTATGTGTATAACTGCATGGCGCAATCAGAAACGCATCCGGATTCTTCTTGATACTCTCTTCAATCAGCCGGTTCTGCCTTCATAATCATCCTCTGAATCACTTCCAACCACCTCGATCTCACAGCCAAACTCTTCTGCTCCCAGCTTTGCTCCTTCGATCAGCCCGGTCCAGAAATCATTGGATTCATCAATGGTCTTAGGAACCATGATGATCTTATAAGTCCGCTTATTTTGAGAGCTGTCCTGAAGCACACCGATTGTGATCAGAATCAGGATCAAAAGCACAAATCCGGCCGTCATTACCCCAATCAGTCTTTTACCTGCCCGTCTCTTCATTGCTTTTTCCTCCATCAAGAGGGATCGTCACGGTCGCAACCGTCCCCTCGCCTTTTCTGCTGATATAAGAAATCCCATATTCTGCCCCGTAATAGAGCTGCAGCCGTTTCTGCACATTATATACCCCTACCCCATTTGACTTGGTCTTTTTCTCTTTTTTCTCCAGAATATGTTCCAATTCCGACTCTTCCATTCCGGCCCCGTCATCTGCAACGACCAGACAGACACGATTGCCTCTTCTGTAACCGCGAATATCCAGATTTCCTTTGGTCTCTTTATATTTCAGACCATGATAGATTGCGTTTTCCACCAATGGCTGAAGTACAAATTTAATGATCCGAACATCCAGGATCCGCTCTTCCACGTCAATCGTATACTCCAGCTTATCTTTATAACGCATCTTCTGGATTGTCAGATAGCTTCGCACATAATCGATTTCTTCTGCCACCGTGATCTGCTCTCTGTCGTTGCTGATACTCTGTCTGAGCAGCTTTGCCAGAGCCGATGTCATCAATACGACTGATCATTTTCTCCTGCCTCTGACATCCAGATGATAGAATCCAGTGTATTATAAAGAAAGTGTGGATTAATCTGCGCCTGCAGGGCTTTCATCTCACTCTTTCGTTTCTGCTTCTGCTCATAGATATTCTGTTCCATCAATGCATGGATCTTTTGCGTCATGGCATTGAACGATTTGCTAAGACTTCCAATCTCATTTTCTGCCGTGATTTCCACACTGGCCTGTTCAAAATCCCCCTTTTCCACCAGACTCATCGAATCCCTTAAGCGTCTCAATGGTTTGGTGATCTCGCTGGAAATGAAGCTGGAAATCAGAATGACACCGATCAGAATCCCTGCTGCTGCCAGAAGATACAACATCTGTGCCTGCCGATTGTTTTTCATCAATTCCGTCACATAAGATGCCCCTACCACTGTCCATCCCGTCTTCTCAGATTTTGACATCGTATAAAGCTTACTGTCTTCACCTTCCTCTGTCTCCAGAAAATCCCCTTTTGAAGCCAGGATATCCTCGACCCGTTCTTCTTTTAATCCACCATAGATCAGCTGCTGCTGCGGATGGTAGATCATACTGCCTTTTTCATCCAGAATAAAAATATATCCCTTGCTTCCAATGGATGTATTGCTGCAAAGACTGCTGATCGCACTGTAATTTAAGTCGACAAAAAATACCCCCTCGCGTTCTCCTGTCTGCTCATTCACAATCGCACGGCTTAAGGTGATCACCCAGTGATAGCTGCCTGCGATCGCATTCTGCACATGAGAAGATGACACCGCGATCCCGGTCGGTGAATGGATCGCCGCCTGATACCAGCTCTGCTGCCGGACATCCACATACTTATTGAGACGATCCGCTCCTGAATTGATCAAAGCTTCTCCGTTATCTGCAACAGCCGCAACATTGTAAATATCAGAACGGCTTTCCAGAATCGTAGTAAACTGCGTCAGGATCCGCTCTTTCGCAGCCTCCTTTTCCTCAGGCGTCTGCTCCTGATTAAATAAATAACGCGACAGATCACTTCCACTTGCCGCCACCCAGGAAATATTTTCCATATAGTCTATATAGGAATCGATATCATAATTCACCTGACTGATCAGCTGAGAAGTCGAAGTTCTGGAATTCTCGTATATTGTTTTTTTTGTGAAATTCATGGCGATCAGAAGAAAGATCAGAACCGCAACTACCACCAACACAGAAAAAGAGAGCATCATCGCGTCCCGTATACTCTTAAATCTTCCAAATATCGTCATCTCACGCTTTTTCATCACTTACTTCTCCCTGGAATACTCTTTTGGAGTCAGTCCCGTGCTCTTTTTAAATGCAATGCTGAAATAGTGCGGATCACTAAATCCTACTTTTTCTGCGATCTCATAATTTTTCAGGCTGGTCTCACGTAACAGCTGCTTTGCCCGATCCATCCTGATTCCATTTAAAGCTTCTGTAAATGTCTTTCCCGTCGCTTCTTTGAATACACTGCTGAAACGGCTTGTGCTAATGTTCAGATGTTCGCATACATCATTCAAGCTCAAAGACGGATTGCCGTAATTTTTCTTAAGGTATTCAAGTGCAAGTCTTGCCCAGCGCTCTCCGCTGGACTGCCCTGCCATCTCCATTGCTTCCATGGCACGCTTAACATACGCTCTCACCTTTTCCATGGCATTGGTAAAGCTTCTGGACTCCATCACATCTCCGATATCACGCTCATCCATCTGAAAATCTTCATTGGCTCTGCGTACCACGCCGTAAATGATCATCATGATCTGCCGGAGCATGATACAGCCTGGTTTCTTGTCACATATCCATGACTGATCCATTTTTCCACATGATCCAGAATATCCATAAGCTCTTCACTCTGCTGGTTCTTCGCTGCCTCCTCAATATCTTTAAAGTCCTGTTCCAGCTCCAGAAGATTTCCGCAACTCATCGGAGATTCACAGTCATATACCTGTCCGCTACCTTTTGTATACCGGTATTTTAAGGTCGCCACTGCAGACTCATAGGATTTCGGCAGTTCTTCCAGCTTTTCCACACAGAATCCGATTCCGATAGAAACGCTCAACTGCATGGCCTCTTTCACTGTCTTTTGAATCTCTCTGCAGATCACTTGAATCTCCTGCGAAAATTCTTTTGGGTTATCGCTCCATAACAGCATACAGACTCTGCTGTCCGAATCCCGATATGCAATTCCGGCATTGTGATCACTGACGATCTCATTGCTAATATTTTCCACCACAAACGACATGAGTGCACTCTCTTTTTTCAGTTCATCATTTGTATCATACAAACTGGAATATACATCGATATCTGTCGTCACAACACGGTAAAACGCACCTCCCAGTTCAATTCCGAATTCTTTTAATTCTTCCATACTCGTCTCAATCGCCTGCGTTCCCTGCAGCAGCCTGGACAAGGTTTTGGAAATAATCAATGCCTCATTCTTTGTATAGGTCCGATATGCTTTTTGAAGCGCATCGATCCGCTCCTCCTCCGTTCTCTCACTGTCCAGTTTTTCCCTGATCCTGGTCAGTACCTCTGTTCAGCTCCTTTGCCGTCACAGGTTCAGCAAGTACTCTGCGACTTTATACTGAATTGCCTGCTTTGCATATTCAAAATCACTGTAACCGCTGAAAATAATGATTCTTGTCTGCGGCATATTTTCATAAATATATTTACTAAGCCCCATTCCGTCCAGATATGGCATACAAATATCCGTCAACACCACATCCACAGGATTTTCCTTTAAAAATTCAATCGCTGCTTTTCCATTTTCGCAATCACCTACCAGTTCAAACCCAAGATGTCCCCATTCTATCTTCGCGCTGATTGCTTCACGGACGAGGATTTCATCATCGACCAATAACACTTTATACACTTTTGTATCCTCCCACCTATGACTCCTGTCAAAAACACAGAAATTCCTACGCCTAGTATACAACAAAGCACTGTATTGTGAAAGTAGAAATTTCGGCGGAGATTTTCTTTTATACATAGAAAAAGTCGATGCCAGATATATCTGCATCGACTCTTTCCATGCCTGAAAGAAACGCTAAATATGATCGATTCCCAGTTTTTTATCAAATATTTTCATAAGTACTACTGCTGATACAAAACTTGCTATACATGCAATAATTGCTGCAACTACTGTGGAATCAAATCCTGTCTGTGGTTGATGACTTGTAACCATCCAAAAATTCCATTGGTTCCTGCTGAGTACTGTTTTACTCCTCCAAATCCGATAATCGCACCCCCAATACCGGAAGCCAGACAAGCAAGGATAAACGGACGCTTAAACTGCAAAGTTACCCCATAAATTGCAGGCTCTGTAATTCCAAACATTGCCGAAATAATCGCAGGCCACATACTCCTTTTAATTTTTTATTTTTGTTTGAGCATGATCATCAGAACCACCCCTGCCTGTGCAAACGCAGAAGCAAGTCCTGCGATCGTAATCGCGTCATATCCGAGAGTTGCCATATTATTGACGTTCAGTGCAACAAATCCCCAGTGCACCCCAAACATCACACATACCTGAATCAATGCTCCATAAAGAAATCCACAGATTGTAGAGTTAATTTCAAAGAGAAATCCCATCAGAGCTCCCAACAAATTACTTGCGAATGTTGCAATCGGTCCCAATACCAGAAGTCCCAGAACAACACCGCCCAAAATTGTAAGCATTGGTACGACAAATGCCTTCACCAACTGTGGAATACAACGATCCAAAAATCGTTCCAGCTTTGCCGCAAAAAAGCAGACTAATACAACCGGAATCACAGAGCTTGCATAATTCATCAGAATCACCGGAATCCCCAAAAATGTAACATATACAGGTGACTCAAAAATCGTTCCTGCAAAAAGGGTATACAGTGGCTCACCTCCCATAATGACCGCAATAGACGGGTACACAAGAGCTGCACCGATAGCCATTCCAACAAACGGCGTCCCACCGAATTTTTTTCATTGCCGTATATCCTAAAAAGACGGGCATAAAGTAGAAAAAGCAATCCCCTGCAATGGAAAGGATCTGATAGGTTCCTGCCGTTGCATCCATCAAACCGGTCGCAGTCATAAGTGCCAGGAAACATTTAATAATTCCAGTTGCGATCAACAGATTTAAAATCGGAGTAAAGACTCCTGAAATCGTATCGATAAACCGGCTTGAGATTTTCTTATCTTTCATTTCCTCTTTAAATTCTTTTGCATCTTTTAATCCGCTTTCTTCTTTCTGCATATCATAGATCGATAGTAATTCCTGATATACATCACCCACATGACGTCCAATCACAATCTGATACTGACCCCCGCCTTTTACGACGGAAAGCACACCTTCTATGTTTTTTACCGTTTCGTCTTGAATTGTGTCCTCCTGCTTCAACTGAAATCGAAGCCTTGTTGCACAATGATATACATTGAGAATATTTTCTTTCCCACCGATTGCCTCTACAATCTCTCTGACCATTTTTTCATATTTCATCTCGATCCCTCTCCTTTCATTCGAATACAACCACTTTCTTTTCGCCTTTTTCACATCGGATTTTTCTTGATTCCAGCGTTTCATTTACAATTGTAATCTGTGTTCCATGAACAGATTCTAATTCTACTTTTTGAACACGGCATCCGCTCCACTCCATGTTTAGAATAAAACCGCTTTTTGTTCGGATTCCACTAACATTTCCATCCGGCATCTCCTGCGGCAAAGCAGGTAAAAGATAAACAACATCCTGGTAGTCCTGTACGATCATTTCCAATATCCCACAGGCTCCTCCAAAATTTCCATCAATCTGAAACGGTGGATGGTTATCCATAAGGTTGTCTAAAGTTGCCTCTGACAATAATTCTTGAAGATTTTTATATGCTTTTTCCTTCTTCCACAGTCTTGTAAAAAACAGGATGATCCACGCTTTACTCCATCCGGTATGACCTCCACCATTTTCCAGACGTCGATCCAGTGTTTTTTCTGCTGCTAGTGCCAGCTCCGGAGTCTGGTCTTTCCGGATTTGCTGTGCAGGATACAAAGCAAACAACTGTGAAATATGACGGTGTCCCACTTCCAATTCTTCGTAATCCTGATCCCACTCCTGAATCTGACCATATTTTCCAACTCTTAATTTCGGCAGATTTTCTATCCGGTCTTTTACCAGCCTGTTAATTGTTCCTCTTTTCCCAAAATCTCTACCGCTTTCAGATAATCACTGAATAATTCTCTTACAATTTCAATATCCATGGTTGGTCCCATACAGAGACATCCATACTGATTCTTAGCCGTGATATAAATATTTTCCGGAGAACTAGATGGTCCTGTCACCCACTTTCCATCTGAATTCTGAACCATATAATTCATAAAAAACTGTACACTGTCTTTTAAAATCGGAAAATATTCCTCCAAAAATCCCTTATCTTTTGTATACTGATAATGCTCATATATATGCAGACACAGCCAGGCTCCACCCATCGGCCATATCGTAGACTGGTATGATAATCCTGTGGTGCACAATCCCCCCATATATCAGTATTGTGATGACAGCAAAATCCCTCTGCATGATACATGGATTCCGCCACCTCTTTTCCCCTTGGATGCATACGCTTCAAATGCTCCAGAAGCGGAAGGTGTAATGCCTGCAATCCTGTTTTTTCCGCCATCCAGTAATTCATCTGAATATTGATGTTTATAGTATATTTGCTTCCCCACATGGTTCAAATTCTTCATTCCAGATTCCCTGCAAATTTGCGGAAGGCTACCCTCTCTGCTGGAACTGATCAATAGATATCTTGCAAAATCATAATACAGATTCACCAGCCCGATATCATGATGTCCTTCCCGGATTCTTTCTAATCTTTCTGGTGTTGTGAGATTATCCAGATTCATTTCCTGTCTGAACGTGAGACGACTGGCATTAAAGTATGTTTGATAATCCTGAATATGCTCTCTTTTTCTCTCTTCATACGTGTCCAGAGATAATGAAGTCAGATGCTCTCTGCACCATTGTTTCGGTTCTGCAGATCGAAATGTCGTTCTTCCCGTAAAACAGATCAGAACTTTTCTTGCCTTTTCTACAATAATACGACTTCCCATCTGATATTGCCTTCCCCCACAGGAACAAACTCGAACTCCCATGGCAAATCCAATTCCTTTCCTTCCTCCGGATGATCCTTCCAGCCAGATGTACTCATTTTCCTCTGCCAGAATCCGATCACAGAAGGATACTCCGCGACCTGATCGATTGTCTTTTCTGGTTGCAGATATCTCAAGGTTAATGTCCTCTCCACTTTCTGCACAAATACTGTACATAGCCACTTTTGCCGGATTTGAAGCAAAAAATTCACGATTCCATTTTGTTCTTCCCACACAGTATTCAATCTTTCCAACTGCCTGTTCTAAATTCAATATTCTCTGATATGCTTCCACTTCTGCTGCTGATTCCTTTAAATATGGCAGTCCACTTTCATCCCGAACCAGTTTTCGCTCTGCTTCCTGATCCATAAAACGAATCCAGATATCTCCTAACGGCTGGTACACCCGCATATTAGGACTTGTAGCATACATACTTTGTTCTGCCAGCTTCTCTGCTTCCTGAACGTTTCCTTCGAATAAACATTCTCTGATTTTTTCAAGATATCGTCCTGCATCAGGATTAACCCGATTTGAAAATCCGCCTGACCATACGGAATCCTCATTCACCTGTATCCTCTCTTTTGCAACATTTCCGAACACCATTGCTCCAAGAAATCCATTTCCAATTGGAAACGCCTGGTTCCATTCTTCCGCCTCTTTTCGGAAATAAATATTTCCCATAGACTCCTCCTTTTTTTCTCAAATAAAGCTCTATTTGTTACTATCATTATAACAAAAAAACAGAGATTTTTTAAAGTTTCGAAATTTTGGAAACTTTAACCCCCTCTGTTTTTAACCTCTTTTATTTTGTATTCATACCTTCTGAAGCACCATATAACTCTTCATAACTGTATAATAGTCGTTCTATGAACACCTGATACAGAATTGGATGATTTTGGACACAGTCTGCATATTGAAACAACACACACTCATCTACTCTTTTATCAACCAACATTTGTTCATTCGATGTAACCAGCACGATTTTGGCTTTCGTCTTATCAAAACTATACTTTGGCGGCCGCCCTTCCCGATTCTGATATTCAGTGATGTATTTTCCTGAATTCGAAAAAATAAAGATCAATGTCTCCTCATCCGCTGATTCGATATAGTTTTCCTGCTGTCTGTCATTCATTGTCGTATACAAAAACTTATGGTAATAATGCATTTTATGCTGCAAATTGATCGCCGCAGATTCTGAATAACTGATTCCAAACGCTGCCAGGTGTTTGTATTCATGCAAATCCACCGCCAGACGTTTTAACTGATCTTCCTCAATTCCAAACAATACAGATCTAATATCTTCTGACAAAATTTTTTCATATTCCCATATGCCATGCCCCCGAATATAATCTGTGATATTACATTTTCCATTGCTATTATAAATTTCCTTCTTCCCCTGCCGTACTGCTTCCAGTTTAAAATCTAAATAATCTTCAAAACCAATGTCTCTGACAAACTTGGAAATCGTTGACTTTGAAACAGCACACATCTTTGCCACATCACTGATCGACATTCTTGGAAGCTCCCATAAATTCCAGATCATCATTTTGGCAATATAAAATTCTGTAGAATCCGGTTTTTTCTCATTCAATGCAGTGATGAGTCTATTATATAAAATGTACATAGTTAATCTCCTTTTTCATATGTACTTCTATTTTAACCGAATTTTTTTCTGTTTAAAATAGCAATCTGCCTTAAATAAGTAAAAAGACATACCATACAGCATGCCTTTCTACTTATTTACATCTTTACAACGTTACAATTTTTCCTTCTTCATCCCAGAGATCGTGCCAGTCTTTTGCGCCTTCCCACAAAAATACCTGACCTTTCACAAGACGGTTGTTTCTCTCCAGTGTTGCGATCTTCTGCATTTCTTCTTCGGTCAGCGGATCCTCTGTCATCGCTTTCAGGTTACTTACATATTCTGCTTCATGAACAGAGAACGGAATCGGAATCTGTCCTCTCTGATGTGCCCATTTTAAAGCGATCAGCGCCGGATGACAGCCATGTGCCTTTGCAATTTCCTGCATCTCAGGTGTCTGCAGATCTGCTACATCTTCCGGACACATATCTCTCTCCGGTCTCTGTGGGGAACCAAGCGGCATGAATCCGATCGGCTGGATCTTATGTTCCGTCAGATAATCAAAGATTTCCTTCTGCTGGAAGCACACATGCATCTCGGATTCACAGGCAGACGGCATAATTTCCATAAGCGGCAGTACTGCCTCCATCTTCGGAATGGTCATATTGGAAATTCCAATGTGGCGGATCAGTCCTTTTCTCACCAGTTCTTCACACTGTCTGTATGTATTCATAAATTCTTCCACAGAGAATGGTCTGGAATTCGGATTTCTGGAATCCACATCACATCCCGGTGCATGGTAGTTCGGGAATGGCCAGTGAATAAAGAACAAATCAATGTAGTCACACTGCAGGTCCTGAATGCTTTTTCTGCAGGATTCCTCTACTCTCTCATGCATATCATTCCATACTTTTGTCATAATGAACAAATCTTTTCTTTCTACCACACCTTCTTCGAATGCCGCATGGAATACCTCTCCGATCTGATCTTCGTTTCCATAACATGCCGCACAGTCAAACATACGGTATCCGCAGCGGATTGCTCCTGCCACTGCATTTGACACCTGCTCCGGTGTAAAACGGTCAGAACCAAATGTCCCCATTCCCACACATGGGATTTCTTCTCCTGTATACAATTTTACTTTCGGCACCATTGCCGGCTGAATCATTTCTGCCATGTTTTGTCCCTCGCTTTCTTTATTTTAACTTTGTTATTTTTACCTCTTTAAAAATGCGTTCCATATCTTCTTTTACAAAAAATCCGGTTTCTTCTCGAAGTGCAGCTGCAGCTGAAATCGCGCTTGCAAGTCTTAAACTTCCTTCCACGGAAATCTTCTGACTCATTCCGACTGCAAATCCGGCAATCATGGAATCCCCGCATCCCACGGTATTGACTGCATCGATTTTCGGAACCTGCGCCTGATAAATCCCTTCTTCACACACCACAAAGGATCCCTCTGCGCCAAGCGAAACTGCCACGATCTCCACTCCGCCTTCATGAATCTGCTTTCCTGCCTCGATCATTTCCTCCAGGCTGTCACAGGACGTGCCTGTCAACATCCGGATCTCATCCAGATTCGGTTTGATCATTGTCGGTTTTGCTTCAATTCCCATGGTAAGCAATGCGCCGCTTGTATCCAGAATCACATTCCGCTTTTCCTCTCTGCAGATTTCCACCAGACGCTGATACGCGCTTCCATCCAGTCCTTTTGGCACACTTCCGGACATTGCTATCACATCTGCCTGTTTTACCAGATTTCGAAATTTCTTTAAGAATCCCTGAAACTGCTCTTCTGTTACTGTAAGCCCCGGTTCCAGAAATTCTGTCTGCACACGATTCGTCTCATCCCAGATATTGATACAGGAACGACTCTCCTCGTCCAGATGATAAAACTCACTTTGAATTCCGAAAGGCTTTAACGCTCCTCAATATAATTTCCCGCATGTCCTCCTACAAAGCCGGTGGCAATTACCTCTTCTCCTGCAATCGCCGCAGGTTTTGAAACGTTCAATCCTTTTCCGCCCGGAGTATATACGCACTCTTTCACGCGGTTCACTTCCCCCAGACAGAATTTTTCTACCACGTAGCGTTTATCAATTGCTGCGTTTAATGTCACGGTCAGTATCATCTTACAACTATCTCCCCACTCATTTACGATTCGTTTACAAGTAACACTTTTCCTTTGACCAGTCCCGGCGTCTTGAACATCTGAAATGCCTCCTGTGCCTGACTCATCGGAACTTTTTTGTAGATAAATCCCGGATCGAATTTTAACTGTCCGGTTGCAAAATAATGTGCGGTCAGCTCCCACTCTTTTCCCGGAAACGGTGCACTGTAAGACATCCAGGAACCGGTCAGGTGGAACTCTTTCCGGTTCATATTCTCCCACATTGCCGGTGTGAATGTAAGCTCTGCATGTGGTGTTCCGATAAAGCAGACATTTGCTTTATTGCCCGCAAGTTCAAATGCCATATGCATAGTCGGGATCTGTCCTGCCGTCTCGAACACATAGCCATATCCCTTTTTCCCGGTAAGTGCCATTGCTTCCTGCATATAATTTTCTTTCGTTGTATTGATGACTGCATCTGCACCCAGACGTTTTGCCAGTTCCAGACGCTCCTCGCTGATGTCAAATACCACAACTTTTCTGGAGCCGAAAATCTTTGCCCACTGCATGGTGAACATTCCGATCGTTCCACCGCCTAACACAGCAACATACTGCCCTCCCTGATACTCGTTCTGTAACAATCCGTGAAGGGCAACTGTAGAAGGCTCGAACATAGCGGCCTGCTCATAGGAGATCGAAGAATCATAGACAACTGCATTTTGTTCCGGAATCACCACATAATCTGCATTGCTTCCCTGTTCTCTGGATCCGATAAAGCTATAATGCTTGCAGAGGGAAAAGTTTCCTTTCTGGCAGTCATCACATTTCATACAAGGCTTTAACGGTGCACCGGATACTCTGTCTCCTACTTTTACCTTTGTGACACCTTCTCCGATCTCCACAACATCTCCGGAGAATTCATGTCCAAGTACGATCGGATAAAAGTGTACTCCATTGTGAAGCACTCTCGGAATATCCGAACCGCAGATTCCGGATGCCCGAACCTTAACCTTCACTTCTCCCGGTCCCGGAATCGGCTCTTCATAATCCAGATACTGTACATCTTCATTTGCACAAACTACTGCTGCTTTCATTGTTTCTTTCCTCCTGTCTTTTTCATCAGACTTTTTAATTGTTCATACAGAGCTCTGTATGTCTCATAATTCTTTTCGTGGATTTCCTTATGCTCCACATTCGGCGTATGGACTCTTCCTTTATTGACGGTCTTCTCCACCGCTTCTTCAAAGCTTTCATACATTCCTACTCCGACTCCTGCAAGAAGTGCCGCTCCCAATGTGGTTGCAGTATCTGATGAGGGGACTTCCATGGTTTTTCCGGTCACATCGGATTTGATCTGTGTCCAGAGGTGTGAATTTGCTGCTCCTCCCATTGCTTTTAACACTTCCACTTTTGCTCCTGCTTCTTCTGCCGCTTCCAGATTGTGCTTCAGTGCATAGGCAGTTCCTTCCATCGCAGCCCGGATCAGATGCCCTTTTTTCTTGCTGAAATCCAATCCGTAGTAAACACCTTTCGCATCCGGATCCCAGATCGAGAACGTTCTCCGGACATATACGGAAGAAATACAACTCCGTCACTACCCGCCGGAATTACTTTTGCCTCTTCGTTCATCAGATCCAGAGAGCTGACGCCCCTTCGCTTTCCTTCCTCTCGTTCCCAGTCTCCAAATTCCTTTTCCAGCCAGCGCATGACACCGCCGCCTCCTGTAGTTCCCCCCTGAAGCAGCCAGTGTCCCGGCACAACATGGGCTCCGAGGATCAGCCTCTCGTCTGCACAATAATGATCCATGCAGATACTCATCCCCCCTGCCTGCCCGCCTTGCTCCTGTGTCTCTCCATCGTGAAGTACACCGACTCCCAGTGCTGCGCAGGCTGCATCCAGACCGCCTGCCACAACCGGGATTCCCACGCAAAGTCCACTTTCTTTGGCCGCTTCTTCTGTCACGGTTCCGATCACAGCATGGCATGGATAGATTTCAGGAAGCAGATCCTTTGAAAATCCGAGCTCCTCACACATTGCAAAATCCCAAGTCATTTCCTGCATATTAAAGCAATGCAAACCATAGCCCTGAGAAACATCCTGTGTCATTTTTCCAGTCAGCTTAAATGCAATATAGCTGTTTGACTGTAAGATCTTTGCTGTTTTTGCATATACTTCCGGAAGATTTCTCTGATACCAGACAATCTTAGGCGTTGTATACGATGGCTGCAGGGAGTTTCCACACAGCTTGAAAATCCGATCTTTTCCGATTCTCTCATTCAATTCATCACAGATGTCCTGCGCTCTTGTGTCCATCCAGATCGGTGTATTTGTCAGAACGTTTCCGTTTTCATCCACTGCGATGGCTGACCAGCTCTGCCCGTCAATTCCGATTCCCGCAATCTCATCCGGTGAAATCTCAGCTTTTTGTAACATTTCCGGAAGTACCTGGCAGATTGTATTCCACCAGTCCTCCGGATTTTGCTCTGCCCATCCGGGCTTTGGATAATACACCGGATACGTTCCGCTCTGCGCGGCCAGGACTTCTCCTGCTTTATTAAATACAGCGATTTTACATCCGCTTGTTCCAATATCAATTCCTATTAAATACGTCTTCATGTTCTCCTCCAAAACATTCCGAAACGTTTCGGTTTTCGGGATAAAGAAATCGTACACCTTGTCATACAGACAACATGTGTACGGATTTTCCTTCTACAAAACTGGTCTTTAACTTCATTTCTTTCGGAGGCATCTCCCGGGTTGGATTGTCCAGTCTGTCCAATATCAGTTCTGCTACATTTCTGCCGATTTCTTTTGTCGGCTGTGTCACAATACTTAGCTTTGGATTGCTGGCTTTCGCAAACTCGATATTATCAAATCCTATCACTGACAGATCTTCCGGAATCCGGATTCCAATCTCATTGCTTTCGATCATGGCTCCAACCGTCATCTCATAATTTGATACAAAAACTGCTGTCATCTGCGGATTCTGTTTTGCAAGCTCCTTCATCGCCCTGGCACCGCCTGCGATCGTATAATCTCCATGCACAACCAATGAATCCTGTACTTCGATTCCTGCCTTTTTGAACGCCTCTTCATATCCAAGATATCGCTCTCTTGCTGTAAATACATGCTCCGGTCCTGCAATCATTCCGATCTTTCGATGACCTGCCAGAAAAAGTCTCTCTACTGCCGCCTGCGCAGCTCCCCGGTTGTCCACAAGTACACTGTCACATGGAACATCTTCCAGATTACGATCGATCAGCACAACTGGTTTTCCCACATGTAAAAATCTCTCCAGATGCTTTCCTGATTTGCCGGACGGCATCAAGATCAGTCCGTCCACCCTGCGTCGAAACAAAAACTCTACCGCTTCCGCTTCCCGTGCCGCATCTGTTCTACAGTCACAGATCATCGTTGCATATCCATGATTTCGAAGCACATCTTCCACTTCTGTAATAATCTCTGCACAGAAAATGTTGTTCAGCTCCGGAATGATGATCCCAATCGTCTTTGTCCGGTTTGTCTTTAAACCTCTCGCTACCTCGTTTACCTCGAAATCCAATTCGTCAATTGCCGCCTCAATTTTGATCCGGTTTTTCTCCCGGACATTTCCCCCATTTAAATAAGAAGAAATCGTTGCCAGTCCCAGTCCTGTCACTCTCGCGATGTCTTTCATCGTCGCTCCCATTGATGCTTTCCGCCTTCCTTACTACATCTATGTGGAACTACTGTACCTTTCCTGTACATCCACACATCTTCATTCGCAGTATGGTCTGTTCTTTTACGGCTTTCATTGCTGCAATTCCCAGTTTTTTCGGATCAAAGGTCTCCGGATTCTCTTTCAGCAACTGTTTTTCAGCATCTGTGTATGCTACACGCAATTCTGTCGCAAAATTCACTTTACACATCCCGCGCTGTACACATTCTACCACATCTTCTTCGCTGAGTCCACTTGCACCGTGAAGTACCAGTGGTACAGAAACAACCTTTTTACAATCTGAAACCCTTTCTTTATCCAACACTGGAGTTCCCGCATAAAATCCATGAGCTGTACCGATCGCGATCGCCAGAGAAGAAACACCCGTTCTTTCCACAAATTCTTTTGCCTCTTCAGGATCTGTATTATGATCCGCTTCTGCCTCCAGATCATCTTCTTTCCCGCCTACTTTTCCAAGCTCCGCTTCCACCGGAACTCCATAGGCCCTGGCTACCTCAACCACTTTTTTTGTCAGTGCCACATTTTCTTCAAATGTTTCATGGGATCCATCGATCATCACAGAAGTATATCCGGCTTTCATCGCCTGTACAGCCAGCTCAAAGCTGTTGCCGTGATCCAGATGAAGACAGACCGGAATATCGGTCTTAGAAGCCTCTGCTTTTACAATTGCTGCAAATGTTTCCAAAGATCCATACTTGACCGTAGATGGAGTAGTCTGCAGCATAACCGGCGAGCGCATCTCTTCTGCCGCCGCGATCACAGCTTTTGCCATCTCCATATTTTCTACATTGAATGCTCCCACTGCATACCCGCCTTTTTGTGCGTCTGAAAGCATTTTTTCCGACGTTACTAATGGCATATCTCTTTCCTCCTTTTCCTTAACCGAAACGTTTCGGTTTTGTGAGATAATAGTACTATACAAAAAGAATATTGTCAATCTCTTCTGTAAGGAAAACTGAAAAACCGGGACAGAAAAATCTGTCCCGGCGTATATTGGCAACAAAATAGTCGATTATGGCTTATTTATTTATATTCTTCCAAAAGTGCTTAGCGCTGTACACGTCCGGAAGCATCTCCTCCTGCCAGTTTGGCAACTTCATCCATAGAAACCATGTTGAAGTCACCTTCGATGGAGTGTTTCAGGCAGGATGCTGCTACTGCAAATTCAATGGTAGCCTGTGAATCATATCCGCTCAGTGTTGCAGCGATCAATCCGCCGCCGAAGCTATCTCCGCCACCTACACGGTCTACGATATGCATCTTATATTTTTTACTGAAGAAATAGTCTGTTCCGTCATATAACATAGCAGACCAGTTATTGTCATTTGCTGAAATAGATTCACGAAGTGTAATTGCAACTTTCTCAAATCCGAAACGGTCAGCAAGCTGTTTTGCTACATCTTTATATCCTTCGTGATTTACTTCTCCTGCAGTTACATCTGTGTTTGCTGCATGAATACCGAATACATCTGCTGCATCTTCTTCGTTTGCAATACATACATCCACATATTTGCAAAGTTCACCCATTACTTCTCCTGCTTTTGCTTTGCTCCACAGTTTATTTCTGTAGTTTAAGTCACAGGAAATCTTCACATTCATCTCTTTGGCTGCTTTACAAGCTTCCAGACAGATTTCTGCTACATTGTCATTGAGTGCTGGTGTGATTCCTGTAAAGTGGAACCATTCTGCTCCTTCAAAGATTTCTTTCCAGTTGAAATCTTCTTTGGATGCTGTATAGATAGAAGAACCTGCACGGTCATAAATTACTTTAGATGGTCTCTGAGAAGCACCTTTCTCCAGGAAGTAGATACCTACTCTGTCTCCTCCACGTGCAATCTTGGATGTATCCACACCGTATTTTCTCAAAGAATTTACTGCTGCCTGTCCGATCTCATGTGTCGGAAGTTTTGTCACGAAAGAAGCATCAAATCCATAGTTTGCCAGAGAAACTGCTACGTTTGCTTCTCCACCGCCGTATGTTGCTCCAAATGTATCTGCCTGCACAAAACGATAATATCCTTCTGGTGCAAGTCTTAACATAATTTCTCCAAATGTAACTACTTTTTTACTCATTATTATTCTCCTTTAATAATTTTTTATTTCTGTACAAGATGTACTGCAAATCCGGCAACTTCTTCTTTTAAGTAAATTGCTGTAAGTTTTCCGTCTTTGTATTTTGCACTGTCCATATTGAACTCTACGCCCTGAGACTCCAGATAATTTACTGCACGATCTACGCTGTTTGTTCCTACTGCAATGTGTCCTTTTGCTCCAAGGTATGGGCTCTTCATTGCTTCTACAGCACTTCCTGCAAATACAGAGCTGTTTCCGCTCTTCTTCTCGAATCCAAATAAAGACGCGAATGTTCCTGCTGTTTTCTCAGCCTCTTCTTCATTTTCACAGTTGATTCCGATGTGCTTCAGTTCAAATCCGAGCATTGTCATCACTGCTTCTCTTGTGAGCTCTGTAATCTTGTCGAACTCTCCTGCCTCTACCAGATCTCCTTTTACCATCCAGCTTCCGCCGCATGCCAAGATCTTAGGAAATGCAAGATAGCTGTTGATATTCTTTGCATTGATTCCGCCTGTAGGCATGAATTTCATGTTTGTGTAAGGTGCTGCCATGGACTTGATCATATTCAGTCCGCCGGCTGCTTCTGCAGGGAAGAATTTCACAACTTCCAATCCAAGCTCGATTGCCTGCTCTACATCACTTGGATTTGCTGTTCCCGGCGTCACCGGAACTCCTTTTTCAATACAGTATTTTACAACCTTTGGATTTAATCCTGGACTTACGATGAATTTTGCTCCTGCTGCAACTGCACGGTCTACCTGCTCTGTTGTCAGAACAGTACCTGCCCCTACCAGCATCTGTGGGAACTGCTCTGCCATAATGCGGATAGACTCTTCTGCTGCTTCTGTACGGAATGTCACTTCTGCACATGGAAGTCCGCCGTCACAGAGTGCCTTTGCCAAAGGTGCTGCGTCTTTCGCATCATTTAATACAACAACCGGAACAATCCCGATTTTCTGAATCTTTTCTAATACTTCGTTCATGGTCATTCTCCTTATCACTGAATCACGTTGTTTGTTTCACATTATGGAACTACGTTTCGTAATATGAACTCTTTAATTTTGATTATACTCAGTTTCTCTCGATTGTCAAGGTATTCTTCACATTTTTTTACTTTGTTATTTTCTTATTTACTCTTCTTCCCAAACCGTGCTACAATAAGCACTGAATGATATACAGCGCTCTTTTGAGCTCTGACTTTACAGGAGTGAATTTTATGGAAGAAAAAAACCCAATCCAGGTATCGGAACGTATTTTCCATACCATAGAATGTCTTGCCCGCACCGGTCCGATCGGACTTCTGGAACTGAGCAAGGAATTAAATCTCAATAAAAGTACCGTCCACCGTATCTTAAACTCCCTGATCTGTATGGAATATGCAAAGCAGGATGCGGAGACACTGAAATACAGTCTGACATTTAAATTCTGTGGAATCGCCAACCAGATTCTGGCCCAGAATAATATCATCGATCTGATCCGCCCTTACATTAAAGAACTTGCAGAACAGACCAATGAAACGGTCCACCTGGTCCAACTGGATGGTCTGAATGCAGTATATATTGATAAAGTAGAGGCTTCCCACAATTCCGTGCGGTTAATCTCTATGGTCGGAAAATCAATTCCTTTGTACTGCTCCGGAGTTGGAAAAGCGCTGCTGGCTGACATGTCGGATGAAAAGATTCAGAAGATCTGGGATCGCAGCGAAATCAAAAAACTGACCGACTATACTGTCATTGATTTCCCGGAATTCCAGAAACTGATCGCAGAAGTGCGGACGAACGGTTATGCCATGGACAATGAAGAAAATGAACTTGGGGTTCGATGTATTGCAGTATCTTTAAAAGGGCTTCACCGAAAACCAGCTTATGCCATCAGTGTATCTGCACCAAAAGACCGAATGGACGATGCCCGGGTAGAACAGTTTACACATCTGATTCTGGATGCAAAACAGCGCATTCAGAATGAACTGGGAAATTAAATCTGACTCTAAACTTAAAAAAATGAGGAAAGCATTGATCTTTCCTCATTTTCCTTTTATTTACAAATCAAATCCAAAATATCTCACTGCGTTGTTGTAAGAAATATCCTGCACAATTCTTCCGAGGATCTCTTCATCTGCCGGATACTCTCCGTTTTCTACCCATCCGCCGATAAGATTGCAGAGGATCCGTCTGAAATACTCATGTCTTGTATAAGACAAAAAGCTTCTGGAATCTGTCAGCATTCCCACAAAATTACTGAGAAGTCCCAGATTTGCAAGGGACGTCATCTGATCGATCATGCCCTGCTTGTGGTCATTGAACCACCATGCGCTTCCCTGCTGAATCTTTCCTGCAACGCCAGCATCCTGGAAGCATCCGATGATCGTTCCGATTGCTGCATTGTCGTTTGGATTCAGGCTGTACAAAATTGTCTTTGGCAGCTCGTCTGTCACATTCAGTGCATTGAGCAGATGTGCCAGTTGTGCAGATGGTGTGTATGTGTCAATACAGTCAAATCCCGTATCCGGTCCAAGCTTGCGGAAACGTTTTACATCATTGTCACGTTTGCATCCGTAATGAAGCTGCATTGCCCATCCCAGACGATGGTATTCTCTTCCTGCATAAAGCATAAATGCAGTCTTATATTTTAATTCCTCTTCTTTGCTGATCGGCTCTCCTTCCATCCCTTTTGCAAAGATTGCTTCGATCTCTTCCTCTGAAGCAGGCACATACATCGCATAGTCCAGTCCATGATCCGATGCGCGGCATCCCATCTCATCAAAGAATTCCATGCGCTTTGTCAGGGCATTCTTCATCTCTGCAAAGGAATGAATTTCCATACCGGCTGCCTCTCCCAGTTTTTTCAGGTATGCGGCAAATCCCGGCTTTTCAATCTTCATCGCCAGATCCGGTCTCCATGCAGGAAGTACCTGCACTTCAAAAGAATCATCCTCTTTTAACTGTTTGTGCCATCTTAAGTCATCCGCCGGATCATCTGTTGTACAGATCAATGTCACGTTGGACTGGCGGATCAGATTTCTTGCACTCATCTGCGGGCTTTGCAGTTTTTCATTGCAAAGATTCCATACTTCTTCTGCTGTCTTCGCGTTTAATGCGCCATGATATCCGAAATAGCGCTGAAGCTCCAGATGACTCCAGTGATACAGCGGGTTTCCGATCGCGCGCTCCAGTGTCTCTGCCCATTTCTGGAATTTCTCCCGATCAGACGCATCTCCTGTAATATAGCGCTCTTCGATTCCATTAGAACGCATCTGACGCCATTTGTAATGGTCACCTCCCAGCCATACCTGGGTAATATTTTCAAACTGTCTGTCCTCTGCGATTTCCTGCGGACTGATATGACAATGGTAATCTAAAACCGGCATCTTCGCTGCATAATCATGATACAGCATCTTCGCAGTTTCCGTCTCCAGAAGGAAATCCTGATCCATAAATGCTTTCATACTGCTTCCTCCTACACGTATTTTTTGAGTGTTTCGCGAACAGCTCCCGGTGCTTTTGTCATTTCTTTCAAGTATCCACATACAAGTTCGGCAAGTCCTGCTTCATATAAATCCACACCGAAAATCTGTTTCATCTTCAGTACTTCTGATACTGCACTTTCTACATCCTGTCCCTCTTCCAGCTTCAGGTCTGCAACATATGGGCAAACGGTTGTAAGCAGCGGATCCGGACTTAAATCAAATGCTTTTCCGCTGTCATCTACGCCCATCAGATAACGCAGCCATCCCGCAAATACAAGCGGAATCAACTTCAGGTCTTTGACATCCAGTTCATCGGATGCTGCATATGCTTTGATCGTCTCTCCAAAACGGATCGCCAGTTTCTGGGAAGTGTCTGTTGCAATACGCTGTGGGGTATCCGGCATAAATGGGTTCGGTACACGAACCTGAAGTACCGTATCGATAAACTCTTTCGGATCCAGTACTCCCGGATTGACTACAACCGGAAGACCTTCTTTGTATCCTATCGTCTCTACTAATTTTTTGAGTTCCTCATCTTTCATTTCGTCCGAGATTTTTTCATATCCAAGCAGACATCCGAATACTGCCAGCGCTGTATGCAGAGGATTTAAGCAGGTGCAGACTTTCATCTTCTCCACTTTGTCTACTGTCTCACGCTCTGTAAACATCAGACCGCCTTTTTCCAGTTCTGGTCTTCCGTTCGGGAACGCATCTTCGATCACAAGGTATTCGCATTCTTCTGCATTTACAAATGGCGCCACATACGTATTCTTGGATGTGATCACCGGATCCAGCTCTTCAATTCCATCCTTTTTCAGAAGTTCTTCTACTGAAGCATCCGGACGTGGTGTGATCTTGTCGATCATGGTCCATGGGAATGTCACTTTTTCTTTACAGTTTACATATGCTCTGAATCCTGCATCTGTAAGTTTGTTCTCTTCCCATTTCTCTGCAAATGTATTGATCGCTGCATACAGTTTATCTCCGTTGTGGGAACAGTTGTCCATGCTGACCATTGCCACCGGCTTTTCTCCTGCCTGATATCTCGCATAAAGGAGCGCTGCTACTTTTCCGATGTAACTCTTCGGAGCTTCTGGTCCGCTTACAAAGTCTGCCTCTACATCAGAAAGCAGTTCTCCTTTTCCGTTTACAAGGCTGTATCCCTTTTCTGTAATCGTAAATGTCACCATCTGCAGAGAGTCTTTTGCAAAGATCTCTTTCAGACGTGCAAAATCAGATGCATTTTCTGTGTTGACAGTCAAAGACTCTACCACACTTCCGACTACTGTTTTCTCAATGTTTCCATCTGCTTTGAGTGTCACAAGAATTGTGTAATCATCATGAGGATGGTTCATTTTTTCCACGATCTCATAGTCAAATCCCTCTGCAACGATCAGACCGCGATCCAGAATGCCGTCATTCAACAGGTTCTGTACTACATTTGCCTGAAATGCACGGAAAATATTTCCCGCACCGAAATGGATCCAGAACGGATTTTCTTTTGTCGCTTCTGTCACTTTTTCTCTGTCAAATTTTGGAAGGCGTATCCCGCCTCTTCCCATTTTGCTCTGTCTTTCAGTCCTTCTGCACTTAATCTCATGATTATCTGGCTCCTTTCTCAATTGCTTCCCACAGACCATTTAAGTAAGTTGCCCCCAGTGCACGGTCATAAAGTCCATATCCCGGCATTGCCACTTCATCCCAGATCATACGTCCGTGATCCGCGGATCGGTCCGTCAAATCCGATTTCGTAAAGAGCCTTCATGATCTCATACATATCAAATGTTCCGTCGGAAGACAGATGTGCTGCCTCTTCGAAGTCTGTCGGAGAGTTGAATTTCAGGTTACGCACGTGTGCAAAATGGATTCTTCCTTTCAGGGAACGAATCATATCCGGAAGATCGTTCTCCAGATTTGTTCCGTAAGAACCAGAACAGAATGTCACACCATTGTGCGGGTTGTCTACCATTTCCATCATACGGAGAATGTTCTTCTTGTTGATGATGATACGAGGCAGTCCGAATACGCTCCATGCCGGATCATCCGGATGAATTGCCATGTTAATGTCATATTTGTCACAAACCGGCATAATTCTCTCCAGGAAATATTTCAGGTTTTCAAACAGTTTCTCATCATCGATCTCTTTGTACATCTCAAACAGTTCTTTGACATGCTCCATTCTTTCCGGCTCCCATCCCGGCATCACCGTTCCGTTCATGTCACCTGCGATAGAATCAAACATTTTTTCCGGATCCAGTGCATCTACTGCTTCCTGTGTATAAGCAAGTACAGTAGAACCATCCGGACGCATTCTTGCCAGCTCTGTTCTTGTCCAGTCAAATACAGGCATGAAATTATAGCATACCAGGTGAATATCTTCTTTTCCCAGATTTTCCAGTGTTTCGATGTAGTTGTCGATATACTGGCCTCTCTCCGGTGCTCCTGTTTTGATCGCATCGTGCACATTTACACTCTCGATACCTGCTACACGCAGTCCGGCTGCCTCTACTTCTTCTTTCATTGCACGGATACGCTCACGGCTCCATACCTCTCCCGGCGCTGTATCATACAGTGTTGTAATCACACCTGTTACTCCCGGGATCTGGCGAATCTGCTTCAGAGTCACTGTGTCAAATTTAGCTCCATACCATCTGAGTGTCATTTCCATAGTTATCATACCTTCCTTTTCTGAAATCGTGTTGTTACATTACTGTTCACACCATCACCACCCATACATGCGCAATCGTCGTGCTTGCGCACTCCAGTACCGCACTTCGTGCTAGATTGCTTATGCGTGGGCGGTGACTGGTTCCACCAGATGTTGAATATAGGTTCTTTCCTTTCCATGCAAGCATGACGGTTCAGAACCTATATTCAACATCTGGTGTGAACAGTAACTCTGTTACATTCATTATAAAAAATACTGTCTAAAATACCATTGACTTAGTTGTTGTATACATTGCAAATCTTGTTGTTTCATGCTACTCTAAAAAAAGAAATTCATGTGCTGCAAAAATCAGCGCATACTTTTAAAGGAGTTTTTATGAAAAAAAATCTGCAGACAGCATTTATTACAAGACAGCATATGCTGTCACGGGATTTCGAACTTTACTATTATAATGACCACAATCTGTCCAAAGTAGACCTGCATTCCCACAATTATTATGAATTTTATTTTTTTATGGAAGGTGATGTCAGCATTCAGATCGGAACCGAAGTTTACCCGATCCATTTCGGAGATATCATGCTCGTCCCGCCACATATCCCACATCGCCCGATCATTCACAGCACGGCCTCTCCCTACCGGCGTTTTGTGTTCTGGATCAGTCAGGAATACTGCAACCACCTGCTGCAGATTTCCAAAGATTACGCTTATTTAATGCAGCATGTGCAGGTCAGTCAAAATTACTTTTTTCCAACAGACAGGATCACATTCAATGCCATCCAGTCAAAACTGCTGCGCCTGATCGAAGAAGTGCGTTCTGACCGTTTTGGACGGGATGCCCAGATTCCGCTTTACGTCAATGATCTGCTTTTATATCTGAACCGTCTCGTCTACGAACGGCTTCATTCACAAAAAAGCCGGACCGAGGAATCCCTGTATCAGAATGTTGCTGCATACATTGAGGAACATCTTGACGAAGATCTCTCCCTTGAAAAGCTTGCCGGAGAATTTTTTGTCAGCAAATACCACATTGCCCATGTATTCAAGGATAATCTGGGGTTGTCGATTCACCAGTACATCACAAAAAAACGGCTTGCCCTTTGCAGGGAAGCCATTCTCGGACAAATGAGTATCACCGAAGCCTATCAGCCTTCGGCTTCGGTGACTACTCCAGTTTTTACCGGGCATTCAAAAAAGAATACGGGATTTCTCCCAAAGATTTCCGGGACATGCAAAAAGATCTGCTCGTGTGATCAGTCTAAATGGAAGACTTCATGGAGATCTGTACACACCGGGCTATTGTCCTGGTTCGTCTCCATGATATCAGCCATAAAATCCCACCATTTGCGATTGATTGCTGTATCTGCGCTCTCGTCCCATTTTTTCAAATCCTCAACTTCAATATATCCATACAGTACATTGGTTTCACGATCCAGAAAAATCGTATAATTGCGTCCGCCGTACTCGTGGATCATCTCTTTCATTTCCGGCCAGAGTTCATTATGACGTTTTTCATACTCCTCTGCCATATCCGGATATAACTTCATCTTAAATCCTTTTCTTACCATGCTGTGCTCCTCCTGTATTCATATGATTGTGTTTACTATAGCACAATTATATTTGAAAAAGTTGAGTAAAATTGCGGTTTTTATGGGATTTCGGATGGTTCTTGCGGTGTTGACGAACCGTGGTTATCCCAAGCAATTTTTTCCACCTATTTTCCAGAGCTTTTAAGCTGCTGGTATGATTTCTAAATTAAAATATAAAAACAGTTTACTTTACGTAAAACACAAATTAGCACTAAATAAAACGAGCAGAAAGAAAGTTATCCACTTTCCTCTGCTCGTTTTATGCTTTTATTCACATGATTCTCTCTGTTTTTACCACAGACTTTCATAAATCTTCATGACATCTGCCTTGCTTGGCACTCTCGGATTCGTTGCTGTACATCCATCCGCCAGCGCTGCTTCTGCCATACGCTCAATCTCTGCAAAATATTCTTCTTTGGAAATCTTGCCCATCTGCGAAACAGACAACGGAATATCCATTTCCTTCAACATAAACTGTACCCAGTTTACAAGGTTTCTGACTGTCATGATCGTGTTATAACTGCTCAGTCCTAAAATTCTGGCTACTGTTTTATATCGTTCTACAGCAGGCAGATATTTTGCCTGACTCTTGCTGTGCTTGTTGATATCACTGTTGAACTCAATGATATGCGGAAGCAGCATCGCGTTCGCACGTCCATGCGGGATATGGAATGTTGCGCCAAGCTGATGTGCCATTCCGTGATTCAATCCCAAAGAAGCGGAATTAAATGCAAGACCTGCCAGACAGGATGCAGAATGCATCTTCTGACGCGCATGCGTATCACTTCCATCCAGATAGGCTCTCAGCAGAAATACTCCACAAATTTCAATCGCTTTTTCTGCCAGTGCCGTTGCAAAATCATTTCTGTCTGTACTTACACATGCCTCAAGCGCATGGGTAAACACGTCCATTCCGGTATCTGCTGTAACTGCAGGCGGTACACTCTTTACCAGCTCTGCATCCAGAATTGCCTCATCCGGTGTCAGATCTCTGGATACCAACGGATATTTTCTCTGCTCTGCCGGATCCGATACAACTGCAAAGGAAGTCACCTCTGAACCAGTACCGCTTGTCGTCGGAATCGCGATCAGCCCTACATCGCCGTAGTGTCGATCCGCACTGCAAATTCCCGGATTGATTTGGAAGAATCAATGGCAGACCCCCCACCCACTGCGATAATTGCTTCCGGTTTATACGCCAGTAATTTTTTTACGCCTCCACTGATTTTTTCAATCGGCGGATCCGGCACAACATCCTGAAAAATGTCATACTCAATATGCCCTTTTTTCAATGGATCTGTGATCAGATTGATCATACTGCTCTGTGCCAGAAACGGATCTGTAATAACCAGTACTTTTTTATATGGGATCTCTGAAAGACGGTCTAATGCATTGTCCCCAAAGTATACTTTTGTTTTTATATCAAAGCTCTTCATAGCGTCCTTCCTCTATTCTGGATAGATACACTCTATCCCCAACTTTTTGAATTCTTTCAGCCACTTCATCTCGGGCTTTTCATCCGTTACGATCATTGTAATATCTTTCAATCTTCCGACCGTCATAAAGGCTGTTGCCCCAAACTTACTGCTGTCAATTGCAAGGATGCGCTCCTTGGCATTTTCCAGCATTGTTCGTTTGTTATCTGCAAGAAGTTCATCAGAATCTGTAAGTCCTGCTGCCATATCCAGGCCTTTGCACGAAATAATTGCTTTGTCTGCATGATACGACTGAAGCATCCGGTTCGTCTGGGTTCCCACAAGGGCAAACGATCCCTCTCTTGATACTCCGCCGGTAGATAATACCCTCCAATCTGACATATCCAAAAGCTCGATCACAATTTCCATTGAATTGGTGATCAGCGTCAGATTCTTTTTATCTTTCAGTCCTTTTGCAATATAAACTGCGGTAGAACTCGCATCCAGCATAATGCTGTCTCCATCCTGTACGATCTTTGCCACCAGCTCTGCAATCCGTTGTTTTCCGATCACATTGCGGTTCTTTCTGATATTGAAAGGCAGATCTATATTCATATTCTCATTGATTACAGCACCGCCGTAGCTCTTGATTGCGTAGCCATCATTCACAAGCTTATCCAGATCTCTTCGAATCGTCTCTTCTGACACTTCATAAATCTGGCTTAACTCACTCACGACTACCCTTCGGTCGGTCTGTAGTTTTTCCAGAATTTCATTGCGTCTTTCAATTGCCAGCATCGTGTTGCCTCCTGATAAATTCTGTCTCAAAACCTTTGTTATTGCCGTATACAAATATCAGAAAACAGGATCCTCTAATCTGGACGTCCTCTGTTTTCTGATACTTGTCATGGCTGAATTCTTAATTATAAAATTGCGTCGCGAATCTGTGCATCCGGATGTGCGATCACTGCAGAATCCAGATACATACCATCGTCAGATACTGCTTCTTTTGCTCTGTCGATCGCAGCTTCTACAGCAGCAACCTCACCTGTCAGCATCAGATAAGATTTTCCGCACATACCTCTTGCAAGGCGTACTTCGATCAGATCAACGATTGCTGTTTTTGCAGCTTCATCCGCTGCCACGATGATCGAAGATGCATCATAGGACTCAATGATACCCAGTGCTGATACATCCTTGATTTCTGCAGCTCCATAAATTGCAGGGAAAATGGATTCATGCGGATTACCAAGTACAAAACTGTTGATCAGATGTTTTCCATGCATTGTTTTTGCATTGTCAACAGCAGAAGTTACTGCACTTAAATCTCCTGTAATAATTACAATGTATTTTCCCGGACATACGGTCTGCGCTTCGATAATGCTTACTTCAGAAGTTTTTACCATAGAATCTGCCGCTACGACACCTGCTGAAGTAGTCTTATATTCTACCATTCCAATTGCCTTACTCATTATCTGCACGTCCTTCCTGTGTCTCTATGACTACATATTTCTCATTTACTTCGCTTACCAGACCATTGACAGAAGCGTGGATTCCAACACTTAAGCCCTTTGCCGGTTCTGCGATCATCTGTCCTTTGACTACCATATCTCCCGGTTTTACAACACAGGAAGCAGGCGCTCCGATATGCTGACTCAACATGATCTTCACTCGTTTTACAGGGATCACGGATTCATCCAGCGGAGCTTCTTTGTTATATTTTGTCAAGTCCAGTCTTGACATCAGACGTTCCATCGGAACTCTTCTGTAAGATCTTTCTTCTCCTACCGGTACTGCTGTCACTTCCGGCGTACGAAGTCCGTTCGCACGAAGTCCGTTTTTGTATTCCAGCATCAGTGTTCTAGGAGAAAGCTCCTGCGGACAGGAATATAACTCACAGACACCACATGAACAGCAGAAGAATGTATTGATAAAGATATTCGGCTGCTGAACGTCTTTGCATGTTGCCGCACGCATAAACAAGTGTGGCTGAATCGGGTGTCCAAGCAGATGTCTTGGACATAAATCTGTACACATTGAACACTGACAGCAGCATGCAGCCGCACGTTTCATGTCAATGGAAGATTTGCTTCTTTTTCTCTTTACGAGATAATGATCCTGCGGCAATACCAGTACCGCATTGGTTGTTTTCGTAACCGGCTGCGAACCGCTTCCGATGAATCCCATCATCGGTCCTCCGATAAAATATACCGGATCTTTTACAGTTGTTCCGCCTGCAAGTGCCACGACTTCCTCGATTGTAGTTCCAATCGGTACACGAACTGTCACCGGATGCTCTACCTCGGCAACAACGGATACCAGTTTATCTACAACAGGAGTCTGCTGATTCATAGCGCGCCATACGTTGTAGATCGTCTCAACGTTGAATACCGCAACGCCGCTCTCGATCGGAAGTCCTCCCGGACGTACGACCTTTCCTGTCACTTCGTAAATCAGAACAACCTCATCACCTGCTGGATATACTTCATCCAGCAGTCCCAGTCTGACTTCCGGATATTCTCCGATTACACTCTCGACTGCCTCAATTGTCTGCTTATATGCTTTTTTGATTCCGATAATGACTTCTTTTGCGCCTACAGCCTGGCCTACCAGGTGAAATGTATCCACAATCTCACGCGCATATTTTTCCAATAACTGTCTATGTAATCTCAGTAGTGGCTCACATTCTGCACAGTTCAGGATAATTGTTTCTGCACGCTGATCCAGTTTCGCATAAGTCGGGAATCCTGCACCACCTGCACCAACAATTCCGTTTTGCTGCAATATGCTGCTTAATTCTTTCATATCCATAATTTCACTACTCCAGTCCTGTTCCATCGTCAATAATTCCAACGATCGCTGCATCAATAGGAGCATCGCTCATGCCGCAGCCAATCCGTGCCGCACTGCCCTGTGCCACCAGCACATACTCTCCTATTCCCGCTCCGATCTTGTCAATCGCAATGAGTTGTTTTCCAGATGTCTGCATATGATCCAGCACATCCACTATCATGAATTTATTGCCGACCAAATTTTCACATTTCCGTGTCGAGATAACACTTCCTACTACTTTTCCTGCTATCATACTTTCCTCACTTCCTCTTGCGATTTTCTAATGTAAGTATCTATTTTATAATTCTTACAGTCTGTCCAGTCGCAATCTTCGCTGCATTCGCTTCATCAGTATCGATATGCATCTCCAGCGTAAAGCTGTCATCCACACGGATCTGTACATGATTGAAAACAGTGCCTCTTTCATTCTCCGCCTGCACGGATACCACATCCCCGTCATGCACTCCGGCTGCCATTGCGTCTTTCGGCGGCATATGAATATGTCGTTTTGCAATGATACATCCTTCATTCAGATAAATCGCACCTTTTGGTCCGACAACTGCGATCGGTGCACTTCCTGCAACATTACCGGATTCCCGAATCGGAGCCTTCACTCCAAGTTTAATTGCATCTGTAGCAGAAACCTCAACCTGAGATTTGCTTCTTACAGGTCCCAGAATTCTTACATTTTCGATTGCTCTGAGCTTCAGACCGACAATTGTAACTGTCTCATTGGAGGCAAACTGTCCGCCCATCAGTTCTTTTTTCTTCGTCAGCTGATATCCTGGTCCGAATAATGCTTCCACATGCTCCTGTGTCAGATGAATGTGTCTTGCAGATACCCCTACCGGAACCAGATATCCCGGTTCTTTTTCGGAAGATTTCTGTTTTTCTACAGCTTCCAGAACCATCTTTGTAATCAAAGCTACATTATTATTGTCCATATTAATTCTCCTCATCAATGCATGCCCGCCCTTAAATCCGGCTGTAGCACAAGAACATATGCGAGCTGATCCGCTCGCATATGCTCTCATTTACAACCGTTACCGCTGACTGAAATGATTCGGGCATTTTTTTGAAACCAAAACTTATTTGATTGCCGGAAGAATTTTTTCTACGTCTGTGTGTGGTCTTGGGATTACGTGTGTTGCCACTAATTCACCAAGTCTTCCTGCTGCTTCTGCACCTGATTCTACTGCAGATTTTACAGCTCCAACGTCTCCACGAACCATTACTGTTACCAGTCCGGAACCGATTTTTTCTGTTCCGACTAAAACTACGTTTGCAGCTTTTAACATTGTATCTGCTGCTTCAATAGATGCTACAAGACCTCTAGTTTCAACCATTCCTAATGCTTCCTGTGCCATTCTTCGTTCCTCCTTCAATTCTACTTTTGTTTCCGCCTGCTCTGCCTTCTTAGCGCTCTTCCTTACTCTCTGTACGGTTTTGGCCGGCGCTTTGGCTGCAGTTGTTTTCTTTCTTGCGGCAGGCTTTGCAGTTGTCTTTGCACTTTCCTGCTCTGCCGGTTTCTTTTCCTCTGCCATAAGGCTGCCTCCTAACGTATCCGATTGACGCTCTTATTAATCAATTTGATGATCTCTTCATGGGGACTCGGAATCACCGTATAACATACCGGCTCTTTGATTCCATTCGCTGCGGCAGCTTCAATGGCTTGTGTTACAGCGGATACATCGCCACGGATAATGATCGTCACAAGACGTCCGCCGAGTTTTTTCTCCCAGGTGATCATCTCAACATCTGCGGTTTTACACATAATATCGACAGCATCGATAGCCGCTGTTACACTCGGGATTTCAAAAAATCCATAACACTGTCCCATGAGACTTCTCCTTTACTTTCTGTAGTCCTTAATTATACAGTTGGAAGGATTTTTTCTACGTCGTTGTGTGGTCTTGGGATTACGTGTGTTGCTACTAATTCTCCAAGTCTTCCTGCTGCATCTGCTCCTGTCTCAACAGCTGCTTTCACAGCTCCAACATCTCCGCGAACCATAACTGTTACAAGTCCGGATCCGATTTTCTCTGTTCCAACTAATGTTACCTCAGCTGCTTTTGTCATTGCATCTGCTGCTTCGATTGCTGCTGTAAGTCCTCTTGTTTCTACCATTCCTAATGCCTGCTGTGCCATTGCCATTTTTAAATCCTCCTAAATCTCTTCAATCTCTTCTTTGTTTATTTTGTGTGGTGTTCCTTTGTCGAACGCGCTGATCTTCAACATCTTTTCCGTATCCTCTGTCGGTCTTGCGATCTCATATTCATTCACAACACCTGCCAGCTGCTCTGCTTTGGCTTTTGCCGCCTCCAGCGCTGCCTGCACGTCAGAGACACTTCCTCGAAACTTGATCATCACGATCAGCGGTACCGGTAATTCATCTGCATTACCCGGTTTGTTTTTATCAAAATTCTCCAGCCAGACGTTTCCTGCCTTGCATCCTGCATCCGCTGCTGCAAAGGCGGTCGCCAGACCGAAAACTTCAAGCATGCCTACTGCTTCTGCCATATCCATTCTCCTTCTCTGGAATGGCCGTCACTATTTGTTGATAATAGCGATCTTCAGGCCTTCCATTGCAAGATTTGTTCTGTGAGCTTCGTTGATCTCCTCTAACGGGAATTCGTGTGTGATCAGCTCATCCATCGGAAGTCCAATTCCTTTTGCTCTCTTTAAGAAATCAAATGTTGTTGCATAGTCTCTTAAAGTATATACCCAGGATCCTACCAGTGTGATCTCTTTCGAACACAGGTCGAAATGTGGTTGATCGTTGCATCTCCACCATTGATGAAGAATCCAAGTTCACAGAGTCCTCCACCGTTTCTGATGAATTTGTAGATGTTAGCATGTGCAACAGGTGATCCTGTACACTGGAATGCGAAATCTGCTGCGTATCCGCCGAATGCGTCTTTCACGCCCTGTGCAAGTGCATCGATTCCCTGGAAATCTTTGAAGTTTACAGACTTCTCTGCACCCATCTTCTTCGCAAAATCAAGTCTCTTCTGCTCTCCGTCAACTGCTACGATATTCTCGATACCCATCGTACGGAGAACTGCGATACAGATCAGACCGATCGGTCCGCATCCCTGAACAACAACTCTGCTGTTGAATCTTAAGATTCCTGTTGTTTTTGCTCTCTCTACCGCATGTACCAGAACTGCACATGGCTCGATCAGGATTCTGGATTTCAGATCCAGATCGCTTACATTAAATACAGTAGATCCTTCACGAATCAGGATGTAATCTGAGAACCATCCGTTCAGATGAATGTCATCATCCGGAAGCAGTCCGTATACATCTGCTCCGCCTACATTTTTCTTGTTCAGATCGAACATCTCAATGTCCGGATCATCTTTGAAGATCATACAAGTTACAACTTTGTCTCCAACCTTCAGCGGTTTTCCTGCGCTGTCTGTTTTTACGTTCTTACCCATTTTTACGATTTCACCGGTTCCTTCGTGTCCGAGTGCTACCGGGATCAGGCTAAATGGATCTTTTTTAAACTCATGAGCATCTGTTCCACAGATACCGCATCCTTCTACTTTTACAAGAATATCTCCGTCTCCAACTTCCGGCATCGGGAATTCTTTTACTTCATAATTTTCCAGAGCTGTCAGCATTGCTACATGTGCTGTCTTTGGAATTTCATTGCTTCCTGTGTTTGCTTTTGCTACAGGTGCTTTTACTGCTGATTTACCTTCCAGCATGCTTTCCAGAACCTGTTTTACAACTGCTTCCACACTTGCTGAATTCATTTCCATGTTTGTTTCCTCCTATTTATACTACCTGACGAAACTGTCTGCATCCTTCTAGCGAATGCACAGGCTGTCTGTCATTACGCAGCGTCTTCTTTTTGTGAATGTGCTTGCGCTTGTAAGTCCTTCGCCAGTTCTGCTTGCGATCGTAAACGTACAATATCCCTCTCCGCCGAATCCAAGGGCTGCATAGGACGGTCCGTTTTTCACAAGGATTGCTGTATCGATTGCTTTTGCATATTTTGTAATGTTATCTACATTCTTAGAGTGGATGTGAGCAGAATGTCTGTTGCCGTGTTCCAGCCATACAGCCTGCTCTACTGCATCATCAAAATCTTTCGCTCTTACAACTCCAAGAATCGGCATCATCAGCTCTTCTGCAATCAGAGGATGTTCCTTTGGACCTTCAAATGTAATACATCTGATGTTGTCCGGAACTGTAATTCCAATCATTCCAAGAAGTGTCTTTGCATCGCGTCCTACACATTTTCTGTTCAGACGTCCGCCTTTTAACACAACTTCTGTCAGAGCATCCTGCTCTTCTTTGGAAATCATATAACATCCCTGTTCATTTACCATGTAGTGCAGAAGCTCATCTGCAATCGAGTCAACTGCTACAATCTCCTTTTCTGCAATACATGGAAGGTTGTTATCAAATGTACATCCATTTACGATATCCTCTGCCGCTTTTCTGATGTCCGCTGTCTCATCAACCAGTGCCGGCGGATTTCCCGCACCAGCTCCGATTCCTCTCTTACCGGAAGAAAGAACCGCGGTCACAACACCCGGACCTCCGGTTGCTGCGATCAGATGAATGTCTTTGTGCTTCATCATAACATCGCTTGTTTCCATTGTCGGATGCTCCACTGTCACTGCAATGTTATCCGGTCCGCCAACTTCTACAGATGCTTCATTCAGCAGATTCACTGCATAAATAGATGTTTTGATCGCTGCCGGATGTGGATTGAATACCACTGTATTTCCTCCTGCCAGCATACCGATCGTATTACAGAGAACAGTTTCACTTGGGTTCGTACATGGAGTGATCGCTCCGATCACACCGAACGGTCCCATCTCGATCAAAGTAAGACCTCTGTCCCCTGACCAGGCGGTTGTTGTAATATCTTCCGTTCCCGGAGTCTTTTCTGCAACCAGCTGGTGTTTCAAAATTTTATGTCCGACATTTCCCATGCCAGTCTCCTCAACTCCCATGCGGGCAAGGATCTCAGCATTTTCTCTGATTTTCTGTCTGATGTTGGAAATGATCGCCTCTCTCTGGTCCATGGACATTCTGGCAACAATCTTCTGTGTTTTCTTGGATGCTTCGATTGCTTCATTCATATCTGAAAACACGCCTTTTTTGCCAGCCACATCGGAAGAGATCTGCATCTTCGCTACCACTTCCTGTACGATGTCCTGTACCATCTTTTCATTTACAGACACGCCAATACCTCCTCAAAAATCTCTTTGCCATAGGCAGCGATCGCAGTATCTTCTTCTGCACTGCCTCCGCTTACACCCAAAGCTCCGATTATTTTGCCATCTGCTTTTAGCGGCTCTCCGCCTCCGAAGATCACGATCTTACCCTGGTTGGTAAACTGGATCCCGTATAACGACTGTCCTGGCTGGCTTAAATGACTAAGTTCTTCCGTTGACATCTTGAGGCTCGCTGAAGTAAATGTCTTGTTAAGTGCTATATCAAAGCTTGCTATGTACGCATCATCCATACACTGGACTGCAACAGGGCGACCTGCCTGATCAGATACCGCAATCACAACGTTGACTCCCATCTCTTCTGCATATGCTTTGACCTTTTCGATCAAAGCATTCGCCAGCTTCAGAGTCATCACATGCTTTTTGCACTTACAGACATGTCCTGCTGCATGATGCGCATGCTGTCCATTCATCTGTCCCAGCACTGCCTCCACAGCTTTGGAAATATCCTGTTCGTTCATAGCAGTCCTCTTTCTTAAATTAGTTCAGTCCCAACTGATCCATAACTTTCTTTGTGATAGATGCTACCAGATCTGCGTCCGGTGTCTCTGCTGTTTTTGCAGCACCACATCCGCCTCCGCATGAGTGGCAGCTTGGTTTTCCTGCTTTTGCATTTGGACACAGGTTTGCAGGATGTTTTCCGCTCAGTCCCATCTGTCTTCTGATCTCATAAAGTTTTTCAACCTGCTCTTTGTTCAGTTCCTGTGGTCCACCAATCTGCATTGTCTGCCATAACAGACGAGCATAGAATTCTACAGATTCCATTTTGTGATAAGCATTCAGTAAAGAATCAGAGTATGTCAGTGCTCCGTGGTTCTCAAGCAGAACTGCATCGAAATACTGCAGGTGCTCAGATACTGCATCCGGAATCTCTACTGTAGAAGGTGTACCGTATTTTGCGATCGGAACACATCCAAGAGCGATAACTGCTTCCGGCATGATTGGCTGTGTCAGAGGAATACCAGCGATTGCAAATGTTGTAGCATACAGCGGATGCGCATGTACTACTGATTTTACGTCCGGTCTCTCTTTGTATACACGTAAGTGCATTTTAATTTCAGAAGAAGGTCTGAATCCTTTGTTTGCCTGAAGTACGTTTCCGTCCAGGTCTACTTTACAAATATAATCAGGTGTCATAAAACCTTTGCTGACCCCTGTTGGTGTACATAATACTTCGTTCTCGCTGATTCTTACGGAGAAGTTTCCGTCGTTTGCAGCAACCATCCCACGATTATAAACTCTTTTCCCAATTTCACACATCTCTTTTTTGATTTCGTATTCGTTTTGCATCCTTTTTTCCTCCTTGGATTCTTAAAACAAACCTTTTGATTCTTGTTGGTTCTTGTCTTATATTACCACATAAACCCACAACAGTCAACTTTTTAAGGTGTTGTTTTTGTTGTTTTTCTGTTTATCCTCCGATCTGACACTCAACCCCTGAAAACTCTTCTGCCACTTTTAGGAGCATCTGTATTTTCTCATTGGCCGGCGGCTTAACCTCACCCATAAGATAAGGTCTGTTCAGACCGTCATATTTGTCCTGTCCCAACCTGTGATAAGGGAGCAGGTGCAGTCGTTTTACATGACCAAGCTCTCTCGTAAATACTGCAATATCCCTGATTTCTTCCGGTGTATCATTGAATCCCGGAATAACCGGAATCCGGATACTGAGCTCTGTCATCCCGGAAGCGGCAATTTTTTTTGCATTTTCCAGCATCAGTTCATTGCCGCGTCCTGTAAATTCTTCATGCTTTTTCGAATTCATATGCTTGATATCCAGCAGATACTGATCCAGATATGGAAGAATCTCCTCGATCACACTGTAATCTGCACATCCCATACTTTCCATCGCTGTCGTGATCCCGGCTCATGAGCAGCCCGCAGCATATCTCTTGCAAATTCCGGCTGACAAAGGCTCTCTCCTCCGGACAGAGTCAGCCCCCCGCCGGTTCTTCTGTAGTATGTTCTGTCCTTTTCCACCGTCTTCATCACTTCGCCGACTGTGGTATCCTCTCCGATGATCTTCGGCTCTCCCTGTACCATCATAGTCTCGATTTCATATGACTGAGATTCCGGATTACAGCACCATCTGCAGTGAAGCACACAGCCTTTTAAAAAGACGATCGTACGGATTCCGTTACCATCATGGATCGAATATCTCTGGATATCAAAAATCCGTCCTTTTGTTTTTAAGTAATCTTCCATGTCGCACACCTTTCTGCCTGTATCCTAAAATCCCTGCTCTGTTCTGCGGATGATGTCATCCTGCAGTGACTTGGACAGTGTTGTGAACAATGCGCTGTAGCCCGCCACACGTACGACCAGGTGCTTGTACTGTTCCGGATGTTTCTGCGCATCCAGAAGTGTCTCTCTGCTGACAACATTAAACTGCATATGGCTTCCCTTCTGATCAAAGTAAGAACGGATCAGCCCTACAAAGTTCTCCAGTCCATTTCTTCCGCTGAGCGCAGAAGGATGGAATTTCTGATTAAATAAGGTACCGTTTGACGCAATGTAATGATCCAGTCTGGAAACAGAGTTCGCAGCCGCTGTCGGACCATTGACATCTTTTCCTGCAGACGGAGACACCCCATCAGCCACCGGCTGATATGCCAGACGTCCATCCGGAGTCGCTCCCGTCTGTGCACCGAGCGGCACATTGGCAGATACCGGATAAAGCCCCGCCTGGAAGGAACCACCTCTCGGATTTTTGTAATTCTGAAGAGGTTCTGTATAGGTGTAGGCAACATCTCTTGCAAATGCATCTACTTCCGAAATATCATTTCCGAATTTCGGCACTTCTTCGATCAGCTTCAGGATTCTTTCCCCGTTTGCCTTTACTTCCGGTGCTTCGGATGCCGCAACTACAGTATTTAAAATTGCAGCGACCTCTTTTTCACCGATCGTCTTTCCGGCTTCTTTGAGCTCATTCGCGATCTTAGCCGTCATGGCAGCCACATCTTCCGCTCCAAGTCCCTTGCCGAAATTTGTTGCAAGCGCTTCTTTGAGTTCTCCCATCGTAATCTTCTTCTTATCATAGACAAGCATTTTTACCGAATAGAGGGAATCTGCCATATTGGCAACCCCAAATCCCTGCGGACCGGTAAAATTGTAAACAGCTCCGCCTTCCTGTACAGTCTTTCCAACTTTCATGCAGTCATCTACCATGGAAGATAAGAATGGAAGCGGACATCGTTCTGCATGCGCCATATCGATGGCATTATCAGCATTGACCAAAAGCTGGATCGCATAATCCATCTGCTTTTTATATGCATCATAGAACTGTTCAAATGTCGTCATGTCCTCCACATTACCTGTTGCCGGACCGATGCGGACACCTTTGTCCATTCCATTCGAAAATACCAGCTCCAGCGGACGGCACATATTGAAAAACGCCGCATCATGCCATCCTTCTGTCTTACCGGACTTCTGTGGTTCCACACATCCAATGATGTTATAATCTCTTGCATCCTGCAGAGTCAGTCCTCTGCTCATCAGAGACGGTATGATCACTTCGTCATTGTAATATGCCGGAAGTCCGATTCCGGTTCTTGTCAACTCTGCCGCCCTGATCAGGAATTCGTGTGGTGTTCCGTTCCATACCCGCACAGAAAGTGACGGCTGCGGAAGAAATACATGCATGGATGCCTGAATGCTCATAAAGGAAAGGTCATTCGTCACATCAATTCCTTCTTCATTCTGTCCTCCGGCAATCAGGTTCTGGAACAGACTGTAACCTGCAAACCCTTCCGCTGACGCTGCATCTCTGCACTTGTTCAGATCATTGAGTTTTACCCAGATACAATCCATCAGTTCCTGCGCAAACTCTCTTGTGATCTTGCCGCTCTCCATGTCCTTCTGATAATAAGGATACATGTACTGGTCAAATCTTCCCGGTGAGATCGAATGTCCGCTGGACTCAATCTGCAGAAGCTGCTGCACAAACCAGAAAGACTGGCAGGCTTCGTAAAATCCTGTGGCACCTTTTTCCGGAACATTTGCACAGTTCTGAGCAATCTGAAGCAATTCTCTTTTCCGGACAGGATCTGTGCATTCTTCTGCTTCTTTCAAAGCCAGTCTTGCATATCTTCTGGCATATTCGATGGCTGCATCACAGCTGATCATCACTGCCTCCAGAAAACGGGACTTCTTCTGATAATCTCCATCTGCCAGACACAGCTTATCAAGCTCTGCCTGTGCTTTTGCCTTGATTCCGGAAAATCCGATTGCAAGCACCTCTCCGTATTTTACGGTCACATGTCCCACACCATTATAGAAATAATTTCCAGGCGTAAAGATATTGTGTTCCATTGCCAGCAGTGTCTCCGGTTCCATGTAAGAAGTGGCAAGTTCGCTGGTCGTTTTCCCTTTCCAGTAAGCATTCGCTTCTTTTAACTCCTGCTTTGTCTTTTCTGAAATATAGAACGGATCCGCACTTCTTGTCTCCACAGTATCAAACTCTGCTTCCAGCCATTCATAAGAAAATTCGGGATAAGTCTGACATCCTCTCGGCGCGATTGTTGTGCTTCCCACAATCAGTTCCAGGTCACGGATGACGATCGGAATATTCTCAAGAATGTGTGCAAATGCTTTTGCTCTGCGGATCACCATCGGCTCATTCTCTGTCTGTCTGTAAGATTCCGTGATCAAAATTGCTCTTGTAGACTCAATCTCAGGCATCTTTGCATACAGATTTTCTACCAGCTTCGGAATTCTGTCTGACTTTGGAATCTCAGTGCTGTCATAATTATACAATCCCATCTGCCTTGTTGCTCCTTTCTCATATTCGTATTAACTTTCTAAAGAAACCCTCTCTCTATCCAGTTAACGTCATTATACTTTACACAACAGCAGAAGTCAACAAAACTACAATATCATTTCCCGTCTTTACCCTTTAAATCAAAATAAATCAGAATTTATTTTATGTGGTTTTTGTTGTTTTTATTAAAAAACCACACCTCAGCGCATTGACAAAACTGCAGAAATCCATCATACTGGAAACAGAAATCTGGAAAGGTGGGACTTTTCATGTCACATTTTGAATTTGATATCCATACTCATACAATCGCCAGCGGACATGGTTCAGCTGCCACGATCACTGATATGGTCAAAACTGCACGTACACAGCATTTAAATATGCTCGGAATTTCGGACCATGGTCCTGCCACACTTGGCGGCGGAAAATCTGCATATTTCCGAAATCTTACTTATGCACCTAAAAACCGGATGGGAATCCGCATGCTGTACGGTGCCGAGGTCAGTATTTTAGACAATCACGGAAAACTGGATCTGGAGGATGAAATTTTAAAGCACCTGGATTATGTGATCGCCAGCCTGCACCGCCCTGCTAAGCGCCCCGGATCAAAGGAAGAAAATACACGTTCTTATATAGAAGCAATGAAAAACCCATATGTACGAATCATCGGACATTGTGATGATGTAAAATTCCCGGTAGACTACCTTGCACTGGTAGAAGCTGCAATGGAATATCATGTCATTCTGGAGCTCAATGACAGCTCACTGCGCCCGGACGGCTACCGGGGCGATACCCGTTTTAACGATATGATGCTGCTCAACCTGTGCAAACATTTCCACTATCCGATCCTGTTGTCCAGTGACAGTCACGGAACCGGACATATCGGAAATTTTGATCATGCAATGGAACTGATCCGCATCGCTGAATTTCCGGAGGAACTGATCTTAAACCGCTCGTCCGGCGAATTTTTGAGCTGGCTTGAGAAATGGCGGGTGTAAAAAAATACAGGGGAGTGTCGTTCAAGCAACACTCCCCTGTATTTTTTATGCTCTTTTTACGAGCACTTCTGTCTCATATTTTTCGATTTCTTCAAACCAGCCTTCTGCCGGAACATTGCATCTTCTGCAGTACTCCTCCCAGATATCTCCGATTGGAAGTGTCTTGCACTCTTCCATTACCACCATTTTCTTTGACATCTGATTGGTATCCTGAAGTTCTTTTAAGAGTGCACTTGGTGTACAAAGTGCATTCAGCAGTGCTTTCTGGAAGCTTCTGAATCCTGTCACCCATGCAGAGATACGGTTGATGGATGCGTCAAAGTAATCCAGTGCAATGTATGTTCTCTCCAATCCGCCTTCGCAGCGAACGATTTCCTGTGCCATTTCCTTCGTCTCATCATCAAACAGAACTACATGGTCAGAATCCCAACGGATCGGACGTGTCACATGCAGTGCGATTTCCGGGAAGAAGGTCAAAAGCGCCGGGATCTTATCGGAAACAACTTCTGTCGGATGATAATGTCCGTTATCCATCAGCGGCAGGCATTTCTCTTTGTTCATTGCCGCATAGCTCAGTGCAAATTCTGCAGAACCAACTGTGTATGCCTCAACTCCGATTCCGAATACCTTAGATTCTACACAAGGTTTTACCATCTTCGGATCATATGGCTCAGAAAGGATCTCATCGATGGATTCTTTGTAACGAACTCTTGGTCCCATACGGTCTGCAGGCACATCTTTGAATCCGTCTCCTGTCCAGATATTCATCACACATGGGATTCCTGTCTGCTCTGCAAAATACTTGGAAATACGGATACATGCTTTTCCATGCTCAATCCAGAATTTCCTTGTCTCTTCGTCCGGGCTTGAAAGTGTCAGTCCGTCTTTTACTTTCTCATGAGAGAAGAATGTCGGATTGAAATCCAGTCCCATTCCTCTTTTTTTTGCAAAGTCCACCCATTTCTGGAAATGTTTTGGCTCCAGCTTGTCGCGGTCTGCGAACTCCCCATCTTCAAAAATTGCATAGCACGCATGCACATTGATCTTCTTTGCTCCCGGCATCAGGCTCATTGCCTTGTCCATATCTGCCATCAATTCTTCCGGTGTTCTTGCTTTTCCAGGATAGTTTCCTGTTGTCTGGATTCCGCCTGTCAGAGGGCCGTCGTGATCAAATCCTGTTACATCGTCTCCCTGCCAGCAGTGCAGAGAAACCGGTACCTGCATACATTTTTCAATTGCCGCGTCTGTGTCCACTCCTAATTTTGCATAGATTTCTTTTGCTGATTCATATCGTGTCATCGCTTTATACCTCCTGATTTTCATTTCCGTTTTCATCATAGTGACGGATGTCAAATGACTTGCCGATGCAGGTTCTTGCCTCGGGCAATGATGTAAACACTCCATCATGAAGCATCTGAACCGTGATATTTCCAATTGCAGTTGCCTCTGTCGGTCCTGCCGACACTTTTTTCTTTGTATATTTTGCAGTCAGCTCGTTGAGATAACCTGCGTTCGCACCACCACCGACTACATAAATCGTATCGTATGTATTGCCCGTGATTTCCTCGATCTCCCGAATCGTCTCTCCATAACATTTTGCAAGACTGTTGTAGATCACTGCCGCAATCTCCCCGATTGTCTCCGGAATCTGCTGATTACTCTCTCTGCAAAACGTCTGTACTGCTTCTATCATGCTCTTTGGAGCAAGGAAACAATCATCATTGCAGTCCACTAAAGAAGTAATCTCCTCTTTGGATGCCTGTTCACATATCTGCGCAAAGGAAAGCTCTTCTTTCCATTCTTTCTTGACAGACTGGATCATCCACAGCCCCATGATGTTCTTCAGAAAACGGAAGCGGTAATCATATCCTCCTCATTTGTGAAGTTTGCCCGCATACTTTCCATGGAACAATCCGCATCTTTTCTCTCAATTCCCATCAAAGACCAGGTACCGGAACTGATGTAGATCGCATTGTCATCATTCGTCGGAACTGCAAGCACTGCGGATCCGGTATCATGCGTTGCCGGAAGTACAACCGTACAGTCAAATCCAACTTCCTCCTGAATTTCTTTTGTAAAGTTTCCTACAACCGTTCCCGGCATGGAAATCGCTTTGAAAATCTTCCTGTTAAACCCAAGCAGATCGATCAGTTCGTAATCCCAGTCTTTTGTCTGAGGACTTACAAGCTGGGTCGTTGTCGCATTGGTGTATTCCATCTTCTTGACTCCGGTCAACAAAAACTGGAAGTAATCCGGGATCATCAGCATGGATTCTGCCTGTTCCAGCTGCTCCGGATAATTTTCCTTTACCGCCATCAGCTGATAGATCGTGTTGAAAATCTGTTTCTGGATTCCGGTTCTTGCATACAGAGCTCCCAGCGGAATCTTTTCATACACCTTTTCATCCATTCCATTTGTACGGCTGTCTCTGTAACCTGCTGTATCCCCCAGAATCTTGTCATTTTCATCCAGCAGTACATAGTCTACCGCCCAGGTATCGATCGCCATGGATACCGGAATTTTCCCCAGCTCTTTACATACTTTCAATCCGTTTTTGATTTCTGTAAACAGACGCTCTACATCCCAGCAGAGAGTCCCGTTTTTTTCTGTCATTCCATTCGGGAAACGGTATACCTCTTCCAGCTGCATTTTCCCGTCTTTCATACTTGCCAGCATATGACGGCCACTGGATGCGCCAATGTCAACAGCCAAATAATATTTATCCATTTTCTGCCTCCCTTTCGCACTTTATTTAGTGTCTGCTGAGCAAACTGAAAACACTTGATTTTACTGACTTTTGCCCCATTTTCTGGTATAATGATTGCAAGGATTTTGACAAAAACAAATCGTTTTTCTTGCAGTTTTCTTACAGATTTTAAG
>ENA-OQBT01000166-OQBT01000166.1-human-gut-metagenome-genome-assembly--contig:-NODE-166-length-45625-cov-2.888567_pt1 | contig 45625 bp, 48 predicted proteins | sample MGYA00242749_ERZ504557 | MGnify/ENA primary metagenome ERZ504557 (study PRJEB26092, sample SAMD00036243) | human gut metagenome | host: Homo sapiens | study: EMG produced TPA metagenomics assembly of... | reverse complement strand
ACATCTATATGAAAAACTCGCGTTTGTCGTATGATGTAGATAACATAAAACATACTACTTTCGTATGTTTTTATGTTATCTTATTGTTGCCAACCAGTACATCCATTTATTGTTTCCGGATTTATTTTTGCGTGCTAATTGTTTGTATTTATCAAATAATAACTTTTTTTCTGCCTTCATGTCAAAAACATTGATTGAATTACTTAGCGTTCAATTTAAATTTTTTCTACAGCAATTTTTTGTCAATAATCTGGTAGTTTGCCCGATGTATATACAAGGCTTTTCCGTCAACCATAAGTTTCGTCATTTGGGGAAGGTCTTCCGGAACTTCCCAGTACACGTCATCTCCCGAAAAAGCCGCTATAGGCTGTCCCAACCGGGATTTGATCACTACTATACGTGATTTTCCAAAGTCATTAGTTTTACAGACAATCTGTAATAATGCGATTCAATTCCGGAAGCTCTTTTTTGAGAGCGATCAGTTTCCCATCTTTTAGAAAACAATGTCTGGAATAAGCGGTTGTGCAGATTTCATTTCTGCTCGCATTAAAAAATTCATAATTAAATTCCAGAGAAATTCCATTATACTGCTTAATGCCAACGCGAATCCGGATTTCATCATCGAAGAAAACCTGCTTTCTATATGCAACTGAAATTTCCACAACAGGGGAGATCACTCCCAACTCTTCTACTTTCTTATAGCTGAAACCCATCCGGCTCATATATCCAATCCTGGCCTCTTCCATCCATTTTACATAATTAGAGTGATGGATAATGCCATCTGGTCTGTTTCATGATATTGCGCTTTTCTGTAATAAGTGTATGTTTTTTCTGATTCTTCCTTCATATACCATATATCCTTTTTTATATATTTATAAAATGAAAATAACTATACCACTCGCTTGTCTGCGAAACGATATACTAGAGCGTGTCTGAAACCGGTTAATTATGACGGTCTCTTCACATAATTCAGAGGATTCTGATTTACCCCATTAACCATAACCCCAAAATGAAGATGAGGACCGGTGCTGTTCCCGGTGCTTCCTACATATCCGATGATATCACCTTTTTTGACCTTATCTCCTACACTCAAATTTGGGTTAAATTTAGACTGGTGCATATATTCTGTGATAAGTCCCTTTCCATCATGATTGATCTTGGTATAATATCCGGCACCGCCTGACGATGCCGGTGAAAGCATGGCAACAATGGTTCCTGATGCTGCCGCATAAATCGGTGTTCCTGTAGGAGCAGGAATGTCAATTCCTTTATGATTGGTAGAACCGACTCCTCCCGGAGATTCCCTGTTTCCAAAATAACTGCTGATATAGGAATAACCTGAGCTTAAAGGCCACCGAAAAGAAACTCCGTTCTGATAGTCAGGAATAAGAGAACCATCTTCTCCAACATAATGATTATCATCAATCCACTGATTTGTAACCAGAGCACCTGTGGAGGAACTTAGGTAATACTTCTCTCCATCTACAGTAACCCACCCACTTTCACGTTCACATGTAGAAGGATTCATATAATATTTCTTTCCGTCTACTGTCAGCCATCCAGAGGCCAGCACCCCATCTGATTTCGCATAATAATGAGCACTTTTTTTCGTGATCCACTTACTGCTGGCAAGTTTTCCGTCAGACTCAAAATAATATCTTTTCCCAGATGACGATTTCAGGATAATATCATCGTAACGGATTCCATTAGTTTTCTTAAAATAATACTTGTGTCCGTTGATCGTCTGCCATCCCGTAACCAGTTTACAATCTGATTTCCTGAAATACCGATAATAGGAATCCGGTTTATAGAAGCCTTTGACAAGTTTACCATTTGAAGCTGCATAATAATAAGAACCGTCTGTTTCTTTATACCATCCGCTTCTGACCAGCTGACCGGTATTTCTGTTAAAGGAATACCAGCTTCCCTTTACTTTCAGACGACCTTTTGCCATAGTGCCATTGGCCTGAAGATAATAGGTGGAATTCCCGCTTTTGCGAAAACAGTTTTTATACATTTTTCCTTTTTCATTAAAGCAGTAATATACATTATTTACTTTATGGAAACCGGATCGTATCACCCCGTCATTCCAGAAATAGTATTTATTCCCTGCAGCTGTAGTTACCCATCCGGTATGCATATATCCTTTTTTTTCATCAAAGAAATACGTTTTTCCATTTACTGTCTGCCAGGTAGTAAGCATTTTACCTTTTTCATTAAAACAGTACTTTTTCCCACTGATGGTCAGAATTCCGGCTTTGGCTGCACCGGTCTTTCCGAAATAGTACTGATTTCCTGCAGCACTTTTGTACCAGCCGGTAGCTTTTTTTCCATTCTTATCGTAATAGTACCAGCTTCCGTTTTTTTTCACAAATCCTGTCTGCTTTTTGGAAGTTGCTGCAGCCTGAACCGGTACAGAGAAACCGGAAAAGATTCCACCCTGCAGAGCCAGTGCCAGAACCAAAAGAAAAGCTGTCAAATATAACTTTTTTTTCTTCATAGTAACTCCTGTGTGTGTTTTTTTTGTAACTGTGAAGGTTTACTTATTTTTCTCTCGTTTATTCTTTAATTCAACATATCTGTTCTTCAGGAAAATCCCTGCTTTTTTGATATATCCCCATATTATGTTTAAAATCCGCAAGAGATATTTCCATATGGTTATGACCAGTCCGGAAAGCGGATTCCATATTTTCATAAAGAAATTATTTTTTCTCGCTTCCAGTTCTTCCGGTGAAACCTTGTGTTTTTCTTCCTTGCAAAGAGGAAGTACTTCACCTGTCTGTTCATCCAGACAGTCAATATTTATATATGTCTCCTCTTCTGCCGGCATTTTTTTGTCATTAAGAGAATGATTGATCAGTCTCCAGATCAGAGCATAAAGTACGGCAAATACAGGAACTCCTGCAATCATTCCCGGAACCCCAAAGAGACCGCCCCCGATCATGATGGCAACAATAACCATAAAACTGGAAAGTCCGGTAGATTCTCCGAGAATTTTCGGACCAAGGATATTTCCATCAAACTGCTGAAGAAGCAGGATAAAAATTGCAAAATACAGACCTTTTATGGGATCTACTACTAAAATAAGCAAAATACATGGAATGGCTCCGATGTAAGGACCAAAAAACGGAATGACATTTGTCACACCGATAATTACACTGATAAGAATTGGATACGGCAAATCCAAAAGCAACATTCCAAAATAACACAAAACTCCAATAATAGCAGAATCCAGAAGTTTTCCGTATATGAAACCGCCAAAAGTCTTGTCTGTAAAACGCATAACGCGTATAAGCATATTTGCCCATTTATGAGGCAATATGGCATATACCATCATTTTGCTTTTGGCAACAAATTTCTCTTTGTCTGCAAGTACATACAAAGCTACAATGGCACCGATCAGAAAATTCTTCATAAAGATCAGGATATCAAAAATACCTGCAGAAACATTTTTGAGCATATCCTGCATCTGCGGAAGAATATCGGTAGTAAGATACTCCTGTGCTTTTACAGAATACTGGTTGATCATATCGAGCATTTCAGGATTCAGTTCCATCCATGCTCAACAAATGAATTGAGCCACTTTTCAATAACTTTTACATAGTACGGAAAACTGTAAATAATACTCATGATACTTCGGATCAACTGAGGAAGCACCATCATCAGTAATGCGTAAATGATAATCCAGAACAGGAACATGGAAAAAAGGACACATCCCCATCGAATAGCCCGTTTTCCTTTTTTCTGTAACTTAATATTATGCTTTTCCAGCTGCGGATAGATCAGCTTCTGCTCAAAGAGATTGATCAGCGGACTGAGAATATAAGCAAGGATTACACCATAGATAATAGGCGCCATAATTCCCAGAAAAGTTTTGATTCCCACGATCAGGGTTTTCATGTGAAATATGCCATAATAAAACAGCATACTGGCGGCAATTACCAGAAAAGCGGTTACACCCCAGTGTAAATATCGGTTGTCCCAACGAAATTTCATAATGTCCTCCTTTTTAACATGGTATGATTATAGCATATATTTTAACAAATGTCATGAAAATTTAATATATATTAAAAAAAATTATAGCAGTCTTGTTACTGTTCATACACCACTATCCCGAGGCATACAAGCCAAAATTCCATTGCCGCAGGCAATCTGGAATGAATTGAAAAGACTGTTATAAATTCATCCAAAAACAGATACTTTACCAAGGATGTGGTAAAGTATCTGTAAAATATAATCCTATTTATTTTTTTATTGAATCAAAAATCTCAATTGCCTGAATGATTGCTTTTGCTGCACCATCAATTCCAAGTTTGCTGCTGTCTACGCAGAGATTGTAGCTTGAAGCAGCACCCCATTTCTTATTGGTGTAGTAATTATAGTAACTGGAACGGCTCTTGTCTGTCTTATTGATCATGTCTTTTGCTTCTTTTGCAGTTTTATTATGTTTCTGTGAAAGACGGTTAATCCTCCAGTCTGTATCTGCATGTACAAATACACTGAAACAGTCTTTATACTCTGACAACGCATAATCTGCACATCTTCCGACCATAACGCATGGACCTTCGGAGGCCAGTTTCTTGATTGCATCAAACTGTGCAAGAAATACTTTGTGGTTCATAGGCATATCTGTAAATCCTGAAGAAGAATAACCAAATGAGTAGGTATCCATGACCAGAGAATATAAAAAGCTGTTAGTTGGTCTTTCATCATGATTCTCAAAAAGTTCTTTGCAGATACCGCTTTCATTTGCTGCGTGTTCGAGAAGTTCTTTATCATAACATTTAATACCAAAATATTTGGCAACTTCCTGACCTATCTGTCTTCCTCCACTGCCGTACTCACGACCAATTGTAATAATTGAACTCGTACTATTCATAGTCTGCACTCCCTTCTGTTACATATTCGATAGACATATTATACAGTATTTCCAAAAAAATGCAAACTACTTTCGTAATTTTTCTAATAATTTAACGAAATATTCAGGTAAAGGAGCTGTAAACTCCATATATTCGCCCGTTGATGGATGAACAAAGCCAAGAATCATTGCATGAAGCGTCTGTCCCTGCAGATGATAAGGATTCTTACCGGAACCGTACACTTCATCACCCAGAAGTGGATGACCGATACTTGTCATATGCACACGAATCTGATGCGTTCTGCCTGTTTCCAGACGGCATTCCACATAAGTGGCATTTTGAAACGTTCCAAAACTTTTATAATGTGTGACAGCATCCTTGCCGTTTTTATAGTTGACAGCCATCTTTTTGCGGTCAATCGGATGGCGCCCGATGGGACCTTCGATCGTCCCTTCGTCTTCTTTCAGTACTCCTGCTACGATTGCCCGGTATCTACGCCTGATAGAATGCTCTTTTAACTGTTCTGCCAGGTTGCGGTGTGCATTATCATTCTTGCATACAAGAAGTGCACCTGTGGTATCCTTATCGATTCTGTGGACAATACCAGGACGCAGAACACCATTGATCCCCGACAGATTGTCCTTACAGTGAAACATAATAGCATTTACCAATGTTCCGGAAGTATGTCCGGCACTGGGATGAACCACCATCCCCTTTGGTTTATTTACAATAAGTACATCATCATCTTCATAAAGAATATCCAGAGGATATCTTCCGGAAGTATATCCGGCTCTTTTATGTCAGGAACTGCTACGGAGATTTCATCTCCTTCCTGAACTTTGTAGTTGGCTTTTACAGCAGAACCATTGACGGTTATTTTCTGCTCTTTAAGCAGCTTTTGAATATAAGAACGTGACAATTCTTCGTTCATTTCAGAAAGATAGCGGTCAATCCGGATACCGGACTGACCGTCAGAAACCTGATAATTAAGAATTTCCATAATACTAATCCTTTTTTATTCTTAAGAAGTCATAATCTTCATCATTTTTGTATCTGAAACACACCAGCATAACAAGTAATATGCCACTGCATACCACATACATATCAGCTATATTAAATACCGGAAAATCAATCAGTGAAAAATAGATAAAATCCACAACATAGCCTCTGCATACTCTGTCAATAAAATTTCCAAGAGCACCGGAAACCATTACCAGTGCAGTTACTGACAGCGGCAGATAATATCTGTTTTTCGGGATTCTGGCATATACATAGATAAATACACCAAAAAACAAAAGGCACAAAATCACAAACACCGGAATTTTACCTTCAAACAATCCAAAGGCCATTCCACGATTTTCGAGATACCGTAATTGAAGAACTCCTGGAATGAGAGAGATATCAGGCTGATCTTTCAGTTGTGCCAGAACAAGAGATTTACTTCCCTGATCCAGGATTGTCAGCAAAAGGATAATAATACAGCCTCTAATCCAGTGCATACATGAAGATACGGAGGAAACAGCTGTCATACCAGAATCTCCCGGATTGCCTGGAGCAGTTCCTCATCTGTGACAGTTTTGTCTATAAAACTTTTACCGATCCCGTCCATAAGGATAAATTTAATATGACCGGCTTCCATTTTTTTGTCTTTTTTTGTTGCTGCCAGGACATCCCCGGCATTCAGTGAATCAACAGAAAGAGGAAGATTATAAGAATGGCACCCTTTTCTGATCTCTTCGTATTCTTCTTCTGTTAATAATCCTCTCTGCATGGAAAGATAAGCGGCAGCGATCAGACCGACTCCAACACACTGTCCATGAAGCAGCTGAAAGTTTTTCATTTTTTCGACTGCATGTCCGACTGTGTGACCAAGATTTAAAAGTGCACGTTCTCCCTGCTCCTTCGGATCACGCTCTACCACACCTGCCTTGATCTCGCAGCATCTGCGGATCATTCTGGAAAGCATACTCAGATCCAATTTACTGATCTCAGACTGATTCTTACATACAAAACGGAAGAACTCTTCATCGCAGATCAGTCCTGTCTTAAGAATTTCACCCATTCCACAGGTGAATTCCCGATTCGGAAGAGACTGCAGGGTACTCATATTCATATATACAAGGCGGGGCTGATGGAAAGCTCCTACCATGTTTTTGTACTGAAGGAAGTCAACACCTGTTTTACCTCCTACGCTGCTGTCAACCTGTGCCAGAAGCGTAGTAGGAACCTGGATAAAATCAATCCCTCTCAGGTAAGTGGAAGCTCCGAAACCAGTCAGATCACCTACAACACCGCCGCCCAGCGCAACCAGCAGACCTTTTCTGTCCATTTCATTCTCAATCAAAGTTTTATATAATTCCTGTACTGTATTCAGGTTTTTGTTCTTTTCACCAGCTTCAAATACAAAAGAGAATATTTCAGAGGAAATTTCCTGAAGAGCTGATTTAACTGCCTCATAATAAAGAGGTGCAACATGACTGTCTGTCACAATACAGATTTTCCGGTTTTCAAGTCCTTCTTCTCTGATCGCACCGGCAAGATCCTGAAAGTCATTTTTAAAATAAATAGGATAATGGAAATCTCCTTCCCGTTTTACAAGTAATTTCTGTTCTGCCATTTTCCTGTTCTCCTTTTATTACAAAATTTATACATAGCGCATAATACGCACACTGCAGCGTCCTTTTTTTGTCTGGTGAGAAATACCGTCAAAAATGAACCGTCCTTTCCCACGTACAGATATAATGTCACCATCTTTCGGCTCATATCCGTTGCTGGTGATCAGTTTTCCGTTGACAAAAACCTGCCCGCCTTCAATATAAGATACCATACTGCTTCTGGATGTCTTAAAAGCAAGCGAGATCAATGAATCCAGACGTACCGAAGCGCAGGTACCGCTGACAGATTCAAGGACAGGGCGTGGAAATTCATCAGAATCCTCCACTTTTGTGATCAGAATATTGGTATGACGGACCCGGCACAGATTTTCAAGAAAGAATTCCGTCATTTTGTTCTGGCAGAAAAACCAGGCAGCTTTTTTCTGAACAACAATATCACCGATCACACTTCTGTCTACTCCAAGATTGAGAAGTGCACCAAGATAATCACGATGAGAAAGCTCTTCAGAGAATTTAAGAGCCTTTGGTTCAATCCTCAGACAGTCGATGGGATATTCCCATGTAAAAGCAAGAGCATCAGGATGAAATGCAACCATCTGACGCTCCGCATTCTCATAGCCTCCGGACGTCTCCATAACAATCTGGGGAAACTGATGTTTCAGGCTACTGACTATATTCTGTTCATTTAAATTAAGAAAATCCGAAAATGTAACGATATCTCTCTGCCAGGAGAGATTTGCCAATTCCCGGATTCTCTTAAGAAAAATTCGTCTTTTTCCATCCTGGATCAATATCCTGCTCTTACAGACGGAGCAGAGCCTCCCAGAATATTCTGAAGGTCACCGGTAATATCTACATTGTACGGTCCAAGTACAAAGATATAGCTGGATACTTTCTGAAGCTGCCGCCTAAAGAATAGCATGCACCGGACGTGAAATCGATGATCCTCTGTGCCAGTTCCACATCAATTCCCTCCAGATTCAAAATAACAGTAGAATTATCTACTAAAGTGTCAGCAATCTCACGCGTATCTTCCATAGAAGAAGGTTTGATCACACAGACTTCCATATTTGGGCCCTGATTTGATTTGCGGCTGCTTCTCATTGGAGTAATCTTGGAAGATGCTGCAGGACGTGTCTGGCGTTCGGCGCGTTCCTGTTTGACCGTAACCTTAGACGGAGCTGAAGCGGTCTGTTTTGGAGCAGATGCCTGTTTAGGAACTGTCTTTACTGTTTTCTCTTCTACATCATCGAAGTCATCATTATCGTCGGATTCTTTTTTCTTAGAGAATTTATCAAAAAATTTCTTCTTTGGTTTCTCATCGAAATCGTCATCGAGAAAGTCATCATCTTCTTCCTCATCTAACAGATCATCATCTAAGAATCCATCATCATCGTAATCATCGTTTAATTTGATGGCATCTAAAAATTTATCTAAAACGCCCATTTTAATCTCCAATCTTATTTTAATCTTCTTTTATTGAGTAATCTCTTTCGCCAAAGATACCCGTTCCCACGCGCACCATAGTGGCCCCTTCCTCAACTGCGACCTGATAATCATTTGTCATTCCCATACTCAGGACGCTCATATTAACATTATTAATGTTTTTGGCCGCAATGTCAACACTTAATTTCTTTAATTTTTGAAAAACTTCTCTGTTTTCTTCAGGATTTGCTACAAATGGTGCAATTGTCATAAGTCCTTTTACCTGAAGATGCTCATAAGAAGAAATTTCTTCCAGAAATGGTAATACCTCTTCGACTGAAAGGCCAAACTTACTTTCCTCTCCTGCTACATTTACTTCGATCAGAACCGGCATGCAGATATCTTTTTTTTGCTGCCTCTTTTTCGATGGCCTCTGCCAGGCGGACAGAATCTACAGAGTGTATCATAGATACTTTATCAATAATATATTTCACTTTATTTCTCTGTAAATGTCCGATCATGTGCCACTGTACATCTGATGGCATCTGATCGTATTTATCTACGATCTCCTGAACCTTATTCTCCCCAAACACTCTTGCACCCGCATCATATGCTTCTTTCAGCATTTCCACCGGTTTGGTCTTACTGACGCAATAAGAGTTACCTCTTGGGGAGAACGCCCTGCAGTATCGCAGGCCTCTTCAATATTCTTTTTCACAAGGTTTAGTTTATCAGCTAACATATTAAGCCTCCTTAATTAGTATAAAATGTCTTCTTCCTTTACTTTATCAGCGTTTCGAACAATGTGATCATATCTGGAAAGACCGTAGGTGGTGTTCTTAGATACAATAGCATATTCTTCGTTCTCATCAAGTATTTCAATACGGCGAAAAACCGCATAGCCTTTATTAATACAGTATACTCCCTCCAGGGTATCTGTCTCTCCGATCACGTATTTTTCACCGGTATCCGTATTGATCAGGGCATCCCCTTCCTTAAATGAACTCTTGTCAACATAATAAATCTGAGGTTGTTCTGCTTCGTCCACTGCCAGTTTGGAGACAGATGAATCATCAATGCTTGCGTAAATGCTCACATTTTTAAATGTTGTTTTATTTTTCCCCTCATAAAGGGTAAAACCTGTCTGATTATCCTGTGTAGTGGCCATTCTGGATGGAATCACATAAAAATCCTTGGTTACAATAGAGGTAAGAGGGATTTTCAGACCTACAACTGTGTTGGTTACAAGTTCAATGTCCAAAAAACGGTCAGATGCATAACGAATCAGACCTTTATTGAAGTCAATCTGTCCATATTTGTCACCGTCTATGGTAATAATGGAAAAATCTCCGTTTTGTGTCATATCGTCTTTTAAAAATTTGACACGTATTGTAGAACGGTCTTTCAGTTTTTCAACCTGTCTGTCGCTCAAAGGAATCAGAAGGCTCCAGCGTTCATCTGTGATAATGGTATAAATATCATCTCCTGCTTTTACCTTGTCGGAAGTTTTCAAATCTGTTTCATGGTAAGAATTCTGATCGAAATCTTCTGCCTTTACAGCATCTACTGTTTTTCCTTCATAATTATCCATGGAATATAAAACGATACCATCAGATTGGGACTGGCAGATAGTTTGATTTCCGGGATAAATATCTGCTGTTTTGTCATTGTCACCACTGTCATTTCCTTCACCGTCCTCATCTGAAGTAAGAGGAGCAGATGAGGTATTGCCAGACTCTGCATATTGAAGGATATTTCCCTTCAGTTCATATTTAAAGCTGTAGGTGCTGTTAAATTTACTTGAACTGAATCCTTTGGAAAAACTCATCATATCAGTCCGTACCTTTGAAAGTTCTTCCGGGGCAAGAGATGCCGGAGCAGAAGCTGTTTTTGTATCACTAAGTCCGTACACCGCTCCGGAAGCATTGATCTTACTGCCCTCCCTTGCATAATAAGTAATATAGCCTGATGAATCTGCCTTGCATAAACTTTCTTCACGTATGGCAAGACCGGTATATGTTTCGTTGCGGGATAAAGGTCCTGATGTAACCTGATAGGACTCAATATGAGTAGTTGTAAAATATAATATGGCACTGAATGCCATATATATGAATAAGATGCCAAACATGATCGTTCCGATATTCAGCCCCACGACCATGCGAAGCCTTGCCAGGATTCCCGGCATTTTTTTTGATTTATTATCAGACAATGGGATGTCTCCTTTTTGTGCAGTTCATAATCATTCTATAACTGTTCAGCGATTTCACAGTGACTGCTGAATAGTTACACTATTTTCCAAAATATTGTAACACTTTGCACATTTAAAAACAAGTTTATTCATAAAGAATTCACAATAATCGTTACTGTTCACACACCACTATCCGTTACTTAGAATGGAGTAAACAGTAACGGGAGCACATAAGTAAGAACACATTTTCAGAATATAAGTTTGCTTTTTGTCAGGAATTATGATATGATAAAAAAATCAGAAACTGTTCAGTATCTCATAGAATAGCAGACTGCTGAATGGTTATGAAGAGTGTACGAACAAAAAATAACTTAAAAAGGAGGGTATAATTATGCCATATGGAAGAATCACGCCAAAGCAGCAGGAGATTCTTGATTACATAAAGAATGAGATTTTGAACCGGGGATTTCCGCCGGCAGTTCGTGAAATCTGCGAGGCAGTCAACCTGAAATCTACTTCTTCCGTTCATTCACATCTGGAAGCACTGGAGAAAAATGGATATATCCGCAGAGATGCAACGAAACCACGTGCGATTGAGATTATTGATGACAATTTTAATCTGGTCCGCAGAGAGGTTGTGAATGTTCCCATCATAGGAACTGTGGCAGCCGGACAGCCACTTCTGGCAGTTGAGAATATTGAAGGCTATTTCCCTATCCCTGCAGAGTTTATGCCTAATTCACAGAGCTTTCTGTTGAAAGTAAAAGGGGAAAGTATGATAAACGCCGGAATTTTTGACGGAGATCAGGTTCTGGTAAAACAGCAGTCCACAGCAGAGGATGGAGATATTGTTGTTGCGCTGATCGATGACGGTGCTACAGTTAAGACTTTCCATAAAGAAAAAGGATACTATCGTCTCCAGCCGGAAAATGATACAATGGAGCCAATCCTTGTACATGAAGGTCTTCAGATTCTTGGCAAAGTATTTGGTGTGTTCCGTTTGTACGAGTAATATAACTGATACGTGAATAGTCAGGCAGATATTCGCAATCCGCTTCGCAACTTGCTCATAATCGAATCAAGCAAGTCCCCATACACTGCAAATTATACTATATCAATTCAAAAAAACAACAGAGGAAATCAGGTATCTCTTAATGATGATATCTGATTTCCTCTGTATTTTATTTTGCAAATTTCACAAATTCAGGCGGATAAAATCATCCGCCTCGCTACGCAGTTCTACACCGAATAACTGTAAATTTTTCGTTACTGTTCACTGGTAATATCCCGCGAGTGTTTTTTGTGAGCGAAGGTCACAGAAAACCCGAGACAATACTGCGCGAATTATGCGATTTTAGCATAAAAGTCTGTGCATCGCAAGCGTGTTGCTGTGAACAGAGTGAACAGTAACAATTTTTTCTACTTATTTCTCAAGAAATTCATTAACGTCAAGAACCTTACCATCTCTCCAGATTCTTTCGAGGTCATAGAAAAGACGATTCTCTTCGTCAAATACGTGAACGATCATATCGCCGTAATCCATAAGAACCCAGCTGGAGTTTCTGGTTCCCTCAATCTGTTTTGCTTCAAATCCGGCTCTGCCAAGTGTTTCATCTACATTGTCAACCATAGCCTGAACCTGATTCTGGTTGGAAGCACTTGCAATTACAAAATAATCGGCAATTACAGATACTTCATGGATATCTATTACCTTAATATCTTTTCCTTTTTTCTCATCAAGTGCGCGGCAGGCAAGTTTTGCCATTTCAAGTTCTCTGTTCATGGAAACAACCTCTCTTTCTATCTGCTTTTGTAACTGTTCAATATCTTCATGATTAACAGACTATTGAATAGCTACATATATCTTCTCTAAATAAATATTTATATCCGTAATCTGTTCTCCCTGTTGTGCTGTCCCCTATATGTAAAACTCTGCCAGTCGAGACAATTTATACTCAGGACTGTCTTTTCATGTGTAAATCCCTGTAATACAAGAAAGCATCTTTCGTAGCATTATCAATATCTTTCGGATTTTCCTCCAGATAAGCCAGTGTATCACCCAAAATCTTATACATACATTCGTCAAGATCCTGAAAAGCCAGTTTACGTACAATTGCAAGATTAGGAGCTTTATCACGTTTTGGTTCAATATAATCGGCAATATAGACGATTTTTTCCAACAGTGTCATCTCCGGCTTTCCGGTAGTATGCCAGGTGATGGCAGAAAGAATATTTTCATCTGTAACATCATACTTAGCCTTAGCTACGTAAGCTCCAAGCTTGGCATGAAGTAAAAAAGGATGCTCCTGTTCGAATTCAGATACCGAAATATGATGCTGGCTGCACATTTTCAGCTTCTTTTTGTTCGGAATACATTTTGCACAGTCATGGAGCAGTCCGGCAGTCTGGGCTGTGATCAGATCACAGTCATGAACCATGGCAAGTGCTGCACATGTAAACATAACTCCCAACGTATGTTCATAACGATCCTCATCCAGATATTTTGCTAATTTTTTCTGCATTTTTATAAAATCATACTCTGCCATCGGAAGATCATCCTTTCTTTTCGGCCAGACTGTAAATCTGGTTTTCTCTGATATACTCAATCACCGGATCAGGAATATAGTAACGCACACTTTTATCTTCTCTGATCCAGTTTCTGAGCATTTCGCTGGATACATCAAGGTTTGTGGTATTCAGTGTCAGAAATGTGCCATTATATTTAAGCGAAAGACGGTTCATTTCTGCTTCGAGCTCTGCGATTGTGGAATGATTTCTTACAGCAGTTACCAGAATGCAGTTTCTGCAGATTCTTTCCGGTTCACGCCATGTATCAAAGTCATACAGGGAGTCTGCGCCGATTATAAAATAATAATCAGTATCCGGATTCTTCTCTTTTAGCATTTCCAGTGTATGATAAGTGTAAGTATAACCATTTTCATGCATTTCAGTCAGCGACAGTTCAAAGTGAGGATTTCCGGTAATCGCCCTGCGGACCATTTCAACTCTTTCTTCATCTGTGGCACGTCCCTGACGGTTTCTTTTGTGAGGCGGATTTCCAGAAGGCATGAACAGTACCTTTTCCAGTCGGAACTGTTCGTATGCTTTCTCTCCCAGAATCAGATGCCCCATGTGGATGGGATCAAAAGTACCGCCCATAATACCAATTCTGTGTTTGATGTCAGCCATAAAAAACTCCGTATTATTTTCTGGGTAATTCAATTTTTTTCTTTTCGTTTTTGCCTTCACGGTATAAAACAATTTTCTTGCCGATAACCTGTACGATCTGGGAACGTGTACGTTCTGCCAGAACCTCAGCCATCTGGCGCGGATCCTCCAGGCAGTTCTGAAGAACACTGATCTTGATCAGTTCTCTGGCTGCAAGCGCCTCATCTACTGCGGCTGTGTTCTCAGGAGTAAGACCACCCTTTCCAAGCTGAAGGATTGGATCCATGGTCATTGCAAGACCTTTTAAATAAGCTCTCTGTTTACTTGTCATTTTTATTTTCCTCTGTTATTCTCTGCAAACGGACAAAATCATCCGTCTTACCACATCTGTTTCATTATTGAATCTATTTATAGTAATCAAAATCAAATCCGTACATACGCACAGTATCACCTTCCTGAATGCCTGCCTTCTCAAGTTCTTCCAGGATGCCTCCCTCTTTCAGGAATTTCTGGAAGAATGCGAAACCTTTTTCGGAATCAAGATTTGTGTAGCCAAGCATCTTTTCAATCTTCGGTCCCTCGACAACAAAAATTGTCGGATTTTCAGGACTCTGCTCTACTGTATATGGAAGGTTTTCTCCGATCAACATATCTTCAGGGAAGAATTCCTGTTCAAATACTACAGGTTCCTGTGGGCAGCTGTCAAGAAGTTCTTTCACATGGAATAAAAGTTCTCTGACACCCTGACCGCTGACAGCGGAAATCGGATATACCTGGATTCCTTTTGGCTCAAATTCTGCCTTAAGTTTGTCAATCGGACTCTCTTCGCCGTCTTCTGTATAGATACAGTCGATTTTATTTGCTGCGATTACCTGTGGTCTTGCAGCAATTTCCGGATTATAAGCTTCCAGTTCTTTATTAATCTTGTAAATATCATCGATTGGGTCACGTCCCTCTGTAGATGCTGCATCTACAATGTGGATAATGACTCTGGTACGTTCAATGTGGCGGAGGAACTCATGTCCAAGTCCCACACCTTCGGAAGCACCTTCGATCAGACCGGGAATATCAGCGATCACAAAACCACCGTTTTCAGTATCTACAACGCCAAGATTTGGGCTCAGGGTTGTAAAGTGATAGTTGGCAATTTTCGGCTGTGCGTTGGTAACACGGGAAAGGAATGTGGACTTTCCGACATTCGGGAATCCAACCAGACCTACGTCTGCGATTACTTTCAGCTCCAGAAGAACTTCCAGTTCCTGCGCAGGCTGTCCTGGCTGTGCATATTTCGGAACCTGCATGGTTGCAGTCGCATAATGCTGGTTTCCTTTGCCACCTCTTCCGCCTCTTAATACGATCTGGCGTTTATTTTCACCGGACATATCAGCAATTACTTTACCGGATTCTGCATCCATGATAACAGTTCCTTCCGGAACTTTTAATACAACATCTTTTCCATCGGCACCATGGCAGCGTTTTTTGCCGCCTTCCTGTCCGTCTTCTGCTTTATATTTTCTTCTGTGTCGGTAGTCGCCAAGGGTGTTCTGGCCTTCATCTACCTCAAATATCACGTCTCCTCCACGACCGCCGTCGCCGCCGTCAGGACCGCCATTCGGAACATATAATTCTCTGCGGAAACTTACATGGCCGTCGCCGCCTTTACCGGAGCGGATATAGATTTTCGCTCTGTCTGCAAACATATGACACACCTCTGTCCTTTACTAATAATTTCGTAATAGTAATCTTCTTAAATTAATGCATTTGAGACCGTTCAGCAGGATTTCGCACTCTGATGAGTCGGATCAATATGCATTATTTACAAGGATTGCTATGGTTTCTTTTATATCATATAACTCTTTTAATCTATAGCAATTCTACTATAAAAGAAAGGCTCCAAACCCATATTAGATTTGAAGCCTTCGCTTAACCAGATTATTCTGCTTCTACTGGAACGATAGAAACCTGTTTCTTATCGCGTCCTTTTCTGGTAAATCTTACGACACCATCTTTAAGTGCGAATAAAGTATAATCTTTACCGCAACCTACGTTCTCACCAGCATGGATCTTAGTTCCGCGCTGTCTGTAAAGAATATTTCCAGCTTTAACAAACTGTCCGTCTGCTCTCTTCGCACCTAATCTCTTGGATTCGGAATCACGACCGTTCTTTGTAGAACCAACTCCTTTTTTATGTGCGAATAACTGAAGGTTCATTTTCATCATGTTGTTACACCTCCTTGACTTTTACTGTCAAATATCGATTGTTATAACTATGTTCAATTTCTGTTAATCCGAGAATCAGCGAATCCATGAGAAGGGTTCCCCTCTCAGTAACCGGAGCCGTAAAATGAAAAGATACATAGCCGTCATCTTCCTGCACTTCAAACTGATCATCTGTAAATGTCTCAAGAGAATTTACAGTATTGATCACCAGTACAGAAACAGCAGCACAGACAATATCCTGTCCTTCCTCTGCATATCCGGCGTGACCTTTCGAAACAAATTCCAGATAATTTCCATTTCTCTTCTTAACTGTAATTGTAATCATAATGACACCAGATTAACCATTAATCTTTTCGATTTTTACTTTAGTGTACTGCTGTCTGTGACCGTTTTTCTTGTGATATCCAGTTTTTCTCTTGTATTTGTAAACGATAACTTTTTTTGCTTTACCGTTCTCAACTACAGTAGCGGTAACACTGGCATCTTTCACATCTTCACCAGCTTTTAATCCGTCATTGCTTACTGCAATAACATTATCAAAAGTAACAGTTTCACCAGCTTCAACACCGAGTTTCTCAACTCTGATTACGTCGCCTTCAGCAACTTTGTACTGTTTACCACCTGTTGCAATAATTGCGTACATCTGTGGCACCTCCTATAATCTTTACTCGCCAGATATGGTGACCTTTCGGTGCTTGTACCTCTCTGTGCGGCATCTCATTTATAATAGCGGACAAAATTCGATTTGTCAATAAGTTTTTTTCAATTTCTTTGAATTTTTTTCTTTTATTTTACAGGTACAATTTCAATCCGGTATCCGTCAGGATCTGTGATAAAATACAAACTGCAGAGCAGTTATTCAGTTACGGAAAAATATCAATGAGAATTGCAGATGCTCGTTTAGTTTACATAATTATTTTATGGCAAACTATAATTCTCTGATTTCCTCAATCACAGGTTTTCGCACTTTCTTTCTGGTAAGTTCCAGGATGTGCAGTGGAGTGATGTCCACTGCTTTTGCCTTTACCGGATCTTTGCGCAGATATTTCTGCAGGACATGGAACAGTTCATCCTGATGATCCTGATTTTCCATATTAATAAAATCAATCAGAATAATTCCGGACAGGTTTCTGAGACGTAACTGTCTGGCAATTTCCTTTGCTGCCTCCAAATTGATTTTTCGGTAAGTTTCCTGCATTTTCTTTTTGCCTGTAAACTTTCCGCTGTTTACATCAATGGATACGAAGGCTTCTGTCTGCTGGATTACCAGAAATCCACCACTGTTCAGCCAGACTTTCTCATGCTGGATTTCTTCTAAGACAGTTTCCAGGCGATAAAGTTTGTAAAGAGGGAGAAGTTTATCATCATAAAACCGCAGCTTCTCTTTTTCCTCCGGGCTGTTACTGTTAAGATAGTCAGAAATCTGTCGGGATATCTCAGGGATATCTGTTATGATCTCTTCCAGGTTCCGGCTGTTGGCGTCGCGGACTGCAGAGATATAAAAAGGCTCTGTTCTATATACGCAGCTGAAACAGGTACGGGATCTTCCGTCTACAGCAGCTTTATGATACAGGCCCTTCAGGTATTCCAGTTCTTTCAGTATTTCTTCTTTTGATGCATCTGCTGCATTTGTACGAACGATGATACCAAACTCTTTATCCGGACGGTTAACTTCTGCTTCCATCCACTTACTGATTCGGCTTCTGTCATCATTGGAAAGTTTGGAAGACAGACCAAATTTCTTATCGCCGGTTGTAAGAACCAGATATTTGCCTGTAAAATTCAGATTCGTGGTTACAGCCGGTAGTTTTCCCTTCATTGCTTCCCGGCTGATCTGCACAAGGATTTCATCTCCTGCCTTTAATGGGCGGTCACCTTTTTTTACAGAAGCATAAATCGCATTTGGAGCATCGGAAAGCTGCAGGTAGCATTTTTCCCCGGCAGAAATCTGTACGAATGCAGCACCGATATTGGCAGCTATATTCTCTATCTGTCCAACATAAATATTTCCAAGAGAAGATTTCTCCCCAACAGGTTCGAAGCGCAGTTCCATTACTTTACCGTCTTCTTCATACGCACATACATAGCACGGAATCTGCCGGATATTCATTTGGGTAATAATCAGTTTACTCAACTTCTTCACCCAGTGCTTCCAGAGTTACAAATTTATGTTCTTCCTCTGTTCCTTTATCTGCGTATACTTCCAGACGTTTGATGGAATAAGCAAATTCCGGAAGTTCTATGCCAAGCCATGAGAAGAATGTATCTGTTACCAGTTCCGGTTTTGTGTAATTGGCACTTGCGGAAGCAAGCATCATAAAGATCTTGTCTCCCTGAAGTTCCATCTTATAGATAAACGGGCGAATATCAATTTCCTTTTCGCTTCGTTTGGTCTTTTTCATTACTTTGATCTCCGGCTGCGCCAGGAAATCACTGATTTTATCTTTCCAGGAAATTTCAGGCTCTTTTCCCGGACGAAATTCTACATAATAATCGGCTGCTGCCACCAGTGACATTGCCTTACCCGCCTTTCCGTCCTCAACCTGACGGGTACTGAGCACATGTACCCCTTCTACCATCACTGCATCCAGACGTCTTGTGATCTCTGAAGTAGGAACTGTCTCTGCCAGCTCCAGATCGAAGTACTCTCCCAGACTTTCCGTACCAACTCCTAATGGTGCGGCAAAAGACATGATCATATGCGGACTGTATCCACCGGAAAAAGCAACCGGAAGATTGGCTCTGCGGATAGCCTTCTGGAAATAACGCATGGTATCCAGATGTCCCACAAATTTCACAGGACCCTCTTTGCTGAATTTAATTCTTACCTTCATAACATACACCTCCGCCATAACGCATAGCACCACAGCCGGAACATTTCTGACGGCAGTTTGGTGTTACGGTTTCTTTCTTTGCCTGTTCCCATTCGTGGATCAGGAACTTCTTGGTCACTCCTGCATCAATGAAATCCCATGGAAGGATCTCATCTGTAGAACGTTCTCTGAGAGTATAGAAATCAATATCTGTGTTGGTTTCCGCAAAAGATTCTTTCCATATATTATAGTCAAAACTCTCTGACCATGCATCGTAGATCGCACCTTTTTCATATGCTCTGAGGATAACTTTTGAACAACGGCGGTCACCTCTTGCAAGGAAACCTTCAAGAATCGTTACATCCGGCTCATGCCAGCTGTAGCGGATACTTCTCTGGTTTAACTGTGCGCGGATCTCGCTTTTTACGACCTTTGCTTTCTCCACGAAATCTTCCTCTCTGTACATACCTGCCCACTGGAATGGGGTAAATGGTTTCGGTACAAAGAAAGAGGTACTTACATTGACCTGAACCTTGCCATTACGTTTTTCTTTCGGCACTTCTTCATAATAAGTCTCTGCAATTTTCTGAGCAAGATGAGCAATACCTTTCATATCATCTTCTGTTTCAGTTGGAAGTCCGAGCATGAAGTAAAGCTTTACCTGATTCCATCCACCTTTGAATGCTTCACCTGCACCATGAAGAATATTCTCTTCTGTCAGACCTTTGTTGATAACATTACGCAGACGCTGGGAGCCTGCTTCCGGTGCGAAAGTAAGGCTGCTCTTCTTTACATCCTGTACCTTGCTCATAACATCCAGGGCAAAAGCATCGATACGCAGGGATGGCAAAGAGATATTGACAGCATTGCCATGAAATTCTTCGATAAGGAAGTTTACCAGTTCCTTCAGCTCAGAATAATCACTGGAGCTTAGAGAACTTAAGGAAATCTCCTCATGTCCTGTATTCTGAAGCATTTCTCTGGCACTTGCCTTTAAATCCTCCACATTGCGCTCTCTGGTAGGACGGTAGATCATACCTGCCTGACAGAAACGGCATCCGCGAATACAGCCACGCTGGATTTCCAGGGTAACACGATCCTGAGTAGCTTTAATAAATGGAACTACAGGAGCTTTGATCGCGCGGTAGTCTTTAGTGACATCGGTGATCAGCTGTTTACAGACTTTCTCAGGTACGCCCTCTTTTGCAGGTGTAAAGGAAGCAATGGTGCCGTCTTCTTTGTAGGTTACATTGTATAAAGAGGGAACATAAATTCCGGGAATCTGGGAAGCTGCAAACAGGAAGTCTGCTCTGGAGCCGCCTGCTACCTTGTTTGCCTTATATGCATCAAACAAAGCATCATAGACAGTCTCACCCTCGCCAATATAAAACATATCAAAAAATTCTGCGATCGGTTCCGGATTATATGCACATGCACCGCCGCCGATGACGATAGGGTCATCTTCCTTACGATCCTTTGCCAGAAGTGAAACATGGCTCAGGTCAAGTACCTGAAGCACATTGGTATAGCACATCTCATATCCAAGGGTAATACCAAGGAAATCAAACTCCTTTACAGGCTCCTGGGATTCCAGGGCAAAGAGAGGAATATGTTCCTCACGCATAATTTTATCCAGATCCATCCACGGAGAAAAGACACGTTCACACCAGACATCCTCACGTTCATTGAACATGTTATAGAGGATCATCATGCCCAGATTGGACATACCGATTTCATAAACATCCGGGAAGCACATGGCAAAGCGGATATCTACGTCATTCTTATCTTTCATTACAGAGTTGACTTCACCACCGATGTAACGGGCAGCCTTGTCAACTTTCATTAAAATTTCATCGCTTAAAGCTAGAGTTCTCATAGTATTCCTTTCAGAGGTTATTGTATCAACATTGTGTTAAGCAGGGAAAATCCCCCACAATGTTCCTATTATATACGGAATGGTGGGGGATTTCAAGGGAGAGTCGGATAGTTTGCAGTTTTTATCTGACAGTATCAGGCTGTAAAAGCGTGAGTAATGTTTCGTATACATATGTATTTTCTCTGACGATTATAGAAAGTTCCTCTTTGGCCTGATTCAGCTGGTGAAATAAATTACGGACATCAGATCTGCCTTCTTTGAAATGTTTTGAACGCAGATATCTGTTCTGATCATAGTAATATCGTTCGTCCAATATGATAACAAGACGTTTTATGTCTCTCACGGCAGTAATCTCATATTCATAACCCTGATGTATATAATCTTCCAGTAAGGCAGCAGTCTCCTCTTCATTATTTGCATATACAACAGAAACATGCGGATAGGGTTTTGAGGTTTTTCTGTCTGTAAGGTGTATCATATTCTGGATAAATGAGGAAAGTTCCGCATTGGTACGGATGCGGTTGGTTAAGTGAAACATCTGGATTTCCGGCAGGTTTTCTATGAGTTTTAATGTATTTACCCCTAATTCTTCAGGACATATGGCATCTTCGGAATCGCTGGAAAATATTACAGGAAACTCCCCCTCCGATTGCGTTAACAGAATCTGCAGTTTTTCTGAAGAAAGTAAATGTGCTTCGTCTACCAGAATTGCACTGTAATGTTTCAGCTCTGTGTTTTCGGTCAGCTGATTGTCCGAAAGAAAAGCAATACGTTGTAAACGTTTATGCAGTATTTTCCATTCTTTTCCGGCATTGCCGCAGTGAATCATGCATATCTGCTGACGCCTGGACAGTTTCATGGCGATATCATAGAGAAGCAATGTTTTTCCTGTTCCGGGAAGTCCGGTAAAACAGAAATATTCGAACCGGCTGATACGGAGTTTCTTTAAGATCTGGCGCTGGATATCCCGCTGCTGGGAAGTCAGGAAGTATTCTTTTTTCAGGAAACGGGCCGGTTCTGTGATGGGGGAAATCAGATATAGTTCGGCCTGAAACAGATCGTCAATATTCCCCTGATAATCACTGCTCTCCTTTTGCAGTGATCCGCACAGTTCTGTCCAGTCGCTTCTGCAATATGATCATGATTGGTAAGCCTGACAAGGCGATTCTGACTGCTGATATACGTATAAGACTGTATGGAGCGTCCGAGAACGGAAAGATAATAACGGTTCTGCATAAGCTGTTTACGAATTGCCTCCTCAGATACAGCTCCGCTTTTCAGTTCAATATTTATGATCTGGTCGTCTTTGATCTGGAGAAGATCAAATTCTTTCCCGAGTTTTGGAATCTGGTAGGAATAGAAAAAGCGCAGGGAACAGACTTTAGTCATATGCGATTCTAACTGGCGTACCAGTGCTTTCATACTCTGAAGTTCCCATTCCCGTATTTTGAGGAAATATTCCCGACCGGATAACTGACGTTCCAGTTTTGACAGAGAATTCTGTATTCTGATTTCTCGTAAGTGCATATATGGATATTGATCTCATAACTTTTACCTTTCATTTTGCCGGAATTCTTTTATACTATTATAGCAAATATCAGCAATTGCAGGTAGCCTGAAAAACAAAAACAGCCAGGTGGATTTTTCCCTGGCTGTTTTCCCCATCTGAATCAGATTCAGAAATTGTTTTGAAATATCTATTATATTGTGGTTTGGCTGAATTACTCAGCTACAGCGATAGCTTCCACTTCGCAGAGTACGTTCTTCGGAAGCTGTTTTACAGCAACACAGGAGCGGGCCGGTTTGCTTGTGAAGTATTTCTCGTATACAGCGTTGAATGCAGCGAAATCTGCCATATCAGCAAGGAAGCATGTAGTCTTGATAACATTGTCAAATGTAAGTCCGGCTTCTTCAAGAATTGCTCCTACGTTCTTGCAGGACTGCTCTGCCTGTGTTTCGATTTTATCGCCTGCAACTTCACCTGTAGCCGGGTCTACCGGAATCTGACCGGATGCAAATAAGAAGTTTCCTGTCATTTTTGCCTGAGAATATGGTCCGATTGCTGCTGGTGCTTTTTTTGTTTCAAGTGTTTTCATGAATGAATTCCTCCCGTACGATTTAGTGTAATTGATTGTCTGCAGCTGTTTAACCAATCTTTACATTGCAAGATTCCAAACAGCTACCCTTGTTCAATAACCTGTATCCATATCTTACCACCAAAAAAAATATTTAGTCAACGGCAAAAAAAATTGTTATAAAGAAATTTCGTCTTTTATTACTGGAAGAAAAGATGAAAAATACTGACAATAATCTGATCAGTGGAAGCTCTTGAGCCAGTTTACCAGAGAATCATGCCAGATATTATCATATACTGTTTTCTTCATCTGTCTGTAACAGGGCCGTTACCTGCCATTTGGGCAAGGATTGCCTGCTGTAATTCATCTACAGTCATGTCTTCCGGGGATTTATTCATATCTACAATTACTGTCTTTTCCTTTTCAGCAGCGGCTTCCGTATTTTCCGGAAAACTGTTTTCTGCTGATATGGCTGAAGTATCGGCAGTTTTTTCAGGCTGAATATCTTCTGCCTTTGCTGCTGCGGTTTCTTCTGCTGCGGTTATTGTTTTCTGTGCAGGAGACTCAGTCTGTGTGGAAGTTGTTTCCTCTGTTTCTTCCTGTACTTTTTCGATATCTGCAGTTTCTGTTTTTACTGGTATATATTCTGGCATTTCACCCGCCGGAACCCAGATTTCACCGCTGTTTGCGGCTACTGTTACATTGATACGTCCATCCTGAACAGGTACTTTACGGCCTGTGAGGGTTCCAATATATTCTGCGCAGTTTCCTGCCGGAAGGCTCATATCTGCTGCATTATCATCGTTATTTACGGTAACGATCACACGTATTCCGTCAAGGTCACGGGCAAATGCAAACTGGCGGTTGGTAAGCTGAAGTTCAGCGTAGCTTCCGTAGCTTAATGCAGGTGTATGCTGTCGTATCTTTCCAAGAGCTGCGATCAGGGCTGTACATGAATTCTTCTGTACTGCATCTGCATAGTCTTTGATATCCAGAGCCGGTCTGAGGCTGTCATCGGAGAATTTCTCTTTCTTTCCTTCAATACCGAACTCAGAACCGTAATAGATACTTGGTACACCCGGAAGTGTATAGAGTAAGACATGAACAGGTGCAAAATGTGCTTTATTTGAAAGCTTGGTATAAATACGTTCTACATCATGGTTGTCCACAAAGTTGTAGAGATCAAGATTTCCCATATTCTGGAGATATTTTACAGTATGTGCGATCTCGAAATAGTTGTGATCGTTATGTCCGCTATAGAGTGCTTTATGCAGGGCATAGTTTGTTACACTGTGGAGCGTTTCTCCATTTACCCATCTGCTGTAATCGCCATGGATCACTTCGCCCATAAGCCAGAAATCTTCCTTTACTTCTGCTGCTGTACGGCGCAGGGCACGCATGAAATCAAAATCAAGGACATCTGCCGCATCCAGACGGATTCCATCTACATCAAATTCTGATACCCAGAAACGGATCACATCACAGATGTAATTCTGTACTTCCGGGTTTCTTTGGTTTAATTTTACCAGAAGGTTGTATCCACCCCAGTTTTCGTAGGAGAAGCCGTCATTGTATTCCGTATTCCCTCCGAAGTTCACATTGCAGTACCAGTTGAGATATCTGGAATGTTCGCGGTTTTGCTGAATATCTTTAAATGCAAAGAAATCACGGCCTGTGTGATTGAATACACCATCGAAAATAACTTTGATCTCTTTTCATGACAGGCTGCCACGAAGTTTTTAAGGTCTTCGTTGGTTCCGAGACGGGAATCCAGCTTTTTGTAATCTGTGGTTTCATAGCCATGTCCTACACTCTCGAATAAAGGTCCGATGTATAATGCTGTACATCCGATTTCTCTGATATGGTCGATCCATGGAAGTAATGTGTTCAGACGGGAAACAGGAGCACTGTAGTCATTGTGCTTCGGCGCACCGGTTAAACCCAGTGGATAGATGTGATAGAAAATTGCCTCATTATACCAGCTCATAAATGACACCTCTGTTTTTAAATTTATAATTTCAATTTTATGGGGATTTTTTTACCCTGATATCATACAGGAAAGAAAATAATTAGATAAACTGTATTATAGTTGAAATTATATTCATACGATTCTTATAATAACAGATTTTTCAGACAGAATCCAGTTTTTTTTCAATTTTGGCTTGTATATCTCAGGATTTGCATATTCATGCCAAAACACTTCGCAGGATAGTGATGTATGAACAGTAACTTAAAATTTACTCTACAAAAAAATCCACTTAAGGTATATAATATTGCTGTAAATAATCTGGATATGCATAGAAATAGAAAGAAACAAACATAGATAAGCAAGGAGAATATAAACTATGAGACATATAGATGAAATTCAGATTGCCGGAACTGCAATCCTGCTTTGTGGCGCGATGTTTGCGGTTTCTGCTGTGGCACCTACCGGTAATACAGTGTCAAAAGCTGTTACAAACTTACGGAAGCTCCGGAAACTGCTGCTGAGGCTCAGCACAGGCAGAAGCTCAGGCTGAGGAGGATGGATTTACCATTTATACTCAGGAAAGTAACTATGATTCTGATTATGGCAACAGTTATAATGATACTTCTTACAATGACTCTTCTTACAATACTGATACGACGCAGGACGGTTCTCTGGATGATACAGGGCAGGAGAATGATAATACAGATACAGAAGATGGATCTTCTGATGATGGAAGCAGTGATCAGACATCGTCTGACGATACAGGGATGATTCTTCCGATCAGATTGATTATCCCAGCGATGACAATTCCGGTGACAGCACAGATGGTTCTCTGGATAACTCTGATACATGGGAAGACAATGGAGAGGAAGTTCAGCAGATAGAGTATTAATCAATCTGACGCAGGACTTCACGCTAAAGCATTTTTCAAACCCGCTCCAAGATAGACTGGATTATTTGTATTATTTTACGAAATTACAATTATGTTTTTGTTTCTCAATAAATGGTATAATCAAACTGTTATTAACATTCAGGAGGCTTTTTATGAAGAAACAAAACAGGTTACTATCACTAATTCTATCTCTGTTCCTTCTGCTGTTTACCTTAGTTCCGCAATCAGCACTGACGGTAAAAGCTGAAGGCAACAGTGAGATGGCAGTTCATTTTATTGACGTTGGACAGGGAAATGCCATCTTAGTACAGTCCGGAGGACAAAATCTTTTGTACGATGGCGGGGATCAGAGCCATGCTGATCTGATCATCTCCTACTTACAGGAACAGAATGTGGAAAACATTGACTATATGATCGCTTCTCACTATGATGAAGATCATATCGGCGGTCTTGTTCCATGTATAGACAATTTCTCTGTAAGTAATATATTCGGACCAGACTATGTACATACTTCAAATTTATTCAATAATTTTATGAATACTGCCACTGCAAATGCAATTATCGTACAGTATCCTTCTGTAGGTGAAACATTTGATTTTGGCACCGGAAGTTTCACTGTTCTTGCACCGAATGGTATCAGCCAGAACAGTAATGATAACTCTCTTGTAATCAAACTTGAAAATGGTTCAAATAGCTTTATTTTTACCGGAGATGCAGAGGAAACCAGTGAACAGGATATGATCAGTACTGGTATGAACCTTGACTGCGATGTTCTTTCTGTTGGTCATCATGGTTCTGCAAATTCAACTACCTGGGATTTCCTTGAGGCAACTTCTCCATCTTACGCAGTCATAAGCTGCGGAATCAATAATCAGTATAATCATCCGTCAGCAGATACAATGGGACGTTTATCAGATATGGGAATCCCTGTATTCCGAACAGATAAACAGGGTACGATCATTGCAGTCTCCGATGGAACAAATATTTCCTGGTCACAGGAGCCATGCAATGATTATTCTTCCGGAGACTCCTCTGTAAATGCTTCTGCAGGTGGCACTGGTGGAAACTCCCGGCAAGAAGAAACTACCACTTCTGATCCGGTACCTGAACAGGAAGAATCCAACAATGCAGATCTAGGAACAATGGTATGGATCCCTGCAACCGGCGAAAAATATCACAGCATTCCCAACTGTGGAAGAATGAACCCGGATACAGCCAGACAGGTATCCAGATCAGAAGCCGAAGCTATGGGATACGGACCTTGCAGTAAATGTTACTGATAAACAAAAACAGCCGCATTTGCGGCTGTTTTGTTAAAATCCTTCCTGTCTGCGTACTTTCCAGAGTTTTGCACGTTTCTGTGCAGCTTCATTCTCTATCTGCTGAGTAACTCCCTCAATGATAAGTCCCGGTACTTCCACAGGATGCTGATGTTCATCTGTTCCAACCATAATAAAATATGCGCGGTTGATCATGGTTCTGGTTCCATCAAGGGCTTCACAGTAAGTATCAATACGTACTTCCATGGAAGAACGTCCCACATGTGTAAGCCGTCCGATGAGAACGATGGTATCGTTCACTCTGGCTCCGGCTTTGAAATACATATTGTCTACTGCAACAGTTACCACATTCATTTCCGCATGACGCTTGGCAACAATACCTGCTGTTTCATCAATCCATGCAAGCAGCTGTCCGCCAAACAGATAACCTGCGGCATTCAGACACTTTGGCATTAATAAATGAGACTGCTCTGTTAAGGAGTCCTCAACTCGTTTCATTTTTCTTTCTGACATTTCTTTTCTCACTTCCCCTTTATCATGCTTTCTGTTGGCTATTATAGCACGTTCCATGATTTTGTGTTATATTTTTCATAATTTTCCTTCTGTATAATTTTAAAGCGGTATCACTTTAATACGATTGTATGAAAAAAAATACAATCTTTATCTTGCCTTTCCCATCACTTTACTGTACAATGTTTAAATAGGTACAAATACAAATGTTCGCCATAGTAAAACACTGATCGCAAGGATGCATCTGCAATTCACTGTATCAGTGTTTTTTAATAAAATTCACTATAATATGCATTATTTACGAGTATTGCTATAAGTGAATTTGCGAGTATTGCTGTAGATAAATAACGGGGAAATGAGGAATGATATTATGGAAAAACATGAAATGATGAGTCTGGAAGATTCCGGACAGCTTCGTGACAAAATGAGATTCTTTGAACAGGAACTGCTCAAGAATCATCATATCGATCCAAATCTGTATGTAGAATATAATGTAAAAAGAGGTCTTCGTGACTCCGCAGGTAAAGGTGTCCTGACAGGTCTTACAGAGATTTCTGATGTTAATGGTTATAATCTGATCAACGGCAGACAGATTCCGGCTGATGGACGTTTATACTATCAGGGAATCAATGTACAGGATATCATCAGTGGTCTGAACGGAAGACGTTTTGGATTTGAAGAAATAATTTATCTTCTGATCTTCGGTAAGCTCCCTGATAAGGAAGAACTTTCCAGATTTCTGGATATGATGTCTGATATGGAGGAGCTTGGCGGTCGTTTTGTCCGCGATGTTGTTATGAAGGGAACCAATGCCAATATTATGAATGCCATGCAGCGTTGTGTTCTGGCTCTCTATACATATGATGACAATCCGGAAGATATTTCTCCTGAAAATGTACTTCGTCAGTCTCTGGAACTGATTGCAAAGCTTCCTGAAATTGCCGTATATTCTTACCATGCATATCGCCATTTCAGAAAGGATGATACCTTATTTATCCGTAATCCGCAGAAGGGGCTTTCTCTTGCCGAGAACATTCTTCTTATGCTTCGCCCGGATGGAAAATACACAGAACTGGAAGCAAAAGTTCTGGATATTGCACTGATCCTGCATGCTGAGCATGGTGGCGGTAATAACTCCACTTTCACCACTCATGTGGTAACTTCTTCAGGGACAGATACCTACTCTTCTACTGCTGCATCCATCGGATCTCTGAAGGGACCTCGTCATGGTGGAGCAAACCTGAAAGTTCAGAATATGTTTGCTGATCTGAAGTCTCATGTAGATCAAGATCACTGGGATAACGAAGATGAAATCATAACTTACCTCAAGAAGGTTCTGAATAAAGAAGCATTTGACCATGCAGGGCTAATCTATGGTATGGGGCATGCAGTCTATACACTTTCCGATCCTCGAGAAGTGATCCTGAAACGCTTTGCCCAGGCACTTGCTGAGGAAAAGGGAATGACAGAGGAATTCGAGCTTTATAACAGAGTAGAAAATATTGCCGGCAAACTGATTATGGAACATAGAAAACTGTTTAAGAATGTCTGCGCAAATGTGGACTTCTACAGTGGATTTGTATACAGCATGCTTGGTATTCCGGAAGAGTTATTTACTCCGATCTTTGCTATTGCACGTATGCCGGGCTGGAGTGCTCACCGTCTGGAAGAACTGATTAATGCAAATAAGATCATTCGTCCTGCTTACAAATATGTAGGACATCATACAGATTTTGTTGCTTTTGACGAAAGGTAAACAGATGAAACTTATTACTGGCTGCGGTTCATTCCGCAGCCGTTTTATTATGTCACTAAAGTGAGCTTCCCGCAGAAAGAGAATCCTGCGCTACTGTCCACTGGTAATATCGTTACTGTTCACTCCGTTCACAGTAACGTAGCCAAAATTCATTCCAGATTGCCTGCGGCAATGGAATTTTGGCTTGTATGTCTCGGGATTTTGGCATATTCATGCCAAAACACCTCGCGGGATAGTGGTGTGTGAACAGTAACGTAATATCCTTTCTCGTAAAAATATAATTTGCATTTGTTGTATGAGGTCTGTATAATCAAAATAAATCCGAAAAAGGAGGTATTCTCTATGGCAAAAGAACAGATTGCGGTTGCAGAACTGGTTTTAAATATGATCCTTGGAAAGACAGGCGGTACACGTAGATTATTTCCCACAGAAACCGGATTTCCGTTTGATGCAGTTTATGAGCAGGCATTTGTACGTGCCACACCGGAGAGTCAGGGAATCTCCTCTGATCTGTTTGCTGCCCTTCTTCGGGAACTGGATGCTTCCAAAGATACGGAAATGCATCATTTTATGGCACTGCGTCATGGCAAGGTAATCTGTGAATGTAATTTTGCACCATACCCTAAAGGAATGTGGCATATTACACATTCCATGTGCAAGAGCATCACAGGTATGGCAATCGGCATGTTGATCGAAGAGGAAAAATTAAAACTCGATGAAAATATTTATGACATTTTTCCGGATCATATAAATGCCTTTTCAAAGATTTTCCGCCCTGTGATCACAGTAGAGAATCTGCTGACCATGACAAGCGGCGTAACTTTTAATGAATCAGGTATCGTGTCCGGAAATGACTGGCTTGGAAGTTTTCTGAATGCATCTGTCAATGGAAAACCCGGAACAGAGTTTCAATATAACAGTCTGAATACTTATGTTCTTTCTGCAATCGTGACGAAACGTACAGGAGAAACCCTGACCGAATATCTGACTCCGAGACTGTTTGGTCCTCTTGGTATCACGAAATATTACTGGGAAACCTGTCCGAAAGGAATTACAAAAGGCGGCTGGGGACTGTTTCTCTGTGCAGAAGACATGGCAAAACTTGGCCAGCTGTATCTTCAGAGGGGAAAATGGAATGGTCAGCAGCTGGTGTCTGAATATTGGATAGAAATATCTACGGCACGACATCTGAAAACTCAGAATGACACCTATGGATATGGATATCAGCTATGGATGGAACAGCGCCCGGGAAGCTTTGAATATAACGGAATGTTGGGACAGAATGTTATTATTTATCCGGATATGGATATGGTTCTTGTCACAAATGCTGGAAATAAAGAAATGTTTCAGGACTGTATCATGCTGAATATCATTCGGAAATATTTCCCTGTTAATTATCATCCCGCCGATGTTCTACCTGAGAATCCGCTCTCCTATAGTCTTCTGAAACGGTTGTGCGGAGAACTGGAAAATGGAGAAAATAATAACAGAAGTACTTCTCTGCGCGGGGGATGGAAAAGAAATGTAGTTTCCAGAAGGAAGCATTCAGATAAAAAATACAGCTACCGTATTTCAGCAGCCGTTGATCGCCCATCTGATCATCACAGTTTTATGCGGGCTGTAAGCGGCAGAACTTATGTTATGGAACAGCAGAATATTGGAATTGCGCCGTTGTTTGTGCAGGTATTCCACAATAATATGACAGATGGTATTTCTGAAATTTCTTTTACTTATGATGCGGGAACTTTTGCGTTTCTTTTACCGAAGGTGAGGTGATCCATAAACTTCCTGTTGGATTTGGAAAGGCTGCGGATGGATGTGTTGATCTTCATGGAGAACATTACCTTGTAGCTACACTGGGAGAATTTGCAAGAGATGAAAACGATATCCCTGTGTTAAAACTGGAGGTTACTTTTATCGAAGAATGTGTGAAACGAAAGGCGCACATTTTCTTTCATGAAGATAATGGAATTGAAATCAGATGGAACGAAACACCCGGCAAAAAAATGATTCTGGCAGGACTGAGTTCTATTACTGAAGAACTGTCAGGAAACTTCCTGTATAATTCGCTTCTGGGAGATCATAATATTACGACAGAACTGCTGCACCGGCTTATGGAACAAACGATTGAGCCTGCTGTAAGGGGATATCTGAAGAGACCGGAAGAAACAGGCAGTATTGATACGGATGAGTGAATATAATAAAGTCTCATATACAAAAATGCATTTCTCACTAAACGATTCAGATGAGAAATGCATTTTGCATTTTACAGGTTTATTTTATTTATGGTATGTATTATTTACGCGGATTGCCATAGTTCTGTTTAGTCCTGTTTCACATTGAAAGCTTTCATTCCCGGATATACTGCGCTTGCGCCGAGTTCTTCTTCGATACGGAGAAGCTGGTTGTATTTTGCAACACGTTCGGATCTGCTTGGAGCTCCGGTCTTAATCTGGCAGGTGTTCAGTGCTACTGCAAGGTCTGCGATTGTTGTATCTGCTGTCTCGCCGGAACGATGGGAAGAGATTGCTGTGTAGCCTGCTTTGTGAGCCATCTTGATTGCTTCCAGTGTTTCGGATACAGAACCGATCTGGTTTAATTTAATCAGGATTGCATTACCTGCGCCAAGGCTGATACCCTTTGCAAGTCTCTCTGTATTTGTAACAAACAGGTCATCACCGACAAGCTGTACTTTGTCGCCAAGTCTGGCTGTAAGTTTCTGCCATCCTTCCCAGTCTTCTTCATCCAGACCGTCTTCGATAGAGATGATCGGATATTTTTCGCATAATTTAGCCCAGTGCTCAATGAGCTCTTCGGATGTATACTCTGTGCCGGCTTTTGGAAGTTTGTAATATCCTTTGCCTTTTTCACTCTTCCACTCGGAGGAAGCAGCATCCATGGCAATCCTGAAGTCTTTGCCTGGTTCATATCCGGCTTTCTTAACTGCTTCAAGGATTGTCTCGATTGCTTCTTCATCGGATTTCAGTGCAGGTGCGAAACCACCCTCATCACCTACAGATGTGGCAAGTCCGCGCTCTTTCAGAATGGCAGCAAGTGCGTGGAACACTTCCGCACACCATCTTAAGCATTCTTTGAAGGAAGGTGCCCCAACTGGCATGATCATGAATTCCTGCACATCCAGACCGGATGATAATGCATGGCATCCGCCGTTTACGATGTTCATCATTGGTACAGGGAGACGGTTTCCGGATACTCCGCCAAGGAAACGATACAACGGAATTTCAAGAGAAGCTGCCGCTGCTCTGCAGCATGCGATAGATACTGCAAGGATTGCATTTGCTCCAAGTTTGGATTTGTCTTTTGTTCCGTCTGCTGCGATCATTGCTGCATCTACTGCATAAATGTCACTTGCATCGAGACCTTCGATTGCTTCGTTGATTGTTGTATTGATGTTTTCTACTGCTTTCTGTACGCCTTTTCCAAGGTAACGAGCTTTATCTCCATCTCTTAATTCCAGAGCTTCGAATTCACCTGTAGATGCACCGCTTGGAGCTGTTCCTCTTGCTACAGTGCCATCCATCAGATATACTTCTGCTTCTACTGTCGGATTTCCTCTGGAATCCAGAATTTCTCTTCCAATTACTTTCTCAATTTCTAAGTACATGATAAATCCCCTTTCTGGTTTTGCATTTGGACTCCTGGTACACCGCAACTGGGATGTACCGGGTGGATCATATCTGAGGTACGGTTTTTCAGCAGAACCGTGATTTCAGCAAGTACAGATGTGATCCGGTGTTCCGAAGAATTCAGCGGTCTTCGGATGGAGTTCAAATGATTTAATTCACACGAGAGTTTACTATATCTAACTCTGTTAGTTAGTATATTCTAACTTTTATGAAAATGCAAGAGGAAAATTGGAGGGATATTGAGAAAGTATTTCAAGAGATATCAATTTGTACTAAACAAGATTCTATCCTAAAATAAAAAACTTCCACTAATCTATATGCATATAGATTAATGAAAGTTTTTGTCATACACCATCTAAGATTTCTTATTTATTAATGAGGGCATTTTACAAATGTTGTTGTGGAATAATATTTAGCATTAGCGCGATAACCACACTTTTCACATCTTTGACATGTATATGTTGTAATAGTACATCCACCAGATGAATTTTTCGCATGCGCATAAAATTTTCCAGGTACCATACTATGTGTACATAAAGCACGTGGAGACACAGTTTCTTGACACGCTATTTGAATATTATCTGAACCAACAAATATATTGTCAGTTTCTGTAAAATCAAGAGAATCTATAATATCCATTTCAGTATAATCGTTACTAAAATCACTATATGAATCATCAAAAATAATGTCATTAAAACTAGCATCTGATGATGCAATCGGTTCATACGCCATTACCGTCCCGGCACTCGCCACAACTGTCAACGCCGACACTGCCACCATAATTCCTCTCTGTAATATTCCTTTTCTCTTTCCCTTCATCATGTAGTTGATCCTCCTTTTTAATGTTTTAAAATCCTTTCCTTCCTTATTGTTTTTATGTCCGGAAAGGTTATTTTTCCACACGGCTGGGCGAATATCAGAAGTTGCGGCTTCTAATACCAGCAAACTTGCATAGTCTTGACGTTTTTCTTTTGTACAGCCATCGACGGCTGCACTATCACTGACTATTTCTGCTGTATCTATGTAAAGGAAAAGTAAAAGATATGCCACCGGATTCATCCAATGTAAACACAGAACGAAAAGGCATAAAAGTTTTACTAAATTGTCATGATTTTTCAAATGTGTATGTTCATGCTTATATACCATAATAAAATCAGGATGCAGAGGAAAACTCTCTGGAAACACAATCTTCTGACGGAAAAATCCAATGGTACATGGACCACAGATCTCATCTGGAATCAGATAATAGGTGAGATTATCTTCTGGATTTTCAATCTTTTCAAAGATATAGTTCCGTATAGAATGTGCACCTCTCCAGTATTTAACAATCTCATAGATTGCAAAGATAATAATTCCTGTTAACCAGATTCTGGCAAATAGATTAAACCATTGAGGTATCCATATGTACTCACCCTGCTTTTCACTCCAGAAAGCCAGAGAACCTGACAGATAGGAATCAGCTTTTCTACCAATTAACATTGTTTCTGGAAGTGCATCTTTTGGAAGCAAATATTTAACCAACTGCACAGGTACCAGATAAAAGAACACACCTGTCAGTAGTAATCTTCTTCCAAGAATATAATTATAATTTTCACACTGAATCACATATAAAAGCAAACAGATCACAACAGGAATGCTTCCTGAAATGGACATACAGACTAATAGTTCCATTTAAAACATCACATCATTTCTTCTTAATGTATTCTAATAAGAATTCTTTCTCTTCCTCTGTAAGTTTCTTATCAGAGATTAGAGCGCTAACAAGGGTTTTCATATCAGAGACTGTATATCCTGATACGGATGGTTTTGAAATCTGTGTAGATTTGACAGTTTCCGTCTCGCTCTTTTCTTTAGCAAACTTGTTTAATTTATCATACAGATAACTGTTTCTCAGTCCAAGGATAAACATAGTTACCGGATAAAGTAAAGATACTGTTGCAGCACCGATCATATATAAGGTAAATTTATGTGTATCGTCTACAGGAGGTTTGCTCATAAAATTGATAAAGAGGCAAATACCGGAACATACAGTAAATAAAATCCAGCAGACAAGTTCTATTTTTCTTTTCATTCTTCCTCTCCAGATTATTCAGGCAGATATAATCATTCTCTTTTCCTGAATCGATTAAATAATTGTAAATTTCTGCCGCTTCTTAACTACAAATAGTCTACCATGTTTTGTACAAATTAAGCAACTGATTTTTGGGAATTTTTCAGACTTTTTAACGCCATTATTCGAGATTTGTCGAGAAATCAATTTGTTGGCACAGAGAAAGCCAGGCAAAAACTGCAGTATAATCTGCAAAATTTCTGCCTGGTTTTTTAATAGGTTTATGATTTAATGATATTTACTGAACATGCTCATTATTTATGAAGAAATGAAAACAGACCTTTCTTTTTTTCATAAGGTTCTGAACTGATACCTTTTACTTCATATCCTGTTGCGCTGATGGCTGTTTTTAGCTTTGCTTCGTCTACAGGTTTCTCTGAAATGATCACAGTTTCCCCTTTGCTGTGGGAAGAAGTAACTTTATCTACCTGAAAGACTTTTCTCACTGCATCGTTTACGTGAGATTCGCACATTCCGCACATCATACCGTCTACTTTTACAGTTGTTTTAATCATATTGTTGTCCTCCATTTTTACGTTATAAGTTAGAAATAGCCAGAGCATATGATTTTTTCTCTTACAATAATTTTATACCAATGCCTGGGCAAGTGCTTTCTGAATTGCTCCAAGGATTCCCTCTGAAGAATAAGTGGCACCGCTTGCAGCATCAATTCCGTCTGCTGACTGATTTCCCATAATCTGAGGATAAATAGTTTCCCATGCATAATCAAAGTACTCAGGTGAATCACTGTTACTCTGTTCAATAGATGCAATCTGACCGCCCTGAATCGTTACGGTTACATTTACTCTTCCACTGTATCCGTAGCTTGAGCCTGTATAAGTTCCATCAATATATGGTCCTGTAGGTTCCGGCGTAGGCTCCGGAGTCTCTTCCGGTGTTGGTGTGGGAGCTGGTGTTGGAGTAACTTCTGGAGTCGGAGTTTCTTCCGGTGTCGGGGTTGGGGTTGCCTCAGGAGTTGGCGTAACTGTTACTTCTGGTGTTGGAGTTGGTGTCACTTTTGTGGTGTCTTTTTCTGCCTGTTTCAGAATATCTTTCATTGCGTTTATGATACCCTTTGAAGAGTAGGTTGCACCACTGACAGTATCAATGCCATCGACAGACTGATTCTGAATGATCTCATTTTCCAGGATATCCCATGCTTTCTTAAAGAACATAGGCGTATCTGTATGCTCTGCCTCCAGAGACTTGATCATACCTTTTTTAATCTTAGCTGTCAACGTAATTGTCCCACTGTATCCTTTACCGGTTCCTGTATAGGTTCCGTCTTTGTAAATCTGTTCGTCTCCCGGCTTCGGTATTGGAGAAGGTTTCTTTGTCGGTTTCGGTGATGGAGTGGGAGTTGGCGTAACAACTGCCTGATTTCCTGATGGAATTGCCTGTGACAATGCATTCTGAACCGCAGTAATAATTCCGTTTGAAGAATAAGTGGCACCACTGACTGCATCTACGTTCGGAGACTGGCTTGCAAGAATTTTGCTGATCACACCCTGTGCATTTGCAAAATAGGAGGCTGTTTCATTTGATGCATCTACAATATTGATAGCTGCAATTTTATGGTCAGTGACAGTTACCTGAACAGTGATCGTTCCTCCGAAACCGGTTCCGGAGCCTGTATAGGTACCATCTGCATATCCACCGGCAGGAACTTCTGTAGTTGGTGTGACTGTGCTTCCTGCACCACCCCCTGCTGTACCTCCATTTGCAGAGGAACCTGTAGATGAATTTTTCTTTGTTCCTGTTTTAATCTTACTTGTTTTTTTTGTCTTTTTTGATGTTTTTGAAACTGAGGTTCCATTGGTTTCAGAAGAGTCTTCTGAATCAAAATCCTTACCTGCAGTTCCTTGTGAAATCAATTCTTTAATCTCATCAGTAGACATAACATTATTATCGGAAACTGATGTAGTCTCCACAGGACTTTTATCTGCCTGATAACAGGTTACACAGACTGCTGCAAAAACTGCTGCCGCAGGAATAAGCTTTAACCATGGACGGAAACTGTCCTGTTTGGGTTTCATTTCCGGAGTCTTATTATTTTTCTGCTCATTATTTTTGTCCATAAATTCCTCCTTCTTCAATAGTTTCAGGAAATCATATTCTGGTGATTACTGTAATAACTGTATAAAGGTTTACAGTTGAAAAGAAATCCTGCCCTTTCTGTGGGATACAGGATTTCTTTTCTCTTGTCTGCGAATCCGATTGCAAATGTCCACCTGACTTCAGTCCGGTCAGATTATTTTACAGTTACTTTAACTGTTTTGGTTACGCCATTGCATGTTACTGTGATCTTGGCAGTACCTTTTTTAATACCTTTAATTGTACCCTTGGATGATACTGTGGCAATTTTCTTGTTGCTGGATTTGTATGTGATTTTTCCGGATGGAGCTGCTTTTGCTGTGATCTTAGTTGTTTTGCCGACTTTTACAGATACAGATGTTTTGCTCAGTGTAAGAGTTGGATTTTTAACTGTTACTTTGCAGGTTACCTTTACATCTCCGCATTTAGCTGTGATGACTGCGGTACCTTTTGCCTTTGCAGTAACCTTACCGGTTGTTTTGTTTACGGCTGCAACTTTCGGGTTACTGGAAGTAAATGTAACTTTTGCTGCAGCTGTTCCTGTTACAGTTGCCTTCAGTGTAGTTGTTTTTCCTTTGTAAACAGTGGCTGTTTTCTTGTTGAGAGTTACTGTTACCTTCGTATCTGCTTTAACAAGAGCCTCTACTGCTGCGTTCAGATGAGTTGTAGCTTCATCAACCTCTGCCTGAGTTGGCTTTTCTTTTGCAAGAAGATCCTTTGCTTCCTGAAGCTCTAACTGCATTGCCTTCCAGGAATCTGCTGTGTAATCTGCTTCTTTTAAGGCTTCTGCTTTTTCTACTGCTGCTTTTAATGCTGTTGTATCTGCTTCTCCTGCTTCCGGTTTTACGATGTTTGCATCTGTTGCATTAACTTCAAATACAGTATCTGCATATCCCATTGCATATACGGTGATTTTCCATTTGCCGGTTCCATCTGTTCCTTTTGGAAGCTGGCAGCGGTAGGAATCTGTCAGACCAAGCTGGATTCCCATTGCCTTGTGCATCCAGTTATCTGCTGCAAATTTTGTTCCGTAAGATGCCAGAACTTTATCACCATTTCCGTAGTAATCCCATTTTACAGCATACATTTTAGCACCAAGAACACCATATCCGTCACCTGTAATATCTACTCTTAAGAATTCGCCGTAACTTCCACTTGCTTCTTTTACTGTTGCGGTAACATTGGATGCTGTCTGGAGTACCTGATCTTTAAGTCCGGAACCTGTACCGTTTGTTCTGGCCTTGAATGTGAATGTTCCATCGGAACCTTTTACAGCTTCTTTTAAGCCGTTTGTTTCAGCGGTAACATCCGCAACTGCACTATAGGACTGCAAATTGTTTTCTCCAAATCCTCCGGCAACTGTGCTTCCGTCTTCCACAACCTTGAACTGGGATTTGAAGGCTTCATAATCTTCTGCCTTTACTGCGACAGGCACATATTTCAGACCTACAACGCTGTAATGGTCGAATTCTGCAACGCTTCCGTCAGCTTTTGTAATCTGTCCTCGCTCAGGCTGATTCAGCTTTACAGTTGTTCCGTCCGTAAGAACTGCATCATTAGCTGAGGTCCAGTAGGAAATCTCATAAGAACCGCCGTTTTTGTCATACATGATTGCTTCACACTGGTAGCTTCCTCTGTGCAGGCCATGGTTTACAGTAGCTCTGGTTACTGTGTCGAAACCGCCTTTGTCAAGTTCATCATGGCTGTCTTTTGTTGCATTGGAAGCTGTGTTTGCAGCATTGTAAACTCCCTCAGATGCCCAGTACTGTGCCCATGTCAGACCTGCATAGACATATTTGTAGCCTGTTTCTGCTGTTGCAGCGAACTCATCTTCTGCTGCTGTCTGATCGTCAACAAAAGGTGTTTCCTCATCGCCTGCGAAAGCATCAGCAGTATCATCTGCTGCATTAAACTCATCTGCCTGTGCCTCAGTCTCCACCGCAGTATCAGATGTAAAATCCGCAGCCATAACCGGTAATCCTGAAACCATCATTGCTGCACTTAAAATTGCAGGAGCTGCCATTTTGATTAAATTTCCCTTGCGCATACCTTTAAATCCTCCTGAATATGAGTTAATAAATATATTTCCAAACTGTCCGGAAAACTGAAATTTTTGACAGTTCAGAGATCTTTATATAAGATAAACCTATTCACCGATGGAATAAGTATCTTTCAGTAATTGAAATCTTTCTTTCATGCCTTCCGTCATCCAGACATGATCAGAATCATCTACGAACAGTCCGTCTGCCTTGTATTTCTTCAAAAGTTCTTCTGCCTTTTCTTTTCCCAGTACAAAGCATGCAGTGGAAAGTCCGTCTGCGTTCAGGCCGTCATCACACACAACCGTCACAGATGTGAGACCGCTTCTTGCAGGATATTCTGTAGCAGGATCCAGTATATGATGATATCGAACACCATCTTCTATAAAGTATTTTTCGTAATCTCCGGAAGTAGATAAAAATTCAGTACCATTCAGAGTAACTACTCCCAGGTAATCACCTTCTGTATCCCGCGGATCAGTGACAGCTACCTGCCAGGCAGAGCCGTCGGGTTTGCTTCCATAGCTCATAACACTGCTGCCGCCCAGATTCAGGATCATGCCTGATACATTTTTATCTGCATCAAGAATCTTCTGTGCTGCATCACAGCCAATTCCCTTACCTGCAGCCCCCAGATCAAGAGTTACTCCCTCCGGCATGGTAACTTTATTTCCATCCAGAGTCACCTTGTCATATCCTACATTTTCAAGCAGGGAATTTAATTCATCATCTGAAGGAATATGCGGATCCTCTCCGTCAATGTCCCACAGGCGGATCACTCTTCCCATAGTAGGATCCATGGCTCCGCCAGAAGCTTTCGACAAATTTAGTACCTGTTTTAAACAGGTGGCAGTTTCATCAGATACCGTTGTTGTATTTCCGGCATTTTGATTGATCTGGTATATCTGAGAACTTTCTTTTGTCCAGGAGATCCAGTTCTCTTCTACATCTTTTAATGCAGAAATTACGTCTGCTGTGATATCTTCACCTGTTGTGTAAAGAGTCTCTGATACTACAGTGTCCATAGCAAAGTCTGTTTTGGTGTATGTGTTTATTTCAGAGTTTCCCCATACAGTCCGGGATGCGCATAAAAGGGAGGCTGTAATAAAAAGTCCCAGTACAAAAGAGTGTCTGTTTGTCATATATTTTCTGATTCCTTATCCTCTTATTGTTGTTTCCAACTAACTCTATAGACTATATCACTGTACGGATAGTATGTCTACCAATATAGTTAGTTCTTACTAATCAAATTTTTTCAATAAGTTAGCAGTTGCTAATTTTTATCAATAACAGTGCCTGTATGAATATTTTTCCTTGGGCAGACTGCAGTGCAGGCGTGACAGCAGATGCATTCCCCTGAATGTGCAGTATCGCCGTCAATATCCAGATGTGCCGGACATCTCTTCTTACAGAGAGCGCACTTTGATGCACAGTTTGGACGATTTCGTTTGAAAAGTGCTCCCGGAATAATCGGCATGATTGCAAATACTGCTCCCATGGGACAGAGAAACTGGCAGAAGAAACGCTCCTGTGTACACATTCCGACAATGATCAGGATCAGCAGAACTGTTCCCACAATGTAGGTAGATTTCGGCAGTCTGCCTGTTGTAAGCATGGAGAATACATCCCATGGACTCATTCCCTGTAATTTAGAATAGAATCCTGTCATGCAGGAAAGAAGCAGGAACGCAAGGAGTACATATTTTACTTTCTGCAATCTGTGTACCCATTCCTCCGGATATCCATGTTTTTTCTTTTTTCCAAAGCATTTCGCACGGATAAACGCGGTAAGCTCATACAGAGCATCTCCCAGTGAGCCAAACGCACAGGCATAACCGCAGAAATGACGCCCGAACAGAATGGTAATAATTAACAGTAACGCCGTAATATCCAGAAAAGAGTTCCAGGTTACGCTCTGCTGTCCTCCGATTGCAAGAAAGATGGATTTGACTCCTGCAAATGCCGTGGAAAAAAGGGAGGGCGCTGCTATAAAAAATATAAGCTGTATGGCGGCACGGATCAGCCGTACCTTTCGTTGTTTCTTTTTCATGCGTTTTCCGCCTTTGATAATGCGTCATTTACTGCTTCTAAGATACCGGTAGAACTGAAAGTTGCTCCGGAAATAGTGTCAACATCTGTGCTCTGCTCGCTGATGACACTGTTTATGACATTCTCGCCCTGTGACAGATAAGCACTGTCCTCACCCGGCGCACTGACTACACTGACTGCTGTAATAGTATCGTCTTCCAGTGTTACCTGGACTGTGATGGTTCCACCGTATCCGGTTCCTAAACCTTCAAAAGTACCGTTCTTATATACATTATCAGAATCATCGGTTTCTTCAGAATCTGCCTGATCTGTATTTTCTTTATCCTCTGCAGAATCCTTTTCGAATTTATTATCAGCTTCTGAAGAGGCATCAGAAGAAGCATTACTTTCTGCTGCTGTTTTCTGTTCCTCATAAGTTTCCTTTAATGCTGTAAGGATCTGGTCCTGCTGTTTCTCCAGACTCTCTGTTTTGGCAGTCAGATCTGCAATATCCTGGGCCTGTTCTTTATCCTTTACTGTTCCGTTATAGAAAAATACCGCCATGATAATCAGCAAAAGTGCGATCAGACGCAGATAAAAATTTTGATTATTCACGTTGTTTCCTCTCCTTCATTTTTTTATTTTGCCGGATATGATATCTGTTTTTGGATAAAGCAAAACTTAATCATAACTAACTTTAAAAGTGTATCATTTTCGTATACAAAAATCTATATATAACAAATTCTGCTAATGTTGTTTTTTTTTCATTAAGATGACCCCGGAACAAAATCCGAGGTCATTTATTGTGTGAATTATTTACCTGTTATCGTTTATTTTACTTTTACTGTAAATACCTTCTTAACACCATTGCAGGTTACTGTGATTTTGGCAGTACCTTTTTTCTTTCCTTTTACAACGCCTTTGGAGCTTACTGTTGCAATCTTGCTGTTGCTTGACTTGTAAGTAACCTTTCCTGATGGAGTTGCCTTTGCGGAAATCTTTGTTGTTTTTCCAACTTTTACAGTTGCTGAAGATTTGGTAAGTTTCAGGGATGGATTCTTAACTGTTATCTTGCAGGTTACTTTGTATTCTCCGCAGGATGCTGTGATCACTGCTGTTCCTTTTGCCTTGGCAGTTACAACACCTTTGCTGTTTACAGCAGCCACTTTTGTATTGCTGGATTTCCATGTGATTTTATCTGTAAGGTTTGTTGTAACTTTGAGAGTAGTTTTTGTGCTGCCTTTTGTATAAAGAGTCTTGGAAGAAGTATTTAATTCAAATGTATTTTCTGCTTCTTTGTAAGTAAAAGTAAGATTATTCTTATATCCCACAGCAGTTATTTCAAATACAGTTGCATCTGTTACCTGAAGATCTGTGAGATCAAGAGTTCCATCTTCTTTTACAATGACTTTGCTTCCTCTTCCGGTTGCGGCATATTCTGTATCATCAACTTTTACTTTGCTGATGCTCTTAATGTATGCAGAGAACTCTTCTGCTGTAATGCCTTTTGCTGCAACCAGTTTTGTCTCGTTACTGTCATAAGAAGCCGGCATTTTGTCTGTATTTACTGTAAATTCAGTTACAATGGCTGCATATTTTCCGCTGGCATCTGCAATTTCAACCTTATGTGTTCCCAATGCAAGAGCTCCAACTGCAAGTTTTCCGTCTGTGCAAGAAACCGCTGTTCCGTCTACAGTATACTGTGCCTTGAAGTCTGCCGGCAGAGCCTGGTCAAAGGTAACTGCTGCAGATGAGTCTGTATTCATAATATCTGCCACTGTTGCCTTGATTCCTGTAGTTGTCTGCACCTTTACATCCGGAACATCAAAAGTAATCATGCCTTTATCTGTGTAATAAGTAACGCTGTCAATTGTTTTTCCCATGATTGATTTATAATGCGCAGAAGAAACAGGGCATCCGTGAACTTCTGTTGTATATCCTGTACCCCAGGCAAGCATACTTCCACGCCAGATATTCTCCAGATGACGCAGGCCATAGTTGGTTCCGTCTGTAGTATTTACGGTTACACCATAAATCTTATCTGTAGTCGTATCGATCAGTGATGAAAAAGTCTCATTATTCAGATCCAGCTCATAGTCCCCGTAAGTTGTCTCTGTTTTTAATATAGCATCAATTGCAACGGTCTGTGTCTGAGCACCTTTCATTGCTGAGAAAGAATAGCTGCCATCTGCATTTACAGTAAGTTCTTTGTAATAAGACGGTGTTTCACTTAAAATATAATAAGAGTAAGAAGCATTTTCAATCAGGGAATCTTTTCCTGTATAGGTGTTGCTGCTTGTCTGTCCTCTGTTTGTCACTGTGATCGTTACAGAGTCGGAATCTGTGACCTGCTTCTGGTCTTTCAGAAGGGAAAGATCACTGACCTTTACAGGGAAAGTAACACCTGTTACATCGGTTCCATTGGGGTCTACGTGATAAGCGGAATTTCCGTTCATCATACCTGCGGTTCTTGATTTATTAAGAGTTGCAGATGTGAAAGCATCAACTTTTACATCATTATTTTTCAGTTCTGCCTTGTAGAAATCATCGTATGGAATATTCATAAGCACATAAGCTTCGCCCTGCTGTGCTTCTGCAGCAAAAGCATCCTGGACATCTTCGGTGGTAAATTCTTCCTGCGCATCCTCGGCGGCAAACTCTTCGGAAACAGAGAAATCTGTGCTGTCTGTAAGTACCTCACTGTCTGTGAAATCAGATGCCAGAACTGCATATGGCATGCTGGTCATAGCAACTGCGGCACTCATTACAACAGGTGCTATTTTTTCATAAGTTTTTTGTTTGTCATGTTTTTCTCCTCTTCTAAAATTTTTTTGCGGAATCACTCTTACCAGAGGGTTAATCAACTTATTAACCAAAGGGATTTTACTTTTACCAAAAGGGAGTGACTTCTGCCAAAGATATTCATATAGGATTGCTATAGGTATGCTGTCAGCAGTAATTATATAAATTAGTCACTACTAACTCATAAAATAGTAACATGCCTGTCTGAAAAAATCCACACTTTTTTATCTGGGATATTCGTCATTTTTTCTCAATAAATACTTCAGTAAAAATCAGTATTAGTTACATCTAACTTGTGGTTGCGGGAATATTTTTTCTGTGTTAAAATGTCTGAAGAATTCTGATAATTCCATTTTGGATTTTTTGAGAGGAGAAAATAGATTTATGAAGCAAAAAACAGCCTGCCTTGGGCTTTTTTCAGCTGTGGCGATCATTCTGGGATATGTGGAATCACTGGTGCCGGTTTTTGCGGGGATTCCGGGGATTAAACTTGGACTTGCCAATCTGGGAGTACTTTTTATTTTGAAGAAATATTCATTTAGGGAGGCTGCTCTGGTTTCTGTTGTCCGCATTCTGGTGATCGGATTTATGTTCGGAAATCTGTTCAGTATCCTGTACAGCCTGGCAGGCGCTGCGCTTAGTATGACAGTTATGACACTTATGCTGAAAAAAACATCTTTCAGTCTAATCGGTGTCAGCGTTGCAGGAGGTGTTTCCCATAATATCGGTCAGTTGATCATTGCCATGCTGATCGTACAAAATGCAAGTGTGTTTGTATACGCACCGGCACTTCTGGTGGCAGGTGTTGCTGCCGGGGTGGTAATCGGCGGACTTACTAACGAGATTTTGAAAAGAGTTCATCTATAACTTTAAAAGCATCAGTTATCTGAATTTATAATCTTTCAGATACTGATGCTTTTTTCAATCTTCTTCTATATGTTCCCGTCCCTGGTTGATAATCGTGCGGACATGATCATCTGCCAGAGAATAAAAAATAGATTTTCCCTCTCTGCGGCTCTTTACCAGTTTATTCTGTTTCAGAATACGAAGCTGATGAGAAATCGCAGACTGAGTCATATTCAATGCTTTAGCGAGATCGCAGACGCATACCTCTGCCTCAAACAAAACAAACAGAATGCTGTATTCTGGTAGAGTCTCCGAAAACCTTGAATAATTCGGCCAAATCATAAAGCTCTGTTTCTTCCGGCAGGGTTTCATCTACAATTTTAAGCAGATCTTCATGTATTTCATTACTCTCA